>Ga0307477_10003359_pt1 | contig 11931 bp, 15 predicted proteins | sample atmos_gasesECM2C_FD_203316 | JGI IMG/M metagenome (GOLD analysis project Ga0307477, IMG submission 203316) | Hardwood forest soil microbial communities from Morgan-Monroe State Forest, Indiana, United States - atmos_gasesECM2C_515 | ecosystem: Environmental > Terrestrial > Soil > Temperate...
TCCGATCACGCCCTGGACCTGCATCGGCGTGCCGACTCCGATCGTGTCGCCGACCGACACCTCGTAGCAGCCGAGGTCGAGGAGGCGGGCGACGACTTCGAGGACTCTCTCGGGCGGGACGTCGCCTTCGTATGGACAACCGAACGCCGTCGATACGTAGCCGCGCACGCGAATGCCTTCCGCGCGAGCCTTCGCTGCGACTGGCGCGTAATTCGCGAACGACTCGTCGATCGACATGTTGATGTTTCGCTTGTTGAATGTGTCCGACGCCGCGGTGAAGATGGCGATCGACTTCACTCCCGCTTCGATCGCGCGCTCGAGCCCTTTCATGTTCGGGACGAGCACCGGATACTCCACGCCCGGATCCTTCGGGATCTCTCGATACACCTCGGCAGTATCGGCCATCTGCGGGACCCACTTCGGACTGACGAACGCGCCGGCCTCGATGACTCTCAAGCCGGAATCGGCCAGCGCGGTGATGTACTCGACCTTCGCATCGAGGGGCACCGTGACCTTCTCATTCTGCAGGCCGTCGCGCGGCCCGACCTCGACGATCTTCACCGAATCGACCTGGAGTCTCATTTCAATTCAATCAAGTCGCTGCCGGGCTGTACCAATTCCCCCTCTTTGCAATTGATCGACGAGACGGTGCCGTCGCGCGGGGCGGAGATCACGTGCTCCATCTTCATCGCCTCGAGAATGAGCAGGGGCATTCCCCTGGCCACTTGCTGGCCGACCTGGGTCAGGATCTTGAGGATGACGCCCGGCATCGGCGCACTCATCGAGTGCTCGCGCTGTTTTCTCGCGCGCCCGGGCGACGATGTCTCGACGATATAGGTCTCGCCGTCGAACTTGAAGCTGACGCGAGTTCCCTGAACGACGAACGGCACGAACACGGTGCGTCCATCGACTTTGAGCTCGGCGATGTTGGCGCGAGTGGCGACCAGCTGGACCCGCTCGCCGCTCATCGCGAGTAGCGGCTCCCGGGCGCATCGAGCGGAACGTCGCTCGCGCAGATCGGACAGATCGTCTCGCTGTACGTCTCCAGGGCCATGGATGCGAGGCTGACAAAAGGGGCGTCGAATGGGTTTTCGCGGCCGCTGCGATTGAGAATCGAGGCGAATCCCACCACCCGCCCGCCCGCCGCTCGTACGACCTCCGCCGTCTCGCGCGTCGATTTGCCTGTCGTGACGACGTCTTCGACGATCACCACAGGCTCATCGGCGTGGATCGAGAAGCCGCGCCGGAGTGTCATGCGTCCGTCTTTTCGTTCCGTGAATATGAACGGGATGTCGAGCGCGTCGGCCACGACGTAGCCGACGATGACGCCCCCCAGCGCGGGCGAGACAATCTTCGAAGGAGACATTGAGCGGATGCGCGCCGCCAGCTCGGCGCCGATGAGCTTCGCATCGCGGGGATGTTCGAGAAGGAGCGCGCACTGCACGTAGTCGGCACTGTGCAGGCCCGACGAAAGCCGGAAGTGGCCGTGAAGCAGCGCGCCGGTACGCTGCAGCATCGCCGGCAGGTCGAGCGCCATCGCGGTCGAGAATAGAATGTCGTCCGGAGACGTGCAATGGGAAAGCTGACCGAGCAGATCCGCGCCGACCTGACCGAATCGATGAAGGCGCGCACTGCGGAACGGACCTCGACGCTGCGCATGCTGCAGGCAGCGATCAAGAATGAGCAGATTAATGCCGGCCACGAGCTGTCGGATGATGAGGCGATGGCCGTGATTCGCAAGGGCGTCAAGCAGCGCCAGGACTCGATCGAGCAGTTCACGAAGGGAAACCGCCCGGAGCTCGCGGCGAAGGAGAAGGCGGAGATCGTGATCCTCCAGGCCTACATGCCGCCGGAGCTCTCGGATTCCGAGTTGGAATCGGGATTGCGCGAGATTATCGCCTCGACCGCCGCGCAGTCGAAGAAAGACATGGGCAAGGTGATGAAGGAAGCGACCGCGAGATACAAAGGACGCGCGGACGGAAAAAAAATTCAGGAAATCGTCGGGAGGTTATTGCCATGAGTGCCAAAGAAGCATTTCTCAAGACCTATGACGAGGAGCACGGAAGGACGATGCGCCTGCTGCGCGCGTTCCCGGCGGACAAGCTCGAGACGCGTCCGTCTCCGAAACTGAAAACGGCGCGCGAGCTTGCCTGGGTCTTCGTGATCGAGCGAGGCCTCGGGACCAAGCTGTGGAACGACGAGTTCGCGAAAGGAGTTCCAGCCGGTGGATCGCCTCCGCCTCCGGCTCCACAGAACTGGAACGATCTCCTCGGCGCGATCGAGAAGGCGCACAAGGATTTCGCGCAGATGGTCCGCAAGGCGTCCGATGACGATCTCCAGAAGAAGACGCACTTTCTCGTGGGCCCGAAGAAGATGGGCGAGATGACCCGGATGGACGCGCTCTGGTTCCTGCTGCACGACGAGATCCACCATCGCGGCCAGTTCTCGATTTATCAACGCATCGCGGGCGGAAAGGTGCCGTCGATCTACGGGCCGACCGCCGACGAGCAATGGTTCTGATGCTCACCGAAGCCGAGCGCGAGCGCTACGCGCGACACCTGATCCTTCCGGACATCGGGGAGGAAGGCCAGCTGAAGCTGAAGCGCGGCTCCGTCCTGATCATCGGCGCCGGCGGCCTCGGAAGTCCGGTATCGATGTATCTAGCCGCGGCCGGAGTCGGGAGAATCGGCCTTGCCGATTTCGACAAAGTCGACATCACGAACCTGCACCGGCAGATTCTCTACGGCACGTCGCAGGTCGGCCAGCCGAAGCTCGCCGCCGCGGTCGAGCGGCTCCACGATATCAACCCGGAGATCGCGATCGAGACGCACGAGACGGCGATCACATCCGAGAACGCGCTGGAGCTGCTCAGCAAATACGACGTGATCGTCGACGGCACCGACAACTTTCCCACTCGTTACCTGGTGAACGACGCATGCGTGCTGACTGGCAAGCCGAACGTTTACGGCTCGATCTTCCGATTCGACGGTCAGGCCTCGGTCTTTTACGCGCGCGAAGGTCCTTGCTACCGCTGCCTTTATCCGGAACCGCCGCCGCCGAACCTCGTCCCGTCGTGCGCGGAAGGCGGCGTGTTAGGCGTGCTGCCGGGAGTCATCGGGACGATCCAGGCGACGGAGGCGATCAAGCTGCTTACCGGCATCGGCGAGCCGCTCATCGGCCGCCTGCTTCTCTTCGATGCGCTGCGCATGGAGTTTCGCCGCCTGAAGCTGAAGAAGGATCCGAATTGCGCGGTGTGCGGTGAGAATCCGTCGGTTACTCAGCTCATCGACTACGAGGGGTTCTGCAGCCCGGCTGAAGTCGGAGAGATCGTGCCCGCGCAGTTGTCGACGATGAACGATCCGCTTCTGATCGACGTCCGCGAGCCGTACGAGTTCAAGCAGGGGCACCTCGAGGGCGCGTGGCTCATCCCGCTTGGTCAGCTCGAGCGGCACATGGACGCGATTCCGCGCGACCGCGACCTCGTGTTGTACTGCCACATGGGGCAGCGCAGCGCGCACGCGCTCGAGATGCTGCGCGCCGCAGGCTTCCGGCGCGCGAAGCATCTCAAGGGTGGTTATGCGGCGTGGCTCAAGGAGCGGCGTTCGGGCGCGGCGTCGCGCTGACCGGAATCTGCGGCTGCGGCGGCGGCAGCGTCGGAGGCTGGTTCACCAGCTCCGTGTACTCGAACAGCGCCGTCGATAGATATCGCTCGCCGGTGTCCGGAAGAATTGCCACGACCCGCGTGCCGGCCGGCATCTTCTTCGCCACTTCCAGCGCGGCGTAGGCGATGGCGCCGGAGGAGATGCCAACGAAGATTCCTTCCTCTTTCGCCAGACGCCGCGCGACGGCGACGGCCTGTTCGAATGTGACGTCGAATTCCTCGTCGACGACTTTCGCGTCGTAGATCGCCGGCACGAAGCTCGGTCCGATGCCCTGCAACTTGTGCGGCGAGAATCCGCCGCCTTTCAGCACCTGCGCTTCGACCGGCATCACGGCGACCATCTTGATCTTCGGATTGCGCTTCTTCAGCACCTGACCCACTCCGCTGACCGTTCCCCCCGTTCCGACGCCGGCGACGACCGCATCGACCTTGCCGCCGCTGTCGCGCCAGATTTCTTCGGCCGTGGTCTCACGATGGATCTTCGGGTTGGCGGGATTGTCGAACTGCTTCGCGCGCCAGCCGCCCGGGGTCTTCGCCGCGATCTCGTCGGCGACTTTCAGGGCTTCGGGCAGGCCTTTGGTTCCCGGCGTGAGCACAAGCTCGGCGCCGAGGGCCTGAAGGAGCTTGCGGCGCTCGACGGAGAAGGTGTCGGGCATCACCAGGATGCACTTGTATCCTTTCGCCGCGGCGACGAACGCCAGGCCGATGCCGGTGTTGCCACTCGTAGCCTCGACGATCACGCTCTTGCCGGGCTTGATCTCGCCGCGTTTCTCGGCGTCATCGACCATCGAGATGGAGATGCGGTCCTTGACCGACGACAGCGGATTGAACGCTTCGAGCTTGACGATGACTTCGGCGCCGCCGCTCGTGACCTTGTGCAGACGAACCATGGGAGTGTTGCCGATGAGCTCCGTGATGTTTTCGTAGATCTTTCCGTGTTGCATCGCTCCTCCAAAAGAAATAGAAAAAAAGGCCCGAACGGCGTCCGGGCCCAAAGTCTTGGCTGTGACCGAAAACGCCTAAGCGGCAGTTTTGAGCGGACAACAGCGAATTGTTCGCATTGAGGGCGGCAGGCTATTTCGCGATCGATCTTTTGTCAATTACGGAGCCGTTAAACTCCGCGATTGCTACGCTGCGCTGGTGGCCTCTCCGAGGTAGCGATAACCGATTTTGGCGACGGCGACGATGACCGCGGCGTCGGTGCCGACCGCCTTCTGCAGCTTGCGCCGAAGACGCGTCACGTGCGTGTCCACGGTGCGGCTGTTCAGATTCAGATCGACGCGATAATTCCAGACGCGCGAGAGCAGCTCGTCGCGCGGCACGACGCGCTCCTTGTTCTTGAAAAGGTACATCAGCAGATCGAATTCCTTCGGCGACAGCTTGAGCCGCTGATTTCTCGCCGACGCTTCGCGCGTCGACGGATCGAGTTTGATCAAGTCGTCTTCGCAGACCACTTTCGCCGCCAGGGTCGCTTCGCTGCGGCGCATGACGGCGTCGATACGCGCGAAGAGCTCCTGCAATCCGAACGGCTTCGTCACGTAGTCGTCGGCGCCGCCGCGGAGTCCGCGCACTTTGTCGGTCTCCTGGCCGCGGGCGGTGAGGAGAATGACCGGCACCTTCGAGTATTTGCGGATGTGATCGAGCACTTCGAAGCCGCTGCGCTTCGGGAGCATGAGGTCGAGAAGGATGAGGTCGGGTTGATCGGCGTGGAACAGCCGGATCGCCTCTTCGCCGTCGCCCGCCTGCGATGTCTCGTAATTCTCGAGGCGGAGATTGATCTCGAGGCCTTGTCTCAGCCCGGCTTCGTCTTCAACGATGAGAATCTTCGTCATTCCCTGCTCCTCAGAATGTTTGCGGCGCCTCGGCCAGCGCCGGTGCGACATGCGCCGCCGATGACGCACCGTGCGGGAAGAGCAGGCGGAACGTTGAGCCGGCGCCCGGCGTCGATTCCACCTCCACCCGCCCGCCATGTGATGCGACGATTTGCTGTACCAGGGTCAATCCTAACCCCGCGCCGCGGCGCGTTTGCGTGTCGGAGAATTGTGCACGGTAATACGGCTCGAAAATATGCGACAAATCGTCGGCGTGAATTCCGATGCCTTTGTCGCGCACTTCGATCACCACGGTTGTATCACTCTGACGCAGCACGAGCGTGAGAGATTTCGCATCGGCCGAATATTTGACCGCGTTGTCGATGAGGTTGAGCAGCGCGCGCGAGACGGCGTCGCGGTCCCACAGCTGTTCGTCGACGTTCTCCTCGATCTGCAGAGCGATGTCGAACCCCTTGCTGCGGATCCAGGACTCGTACGTCGAGACCAGCGTCGTGACCAGCTCGCGCGGGCGGACGGGTGTGAACGCGAGCGCCTTGGCGCTTCGGTTCTGGATGCGCGCGACGTCGAGGACGTTCTCGACCATGTGCGACAGATGTAGCACTTCGCGCAGCATCGCATCCTCGATTTCCCCCCGCTGCTTCTCGGTGAGCTTCGAGCTTCGCTTCAGCGTCTCCGCGCCGAGCCGGAGCATCGACAGCGGCGTGCGCAGCTCGTGCGACACGTTCGCGATCAGTGCCGAGCGGAGCTTCATCGTCTCCGCTTCCCGTTTCAGGCCGCGCAGCGCGAGGAGCGAGCCGAGGGCGGTGATGGCCAGCGCCACGACGCTCAACCAGGCGCTGATGTAGCGCGCGTTCTCCCAGCCGGACGTGCCGAAGTTCGTACGCACCAGCGCGCGGACGGAGTAGTCGGTCAGCGGCGACGCGAGCGGAGCAAAGTGAGCGAACGCGCCCGGGAGGCGCTGCTCCTCATGGCGCGCCGGCTGAGCGAGGATCGAGAGCTCGGCTCTCGGTTGAATCGAGGCGCTGCGCATCAGCGGCTGCTGACGAAGCAGCGGCCGGACCTGCTCGATCAGCCTCGCCGGATCGTACGTGTAGCGAACCAGGCCACCCGACGTGTAGAAGTCGCGTGTCAGCCGGACCGAGGGAAGCGTGTTGTCGCCGAGATGGCTGACGAAGATGGAGCTCTCGGGATCGGCGTCCGGAACGTAGATCGCGGAGATGATCCAGTCGTTCGCGCTGAGCCACTCCTGAAGCGCGGCGGACGTCGGCACTTCGCTGCGCCGCTCGGTCTGCTGCCAGTCTTCGGCCGCCTGGAAGATCGCGTTGTGCACCGCGGTGTCGAGCCGGCGTGCGGTGATGTCCGCGGCGTATCCGGCGTACTGCGCAGCGAGCGTGTTCACGCCGTCTTCGAGCCGCGCGGAGAGCTGATACGAACGCCACGCGAGGACTCCCAGCCCGATCGAGATGATCAGGAACGGGAGGAGGATCGAGGCGCGTTCGGGCCGATCACCCTCGCGATGGATCGCTTTCAGTCTTCTCAGTAGTGCGCGGAGCATGTGGCCTCACCGTCATGGTTGCGCCGGCGCCGCGCCGATTCCATGCGCCTCTGCGAGGTGCTGCGCGACGATTTTGTCGATTTGCGCTTTGGAGTACGGCTCCATGCGCGCCTCGACGGGTCTCAGAATGCCATGCCGCTGCACGATCATCCAAAGCCGGCCTGTTTTGCTCGCGACCGTCAGAATCGCCTTGAAGTCGTTGATCGTCGCGTCCTTCGTCGACTTTCCGTTGACCGCCATCAGGCGGTCGCCCGGACGAACATCCGCGCGCTCGGCCGGCCCATCCTCGACGACGGACTTGATCGCGATGCCCGGATTCAGCTCCACGATCTGCACGCCGAGATAGCGGCGGCCGGAAAGCATCTGGCGGATGATGCGCTCGCACTCCGCGGGCGGAGTGTTGCACTTCTTCTTGTCCTCCGCCTGCGCACCGACGGCGAGGAGGGACACGATCGCGGCAAAAACTCCAAGGTTTCGAAAACGCATTTTGCTGAGGCGGCTAGTCTGACCGGCGACAACTGTATGCCCAAGAGCCGGCGGTGTGAATAACAAAATAGAAAACGTGGCTTGAATTCCACCTTTACGCGCCGAAGAGCAGGCGTCCGAACGCGGCCGTGACGTGGAAATCGGCGGGATTTTTCATGGTCGGCCGCCAGGCGCTGTATTCGTCGCCGTGCGCCGCGTTTCGGTCGATGCGGAAGAAATTACCTCGCCACTCCACACCCGCCGCCGGCCGGGCGACGCCGAGCGAGGCGAAGGGAATCCTGACGATCGTCTCCGTCGATTCCGGCGTGCGACGCACCGCCGCAAACAGATTCGCGCAGTCCCATGCGAGGTCGATGTTCATCCCGGCACGCGTTCCATTCGGCGAGTCGATTCTCGCGTCGAACGTCGTCCCGAGAGGATTGACCTCGATCTCGAAGTAGTGCGCCGGGCCTGCCGGCGACAGAAACATCTCCACGACGTCCTCCTCGTACAGCGGAGCGTCGTGCCGCAGATGCGTGGCCACGATGCCGTCGTCCACCGACTGAAAAAGGATGTTGAGGCACTCGTCGTCCGCGAAGGCGGCCACCGTCGTCTGCAGCCGCGGGCGGGAGCCGTCGGCCGCCCTGCGGAGCGCGGTCCGCTCGCAGTCCGGCGGCGGTGCCCACGGCTCCTCGATCACGAATGGCGCGCGAGGGATACGGAGAATCGCCGGAGGCATCGGTGGAATGATAAGTGCCATCGGCTGAGCGTGCGGCATACCGCGTGCAGATGCGGGATCAGGAACGATGAATCAATGGTGGATCAGGAATTCGACGAGCTCAAGCGAGAGTTTCTGGCCGAGGCACGAGACAAGATCGAGGAAATCGAGACGACCCTCGATGGCGATCGAAGTCCTGACGGCCTGGATCGGCTGACGTACCTCGCGCACCAACTCAAAGGGTCTGGCGGAAGCTATGGCTTTGCGCGCATCTCCACGGATGCGGCCGAGCTGGAGAAGGCGGTCGAGCTTCTGACTACCGGCTCCGACAGCGGCCGTCTGGAGGAGAAGATCCAGCTGCACGTGGTCAACATCCGGACGGAGATCGACAAGCGCGAGCGGGAGCTCGCCGTTCACTAACCGTTCGCTGCAGCGGTCACGGGCTCTTCCGCATTGACCCGATTGCGTCCGGCGTCCTTCGCGCGATAGAGCGCGTTGTCCGAGGAGACGATCAGCTCCTTCGCGGCGTGGATGTTCGGATGCGGAACGGTGGCCACGCCGACGCTCACGGTCACTTTCAACGGGCCGCTCTGCGTCGGCACCGGCGTCGACTCGACGAGCGCGCGCAGCTTCTCGGCGAAGGCGATGGCCGAGTCGAGATCGGTCTCCGGCATCATCATCGCGAATTCCTCGCCGCCGTACCGGGCCACGAGGTCCGTGCTGCGGCTCGATTCCTTGAACATGCGCGCCACCGCCTTCAAGACCTCGTCGCCGACCGCGTGGCCGTATGAGTCGTTGACCTTCTTGAAGAAATCGATGTCCGCCATCGCCAGCGACAGCGGCCGCCCGTAGCGCGCCGACTCCTCGAACGCCCGGCATAGCTCGTCCTGAAAATGGCGATGGTTGTAGAGATTGGTCAAGCCGTCGGTGATCGACAGCTGCTCGAGCCGGCGGTTCGTCTCCATCAATTCGTTCTGCAGGTCGACGATGCGCTTCGCCGCGCGGATCCGCGCCAGGAGCTCCGGGTACTGAAACGGCTTGGTGATGTAGTCATCGGCGCCCAGATCGAGGCCCTGGATCTTGTCCTCCGGCTCGTCCTCGCCGGTGAGCATGATCACGTAGCGGCTCTTGAACTCCGGAATCGACTTCAGCTCCTGACAGAGCTCGAGGCCGTCCATATCGGGCAGGCGGCGGTCGAGGATCGCCAGGTCCCAGGGCGTCTTCGTCAGCTGATCGCGCGCCTCAGCGCCGGCGGCGAATTCAACGGTGTCGTATCCGCTTCGCTTGAGGAGCAGCCGGACGAGCCGGCGGATCGCCGGGTCGTCGTCAACAATCGCAACGCGGAAGTTGCTGTCGGACACGACCACTCCCGCCGCAAACAAGGTGCCACCCACCCGCTACCCGCCGTCCGCCACCCGCTCAATGCGCATGGAGATATCGAGCGCCGTGACCGAGTGCGTGAGAGCGCCGATCGAGATCCGGTCGACGCCGGTCTCGGCGATCTCGCGCACGTTCGCCAGCGTGATGCCTCCGGAAGCCTCGAGCGGAATCGCGCCGGCGACCCGCTCGACCGCGGCGCGCATCCGGGGAGGCGTCATGTTGTCGAGCAGGATGAAATCGGGATGCATGGCCAGCGCCGCGTCGAGCTCCGCTCTGTCGCGGACCTCGATCATGATCCGCTGCGGCGGCTTTCGCTCGCGGATCCGCTCGACCGCGGCGCGGATCGAACTGGCCCGGTCGACATGGTTGTTCTTGATGAGGAACATGTCGTAAAGGCCGATGCGGTGATTCTCGCCGCCACCGCATACGACGGCGTACTTGTCGAGGGCGCGGAGCCCGGGTGCGGTCTTGCGAGTGTCGTAGATTTTCGCGCGCGTGCCGGCGACGGCGTCGACGTAGCGGCGGGTGGTCGTGGCGATCCCCGACGCTCGCTGCATGAGGTTCAGCGCCGTGCGCTCGCCGCTCAGCAGCGTCACCACCGCCGCTTCGATCTCGGCGACGATGTCGCCGGGCTTCACGCGGTCGCCGTCTTTCGCTTTCACCGCGAATGCGGCCGTCGGCTCGATCATCCGAAACGTCGCCTCGGCGAACGGCAGACCGGCGATGATGCCCTCCGCTTTGGCGAGAAAGCGTGCGCGGCCGTGCTCACCCGGCGCAAAGATGGACTCGCTGGTGATGTCGGGAAGGTCTTCTTCGAGAGCGCGGCGGACGATGGCGTCGATGTCGCGCTGTTCCATCGGCGCTAGTCCCAGCGCCCCTGGCCTTTGGACACTGCGTAGCGCCCGCTGCCGAGCAGGGCGATCGAAAGCGCCGCGCCGATGTAGAAGAATTGCAGCTCGCCGCCGATCGCGCCGGTCTGCGGAACGAGCTCGAACGCTTTGGCTCCGAGAACGAGATACAACGCCATGCACATCTCGAAGGCGATGATCACCGCTGCCGGACGCGTCAGGAAGCCGATGATCAGCAGAATCGGTGCGAGGACCTCAGCCACGAAGACGCCGTAGGCCAGCCAGCTCGGAAGATGGTGCGCCTGCAGCGGCCCGGCCATCCACGCCACGCCTCGTCGCATCTTCGACACGCCATGGAAGAGCATTAAGCCGGCGACCGTGAGCCTGAGGAGGAGCTTCCCAGCGTCCGCCATGGCGCGAATCGTACCGGAATGATGTCGCGCGTGGGATCGTTTTCATCACGCTACGCGGTTCATTGACAAGTTGGGGGCGCAACGGCTTCGACGGGAACATGTCGGGGCAGCGGTTGCATGCCGAGCTGATTGACTCGTAAATCCGATCACCTTGAGTAGCTGCGAATAACAGCGAACTCGCACTCGCAGCCTAATTAGGCCTGCGACGCTCTCTGCGGTGGTTGCTCACGCCGCCGCAACGAGCGTCATCAATGTGAGCTAAGGATTCGCGGCCCGCCTCGCCGCGAGTCACGAAAATTCAGAGGCTGGTCTCGCGCCGTTCCCCGCTCTCGGGGCAGACGCGAGACGAGAACTCAAACGAGAGACAAGCATGTAGGAGCCGGGTCGCCACTGTTTTCGGACGCGGGTTCAACTCCCGCCGCCTCCACCAACGTAACCACATACATATCAGCGATTTAGATCGCATCAACGCAGAACTGGGTACGAGATACGTGCGTTTCGTAACGCAGGCGGCAACCCCGCCGCCGCCACTTTCTTTTTTCGCGGTGGAGGGTAGCATTTCGCGTCTCTCGGTCACTACTTGTGCGAAGGCAATGCGACGAATTGCTTTAGCCGCTCTGCTCGCCCTGCTCTGCCTCGGGGAAATGAGTGCCAACGCTGCGCAGATTCGAACGAGATTCTTGTTCCGACAGCCCGACGCATCGGCGCCCCCGCCAATTCCTCCTCCATCTGATGAATCCGAAGCGCCACTCGCCGCCGAGTTGGCGTGGCGCTCCCTCGCAATGCGCGATGAGAACGGACTGATCCCTGTTGGCGCCATCTACCTAGCGAATCTTTTCCGTCGACAACAGCTCCTCAACCTGATCCCTGTTGGCGGGCTCGCGGTCGGCGCCAAAGGTACCCCGCATACGCTTTCGTACCTTAGTCCGGCATCGTGGTCGACCAGAGGCCCCCAAAACGTTGGCGGTCGGACGCGGTCGTTGCTTATTGACTCGAACAATCCAAACACGATGTACGCTGGCGCGGTGAGTGGAGGTGTTTGGAAGACAACGAACGGAG
>Ga0307477_10003360_pt1 | contig 11930 bp, 10 predicted proteins | sample atmos_gasesECM2C_FD_203316 | JGI IMG/M metagenome (GOLD analysis project Ga0307477, IMG submission 203316) | Hardwood forest soil microbial communities from Morgan-Monroe State Forest, Indiana, United States - atmos_gasesECM2C_515 | ecosystem: Environmental > Terrestrial > Soil > Temperate...
TAGTACGGATTCACCATGAGGTCCAAATGAGTCATGGGCTGGCTTGCGGCAGCCAGTCCTCTTTGAGCGTAGCGCAATTTCCCCACCCTTTGTGGGTGTTTTGCGGAGTGATCGAACGTGGTTGACTGAGTTCCTGCCGAGCCTCGCGGACAGGCTGGAGAGGAACGCCGTCGCGTCGGCACTCCTGTACGTCGGCAGCCGCGCGTCGCCGAAGTGCGGCTTGAGGTGCCTCTCCCAAAGGTTATCGTAAGAGTGGACTGTCGAGTGTCTGAGGTTTTTCTCCGCGAACGGCAGGTAGGTGCCGTCCCAAAACTCGACGACGGTCGGGCTCTCCGCCGCCGCGAGAGCGCACGAGTTCACGCGCGCCATCACCTTCGACGCGATGTCCATCACGGGTTTGCACGTCTTAGAGTGGTGCTTATCGTCGCGCTTGCCGAGGAACTCGGTCCTCTGCCTTCGGTCGCGGCCGTAGTATCTTAGTGTAGAAGCTTGAGCCGCGGAGCCAGATCGAGCCCCGCTGGTGCTTGCGGTTTCTCTCGTTCGACATACGCGAATTTTATCGAGCACGGGACGAGAACGGGGCCCCCCGAATTTCGCTGAACCCCGTGTCATATAAGCTGTTGAAACGGCATAGCTTTTCTTCGTTGCGGAAGCGCATGCGGTCCGGTGATCGTCCCGGTCTTCAAAACCGGAGGGTGGCAGGCAATCCTGTCATTGGTGGGTTCGACCCCCACTCGCTTCCGCCATTTATTTTCAATAGGTTAGGGCATTCACGGTTAGTGTGTCAAAGTGAGATCTAGGATTAAGAAAAGCTTGCTGTGATAAAAACGTGAGAGAAATCTGCGCTACCTTCTGACTGAGGCATCGCGGTGCTTGATAGCGGTCAGTTGATGGAACCTGATCCCTCAGGCTGGTCCTTGCGAGCTCTGTCCATGGCCGCGATTAAAGCTGTGGTGTTTTCGTCAATCGGGCGTCTCGCGAGCACTTGGCACGTGTCAGCGTCGGCGCCGCGAAAAAAAGTGCGTCTACGTGGCCCGGTTCGCGGAAAAGTGCCACTTATCTGGTGCAATTTAGAAATTCTCCAGGAGCCAAATGTTGGAGCCACCGTTTGGTTGAAAAAACGCAAGACGTCGCCCGTCGGGAGAAGGCGACAGGGATAGGGGGTCTACTCCCGAAATCTTCGATTCAAAAAGGATGCTTGTCCTTCCGCTTAGATCAACACGTGCCAACGTTCCCCGCGTCGGCGTCAACCCCACAAATGCGAATAAAGAGGTGCTGTTAGCAGCCCAGCTTAGGGCCATGACCATCCAGTCATGCGGCAGCTGAACATCCTGCGCAGTGCCGTTTCCCAAGTCGAGTATACGAATATGGTCGTGAAGTTCAGTCCAGGTCGCAATGGCGATGCGGGAACTGTCCGGCGAGAGACCCCACCACATATCCGCCGTGTGCCCCAACTTTGTCCGGATGACCTCCCTGCCCAACCCTTGAATCGGATCCAATGCATAGAAGACCAGCTGACCTTGCTCCCAACGGCTAAGAACACAAGGCGACGGCACCGAAGGGCACCTGAAACCAGTCATCGGGTCAAGAGGTATTTGCAGGATTTGTTCTGGCAGACCACCCGCCACAGGAGCGCGCATTAATCTTTGGGATGTGAGCGGTCCTACTCTCCCGTGCAATTGCGAGATGTAGAGAATCCAAGCTCCATTCGGACTCAGCGCCGCGAACATCTGATCATCAGGGTCGCTTACCAGCAATTCGGCCGCATCTTTGTCGAGGTGTTGCTGAAAAATCTGGAAGCTTCCTTGACGGTCGGACAAAAACAGAAGGTTACTGTTGTCCCGCGTCCACGTCAGAGGAAAATTGAGGCTGTCGCTCGACGTAAAGCGCCGAATCGAGACGAGACGGGTGCCCTTGTCCCTGAGTTGACCGACGTAGATTTCGCTCCAGTAATATCCCTTCGCCAGCATGAGGCGCTTGCCATCCCTGCTGGCGCTCGGCATAAAGACTTCAGCGCCAGGCCAGCTAGCGATTTTCTGAGGTTTTCCCAGAGGCAACCCGCTCTTCTCATCCGTATTGATCTGCCATAGGTCTTCGTGCTTACCCAGCGCTACCCCGCCCGACGACGAGTACAACAACCGCCCATCGCCAAGCCATGCAATCCCGGATAGTTCCAGACCAAGATCCGAAACTAGAGTGCGCTGCGAGCCGCCATCCACGGAGACAGTCTCAATGCTGCCCCCCTGCGGATTGCCCAGACCTCCCTCCTCCGATATCTTTAGGCAAGCAATTTGTTGACCTGACGGAGACCATGCAAGAGAGTCATAGTGAGCGCCTTCGGCACTCAAAATTTTTCTAGCATTCGTGCCACTGGAACCCGCTACCCATATCTCGTGTCCATGGCCGCTGAGAAAGGAGATCACAGATCCATCGGGAGAAACCTTCGGGTAAGAGCTGTGAGTGCGGAACTTGTGCACCGCGCCGCCGAAAACAGAAGTTAGCCAAACGGTCTGGCCATTGGTCTCGTCATAAGTGGTAATAGCCAGCCGTTCCCCATCCGGGAACCAAGTGACGTCGTGGACACTGACTTGGAGTTCTTCTGGCACGTTGACGTCATGAGAGTCGCCGGTATCGACAGATACAAGGTGCAATCCCCGCCTATCTGTATATGCGAGATACTTGCCGTCTGGCGAAATCTCGCTGCTTGAAATAGGGTAATCCATCAGGTTATGAGTAATCTGCCGCTCCCCCAGCACCTTTCGGGAAGACGATTTGAGGCCCCTGGACCTAAAAACGGCGACTCCGACTGCCAGAAGAACGATCGCCAATACGAGGCCGTAGAGGACGTTGCCGCGAATACCGGGACGAGCGTGTGGGGCGAGCTTTGTGAGAAAGTACCCGCTCATAGTCTGCTGGCCCGAGTCTGTCCCACGCGCCAAACGCTTTAAGTCGACACGTAAATCAACGGCAGACTGGTAGCGCAGATCGCGGTCCTTCTCCAGCGCCTTCGCCACAACCTGATCCAGTTGTTGCGGTAGCGACGGCTCGACTTCGCTAGGAGCCAGCGGCGTTTCGTCTAGAATCGCTTTGAACACAACCGCAGACGTCTTTCCCGGAAAGGCAATCTTCCCCGTCGCCATCTCGTACAGCACCGCACCTAACGAGAAAATATCCGTGCGCGCGTCTAGTTCCTCGCCCCGCGCCTGCTCGGGCGACATGTAGGCCACCGTCCCCATCGCGATTCCAGGTGTGGTGATCGCCTTCTCATTGGCCGTGACTGCCGTAGGTGCGTCAGCTGAAGGCCGCTCTTGCTCCAGTTTGGCCAGTCCGAAGTCCAGCACTTTCGATTCCCCATGCACGGTAATAAAAATGTTGCCCGGCTTCAGGTCACGATGCACGATGCCGCGTCTGTGAGCAGCTTCGAGAGCGTCGGCCACTTCAGTCGCGTAGCGCAAAGTCAGATCGAAAGAGAGTCGCCCTTTCTGCAAGCGTTCAGCCAGGGTTTCACCTTCCAGATACTCCATGACGAGATAGTCCATCCCGTCCTGCGAGCCGACGTCGTGCAGGGTACAAATGTTCGGATGCTGCAGGGAGGAAATCGCGCGCGCTTCACGCTCGAAGCGCTGGCGGCGCTGCGGATCGGATGACAGATGTACAGGGATCACTTTGACGGCGACCCTGCGGTCGAGTCGTGTGTCGCGGGCGCGGTAAACCTCGCCCATCCCACCCGCGCCGATTAGAGCGATTACCTCATAGGGCCCCAGCTTTGTGCCGGTAGCCAGCATGCCACTTCCCGAAGAAGCCAAATCGGAAGCAACCTGCGTCAAAGCCGGAGATTCAAGAAAGGTCGAAGGCAGCTCTCCTTCGACTGCGAGCAATTCGTCTACTTCCTGCCGCAAGCCAGGATCGTTGGAACATTGCTGCTCCAGAAATGCCGAGCGTGCCGTTGGCTCCAGTTGCATTGCGCTGTGGAGTAAGTCCCGAATCTGCTGCCAGCGCTCGCGGTTCATGCGCACGCGCCTCGACGCATTTCCTTGTAAAGCCACACCCGGGCCGTGGACCAGTGCCGCTTCACCGTCGCGGGAGCAAGCTCCAGCACTTCTGCGGTCTCCTCGATCGACAGCCCACCAAAGAAACGCAGCTCGACAATGCGGCTCTGCTGCGGCTCCAGCCGCGCGAGACCGTCCAGAGCATCGTCCAGCGCCAACAGGTCAACTGAGCGCTTCTTCATAACACCTTCGGCGTTGTCGAGCGTGAGGTTCGCGCCGCCGCCACCTCGTTTGGCAGCTCGCCGGGTTCGCTCGTACCGCGTTAGGATCTGGCGCATGAGAAGGGCGCAGACAGCTAGGAAGTGGGACCGGCTCTGAAATTGGGATTGCGGGTATTTTTCCAGCCGCAGATAGGCTTCATGCACAAGAGCCGTTGTCTGCAAGGTGTGATCGGCACGCGCTTTCCGCAACTGCTGGTGAGCGGCCCGGCGCAAATCCTCGTAGAGCAGAGGTACCAGAGCTCGGAATGCCTGTTGGTCGCCTGCACTCCAGTTCGCCAGGAGGTCGGTGATGGCCGGTGTGGCTTCGGGCACAGGTTCCTCCCAGGCCCAATTGTGGTTCAACAACATACACCGCAAGTTCTCGATTAGTCAATGGCTTAGAGCAAAAGGCTTAGAGCAAAAGGAAGGCGCAGTGGGCGCGGTCGACGCGCACCGTCACCAGTTCAAGGAGAAGAAAAATTCAGCCACATGAGCCAGTTCGCAGCGAGATTGGCTATTAGGTAAGTAAGAGGGTGAGCGGGACCGACGCCATTGCTTTCACGTGGCGACGCTCAGCGCGACCAGCTTGAACAAGTGCTGCCCTACAGGCCGGTAACAGGAATCAAGTGGAGGGCGCAGTTCGTGGTTGGGCCGAGAGTTCAACTTAAACGGTACAAAAGGAGAGGAAAGTATGAAGAAGAATATGTTACGCCTAGCCGGGCTTGTCGGGCTCGCCATTGTTACGATGGTGGCTGTGGTGCGACCGAGCAAAGCAAGCATTGGCGTTGTCAACAAAGCTGACCTAGCAGGACCCTGGCAGATGACCACCATCGGCCAGACCGGCTGCGGCTTTGGGACCACGCTATACACCTTCACCCTAAATTCCGCCGGGGTGGCGTCGAACGTCTTCGCAACGTCCCACACCGCGGGATGCGGCGACGCCACTAGCACCGGCGCGACCTTCCAGATTAACAGTGTAAGTTCCAACGGCAGCGGTACGGCTAACCTGGGTTGCGGCCCTTCTTGCGGCTGGAACCTCAACCTTCAGGTGGCGCCGGACCGCTCGTCCTTCAGTTTGATCGATGTGTCCCCCGCTAACCCGGGGAACTTCATCGAGGGCACTGCGATTCATCAGTGATTCCCTTGAGACTGGGGGAGCCGCAAGGCTTCCCCACGAAGTTAGTAACCTCTTGTGGCGGCGGAGAAACGTTGACACCGCGGACAAGAAAGAGCTCGGGTCAGAACCATTCAACCGTTCGAAAGGCACTTGATGTGCTTCGCTCGGCTTCTTTGCGTGATCGTTACTGAAATAAAAATTTGGGAGGATGCGATGAAAAACTTGAAGAATCTTCTTCGGTCCGCAGCGGCAGTGCTGTTCGTGCTGGGCGCGATGCCCAGAGTCTTCGCCCAGAGCACCCCCAGCCAAGACGCCTATATCAACACCGCTACTCCTCACACCAATTCCTATACCGCCGATTTTGTCGTTTCAGCCCACCTGGGCGGTCCGGCTAGCACTCCAGTTTTTTGTGAATTTGTGGCCCTTGACGACAAGCTGCAACATAGGTGCGAATGGCGGCGGCAACGGGTTCGCAAGAATCCAGTACTTGATGCCGTGATTGCAGAACTTGGAAACAAGAAAGCTATCGCACCGGAGCACAAAGAATGCTGTGATAAAAACGTGATAGTTCCATGTTCAGAATGGGTCAGAATCGATCAAAAACCATCAGAAGTCGGTTCTGGTAAGCGGTTGAAGAATCAGATAGAGTAGAGAATTTTCATAACCCGTCGGAACACACTAGGTGATCTTCAAAACCGGAGGGTGGCAGGCAATCCTGTCATTGGTGGGCTCGACCCCCACTCGCTTCCGCCATTTTTCCGCCGCATAAACACTGGCGATTACCAAAGTTGGAATTACTTTCCCCGACAAAAGTTGGAATTACTTTCCCCGACATAAGTGTTCTCGACAAAGCAGTCGGCGTCCGTAACAACCTTGCTCACCACAACGGTCGCAAGGCGGACGGGACGGAACACGAGTTGACCGAGAAGGACATCAGGCGGTCATCAAAGTGGAAGCAGAGTTGATTGACCATATCGAGAGAGAATGGCTCCGCAAAGGTGAAAAAAGCGAGAAAGCCGTTCCTACCTCGGACGTCTGCTAAAGGTGATGCACCAGCCACTCCCTCAGGAGAGCGACGGCGATAGCGAGAAGGACTGAGAACCCGGATGACACCGAACAATCGATTCCGCCGTGATCCATGCCCGATGGCAAACGTTGCCCGTGGGAACAGTTTCAAAGCCCAGTACTCAGCGATCGCAACGCCAATGAGCGTTGCTCCCGATAGATACGAGTGCCAGTCACTTCCTTTGGGTGAGAAGACTGTTGCCACCCGGCCTGCGAGAGAAATAGGTAGCGCAAAAACACGGACGGCAAGGAGTAGCCGGAGGTTTGAAGCGTAGAACGGCGAATACCACTGGGTGCAAGACGCAATCCAGTCGTCTAACTTGTCAGCGAAATAGACTACGTCCCGCTGTACTCCCTTCAACCTGTATGCGGGGGCGCGGGACGTGAGGCCGACGCGCGGCGATGTTTAGGGACTGTCGAGTAATTGAGTAGGAAATGCGCGTTAACCGCACGAACACATTCCCAAACTGAGTTGAGCAATCAGGCGGCAACCTGACGGACTAAGCCTCGCGCCGTGCCGAGCAGGACAGACAGATCCTCAGACTTTGAGACCCACGCCCATACTCCAGCGGAACGCCCTTCTTTCTCAGAGTCAGGTTCATCGTGCGCGCTGTAGATCATGATCGGCACTTCAGGCATGACGCGCTTTAAAACACGCGCCGCGTCCATACCGCTCATCACGGGCATCGAAAGGTCGAGCAGAATCAAATCAGGGTGCAGTTCGTGAGCTTTCTCAACCGCTTCCATTCCGTTTTCTGCGACACCGCAAACCTCGAAGTCGTTTTCCCGCTCGAAGAGCTGAGACAGCCCTTCTCGAATGAATAGCTTGTCATCTGCTATCAGAACGGTGTAAGACATGGCAGCCTCCAGCCCTTGGCCAGGCTGCTGGCGGCGCCGCAACCTAAAAGGACGCTGGACGGCAGGAAGGGTCAGCTCAACCGTACTCCCGGCCGCACGGGATTCAATACCTTGAACACTGTACTTTAGCGTACGCACTACAGTCGCACATCGTACCGTATCAAAGTCGGCCAATTTCGTCGAACCCTGAATGTCACGGGCCCGAGTGTTCACGCTTCCAGGACTGTTTGATGCGGTTTGTCTCTAACCGTTCCCGACGAGTTTTTCCCGTCCAACACGATTTCAACCTCACACATCTCCACTCAGCGCCCCCGCGCTCGACAAAGGAACGCACGATCCAGACGCGAATGAGATGGGTTGCAATGAGTTGATCTGAGGCTGAAGCAGAGCTGATTTGGGCTAGTCCCAGTCCAAACATGATGATCAGATGGGGGTGTTTCTGGGACCATGTCTTTCCTTTCTCCCGGTACGCAATGGAGGACACCGATTCGATGGCAATCGTCGCCACAGAACATGGCGGTTTGGTTCCTTGTCCAGGACGTCCATTCAAGATGCCTGATGGCCGCGCTGCTGTCAGGGCACTGTCATGGAAAGAAGTCGATGAGATTGCGGCTCGCTTTGCGAAGCTCAGTCCGTATTCGGACAAGTCACGCTCTATCCTCAAAATTGAACGCGACAACTATGGCCCAGAAACGGGCGAACAGCGACAGCTCTACTGTCTAGCAATTTCCTCCAAACGACATGCGCTTTTCCTGCGCGATGAATACGGCAATCCCTTCCTTCTTCAGAAGGGTATTAACAATCACGAAGACCGCTGGTCCGAGCACGGTCTCGGTCACCTCAGAAATCCGATGCGCCCCGACAGTGAAGATCGCGATTGGATTCCGCAGGCCTGGATCAGCATCATCCGTAGGACGTTGGGTCTACCGGCACAACCGCTGGGTTTTGAAGAGGTGCCTGCTATGGGACGGGTGCCGATTACGAGTCCAACCGCCATGCGTTCATTGGCAAAGCTCAATCGTGGCAAAAAGTATCGCAATCGGCTAAAGCCGTTCGACTTCTTGTTGTCGTGCCATGTGAAACAGTTCGGGTACCCTCCGGACGTTGATCCCGATGAGTTTCATCTAGTTGCGCCCTACGTACCCGATCCGGAGTGCTGGGTTGATTTGCCGTGGATCGATCAATACTCTGGACGGCAGTATGAGATCACGACGGAGGGCTTCCACGGCAGTCGGGGCGTGGCACGGGTAAAGACGTACGGGGAAGTTTTGCGCGAGTACGAATTCCATCCCGGCGCGAAAAGCGCGGATGCGAAGGGAAAGCCTAGCGGCAAGCAAACCTTCGGGCTGCTTCGCCGCCGACACGTACGAGTCGAACAAATCATCTACATCGGCAAAGAATCGAACCGGCTGGAAGAGATAGAAGCGGGCGTAATTCACTCACCCCAGAGCGTCTATACCGAATATCCAGACCCCCGCCGAGAAGAGTGGCAGACGAAAATCCTGCCTGCGCTGAGGAGACTTCCTGTTGCAGGCAGATCCCGTTCGATGCTGGTAAGAACATTGGCTGGGCGGAGTCGCCCACGGAGAAGGAATCAGGAAATGCTAAAGTCAATCCTCCACCGACTTGGGGTCGTTTAGTGCGCCGGGGGATTTTAAGCGCAATCGGGATTGTTCGCCAACCATCAGTGCGCAAAGTCCGAACAGCGAACTATTTGGAACCCGGTTTCATGTCGCTTTTGTCTGGGTTGTAATAAAAGCGCATCCGCAACGCCAGATATTGCCCGGTGAATTTGTCAGGCAGCGGTTTGAATGGATTACAGGCAGTGATGCCGCCCCACGCTGCACGGTCTAACTTTGTGTGGCCCGATGTGGCCACCAAGCGCATATCTGCTAACTTCCCGTCCTTCGTGATAGCAAATTCAATCGCGAGCTTTCCTTTCCTCGTCGCCTCGCTTTCCGGGATTAGGAGATACCAGTTGTTTCTTATCTCTTCCAGAACATCCTTCAGGTATGGGCCAAAATCCACTCGCTTAGAACATCCACGCCGCCGAAGTGCTTTCCTCCCGGCGCATTGACGCCTAAACCGTAGTCCTGCGCTTTGGGTTTCTGGTCTGATGGAGGTGGGGCGTTGGTCTGCCCGAGTGCGGCGGCACAGCAAAAGAGCAGTATCGCAAGTCGCATAATCGCCTTCGTGGTAGGGAAGTATAACGGCTTGCCCGGAGCCTAGCTAGTTTCTGTCGCGAAACCCTAAATGCCGCGTCAGATCAGGGGTTGGCGAGATTTCGTCCCGGCAGATTTTCTCTTCGTATTTTTCTGACTTTTTTCTTGACATGTATGTGTGTTTGATGACATACATGCAACATGCAGCCTAAATCCGAATCTCCTTCCGATGTCCAGCACTGGTTCCAGCAGAAAGCGGCCGGCCTCTGGCCTGCCCTGCTCGGCTCCCTCAGTCTGCGCCGCAGCCCCTGCATACGCGAGCACTGTCCTGCCTGTCTTTCCGGGGAACAGCACCCCAGCTATGCCCTCTACGGTCGCGTCGCAGGGCGCCGGCTTGCCCTTTATGTTCCTGAGGAACTGGTGCCCGAAGTACGCCGCTGTTTGGACAACGGTCGTGCTCTGCAGGAACTGCTGTACCAGGCTGCCCCGCGCTATCTCCAAGCTTTGAAGCAGGCGAGAACTCGTAGTTTGAAGAAAGGCGAGAAATGAGCCGAGGCCCAAACCCACAGGTCAGTTTTGCGGATGTGGAGTTCGTGAAACAAGGAATTTTCCTCGCGCCTCATCTGCAGGCCATCTCCAACTTTCTCGAGGAGCACGAAGAGCTGATCGAGAAGGTGCGCGGCGATCTGCAGCGTGGTCTCAAAAATCCCGCCACCGGACGCAACGGATTGACCCCCTCCCAGGTCTTGCGCTCCCTCATTCTTATGCGCGTCAAGGACTGGGACTATCGTGAACTGCGCGAACGCATCGCCGACGGATATACCTTGCGCAGCTTCACCGACTTCCTCAGCCAACCGGTGCCCAAACACGATGCCTTCAATCGTGCTTTTAACCGACTCACACCCGAGACTCTGCGCGCAGTCAATGAGTTCGTGGTGAAAGCAGCGGTCGATCTGGGACTGGAGGATGGCAAGAAACTCCGCGTCGACACTACGGTCGTTCAGACCGATATTCATCATCCCACGGACAACACCTTGCTGTGGGATACGGTACGGGTGATCACCCGCTTAGTTGGCCGCCTCGATCAGGTGGTGCGGCGCGGGGTGAAGGGATTCCGCAATCGCGCCCGTGCGGCGCGACGCCGCATGCAAGAAATCCAGCGCATGACCTCCCAACAACGGCAGCAGCATCAAACCAGGAAATATCGTCAACTCATCGAGATCACCGAGCAGGTAGTGGAAAGCGCGCGAGGGGTACTCAAGCAAACCCAGAAAGCGCGCGGTAAGCATGAGAAAGACGACCAAATCATCCCTCAGATCCGCCAAGCGATTGACCACTCCTGCCAGTTGGGCGATTGTGTCCTCGGTCAAGCGCGCCGCCGTGTTCTGGAGGGAGAGAAAGTTCCCGACGCCGACAAGGTCTACTCCATCTTTGAACCGCACACCGACCTAATCAAGCGGGGCAAGGTGCAAACCCCGGTCGAGTTCGGCCACAAAGTGTTTCTGGCGGAAAGCGCCCAGGGCCTGATCACACAGTACGAGATACTCAATGGAAACCCCTGTGACGAAGTGCATGTCTCACCTTCGCTCCAGCATCACCGCGAAATCTTCGGCCACGCCCCTGATCTGTATGGTACGGATCGGGGCTTTTACAGCGAGGACAATGTCAAGGCCTGCAAGCAAGACGGGATCAAGGTGGTGAGTATCCCCCAACGCGGGGGCCAGAAAACTGCCAAGCGCGCAGCCTTTGAAAAGACTCCGGCGTTCAAACAGGGACAACGATTCCGCGCTGGCATCGAGGGTCGCATCTCGGTTTTGTTCCGCGGTCGCGGCATGAAGCGTTGTCGCGCCGAGGGTCGCAAGCGTTTTGAGTTATTGGTCGGTGCAGCCGTGCTCACCAATAACCTGATGCGGATCGCAACCCTGCTGATGACACGATCGTCGCGCAAACGACGTGCAGCCTAACTCCCCCATGTTCTCATTTTTCCCCAGGGGGCGCGGCGACGTGTTCTTCCATCCCCTCAGCAAAACCGCCCTGCGTGGAAATGTCTCGTGCCGACACCTGCAACGATTTCCGCACCTCTGGGGGCAACCAACTCAGGCCTAAATGCTTTGAATTTCGCTGTAAAATGCGGCTGCTTGCTACAAAAACGCCTTTCGCGACAGAAACTAGCTACTCTTGTTTGTGGATGTCTGGGTGTGTTGCTTTTCCAAGGGTCTTGAGTGTAATTGATTAGATAACAACGTCGGCTCCTCGCCGAGGCCGAGTAAACTTGGTAGCGCTAACTGACCAAGACTCGGAAGGAAAGGAGCCGAGTATGTTGATTATAGGCTGTGATTTTCATTCCCGCTTCCAGGAAGTTGCGATGGTGGACACAGAAACCGGCGAACTCATCGAACGCCGGCTCGAACATGGCAACGGAGAAGCGAAGAAGTTTTACGCGGAACTATCCCAACCTGCGCGTGTGGGCATGGAAGCC
>Ga0307477_10003363_pt1 | contig 11921 bp, 9 predicted proteins | sample atmos_gasesECM2C_FD_203316 | JGI IMG/M metagenome (GOLD analysis project Ga0307477, IMG submission 203316) | Hardwood forest soil microbial communities from Morgan-Monroe State Forest, Indiana, United States - atmos_gasesECM2C_515 | ecosystem: Environmental > Terrestrial > Soil > Temperate...
GCTTCGCGTTTTCGACCCTCCCTCAAGGGAGGGTAGTTAGGCTGCTTCGGCGCGCGGCTTCTCCGGCGGCGTAATCGCGCCTGATGCTTTGATCTCCGCGACGTCCTTCTTCGAATAGCCGAGCACACCGCCGAGGATTTCCTCGGTATGCTCGCCCAACAACGGCGACCGCCGCACGTCGGCAATCGAATCCGACATTTTGATGGGATTGCCCACGGTCAAATACTTGCCGCGCGTCGGATGATCCAGTTCCACCACCGTACCGCTCTCGCGCAGCGACGGCTCTTCGGCGATTTCTTTCATCGACAGGATCGGGCCGCAGGGAATGTCATATTTGTTGAGAATTTCCATGGCCTCGAATTTCGTTTTGGTCATGGTCCACTGCTCGATGGTGTCGAAAATCTGCCTCAACCGCGGCAGCCGCGCATTGGGCGTGGCAAAATCAGGATCGGTCTTCCATTCCGGCTTTCCGATCACGTCGCAAATCTCGCCCCAGACCGGCGCCTGAGTGATGAAATAGATGTAGGCATCGGGATCGGTTTCCCAGCCTTTGCATTTGATGATCCAGCCCGGTTGCCCGCCGCCCGAATCATTGCCGGCGCGCGGCACCGCCTTGCCGAACGGAACGCCTTCGCCGAATTGGCGATATTCCTTGAGCGGCCCATGCGCGAGGCGTTGCTGATCGCGCAGCTTAACCCGGCACAGATTGAGCACGCCATCCTGCATGGCGGCGAGCACGCGCTGACCGCGGCCCGTGCGATTCCTCTGATACAGTGCCGCCACGATGCCGAGCGCAAGATGCAGCCCGGTGCCGGAATCGCCGATCTGCGCGCCCGTGACCAGCGGCGGGCCTTCGCGGAAACCGGTGGTGGATGCCGAACCGCCGGCGCATTGCGCCACGTTCTCATACACCTTGCATTCTTCGTACGGTCCTGGGCCGAAACCTTTCACCGAGGCCATGATCATGCGCGGATTGAGTTTGTGAACGTGCTCCCAGGTGAAGCCCATACGATCGAGCGCGCCGGGCGCGAAATTCTCCACCAGCACGTCGCAGGTCTTGACCAGCCGTTCGATGATTTCTTTGCCCTTAGGATGTTTGGAATCGATGGTGATCGAACGTTTGCTGGCGTTGAGCATGGTGAAATAGAGACTGTCGGCGCCTTGGACGTCGCGCAACTGGGTTCGTGTAATGTCGCCGACGCCCGGCCGTTCCACCTTGATCACATCCGCGCCCATATAGGCGAGAAGCTGCGTGCAGGTCGGTCCCGACTGCACATGGGTGAAATCGAGAATCTTCACCCCGTCGAGCGCCTTGCCATCGGCGCCCCAAGGCTTCGCTGACGGTTTGGGCCCGCCGTTTTTCGCCGCCATTACCGGGGCGCTTTTCTTCACCAGCTTTTTCTTCGGCACAATCTTTTTTGCGACGGCCTTTTTCGCACGCGCCTTCGTCTTCGCTTTCGTCTTAGCCATTGTTCCCTCCTTATTTCTTGCGCACCGTACTTTGCGGGTTGAGCTTACTGATATTGCCGCTTTCGCTGCCGGCGGCTGGGTCGATCACCGCGTTGACGAGCGTCGGTTTTCCGGAATCCATCGCCTTATTGACGGCGCGGGCGAGCTCGTCGGGCGTCGTCACCGATACGCCGGCGCCGCCGAATGCTTCCATGATCTTGTCGTAGCGCGCGTCTTTGACGAAGGCCGTTGTCGCAGGATCCGAACCGCCGGTCGGATTGACGTCGGTCCCGCGATAGATGCCGTTATTGTTGAAGACGACAATGCAGACCGGCAAATTGTAGCGGCAGATGGTTTCCACCTCCATGCCGCAGAACCCAAAGGCGCTGTCGCCTTCCACCGCGAGCACCCGTTTGCCGGTTTCCACCGCGGCGGCGACGGCAAAACCCATGCCGATGCCCATCACGCCCCAAGTGCCGACGTCCAGGCGTTTGCGCGGCTGGTACATGTCGATGACGCCGCGCGCGAGATCGAGCGTGTTGGCGCCTTCATTGACGAGGATCGCATCCGGCCGCTCCTTGATGATCGTGCGGAGCGCGCCGAGAGCGCTGTGGAAGTCCATCGGCGAGGTATTCTTCATCAGCCGCGACGACATCTTGGCAACGTTCTCGTCCTTCTTGGCATTGATGGAATTCACCCAATCGGACGGTGGCGCCGGCCAGTTGCCGTCCATGCCCGCGAGCAGCGCCGAGACGCAGGAGCCGATATCGCCCACAAGCGGCGCGACCACCGCGACGTTGCTGTCCATTTCCTTGGGCTCGATGTCGATCTGGATGAACTTCTTCGATCCCGGTTCGCCCCAGGTCTTGCCCTTGCCGTGCGAGAGCAGCCAATTGAGGCGGGCGCCGATCAGCATGACGACGTCGGCATCTTTCAGCACGGTCGAACGCGCCGCGCCTGCGGACTGCGGATGCGTATCCGGCAACAGGCCCTTGGCCATGCTCATCGGCAGGAAGGGGACGCCGCTTTTTTCCACCAGCGCCCGGATCTGTTCGTCGGCTTGCGCATAGGCAGCACCCTTGCCGAGGATGATCAGCGGCCGCTTGGCGTTCTTCAGCACTTCGAGCGCGCGCTTCACCGCACCCGGCGCGGGAAGTTGGGCGGGCGCTGGATCGATCACTTTGACCAGCGATTTCGCTCCCGCCTCCGCGTCCATGACTTGCGAAAACAGTTTCGCCGGCAGATCGAGATAGACGCCGCCCGGACGCCCCGAGACAGCAGCGCGGATTGCGCGCGCCACGCCAATGCCGATATCCGCCGCATGCAGCACACGGAACGCCGCCTTGCACAGCGGCTTGGCGATGGCGAGTTGGTCCATCTCTTCATAATCGCCCTGCTGCAAATCGACGATCTCGCGCTCGGACGAACCGCTGATCAGGATCATGGGAAAGCAATTGGTGGTGGCATTGGCGAGCGCGGTCAGGCCATTGAGAAACCCGGGCGCCGACACGGTGAGGCAGATGCCGGGCTTTTTGGTGAGGAATCCGGCAATGGCCGCGGCATTGCCGGCGTTCTGCTCGTGCCGGAACGAGATCACCCGCAAGCCTGCGGCTTGCGCCTTGCGGCCCAAATCGGTGATCGGAATCCCGGGCACGCCATAGATCGTCTCGATGCCGTTCAATTTGAGCGCGTCGATGACGAGGTGAAATCCATCGGTCAATTCGCGTTCGGTTTCGGCTGCTGCTGCGCTTTGTGTTGCGGACATTGCGCTCTCTCCCCTTGATGTTCAGTCCAAGTAATCGGCGTATTGAGCCACGTGCTGCGCCAAACCCAGCGCGTGTTCGCGGGTCAGTTGTTCGGCGCGATCCGCATCGCGGGCGTCCAGGGCCTCGATAATGTTCATGTGGTCGTGGATCGAACGGTGCGCCCGATCCATCTCGCCGATGGTCTTGCGCCGGATCATGCGCATATGGGTGAACAGATTTTCCGCCATATCGATGAGCACGTGATTGTGGCTCATGCGAATGATGGTCTGGTGAAATTCGATGTTCACTTCCGAATATTCATCGAGTTTGGCCTGCTCGGCGCCGCCTTCGAACGTCGCGAACATCTGGCGCAGCGCGGCGATTTCCGAATCGGTGGCGTCCTGGGTCGCGAGCCGGGCTGCCATGCCTTCGAGCGCCGCCCAGGCGGTGATCAGCTCGATGACTTCGCGCTTGGTCTTGCGCACGACATAGATGCCGCGACGGGGGATGGACCGGACGAAACCTTCGCGCTCCAGTTGCGCAAGGGCTTCGCGAACCGGCGTGCGGCTCACGCCGAGGTCGGAGGCAAGCTGGCGTTCATCGAGACGGATTTCGGCGCGGCTGCCATAGAGGTCCATGCGGGTGATGACGTCCTTCAAGGCCGCATAGGCTTTTTCCGTGAAGTTCGGTTCGCTTGCGATCGGCGCAAGGCCCAGCTTTTTCTGTGAACCAATTGAAAGCATTTAAGAATTTTCGTCTGTGGGAGTGGAACGCCTGTTCTAGTATACAATATACCATGTGGTTCGAAAGCTGCCAGTCGAGATGAAGTTGAGCAGCCGGAGGGCACTACGATAGTCGGGGCCGATAACGCGGTCGTCTGCTGCACTGAGCCTAGACGGCGCCGTGAATATTCCTGCAGAGACTGCTAATCCGCCGGATAACATTTCCGCATCCTGACCTCCTTTTCAGTTGGACGACTTGCGGTATGATCTCCCTTGTGCCACCCGGTGCAAAGCCGGGGATACAAGGCGGGAGGAGTGAGCGATGAATCGATGGGTCCGGTTATGGTCCGCCTTCGTCGGCATGATAATGATCGGCAACCTTCAGTACGCTTGGACCCTGTTTGCAGAGCCCATGGTAAAGGCTCACGCGGCACAGCACTGGCAGCTTTCCGATGTCCAGTGGGGCTTTGGCCTGTTCATCGCCGCGGGCACGTGGGCCATGCCGTTCTTTGCATCCTTCATCGACAAACATGGTCCCCGGTTCTTCATGGTCGTCTCCGGGCTGCTTTGCGCGGTCGGGTGGGGATCATTGGGGCACGTCCCCAGCCTGATTTGGTTTTACAGTCTGTACTGCATCGCGGGGATTGGCGTCGCGTGCGTCTATGCCTGCGGCGTTTCGACCGCGGTGAAATGGTTCCCCGACCGGCGGGGGATCGCTTCGGGCATCATCACGGCGGGTTATGGAATGGGCGCCGCCGCCTTCAACCCGCTGTTTGATTATCTGATCCGCACCATTGGCTACTCCAATACGTTCCTGTGGACCGGCATCTCGCACGGCGCCTTGATTGCGCTGGCCGGCCTGGTGCTGGTGAACCCGCCGGCCAATTACAAGGTCGCCGCAACGGCGGCTGCCAAACCGAACGTTCGGCGCCAAAACATCGACTTCACCTACTCGGAAATGCTGCGCACGCCGCAGTTCTACTTCCTGTTCGTCGCGATGCTGTCGATTGCGATCGGCGGGCTGATGGTCACCGCGTCACTAAAGCCGGTGGCGACCAACTTCGGAATCGGCGCCGCAGCGCTGACGGTGGCCCTCGTCCTGACGCCGCTCGCCAACGGCTTCAGCCGCATTATGTGGGGCTCGGTTTCGGATTATTTGGGCCGCGAAAGGACCATGTTTACCGCCTTCCTGCTCCAGGCCATCTTCCTGCTTGCCGCCACCACGCTGGGACGAAACGGCGACGCTATATGGGTAGCGTTAATGGTGCTCGTGTTCCTCACTTGGGGCGAGCTGTATGTTTTATTCCCCGCCGCTCTCGCCGATTTGTATGGCAGCAAGAACTCGGCGGGCAACTATAGCTTTTTGTACAGCGCCAAGGGTTTCGCGTCGCTTGCGGGCGGAGGCCTCGCCGCGACTCTGTTCGAGAAAACTGGCACCTGGGACTATGCGTTCTATGGAAGCGCCGCCCTCGCTCTCCTCGCGGCCGTGATGGCGCTGTATGTCCGCCGGCTACCCCTGCCACAAAAGAGCCAACGGGCCGCGCCGGCCGCAATCCAACCCGCCGAATAGGTGTCGTCGGCCGGACCGGCAGCTATTGACGAAGCCGGCAGTTCCGTCGGGCGCGCGTTGCCTTACGTGCTCGTGCTGTTCAGCGCCAGCGGTTGCGCAGCGCTGATTTACGAAATTGTCTGGTACCAGCTCCTGCAAATCGCCATCGGCTCGACGGCCGTCTCGTTGGGCTTTCTGCTCGCCGCTTTTATGGCCGGGCTCTGCATCGGCAGCCTCGCCCTGCCGCGCTTAGCCATTGGAAGCATTCATCCGCTGCGGATTTATGCAGCGATCGAATTCCTCATCGCCGTGCTCGCTTTGGGTGAACTGTTTCTGATCCCGCTGATTGGCCGTGCCTATCTGGCCGGTCCGTCCGGTTTTGCCGGCATGTTGTTGCGGGGCGCGGTCTGCGCGATCTCGCTTCTGCCGCCCACCATTCTGATGGGTGCATCTCTTCCGGCGCTGGCGCGCGCCGTCAGCGGCGCTGCGCGTTGGGGTTTGCTCTATGGCGCCAACACCGTCGGCGCGGTTTTCGGTTGTCTGTTCGCCGGATTCTATTTGCTGCGAATCTATGATGTGAACGTCGCGTCTTATGCGGCGATTGCGCTTAACGTAGCGGTGGCCATTGTGAGTTTGTGGCTCGCCGCGCGCACGCGTCCGCATCCCGCGTCCGATTTGAGCGCTCCCGAAATCGCATTTCCCGCGCCGAGCGAAACCGGTCCGCGCTGGACCGTTTACGTCGCCATCTTTTTGTCCGGCGCGTCTGCGCTTGGCGGCGAAGTGGTGTGGACGCGCGCCATGGGGCTGATGCTGGGCGCCACCGTCTATGCCTTTTCCATCATCCTCGCCGTGTTCCTCGCCGGCTTGGCGCTCGGCACAGCGGCGGCTTCCTCGATGGTGCGAAGGCTCGATCCACGCTTGGCGCTCGGCTGGTGCCAGATGCTGGCCGCGGCGAGCATCGCCTGGACTGCCTATGCCATTGCCGATGCGCTGCCCTATTGGCCGATCAATCCGCAGCTCTCGACGAGCGCCGTTTTCACGTTCCAGATCGATCTGGTGCGCACTGTCTTGGCGATTCTGCCGCCGGCTTTGTTCTGGGGCGCAAGCTTTCCTTTTGCCTTTGCAGCGGCGGTCAAGCGCGATGAAGACTCCGCCGCGACCGTCGCCGGCATTTACGCCGCCAACACCGCGGGCGCGATCATGGGCGGCCTCGCCGTGAGCCTGTTGGCGATTCCGCTGATCGGCACCCAGAACAGCGAACGCGCGCTTCTCGCGCTCTCCGCCATTGGCGGCTTGATCGTGTTGATGCCGCTGATGGAACGCGCTCGCTCGCAGCGTCTGGAATTCGCGGCCGGCGTCGCCGCGGGCCTGATCGCGCTCGCCGCGTGGGGCATCGACAAAATTCCCGACGAGCTGATCGCCTATGGCCGCCGCATGGCCGCCATGCACGGCATGTCGCATGTGCTCTACACCGCGGAGGGGCGCAACACCTCTATCGCGATTTCGCGCTGGAATGACGGCTCGCTGCAATTCCACGTCGCCGGCAAAGTGGAAGCATCCACCGAAAGCTACGACATGCGATTGCAGCGCATGCTGGCGCATCTGCCGGCGCTCATCCACGGCGATCCGCGCTCGGTGCTGGTGGTGGGTTTCGGCGGCGGCATCACCGCCGGCGCCTTCACCACCTATCCGGGCGTGAAGCGCATCGTGATCTGTGAGCTTGAGCCTTTGATCCCGCCGGTCTCCACGCGCTACTTCGGCAAACAGAATTACAACGTGATGAACGATAAGCGCGCCCAGATCGTCTATGACGATGCGCGCCATTTCGTGGCGGCGACGCCGGAAAAATTCGACATCATCACCTCAGACCCGATACATCCTTTCGTCAAAGGCAGCGCCACGCTTTATTCGCTGGAATATTTCGAGACCGTGAAGCGCCATCTGAATCCCGGCGGAATCGTCACCCAATGGGTGCCCCTTTACGAAAGCGATGCGACCACCGTGAAAAGCGAGATCGCTACGTTCTTCGCGGTGTTCCCTTATGGCACGGTGTGGGCGAACAATCTCAACGGCCATGGCTACGATCTTGTTCTGGTCGGGCAGTTGCAGCCGCAATCATTCGATCTCGATAAGATCCAAGCGCGGCTCGATAGCAGCGATTACAAATTGGTGGCGAAATCGCTTGCCGATACGGACGCGAACTCCGCGACCGATCTGTTCTCGACCTACACGGCCAGCAAGGCGGCGCTCGAACCCTGGCTGAAAGACGCCGCAATCAATCACGACAGCGATTTGAAATTGCAATATCTCGCAGGATTGGCGCTGAACCACGCCGAAGAAGACACGATCTATGGCGAGATCATGCGTTATTGGAAACAGCCCAAGGATATCTTCACCGGCTCGCGCCAGCATCTCGACGCGCTCTTCACCGCCTTCGGCGACCTCGCCAAGCAACAACCCACCGCCTCAGACTAAATCGCCCGCCTCCCCTTGGTGGGGAGGCCGAAGCGCGAAGCGCTTCCGGTGGGGGGAATCTGTCGGCAGGGATGAACATTGTTTCACCGGCTCGCGCCAGCATCTCGACGCGCTGTTCACCGCCTTCGGCGACCTCGCCACGCAACAACCCTCCGCCTCAGACTAAATCGCCCGCCTCCCCCTGGTGGGGAGGCCGAAGCGCGAAGCGCTTCGGGTGGGGGGAATCTGTCGGCAGGAATGAACATTGTCGCCATCGGGCCGCCTGCACGCGGGGAGGAAAAGAACCATCGCGCTTCTTGTTTTCCTCCCTCGTTGTAATCGGGGACGTGCCGAGCGCAGCGAGGCGGAGGGGGCCGTTGCCGCTAACTCTGGTTCGTCGTATCCACTGTCGCCAGCGCGCCGGCTTAGCTCAGTTGGTAGAGCACGTGATTTGTAATCACGGGGTCGCGGGTTCGATCCCTGCAGCCGGCACCATAAAAACAAGGCCTTAGCCGGTTTTGGCCGGAACATTTTCGTGGCCAGAAGTCCTCGGGCTAACGGAGGAGGGGGCTGGAACTGCTCCAAGGAGAGCGCGTGATGCCGCTCTGCTGCGCGCTTTCGGTTTGCCCTGCTTCATGCGATAAAGGTCCCTGCCTGTTGCAGCAGGCAGGGACCAAGGACGCGCTTCCATACTGCCGCGCTCCTCCGGGTTTGGACGCCGGCGAGCATTATCGGCAAGAGGTTGCTCAGGCGCGGGTTTGGATGCCGCCCCGTGTCCTTCGCTCGGCTCCGGCTGGTGCACGACGCACAACCTCGGGCCGATACCAAACATCACTCCTCGCCAGCTCGGAGAGCTGGTTACGCAATCCGGTTAGGTCGTACTTGGCCCGAGTCTGCTCGTTGCGCCCGTCGATAAAGCGACTTGGGGTCCGGACGCGCGAGATTAGCCCCTTCTTCTCCAAAGCCCTGACACTTCGTTGGACGGTTCGAACACTAATGCCCGAGCGCTTCGCGATCGCTGGTGTGCTCGGGTAGGGCATTCGTGCGCTGTGCCACCAGTGCAGCAGAATGTTGAGCAGCACCACCAATTCCGTCGGCGTCAGTTTCAGTTTGGCTTGGGCGCGCACCAACATATTTGGCACTGCTATGAAGCCAGCCGCTGCCGCATCGCCCCAACGTTCGGCCACGCTTTCCGAGAGCCGTTGGTCATTGTTCAGATCGTCGAAAAGGTTTGCGAAATCGCTCATGGGGCGGTTTTTTAACAAAAGCTGTGTTCCCGGACAAGTTTAGTCTTACTATATGGCGACATGGAAGTCGTAATTTCAGCGCTAACAGCCCAGACTAACGGCGAGACTAACGGCCGGACTAACGGACAGACTAACGGAGGAGCGGCTCCCATCCGGAGGAGCGTTCGGGTTGCGTTCGGGGACTTAGCCCATCGACCGGCATACGGATGGCTTGCACCCAAACACGAGGAGGCAAACCATGCTGACTATGGAACGCGACCCGGAGCATATCGCCAAGACCATCTGCCAGCTCCGAGCGATGTTGCGGCTGACGCAAGAGAACTTGGCGCAGGCGGCAAACCTATCAACCCGCACAATTGAGAAGGTGGAAAGCGGGAGACATAAGCCCGACGAGCAGACGCTACGAAGCATCGCGCGCGGCTTTGGCGGTATCAGCATGGACGCTTTCCGCAAGCGAACGCCCGAGGAAGAAGCGCACATGCGCCGGACTATGCTGGACGCGTTCCGGAAGATGGTCGTGGTTACCACTCGTCCAATCCATACAGCAACCGACTTCTTGTCTGCTTTCGATCAGCGTCACGCAGCCCGCCTAGACATATCGGAGGTCGAGGATAGCGCCGCGCTGGAAATCGCGGCTCAGATGTCGGACTGGATCAAAGACTTAAACGACGTCTGGGACGACGTTTACATGACGGATCGCGTGAACTACGCGCGCAGCTTTGCGGAAATGTGCCAGCAGATCGGGCAGTGCGGGTACGTCTGCTACATGGGCGAACACAAGCAGCGCCTCCGAGAAAAAGGGAAGCCAGACCTCATTTTCGCCGTCAACGTGATGAAAATCCTTCCTAAGCAGCAGGCAGGGCCGCGCTTCGCAATAATTCAGCTTGAGGAGCCGTGGGAGGCCATGGACGATGACTGCAGGCCACTGCCGCCCGAGAACCAGCCTGGCTAGTCCGCGCCCCTCGATTTAGCGCGCGTAAACGTTTTGGGGCGGACAATCCCGAAGTGGCCACAGATGGGATTACTGCTGTGTCGGACCTCAAAGCTCTCAGCCCAACCCAATTGCTTTCCCTTTACGCCCAAGTGTCCGACGAGCTGCGCGAGCGCGGCGTAGTCCGGAGCGCGAACAATCCGACAGGCGATCTGGCTGAACATCTGTTCTGCAAGGCGTATGGGTGGAAGCAAGCCGGGCAAGCGCATCCGGCCGCCGATGCGACCGGCGAGGATGGCAAGCTCTACCAGATCAAAGAGCGGCGCTGGAACGCTCAGAACAAGTCACGGGTGCTAGGCGCGCTTCGCGCGTTGCCGGACGGCGGCTTCGATTTTCTCGCGGCTGTCTTATTTAGGTCGGATTACACAATCGAGCGCGCGGCCATCATCCCGCACGCACTGGTGCTCGATAAATCTCATTACCACGAGCACACCAATAGCTGGCGCTTTCTGCTTCGCGATGCGGTGTGGAAGTTACCCAGCGTAGAGGATGCCACGGACAGATTGCGCGCTGTTGTTTTCTGAACTGCGAAATTCGTCGGTTAAGTAGCCGCTGTACTCTGTCGCACCCGCCGCCGATTTCCCATTAGGTTCATATGCCGCTCGACCACTACGTGCCGCAGGTTCACATCAAGAACTGGTGCTCGCCGGACTTGGATGGCCGGGTTCACGCGATGCGGAAATCCGATCTGAAAAGATTTGGGCCGCGGTCGCAGGACATTTGCCGCATCGAGGACAACAGCTCGAACTCCTATCTCAAAGCAGAGCGCGCAATCGAAGATTTTCTGAAGAGCATCGAACCGAAATACAACATCTCTGTTGCCAAGTTGCGCGAACAAAAGATCGATCAAGAGGCGGTGTTCGCGATTGCCGGGTTTGTTGCCTACATATTGACTTGCTCGCCCGCGTCTATGCGCATCCATTCCGCTCCCCTTAAGAACATGGTTGAGGCGGAGGCCATGATGCTGGACGCTCTGGGAGAGATTGGAAAAGCACCGGAGGCGTTGGGCAACAAATCGATTACTGAGCTGATCGAGGACGGGAGCGTAAAAGTTCAGATCGACCCGAAGTATCCGCAGGCGATGGGAATCACGTCGATCGAACACTTTATGTCCGTGTTCGGAAACTCACCGTGGGAAATCCTCATCAACAATGAGGATAAGAGCCCCTTTTTCACTTCCGACTTCCCGGTAGCCATCGAGGTCGTCGATGCGGCGCGGCCGATCAACCGGATAGTACCACTTTCACCTGGCCTGGCAGTTCGGATTATTCCCGACGTCTCGTTGGCCCGTTCGAAGCACGATTTATCGTTCTCAAAATTTCGATCACACCACAGGGAGCTGAACCATCAAGAAGTCCTTGGCATCAATCGCCTGCTGGTCCAATGCGCGGAAAATCTTGTGATCTATCGCGACGACTACGGGTGGGTCGACGACTTCGTGAACAAGTACCGATCTTTTCGCGTCGAATCCGTGACGGAAAAGATTGAACGGGGCACTGGCTATTTTTTACCAGCGTCGCTGCGCATTCGACGCGCGACGTGATGATCTTTCAGCGTAATGGCTACCATGAGAGATTTGTCTGACGAAGATATCGCGATCATCAAGGCGCTTTTGTGGCGCTAAAGGGTGAATTTGCTATAATCTTCCCACTCATGAACACCAACGTCACCATATCCGAACAGGCTCGGGCACTTGCCGAAAAGCGCGCCCGTGAAGAGGGCTTTGGCAGCGTTGACGAATATGTCGACGCTTTGATCCGTGAG
>Ga0307477_10003364_pt1 | contig 11918 bp, 11 predicted proteins | sample atmos_gasesECM2C_FD_203316 | JGI IMG/M metagenome (GOLD analysis project Ga0307477, IMG submission 203316) | Hardwood forest soil microbial communities from Morgan-Monroe State Forest, Indiana, United States - atmos_gasesECM2C_515 | ecosystem: Environmental > Terrestrial > Soil > Temperate...
CCGCGCCGACCCGGATCCCCGAAGCCACTCCGAGGAGCCCGCCGAGCACTACGAGGGCGAAGAAAGCAGCAAGGACGCGGTGCCTCACTACCCTTCGCGCCCACGCCGCCCACGCTCCGCTCGGGTGGGCCGAGGGTGCGCCACGACGGTGCGGCCAATCGAGGCGCGGCCCGATCGTGGCCAGGAGGGCCGGGAGCAGCGTGGTGGCGACGACGACGCTGACGAGCGGGATCAGGATGCCGGCGTACCCGAGGCTGCGAAGGAACGGAATGGGCAGCACGACCAGGGCGAGGAGCCCGGTCCCGACGGTCACCCCGCTGAAGGCCACGGTCCTCCCGGCGGTGGCAACAGCTGCTGCCACTGCGTCGTGGTTGGCCAGGCCGCGCCCACGCTCCTCGCGCCAGCGTGTGACCACGAGGAGCGAGTAATCGATAGCGATGCCGAGGCCGATCAGGGCGATCAGGTACTCGACCAGGACACTGACGGGGGCGACGGTTGTCACGGCTCCGATGAGCAGGAAAGTTCCCATGATCGACACCACCGCGATCGCCAGCGGGACGAGTGCCAGCAGCGACCCGAAGACGACGGCGAGGACGATCAGGGCGCCGATACCTCCCACGAAAGTCTCGGCAAGTACGCCGAGGCCCTTGCTCTGCGAACCATTGGCCAGGTCGTCGTAATTGGTCGCCGCCACGGTCATCCCCGCCGGTGCTCGGGCCCGGACGGCAGCTCCCAAGGTGTAGGAGGTGGGCTCGTTATTGTTGCCGAAAATCAGGACGGCGGCGCTGCGCCCGTCGTCGGCCAGGAGGCGGCGGTCGCCCGTATTGGTGTAGGAAAGGACCCGCAGCGTCTTGTCGCTGATGAGGGGCGCCAGAGCAGCATTGATCTCAGCGCGGCCGGTCGGGGTCTCGGCGCGCTGGCCGGCGGGGAGCCCGAGCACCATCACCACGGGTGGGTTGTCTCCTCCCGTCCCGTAGATGTGCAGGATCTCCTGGCTGGCCGCGTAGCTCGGCAGCCCGGGGAGCGAATTGCTGGAGGACAGACGGGAGGTGATATTGCCCACCATCGCCACACCCGTTATCGCGACGATAAACCAAAACACGAGGAACGCGCGGCGGTGGCGGACGACGAATTGACCGAGGCGGCCCATGCTCGTAAGGGCTTGCGGGCCACGGGCTGAGCTGGGGCCGGTCCCTGGGTCTTGGGGGTTCGGCCGGGGGCGGGTAAGGACCGTTTGTTGGTTCGCTGGTGACATGTACCTAACGATGTAGGAAACGCCATAAGAAAAGAAGCAGGCCAGCCCACGTTTTTGTGGGGGTGCCGGCCCCCCGGGCAATTGGGGGGTGCGCCGTATAGATACTTGGTCGTCGCCTCCGTACAGTCGATCTAGTGAGCTCGCTGCCTCTTCGCCTCGTCGGCCCGGTGTTCTCGGCGCGGACCTGGCTGGCGATGGTCTACCTCTTGAGCGGGATCCCGCTTTCGGCGATCGTTTTCTCCTTGGCCGTGACCGGGCTCGCCCTCGGAGCCGGGCTGCTCCCACTCGCGCTCATCGGCCTGCCTGTCCTCAGCTTGACGCTCCAGGGTTGTCGGGCTTTCGGCGCCTTCGAGCGGGCCCGCATCTCATTGATGCTCGGTCAGGTGATCCAGGCGCCAGTCAAGAAGACCTTGAGCGGGGGCGGGTGGCTGCGGCGGTGGATCGCGCGGCTGACCGACGCCAGCAGCTGGCGCCAGTTTGCAGCGGCGTTACTGTTCCTCCCGGTTACGGTGATCGGCTACGCGGTTGCCGTGTCGGTGTGGTCGATCGCGTTGGCCCTTATCGCTCTGCCCGCCTACAACTTTGCGCTTCCCCGCGGCGGGGCCGACGTGTTCGGCACCGTTCTCCATGGCACCCCGACCATGGTCGCAGCCGTTGTTGTCGGGGTCGTCATGTTTCTCAACGCCCCGTACGTCACCCGGTCCATGGCAGGCGGACAGGTTTGGATTGAGCGCAAATTGCTCGGGCCGAGCCGGCGCAACCTGGCTGCCCGAGTGGGGGAACTGGAGCGCAGCCGCTCCCGGATGGTGGACGTTGCCGACGCCGACCGGCGCCGTATCGAACGGGACCTGCACGATGGCGCCCAGGCCCGCCTGGTTTCACTGGCCATGGAGCTCGGCCGTGCCAAGGCTCACTTTGACGACGACCCCGAGAGGGCGAAGGCCCTTGTAACCCAAGCCCACGAAGATGCCAAGACGGCCCTTGTCGAACTGCGGAGCCTGGTGCGTGGCGTGCACCCGCCGGTGCTGTCCGACCGCGGCCTCGACGCTGCTCTATCCGGCCTCGCTGCGATCTGCCCGGTCCCCGTGACCGTCCAGGTCGACGTCGCAAAGCGACCGTCGGCCACAGTAGAAGCAGTTGCATATTTCGTCGTGGCTGAGTCGCTGACCAACGTTGCCAAGCACTCTGGCGCGGCGGGTGCCACCGTCACCGTCCGTTCCGAAAACGACGTGCTCCGCGTGGTCGTGCGCGACGACGGCCGCGGAGGCGCCGTCCCAACCGGAGCCGGTCTGGCCGGCCTCGCGGACCGGGTCCAGGCGGTGGACGGCCACCTGAGCATCGACAGCCCCGCTGGCGGCCCGACCGTGATCGAGGTGGAGATCCCGTGCGCGTCGTGATCGCCGAGGATTCCGTACTGCTCCGCGAGGGCCTCACCCGCTTGCTGGAGGAGGCGGGCGTCGAAGTGGCGGCGACCGCTGGCGACGCCGAAGCCTTCTTGCGGGCGGTAGACGCAAATATCCCCGATGCCGTTGTCGTCGACGTGCGGATGCCACCGACTTTTAGCGACGAGGGGCTGCGGGCCGCTCTCGTGGTGCGCAAACGCTGGCCCGATGTTGGAGTGCTGGTGCTGTCCCAGTACGTCGAGGCCCGCTACGCCACCGAACTGCTCTCGGTGAGGACCAGCGGCGGTGTCGGGTACCTGCTGAAGGACCGGGTCGCGGACGTGGCCGAGTTTGTGGAAGCCCTGCAGCGAGTGGCCCAGGGTGGGAGCGCGATCGACCCCGAGGTCGTCGCGCAGCTGCTCACCCGCAAGGCGGACCCGCTTGGCTCATTGACCGCCCGTGAGCGCGATGTGCTGGCACTCATGGCAGAGGGCCGATCCAACCCTGCCATCGCGTCCGCCTTGGTCGTCGGCCCGGGAGCGGTTGAGAAGCACGTCAACTCGATCTTCATGAAGCTAGGCCTGGCTCCGACCGACACCGACCACCGCCGCGTGCTGGCCGTGCTCACCTACCTCGGGCTCTAAGGAGAGACCGTTGACCGAACCTCTCGTGCTCACCACCGGCCGGCGCTGGGCGCTTGTCCTTGGCCTGCCATTTGTGCTGGCCGCTATCGGCTACGGCGGCCTTGACTACGTCGCCCTGGTTGGCCAGGACAGCTACCGGATCCAGCCGACCATGGCGCCAATAGCCAACAAGGTCGCCATCGGAGTTGGCAATGGCGACGTCACGGTGGTGCCGAGCACCAGTACGCGGGCTGTCCTTAGTGGCGTCGTCGACTACAGCCTTGTCCGTCCGGTCGCGAGATGGGAGCACACTGCGAGCGGGACGTTCCTGGTGGGCCCGAACTGCTTCTGGGCCTGGGCCTGTGGAGCCGAGCTCACCCTGGCAGTGCCCGCCGGAGAGGCGGTGCACGCCACCTCTGGCTCGGGCAACCTGAGCGCAAGGAACCTGACCAGCGCCCTCGACCTGGGCGACGCGTCGGGCGACATACTGCTGGACCACCTGTCAGGGACACTTGAATTAAGCGCCAGCTCTGGTGATATTAGGGGCACCTACATCTCCGCCACGAAGGTACAGGCCCATGACGACTCCGGCGATATCGACCTCTCCTTCGACCGCCCACCCGGCCAGGTCGACATCAGCGACGACTCGGGCGATATCACCGTGGCGGTACCAACGAACGTCTCGTACTTGGTTGTAGCCAACGCGTCTTCCGGCTCCACGGACATCCGCGTACCGACAAACCCCGCGTCCCATAACGTTATTCACCTGAGCGACGACTCGGGCGACATAAGCGTGGTCCCTTCCGGGCCCTGAGGGCGGCCCCGCCTATGAGGGCGCCACATTACGGTCGCTCCACCACCCGAACCGACTGCGCCGGGCCTCGCGCGCTCTTGTTCCCCCATTGGTGCGGTGGTACGCTCAGCCCACGCGCAAGCACGTTGGAAGAGGGCCGCGTGGGCAATATCCATACAACTGACGCCGGCGAACCCACTGCGTGGCATGAAGCGCAAAAAACCCACCAGCGCTCACAACTGACCCGAGGCCTGCGGGTGCTGGACGTGCTCCGCGAGCACCCGTGCACCGTTCCTGAACTGGCCAAAGTCCTTGAGGTGAACCGCAGCACTTCGCACCGGCTCCTGCACGAGCTCGAGCTGGCGGGATATGTTGCCCGGGAACCAAAGGGTCGGGCCTTCGTCCTGGCCAAAGAGAAGCTCCTCGCTTTTCGGACCGCGCCGCAACAAGAGCCGAACGACCGGGGAGGGGGCGAATGGGGCGAAGCGATCTACCGAGTCCTGGGCCAGCTCCGAGATATCGTCGGCGAGTCGACGGTGTTCGCCGTGCCCGCGCACGATCGGATGCTTTACGTTGCGTTCTTCCCCGCCGACGACACGCCTGGTGATGAGGAATCGGTAGGCAGCCGGCGACCGATGCATGCCTCGGCGATCGGCAAGGCTCACCTCTCAGCCCTGGCTCCCACCATGCTCGACCTCGTTTCCGGTCGCCTGTCTTTCGACGGTGGGACCGAGCTGGCCGCAAAGGGGCCTCGCCAATTGCAGGATATGCTCGAAAATGTCCGCAGACTTGGCTACGCCATTGACAGGGACGAGACGCTGCCCGGCTGGAGTTGTGTTGCGACCCCAGTTTTCGTTAACCAAGGGACCCTGGTGGGTGCCGCCGGGATCAGCGGTCTGACGTCCAGGCTGTCGGACAAGAGGATCCGCGCTTTCGGCGAGCTACTTGTGAACAACACTCGGCACCTTCTCGCTTCTTAGCTGTCCTTTCGTGAACGATGTGGGCGTCATTGCGACGAGTAGCGCCATGGCGGGCGGACAACTCGCGGGAGCGTCGTGAGGGCAGCCCAGCTGGTTGAGATCCCTTCGACGGAGTTGCAGTTAGCGGATGTGCCCGAGCCGGAGCTGCGGCCACTATCTGTCATCATTTCGGTCGAAGCCTGCGGCATATGTGGTACGGACCTCCACATCATGGAGGGTTCGGGCTACCGGCCCGAAATGCCTTTCACACTGGGGCATGAGCCGGTTGGCACGGTTAGCGCCGTCGGGCCCGATGTGGACGGCGCGTTAGTTGGGTCTCGGGTCGTCCCGACGATATTCGTCGGGTGCAACCACTGCGAGCCATGTAGGTCGGGCGACGAGCGCCTCTGCGTGAACGGCCCAACTATTACGGGTGTATTCCGCCAGCCCGGGGGTTTTGCCGAGCGCATGGCGCTTATGGCTACACAGTTGGTCCCCGTCCCGGCCCAGGTTCCCCTCGAGGTGGCGGCGACCCTCGTGGACGCGGGGGCAACAGCTCACAACGCCGTGCGGACCGCGCTGGATGGGCCCCACGGCGGCGGCGGGGAGCACCTCGTCGTCGGCGCTGGGCCAGTGGGCTTCCTCGTGGCCGAGCTCCTTCGCTACCGAGGGGCTCACCCCGTCATCCTCGAGTCCAACGAGGAGCGCCGGCGGTTGGCCCAAAAGAGTGGGTACCGGGCAGAGAACGACCTGTCCGAAATAGACGGGCCATTTAGCAGCGTGATTGACTGCGCGGCCGCGGCAGGCCTCGTCGACCCCCTTCTTTGTCTGCTAAACCCGCATGGCGTCTACGTCAGTGTTGGTTACGCCAAGCTCGACCAATTCGACATGCCACTCGTGTCCCACCGCGAACTGGTCGTCCGCGGGGTGCGCTCCGGACGGCAGAGCGACCTGCAACAGGTACTTACTCTCGTTGCCGACCATGCCATCTCCGCCCCGACATGGGACAGCTGGCCGCTCGAAGAGATCAACACCGCCCTTGCCTCCCTCCGGGCTGGACTGGTAGGGGGCAAGGCAGTCATCGTTATGGACACCTGACCGACGTGAGAAAGTGGTGCTATGCGCAACGACGTAGGAAAACCCATTGGTATGACAGTTTGGCTCCCTCTTCAAGACCTCGAGGAAGCGTGCGACGTCCTTGGAGATCTAGGCTTTGAGGGAGCGGCGGTTGTATTTACGCAGGTCGGCTCGCGCCTGATCCCCGCACCTGTCTACGAAGCGCATTATGCCGCCGTCGGCGAACTGATCCGCGAAGCTGGCCTAACCGTCTCCACGCTCAATGTCATCGAGGAGCCCCCCAACTTCGACCCCTTTGGGCCGGCGGAGGCGAAGGCTCACACCTCGGAGCTCCTTGCACGCCACCTACAAAATGCCTCCGCCATGGGGGCGCCGGGTATCCTCATCTGGGACGGGCGCGTCCATACTGAGGACCAAGTGGCGACGGCGTCGGCCACCTTGGTGGAGTGTATAGGACGTGCGCGCGACCTCGCCCCTAAGGGCACCTCGGATCTGCAAGTTTCGGTGGAGCTCCACCCATTTACATTTGCGCTGAAATACCAACTATTGGAGGAACTGGCACTCATCCTCCCCAATGTCGGGGCCGGGTTCTGTGTCGACTTCTGCCACTTCGGCGTGGCCCTGGGTGGCGACTTCCTGCACGTTCTCACCCGGCCGGTGATGGAAGCCACCACCGAAGTCCACTATTCCGATACGGATTGTAAGACCTCCGAGTTCCACTTTCCCGCCGGAAAGGGTGTCCTCGACCTGCCTGCGCTCGAGAAGCACTTCACGGGCCGCTCGCTACCTGTCGGCATGGACATGTTCCAATGGCCAGCGCCCCGGAGCGGGGCACAGGCCGCCTGGCCGCACTTCTCCAGCTTCGTGCAGGCCCAGTCGCAGTAACAACCCGACCTTAGAACAGGACAAGGGGATTGACGGCGCTGGCGGTGCCGCCAGGCTGGTTGAGTGGCGCTATGACCAAAGTAAATTCGTACCTTCCTCGCGCCCTGCAAGCAGCCGCCAGCCGCTCGACATCCGGGTTGTCCAGAAACGTGAGCCCCATCATGGCCATTCCGATTTGATGGAACGGCACAGGTAGGTCGGCGTACCCACTGGGCAGCTTCTCGATGCAGTCGCCCGAATATATCGCCACGTCGCGCTCGTGCAGAAGGCGCAGGATCTCCGGGAGGACCCCCTCGCGCTCCTCGCTCGGGCCCTCCACCACTTCCCGCACATCAAGGCCGGACCGTACAAAGATGGCATCGCCCTCACCGATCCTGACACCTTCGAACTCTTCGCATTTCCGGAGATCCTCGGGAGAGATCCCGGCATGGCTGCCGAGGAACGGGACGCCGGCCGATTGGGCTACGTCCAGTAGCACGCCACGCGTGACGATGCCTGACGCCGCGCCCGAGATGGAGGCGAAGCTGAGGCCATCCGCAGTCAAAATATCCGCAACCTTACGCCCATTATAGGCACAGCCGTCGAAAAACGAATGCCCCAAGGCGTCCAGATGAGTCATTTCAAACCCGTGCGGGTTGAGAAAGAGAATGTCCTGCGCAGATATCTCCGCTGGACCTGTGGCGAGGGGGAACTGAATTGCACTCGGTGGGTGCTGCTTGCTGTCTTTAACCCGGAGAGCCTTGCCCAGAGAAAGCACATCGCCGTCTCGCACTAACGCCAACGCCTTCTGCGTTATCGCCGGCGTGATCAGGTTAAGTGTCCCACGCTCATCCTCCGGCCCCCACCGCCCCCAATTGGAGACATCATGGGCAAGGCTCCTCAGCTCACCCTCAACCATGTTGCACCTCCGAGGACGGCAATGTACCATACAATATAGGCGCTCCCTGAGGAACTCACGCCACTGTGGGCCGGCTCGATGGCAGCAAGCATGGGAGGGGACCGAGTATGGATGCAGGGATAAGCGGATTTCGGACCCTGATTACCGGTGGTCCTACGGGTATTGGCTTTGCGATTGCGAAGGGTTTGGCCCAAGAGGGGGCCAACTTGGTCCTAGCCAGCCTTTCCCCTGGTTTGGAATCGGCGCAGCAGCTCCGAGACCTCGGTGTGGGAGCTGAGTGGATCCACGCAGATGTGTCATCCGAAGCTGGCGTGGTCAGCATGGTCGAAAACGCCGTCCAGGTGTTCGGCGGGATCGACCTGTTTGTCAACAATGCGGCCGGCTCTTGGCACGAGCCGATCACAAAACTGACCTCCGCCGCTTGGGAAAAGACGCTGGGGACGAACCTGGCTGCGTGTGCCTATGCCTGCAGGGAGGTTGGCAGGCACTTTATCGAGCAAGGGCATGGGTCCATCCTTATCGTCGGCTCAACTGCTGCGCACGTACCTCTCTACCGGGAGGCTGCGTACCGTGTCTCAAAGGCAGGCCTGAAATCTCTCATGGAGGTGGTCGCCATCGAGCTGATCCCGTACGGGATCCGGGTCAACTTGCTAACCCCGGGGGCATTCCTCACGGACCTGACCAAGGACCTGCCTGCCCGCCAGATGGGAGGCCCTTTTATCCCGAGCCGTCGGCCTGGCGAGACCTCGGAACTCGCGGCGGCCGCGACGTTGCTCCTTTCGGACCGGCTCAGCTCGTACACGGTCGGTGCGGAGCTTGTCGTCGATGGCGGTTTCCGGCTCAGGCCGATGGACTTGCTGACAGACGAAGAGATTTCCGGCCTCAACGCCTTATAGAAGCTCGGCCGTGCTTACCTGGCTACGGCGACCAGCTTGTGCAATGTCGGGCCCCCCGTCGTGTCCAGCCCCCGACCGTAGGCACCGCGCACCTCGCCGACGTATACATCACTATGGGCGTCCACGGCGATCCCATGCGGCGCGAACCAGTTGTCGCGCGGCGAGCCGGGCGGGGGAAGGATCTCGGCCAGCAGCGCACCGCTGCTGTCGCGCACCGTGACTCGGGCGTACGGCGCCTCAGGTACGAGCGTCGTCTGGTGAGGCAACCCTTGCACGAAGTTGCCCAGCTCGGCCACGTAGTACACCTCGTGGTCGATCGTGGCGATGTTATTGGGGAAATGAAGCCCCAGCCAGCTGTCCACCATCACGCCGCGCTGAGGGTCGATGACTTGCAGCCTCTCGTTCACGCGGTCCGACACTAAAAGCTCTCCGTTCGGCCTTCGTAACACACCGTGGGGGATCACGAACTCAAGCGGGCCACTGCCCGGGTTGCCAAAGGACCCTATGAGGTCGCCCCTTGAATTGAAGTGGTGCACCCTTGCGTTCCCGTACCCGTCCGTGACCCAAATATCTTCTTCCGTCCCCGACTCGATCCCGGTTGGGTAGCAGAAGGGGTCAGCCGAATGGTGCACGCTGTGCGCATCCCCGACGACATAGCCGGTCTCGTCGGCCCTGTTCTGTCCCTCGATCGCCCCTACTAGTTGGCCAGTGGCCGAATAGTGCAGCAGGCGTTGGCCTTCGTCGTCGGCGCACCAGACAGAGCCGTCGGGCGAGACATGGATGCCATGGGGCCGAACGAAGTCACCTTCCCCCCAGCCAGACAGGAACGCACCGTTGCGGTCCAGTACTACGACCGGGATGCTCGACCGTGAAAGTACGTACAGCTGATCTGACGGTCCTACCGCCACACCGGGCACATCATGCCCAGCGAGTTCTGCCGGTAAGTCGCCCCAACCCTGCACCCAGTCGAACGACCCGTACCCAGTCTCGATAATCATGACATGGTCCCCTAACAGCTCCTAGCTCTCACTATGACGTTCCCCCGGGAGGCACACTTTCTTCGACGTCTTCCAACGGCACGCCCCGGTCCGCCGCGAACACCGTTACCTGGTCCCAGGTCCTCTGGTCCACGAGGACAGACTGCGATTCTCGTCGCCTCCGGTACTCTCGCTCTCCGGGGACCATGACCGGCACAGCCGGGTCTATGGGCTTGGCGCTGCGAACGTACTCGATGAGGCGATCGGTCCGCGAAGCAAACTCGGCGTCGACTGATATGGCCAGTAGGGCCAGGTTGCTACCCTTGCGCTGCGTGTCATCCGCCTCGTCGCGAGCCAGCAGCGTCGCCAGTGCCTCCACCAGGAGCCCGAGCCCGAAACCTCTGTGGCCCAATTGCGTCCCGCCGAGCGGGAGGATGGTCCCCGGAGGGTCCTCGTAGAGCACAGAAGGGTCGGTTGTCGGCTCTCCCTCGGGGCCCAGGAGCGTCCCCTCGGGTGCCGGCATACCGAGGTTACGCAATACCCGGACGACACCTTCCGGTGCGACGGCGGTGGAAAAGTCCCCCACTATCGGGTCAGTGTTGGACGGGATGCCGAACGCGATCGGGTTTGTAGCCAAGCGTGCCTCGCGCCCGCCAAAAGGCGCCACCCGGTGCCCCATCCGCGCTCCGCTGCACACCACGATGGCCAAGCACCCCCGTTCACTGAGCTGCTCGGCGTAAGCTCCGATCCGGCCGGTATGTCCCGCTTCGTGGACCGTCACGAGGCCCAGGCCGGTGCCCTTCGCCGCCGCCTCGGCCAACCCAGCCGCCTCGACACCGGCGACCTGACCGAAACACCGGGCCGCATCGAGCTCGGTCCTCCCTGTCCCTCCCGCCTTGCGCACGGGCCGGGCGACAGGGTCGGTTTCCCCGTCGAGTATTTCGGCGACATACTGGGGCAAGCGGATAAACCCATGTGACCTGACTCCGGCGAGGTCGGACGTCACGAGGTGGTCGGCGACCACGGCTGCATTCTCGGGTGCCGAGCCGTATGCCTCGAGCACGTCGACCACTATCCGACGGGCCGTGCTCGCCTTCAACGCTCGCTGCCCCTCCATCGCGTTGGCCTCGGTCCAAGCGGGCAATTAGACGATCCCCGCGATCTTCCTCGCCTCGTCGGGATTGGCGACTTGCCGCCCAATGCAGTCAGCCATTCGCACCACCACATCGACGAGTTCGGCGTTGGAGCGCGAGAGCGAGCCGTCGGGCAGGTACGGGTTGTCCTCCCAGCCGACTCTCACGTTCCCTCCCATCGCGCTATGCCTAGGGGCAACAGCTTCGACATTGACGAGTCGACGATGTCGGTAATAATGGGTTTTTCCATTCGCTGGTTTTAGCTTAGTGTGTTGACAACACTGCGGGCGCTGAGCAACGGTGCTCTTGCCCGACCAGAGCGCCCCACGTTTTTAGGGGGTGACATTCGCCCCTGTTCGCAGAGCCCCGACATGCTCTACTCGACCTCAAGGCTGCGTTTTCCCGCGTCGATGGTTTGATTTTGGACGCTGGCTCGACCGGCCGACAGCAGGGATAGACTTTCGAAGTGGCGGTTCAAGCGCCCTCTTCCAAGGAGTTTGTCGGTCCGTACGACTATCTAATCGTCGGTGCCGGCACAGCCGGTTGCGCGCTCGCACATCGGTTGTCCACGAACGGTGCAACAGTGTTGCTGATCGAGGCCGGCATGGACACTCCGCCAGGTTCGGTCCCCAACGACATTTACGACCTTTACCCGCGCTCCTACTACAACGAGTCATACACGTGGCGTGGGCTCCGGGCACAACAGCTGGGCGGTGGTATGGGCGTGACCAGCCCCTTCACCCAGGCGCGTGTAATGGGTGGCGGGTCGAGCCTCATGGGGATGCTCGCGCTCCGCGGCCTCCCTGATGACTACGACTCTTGGGGCATCCCTGGCTGGTCGTGGTCGGACGTCCTCCCGTATTTTCGCGCGCTCGAAGACGACCGAGATTTCTCTGGTGAGCTACACGGCTCCGGCGGCCCTATCACCATCAGGCGCCACCACGAGCGCGACTGGCCACCTTTTTGCTCTGCCGTGGGCCGGGCCACCGCCAAATTGGGGTGGCCCATGATTGGCGATCTCAACGGAGAGTTTGGCGACG
>Ga0307477_10003365_pt1 | contig 11918 bp, 9 predicted proteins | sample atmos_gasesECM2C_FD_203316 | JGI IMG/M metagenome (GOLD analysis project Ga0307477, IMG submission 203316) | Hardwood forest soil microbial communities from Morgan-Monroe State Forest, Indiana, United States - atmos_gasesECM2C_515 | ecosystem: Environmental > Terrestrial > Soil > Temperate...
CCAATAAACCGCTGCATCCGGATCGCTGCCGCGCATCGATTTGATCAGCGCGCTGGCCGCGTCGTAGTGCTCGTCGCCAGTGCCGTCATAGACGATCGCCTTGCGCTGCATCGACTGCTCGGCGATGTCGAGGGTGATATGGATTTCATGTCGAGCAGCCGAAGGACCCACATCCGAGGGCGGCTGTGCCACATTCATCATCGACAGCACCGCGACCTCCAGCGCCATCAAGGCCCGGCGGGCATCGCCGTCCGACATCGTCGCCCACAGATCGATCGCCGCGGGGTCGATGCGGATCGGGATTTTCCCAAATCCTCGGTCCTCATCGGCAATTGCCCGCTCGATCAATGAACGGATCTCCGGCTCGCTGAGCGGCGCGAATTGAAATATCTGGCTGCGGCTGACCAGCGGAGAATTGATGGCGAAAAACGGATTCTCAGTGGTCGCGCCAACCAGAAGGATGTGGCCGACCTCGACATCGCCCAGAAGGATGTCCTGCTGGGCGCGATTGAACCGGTGGATTTCGTCGAGAAAGAGGACGGTGCGCTGGCCGGCGTTGCCCAGGCGCTCGCGTGCGGCGTCGAGGATCGCCCGCACTTCCTTCACCCCTACGGCCGCCGCGTTCACCTGCTCGAAATGGCTGCGGGTGTATGCCGCGATGAGCTGTGCCAGCGTCGTTTTTCCCGTGCCCGGCGGGCCATAAAATATGACGCTGGTCAGCCGGTCGGCCTCAAGCATCCGCCGCAGCAGCTTTCCGGGACCGAGGAAGTGCTGCTGGCCGACGAACTCGTCAAGCGTCCGCGGCCGCATCCGCACCGCCAGCGGGTGGGCGCGATCGAGGTTCTTTTGGCGGGATTCGTGGAATAAATCCATGACGGGCGCTCACGGTCAATTCGCCTCAGTAAGCATATCCCTGTCTGCGGGCGGATTACAGCGTTCATCGGCGCGCTTTAGCGAGCCGCGAGAACGCATCGAGCGGATCGACGCCGCACCCGACGCACCACTCGAGAAATTCGCTGATGTCGACGCGGCGGCTCGCGGATTCGGACTTGAAGACCCAGGATTGCGTCTTGCCAATCTTCCTTGCCAGTTCGCGTTGGGTCAGGCCTGCCGACTCGCGCATGTCCCGCAGCAGCGGCGGAACTTTCCGGTAAATCAGGGCGAACTGGCTCTTTGCCACGCCCCGCCGTTATCCGCGCCGCCCAGGCTTGAATCCGATTGGGATTCGAGGTAATCTCGCCGCCAACAGAGACCCTGGGTCAGCGAAACATGGGCTCGAGCTTAGCATCGGGCAATCCGCGAGGGCGCATGGGGCCGGACCAACTCAATCACCTGGTCATCACGGAAACGGGGCCGCGGCCGCCGGACGATTCGATCTTTCTTCCTTACACCACGCCCACGCCTTTCGAGCCGCAGACACTTGATGAGTTGATGAGCGCGAACGCGGAGCAGCTTGCCGCGTGTGATATCGCCCGAATGAACCTGTTATGCGCCGGCGGCCTGCCGGGTGCGAAAGACATGGACGTTCCGAGGTACTTGAACCGGCTGCGGAGAATGGCCGAATACATTCGCGCCAAAACCGCGCAAGAAGTGCCCTGGTTCCGCGCCGAAGCTGCCCGGGCCAACCTTCCGCCCGGCACGCCCGAGGATTCCTTCCGCGTCTGCGCCCTGGTGCGAATCATGAAGGACACGTTCGGCCTGCATTACAATCGTGAGCGCCAAGAAGCCCAGATAAAGAAAACAAGCGACATCATCTCGAACCATAACTCCAAGGACATGCTCATCAACGGTCTGCTGAGCGACGAGCGGTACGGCACGTGCAACTCGATTCCGGTCGTCGTGGTGGCATTGGGCCGCCGGCTCGGCTACCCGCTGTACGTGACGGCCAACCGCTGGCACGTGTTGGCGCGATGGGAGGGCCGCGGTCTGCGGTTCAACATCGACGCGAGTTGTCCGGGCAACTCTTTGGGCGCCTGCGCCGATGATTACTTTCGATCGTTTCCCCATCCGTGGCCGGAAATCGACAAACGAAACGACTATTACCTCAAGAACTTCACCCCCGCCGACGATCTGGCCCTGTTTCTTATGTCCCGCGCCTGGGTATTGCAGGACAACCTGCGGTTTGAAGAGAGTATTCCCTTTTGGGCCAGGGCATGTCACTTGGCCCCGGCCGAGCCGCAGTATCCGTATCGGGCCATGGGTGCCCTGTGGGAAGCGGTTTACTTCAGGAAAAATGGCCGACCGGTGGCTTGGAAGGTCAGGAAGAGCCGCCGCACGCCGCGAGATTTCTTCGAGGACTGTAATCTCAAGGATGTTTTTCCGTCCGCAACGGTTGCCCAGGGCCTGTCGATCATCGGCCACTTTCACGAGGTTCGCGGAAGCATCGGCGGCGCGATGAAATACTACCGGGACGCGTTGGAGGTCGAGCCGGACAATCCCGACTACAAGGCGGACTTCGAGCGATACAAATTCAAGTCACGCAAGGAACTGGTCAGGGCGCACGTCCGGAACCGGGAGATTGTTCGCAAGGCCGCCCCGGGTGTGAAGCTGCCGCCGCTCAAGGAAATCATTCGGCAATTCAAGAAATCCCTCACGGCGCCCGTTCCAGCCGGCACGCCGCCGCCGGAGGGATGGCGCACGGCGATTTCGTTGCAGCAGCAGACTCTGGGAATCCAGGCGATGAACGCCGGGCGCTGGGCGGAGGCCCAGGCCCACTTCGCCCGCGGTCATGCGGCCGCCCCGGAAGACCAGAAGCGAATCTTCGCGGTGTACCTCCACAATTCGATCTCCAAAGAGATACGCGGCATTGCGCCGCTGGAACCCCAGCCGCCGCGTCCTCCATCAGAAGATGATGACGACGAGGACGAAAACCCGATTTTGAAGCTCCACCCGTATGTGCAGGCACTTGTGTGGTCCAAGCGGGGCATCGTGCTGGCGGGCCTGGGCCGGTTCGTCGAGGCCGAGCAGGCGTTCAGTCAGGCGATGAAGCTTTCGCCGGAGAATGAGGAATATCCGAAGCACCAGAAGGCGATGATCGAGCTGGAGGCACAGCGCAAGGCCCAGGCCGAACCAAAGTTCCCGCTGAGCAACCCCACGCGCGTGCCGCGGCAGGACATTTATGTGACAAGTGCCAAAGAGGCCTTTGCCGTCCGGGATGGCACGCGGCTGCCGCCGGTGGTGATCCCGCCGCGAGCATTCTTTCAGCCTCAATCAGGGAGATAGGACCTATGGCATACGATGCGAGCATCGGGCTGTGGCTCAGCCGCGACCCCAGCGGAATAGCCGGCGGCGCCAACCCCTATGAGGCATTTAACAACGACCCAATCAACTGGGATGACCCTGACGGGCTCGCGCCGGAGCCGGTTTGGTCACTGAACATCCCGAACAACCCCAAGGACGTGACGGATTTGGGGACTGCGACGCAGTTCAAGAACGAAGCGTATAACCGCAGCCAGTTTTACAAGAACACCTTGCCCCCGGCCCCGCCGCCGCCTCTGCCAAACCCTCTGGGCGGGCCGCCTATCGTCATCCCGCCACAAGATTACGATGCATTGCAACAGCAGTGGTGGGACACCTTCAAGGATTGGGAAGCACGCGAGAAGGAGTTGTCGGACGCGAATACGCAACTAAAGCAGTGGTTGTTAAACCACACTGACGCAAAGTATGGTCAATATCATCCTTCGGGTACCAGTATCCGCGATCCGCTCGCGCCAATTCCCGACGTCAAGGAGTTTCCATATCACATTTCGCGCCCTTGGGGTGTCGCGACATGGAACGTCCTCAGTGCGGGAATAATTGGTAAAGGTGGACCAGGAAGCAAATCACTCGATGATGTTGACCCGAGTAGCGGCTTCGTGCAACCCATGCGCACACGTCCCGGAACTTCGCGCGAGCCCATAAATCCAGACAAGGTCAAGGACACGACGATTGACGCCCGAGCCAATGCGGCCGAAGCCGGAGCCGAAGTAACCGCCTCTGCCCTTCAAGAAGGGTTAAACGGGCTGAAGGAAGTTGACGTTATAACCTGGACTAAAGGAACGCAATCAGGGTTCTATATCAGAGGCCAGCCTGCTACGATCGGCGACGCAATCATTCAATCTTGGACGGGCGTGCAAGGATTGTGGCAACGCGGGAGGCGGTAAACATGTCGAAACGCTTTCGTTCCGCGTTGCGACGAGCAGCCATGGGCGCATTCATTTTCTGTGCCGTCGCAGAGGTGACGACGCTTGTCGAATGGGGCAGGAGCTACTGGACGGGAGATGAATTGGCCATCCGTCTGCCGTATCGGTTGGTCCGGCTAGCATCTGCCAGGGGACAGTTGTTCTGCTTGGCGATAAGCAATTCTCCGGTTCGCGCCAGCATTCATTTGCGGGCTTTTCACTCCGAGCCGGGCATGTTCTGGAACAGAGCGGAAGTGTGGGGGCCGACGACGACATCGTTTCAGTTCGGCAGCTACAGCCGCGCAGGCCAAGCCATGTTCGAGTACGCCACCGGGCAGTGGATGAACATGCTGACCGAGGACAAACCCACGCCGATGCGATATGTGGCCATCCAGTTCCCTCATTGGGTTGCTGCGCTGCTCTTTGGAATCCCGCTGTCGATTCCTCTCTTGCGGCGCTTGCGGAAGCTTCGCAACCGACCGGCTTTCGAAGTGGTTCAACAAAATCAATCTGGCTCAGCCTGACCCCGCTTAATCGGGGTGAAGCGAGCGCGAATTTGTGGCTAGTGCATTGTCGCTCTTCCAATTTAGGGTAACGTCAAGGGCATAACCAAGGATGGTTGTGCCATGCCCAAGAAGTCGAAAAAGTACGTGGTTCGTCTCACCGAAGCCGAACGCCAAACGCTCCAGCAGGTGATCGGCAAGTTCAAGGGCACTTCGCAGAAAGTACGTCGAGCCCAGGTACTGCTCAAGGCCGATGCCGATGGCCCTGACTGGACCGATGCGAAGATCGCTGATGCGTTCGGCTGCCGTACGCGGAGCGTGGAGAACATTCGAGAGCGTTTTGTGGCGCAGGGGATTGAACTGACCCTCAACGGCCGGCCTCACGCCAAACCGCCGCGCCAGAAGGTGCTCGACGGAGAACAGGAGGCGAAGGTGATCGCCATGCGTCTGGGCGCGCCTCCACCGGGGTTTTCCAACTGGACGCTACGGCTGCTGGCCGAGCAGGTGGTGACGTTGGAGATCGCCAGGTCGATCAGCTATGAAACGGTGCGTCGGACGCTTAAAAAAACGGGATGACCAAGCGGAAGATCGACTACTGGGTGATCCCGCCGGAGGCGGACGGCGAATTTGTGGCCAACATGGAAGAGGTGCTGGAGACCTATGCTCAGCCGTATGATCCCAGGCGTCCGGTGGTTTGCATGGATGAGCAGCCGATCCAGTTGCTGAAGGAGACGCGTGTACCGATTCCCGCCACCAAGGAACATCCGCGCCGCGTCGACTACGAATATGAGCGGGCCGGCACGGCGAGCATCTTCATGTTTTGTGAACCGTTGTCGGGCTGGCGACAGGTGAGCGTGCGTGAGCGCCGCACCAAGATTGATTGGGCCAGAGAAGTCGAGGAACTGCTGCGAACGCGTTACGCGTCGGTGGAGAAGGTGATCCTGGTTTGCGACAACCTCAACACGCACGCCAAAGGCGCTTTCTACGAAACGTTCGAGCCGGAGAAGGCCAGGGCAATCGTGCGTCGCCTGGAATTCCGACACACGCCCAAGCATGGCAGTTGGCTGAACATCGCCGAGAATGAATTGAGTTCGATGACGCGGCAGTGCGTGAAGGACCGACGTTTCGCGACGATCCCAGCGTTGCGGTCAGAAACCGCTGCCTGGCACCAGCACAGCAACGCCAGGCAACGCGGCGTGGACTGGCAATTCAAGGTCGGAGATGCACGCGTCAAACTCAAGTCGGTTTACCCTAAAATCATTGTGTGACAAAGCACTAGCAGGCAGCGTGACGTTGCTTCACGATTTCGCAAGTCCGCCGCAGCGCCGCTAGGGATCATCGCGGCATAGCCGTGACGCGGAGATGCCAATTCACTAATAGCGCCGGGACCGTCCGGGACCGTGGGGGGCGACGTGCTCCCTTTCAGCGCCTCCCTAACCGGTTTTCCAGATCGGGCGAAGTGACGGACGCTATTGGACCGAGAACGGATCGGAGGTAGAGTTATCGGGCTAGTCCGTGCGTTTTCCGGGGCTGCGCAGATCCGCTCGGCATGCCGCACGTAGAACGATCAGCCGTCTGAAACGCGTTTGAGCGATGAACTAACCGATGGCGATTGGGAGAGTAACGCATGTGCGGGATCGTCGCTTACGTCGGCAGGAAGATCGCCCAGCCGTTGTTGATCGAGGGCCTCAAACGGTTGGAATACCGCGGGTACGACTCGGCGGGGATCGCGGTCATCGACGAACACGGCGGGCTGCACGTCCGCCGGGCGGTTGGGCGGATCACGGTCCTGGAGAGCGCACTTCAGCAGGGCGATCCGCCGCCCGCGGCACACTTGGGCATGGCCCACACGCGCTGGGCGACGCATGGCGCTCCCACTGAAGCCAACGCCCATCCCCATACGGATGACGCCGGGCGAATTGCGCTGGTCCATAACGGCATCATCGAGAATTACGCCGCACTCAAGCAGCTTCTGTCCGACAAGGGACACACCTTCAAGAGCCAGACGGACACCGAGGTGCTGGCGGTGCTGATCGGCGACGTATATGCCGATCTGAAGAGTCGCAATCATGTTGCGCCCGGCGTGTCGCTGCTCCAGCGGGCGGTCCAGGCCGCCCTGCACCAGGTCGAAGGCACGTACGGCATCGCCATCATCTGCAAGGACGAACCACAGACGCTGGTGGTGGCCCGCAAGGGCAGCCCGCTGATCATCGGAGTGGGGGATGAGGAGTATGTCGTCGCCTCCGATGCCAGCGCCATTGTCGAGCACACCACGCAGGTCATCTACCTCAACGACAACGAGATGGCGGTGCTGCGGCCCAGCGAGTTCCGCACCACCACGATCGACGACATCGAAATCTCCCCAGTGGTGCGCCAGCTTGAGAACAAGCTCGAAGAATACGAGTTGGGCGACTACGAGCACTACATGCTCAAGGAGATTTTCGAGCAGCCGGCGGCGCTGCGCAACTGCCTGCGCGGGCGGGCCGAGCAGCGGGAGGGCCGGGTCGTGCTGGGCGGGCTGGCCGATCACGCGCGCGACCTGGTGCGGGCTCGGCGGTTCATTCTCACCGGCCAAGGCACCGCATGGCACGCGGGGCTGGTAGGCGATTATCTGATGGAGGACCTGGCCAAGGTCGTCACCGAGTGCACCTACGCCAGCGAGTTCCGCTACCGCAATCCGCTGGTCGAGGAAGGGACGGTCGTCGTAGCAATCAGCCAATCGGGCGAGACCGCCGACACGCTGGCGGCGCTGCGCGAGGCCAAGGAAAAGGGCGCCTTGGCGCTGGGCGTGGTGAACGTGGTGGGCAGCACGATCGCCCGCGAAACCGACGGCGGCATTTACCTGCACGCGGGGCCGGAGATCGGAGTCGCCAGCACCAAGGCCTTCACCTGCCAGTGCGCGGTGCTGACGATGCTGGCGCTGTTCGTCGGCCGCCGCAAATTCATGGGAGAGGCGCAGACGCAGGAGGTCCTCGACGGGTTGTGCGCCATCCCCGACCAGATGCAGGCGGTGCTCGCCCAGAGCGAGCGGATCAAGTCCATCGCCGGCGAATTCTGCGAGCGCGAGAACTGGCTGTTCCTGGGCCGCGGCTACCACTACCCGATCGCCCTGGAGGGCGCGCTGAAACTCAAGGAGATCAGCTACATCCACGCCGAGGGGATGCCCGCGGCGGAGATGAAGCACGGGCCGATCGCGCTGATCAACCAGGGCATGCCGGTGGTTTTCGTCGCCACGAAGGGTTTGCAATACGACAAGGTAATCAGCAACATCGAAGAGGTGCGTGCCCGCGGCGGGCGGATCATCGCGGTGGCCACCGAGGGCGACACGCAGATCCGCCGCTACTCGGACCACGTCATTTATATCCCCGACGCATTGGAGCCCTTACAGCCGCTGCTCAGCGTCCTCCCGCTGCAACTGCTGGCCTATCACGCCGCGGTTATTCGCGGGTGCAACGTCGACAAGCCGCGGAATCTGGCCAAGAGCGTGACCGTGGAATGAGCATTCAACTGAATAGCGCGCATGCTTGAATGCCGTGTTAACCCTCCAATTCGGGCTTGCTTTCGATGTACCGGCGGTGCACGTCGAGATAGACCTCGCGGATCATGCGGCCGGCATCGGCGCCGTTCATCCATCGAGACGAGAAACCGGGCAGGTCGGGATCGATGCAGGATCGGGCGGCTGCAAGGAGATGGGCCAGCAGGTCGCGGGCGTCTTCGTCGCCGACGGCGAAGCGAATCGTCGCCGGTGTGATGCCGGCTTCGCGCTGGGATTGCTCGTCGAGCTCCGAATGCGTCGTCAGGCCGGGACAGCTCACGATGGTGTTGGATTGCCCGAGGCTGATCATGTGGGCGAAGGTGGGATCGAGGCTGTCGAAAAAGCGCTCGAACGTTTCGCGCGCAAGCGTCGGCATGTCGATCGTGAACAGCGGCGACGGCAAGCCCAGGAACGTCAGCTCACTGCACAACCGATGATTGGGGTCCCTTTGCAGGGCGGGACAGTTCACACGAATGTCCGGATGTGAGGCGAGGAAGCGGGCGAGGATAATCGTGTTGATGCACTTAGTGAGCATCCGTACGTCGAGCGTGCGGATGCCCTGAAGGACTTCGTACGCGGCGTCGGCGTTGAGGAAGGCGCCTTTGACGTAGTAGACGTTCCAGAACAGGCTTTGCTCCCATGACCGCCCGGCGGCGGTGTGGCCCTTGGGAATGAACATGTCCTCGTTGCGGCCGATGACCACGCCGGCGATCGCCGAGCCGGTGCCGGTCAGGTCCTTGGTGTAGCTGTGAATGACAAAGTCCGGCCGCTCCTGGGGGTCGGGCCGCCGGAGGGGCCGCGAGAGAAACGGCGTGCCGACCGTCGCATCCAGCAGCACCCGCAACCCGTGCTCGTGGGCAACGCGGCAGATTCCCGGCACATCCAGCACGTATCCATGCGGATTGCTCGGGGATTCGAGATAGACATACGCGCTGCGCCGCGAATCCGATTGAGTCGAAAGCCGGTCGGCGTGCTTTTTCGCGATGCCGGTCCAGCATCGGGCAAAATCCTGCGCGGTGAATCCGCCGAAATGTTCAACGATGACGCCAAGGTTGGCCGGCTTGGCATACCAGTCGTGGATCAGTTGATGCGCACCGCCATAGATCGAACGTGCGGCGACGAGCACGTCGCCCTGCCCAAGCACGTGCGCGAGAGCTGCATCGATCGCGGCCATGCCACTGTTGAAGTTCCAAGCCAGGTACTCGGTGGCGTAAGGCCCTGCCTCCAGGTCCACGATGTAATTGGCCAGGGAAAGCGAGGTCGGGTTCAGCAGCCGCGAGTAGATTTGCTCGAGAAATTCTTTCCCCTCAAACGCCTCGGCAACCCACTCGGCACAGGCATAGACGTAGGTGGCGGTGCGGGCGATGACCGGTGTGGCGGAAAAGATCGCCGTCACGTTGTCGAACATCGCGTACGGCCCTTTGGCCGACTGGGTGCCCAGGCCGTATCCCAGCGACTGGTAAGTCCGCCGCAGCGGATTTTGCAGGGTGTCCAGCAGCTTGGCGATCTGGAAGGCGAGGAACTTCTTGGCATTGAAATAGGCGACGCGATCGCTGCGATCCAGCGAGTCGATGGCTTCGATGGTCAGCCGCCACAGACGGTCGAGATCGACGCTGCACTCGTAGAGCCGGGCGACGATCCGCGCCAGCACGCGGCCGTAGTCGCTGCCCGGGTCGATGTGGTAATGGGCAAGCTGCTCGACGACCAGTGCATCGACGTCGCACTGAGCGGTGCTCTTGCGCCGCGGCGACATGCTCCGCAGGACATGCAGGTCGTGTCCGCTATGCCGGTTCTTGCGTTTTGCGCCCATCCGTGGACTCCTGGGCTACCGTCGCACGCAGACCAATCCATATCCGGTGCGATCCAGCAGGCGCAGCAGATCGCGGGCCGCTTCCGGAAGCGCGTGGCCGGAAACCGGCATTCCGGCCGAAGCAAGACACTGGGCGACGGTTTGGCGGCCGTCTATCTGCGTCAGGATCGCGGCCTGCGCCGCCGTGATGGGCACCGCCGGATACCCTTCCCGGCCCATGGCGAATTCGCTTGTCCCGCCCGGGCCAATCCGCTTCATGGGCTGCGCGGATCGCAGGGGGATCCAGTCCAGCAGCGCGTCCGAATCCCATGGGATGCGATAGGTCGCCGGGTCACGATCGGAGCGGCAGGCGACGAACCAGTGCGTGGCGATGCGCGCCACCAGCAGCTCCATCGCCTGCCAAAGCTGGTGGAGGCCAAGGCGATCGAGCCGTTGGCGCAGCGGAGTTCCCGGCGCGACGAAGGCATCGGGATGATAATAAAGGTTCTGCTCCCAGCCCTGAAACACCATGCCGGCCTCGCCCGCCAGCGAAAGGCAATCGGCGACCGAATAAGGCCGGTCGCGCGGATGGAGGAACATGTCCACCAGCCCCGCGTCCGAACCGACGCTGAAGGCGTTCATCCGCAGCGAAGGCCGCAGCGGATGATCGGATGGCAGACCGTCGAGCGTCTGACGCACCACCACGACGTCGTCCTCGGTCTGCCGGAGTCCAAGCAACTGGAAAAGCTCCTGCATGAAGTACACCGGCGCGCGGCCGTATTTAGCGTAGAGCATGATGGCGACCACGCCGTGGGGATTCAGCACGCCGCCCAGTGCCCGCAGCCCCGCCGCCGGGTCGGGAAGATGATGGAGCACTCCGTGGCAGGAGATGTAGTCGTATTTGCCGCCAAGTCCAGCAACCTGTTCGACAGGGCAATGATGGAGGGTGAGATTCGAGAGGTTGTATCGCTCCTTGAGCCGCTGCTCGTGGGCCAGCGAGGCACGGCTGATGTCGATGCCGACGACGCGGCAGTGCGGATAGAGATGGGCCATGAAGGCGGCGGCCATGGTGCCGCAGCCGGCCACGAGGATATCCAGATCTTCACGCGGCCGGCCGGCCGGCCAGTAGGCCGGGCTCAGCTTTCGCAGCGTCGTGAAGCTCTCCCGGTATCGCGCCAGCGACGGATGATTCAGGTCGTCGATCGGCTCGGGGAAAATCCACCGCTCGTATTGTGCGACCACCGGATCGTCATCCGTGTACGGGTGCTCGCCGTTTGCCATGCCTGCTCCTGCCTGAGCGCGCCTCGCTGCTTCACCGCACCCCCATCAAGACCTCCATGGTCAACTGATCCAGCTTCTCATAGGGAAGCGGGCTGGCAGCCAGGGCGTTGCGGTCGAGCGGCGCTTGCAGCAGCTCGGCGGCGTTTTCGGGACTGTATTGCCGTGTCAACTTCGAGAGGCCCGCGTCTTCCTGGTTGATCTGCCTGAGCAACCCTTGAATCTCGGCGTCCTGATTCCAGCGCTCGGCCTTTTCCTTGAGGATCATGTAGGTCCGCATGCAGCCCCGGGCGAACTCCTTCACGTCGTCGTAGTTGCTCTGGCGGTAGGCATGGGCGTCGAAGTGGCGCGGCCCGGCGTACTTGTAGTCCTCCAGCAGCTTGACCAGGAAAAAGGCGTGCTTGAGGTTCACCGACCCGAAGCGGAAATCCTGGTCGTAGCGGCCAAACTCCTGGTCGTTGAGGTCGATGTGAAAGAGCTTGTTATGCTCGAGCGCCGCGGCGACCTGGTGAACGAAATTCAGGCCGGCCATGTGCTCGTGGGCGACCTCGGGATTGACCCCGCACATCTCGGGATGCTCGAGCGTCGGAATCAGCGCAAGGTACGATCCCGTCACGGCGAAGTAGATGTGGCCACGCGGCTCGTTGGGCTTG
>Ga0307477_10003366_pt1 | contig 11915 bp, 11 predicted proteins | sample atmos_gasesECM2C_FD_203316 | JGI IMG/M metagenome (GOLD analysis project Ga0307477, IMG submission 203316) | Hardwood forest soil microbial communities from Morgan-Monroe State Forest, Indiana, United States - atmos_gasesECM2C_515 | ecosystem: Environmental > Terrestrial > Soil > Temperate...
GAAACGCGAGGACGGCGATGAGGATCAGGATCCCGAGCGCAGCGAGGGATCCTCTCTTCAGGATAGGCGAGCCTCCGTCTCCGCGTACCACTTGCGGTACACCAGAGGGGAAATCTCCGACGGCTTGATTTCGCTGCGGCCGCCCCAGAAGACGTTCGTGTAGCTCACCGGAATGCCGATCGAGGCGAGGTGCTCGTCGATCGCCCGTTTGTGCGCGAGGACGCGCTCTTTCTCGGTCCCATGCGCGACGGCCATGATGTTGACGTTGCGAAACTCGGGGCCACCCTCTCGCCAGTAGCAGTGCGTGAGGATGTGGAATCGTCCGATCTGCCGTCCCGCCTCCATCTCCCGACCAGGCGGCACGGCCCAGTGAAACAGCGCGTTGAATCGGGTCACCCGCTCGCCGGTCGCCAGCGGCTTCACGTGCTCGAGAAATGTGGAGAAGCGTCCGATGACTCCGCGCCGATTGAGACCCTCGGCCACCCGGAAGAACGTCTCCAGGGGGGCGTGCGCTTCGTCGGCCCGCGCGCGCCAGAGATCGCGTTTGATCTCGTCCGGCGTGAACTCCCGCTTCAGCGAATCGAGCACCTGCCATTCGGGTTCGCTCAGCGAGACTTTCTCCGTGTCCTTCGCGACGGCCAGCTCCTCCGACTTGCTCCCGGGCTCGATCTCCTTACGCCTGACGTGGCCGACGCCGAGGGCGAAGATGCGCTTCGCGGGCATGACGCGGAAGTGTTCGGCGCCGGTGATGCGAGCGAGCATTTGGCAATGCCGTTCGATCGAGAAGCCTTGCGGCACTTTGACGGTCGTCCACAGCCGGTAATTCGAGCCGGGAGTCGCGGCGTCCGTCGAGCGGATCACGACGTGTCCTGAAAACGGGTCCTGTTGAAACATGTAGTCGAACGCCGCGTCGACGCGATCGGACGGAAACTGCCACGCGACGAGCGCGCCTTCGGCGAGGTTCGTGGCCATCAGCGTCTGGCGCACGCGACGGATTGTTCCCGCGCGCAACATCGCCCGGATGCGCTCGACCACGGTATCGACGTCGACGCCGGAGCGCTCGGCGATCTCGCCGATCGGGTCCCGCACAAAGCCCTGAATGCGATCCTCGGAGATCGCAAGAATCTTCGCGTTCGTGGCATCGGTGTGGGCGATTGGGGTATCGGCGACCGTGGACATTTCGCTTCGAAGATAGCATGTTGATGGGATGGCTCGCAGGCTCTTCGCGCTCGTCCGCGCCCTTGTTGTCGCACCGGCTTTTATCTCCTTGTGGATGTACTTCGTCCCGCGCTGGATTATCGGCCGGACCGCGTTCGAAGGGCCGCGTCCGTTAGGCTGGATCGTCGTGGCGATCGGCGCGGCGATCGGCCTCCCGTGCGTGTGGGAGTTCGCCTGGCGCGGTCTCGGAACACCAGCGCCGTTTGATCCGCCGCGGCGTCTGGTGATCAGCGGCCCCTACCGTTTCGTGCGCATCCCATGTACGTCGGCATGGGCATCGCGCTCATCGGTGAGGCGCTCGTGTTCCCGAACGTCACCTGGCTGATGCTGGCGATGGTCGTGTCGCTTTGGGCGGTCGTATCGGTCTTCATCATCGAATACGAAGAGCCGGCTCTGCGACGGATGTTCGGCGCTGAGTACGAGGCCTACTTCCGCGAAGTCCGCCGCTGGATTCCACGTCTGCGGCCGTGGTACAGTCACCCCCACCTGGAGTGATTTGGGGGCCGCTTGCAACCAGGCTAAAAAAAGCTAAAGAGCCGGCACGAGTTCGTCCCGCGCGGCGGGACGGCGGCCCCCGCACCCGCGGGGTTTTTTGTTTATGAGCAAACTTCTCGAGGCGCTGCAGCAGCGAATCCTGATCATCGACGGCGCGATGGGCACGATGATCCAGCGCTACAGGCTGGACGAGGATGGGTTTCGCGGCGCGCAGTTCGCAAAGCACCCGCGCGACCTGAAAGGCGCGAACGATCTGCTGTCGCTGACGCAGCCGCAGATCATCGAAGAGATCCATCGCGCGTATCTCGAGGCCGGCGCGGACATCATCGAGACGAACACGTTCAACGCGCAGGCGATCTCGATGGCCGACTATGGACTCGAGTCGTACTGCTACGACATGAACCTCGCGGCCGCGCGCATCGCGCGCAAAGCCGCCGACGCGTACTCGACGAGCGACCGGCCGCGCTTTGTCGCCGGCTCGATGGGACCGACCAATCGAACGGCTTCGCTTTCGCCCGACGTGAACAACCCTGCGTTCCGCTCGGTCACGTTCGATGAGCTCGTCGACGCTTACTACGAAGAGGTTCGCGGTCTCGTCGACGGCGGGGTCGACATCCTTCTGCCCGAGACGACGTTCGACACGCTGAACCTCAAGGCCGCGCTGTTCGCCATTCAGAAATTCTTCGCCGATCGCCGCGTGATGCTGCCGGTGATGGCTTCGATCACGATCACCGACGCGTCGGGACGCACGCTCTCCGGGCAGACGGTTGAAGCCGCCTGGAACTCGATCTCGCACGCTCCGCTGCTCACGGTCGGCATCAACTGCGCCCTCGGCGCGAAAGAGATGCGCCCGCACATCGAGGAGCTCGCGCGCATCGCACCGGTGTACATCCACTGCTATCCGAACGCCGGGCTGCCGAACGCGCTGGGGGAATACGACGAGACTCCCCAATCGATGTCAGCGCTTCTCCGCGACTTCGCGGAGAACAACTGGCTGAATGTCGTCGGCGGATGCTGCGGCACGACGCCGGATCACATCCGCGCCATCGCGGACGTCGTCCGCGATCTGCCGCCGCGGAAGCCCGCGCCGGTCGATCGATATCTGCGGCTCAGCGGACTGGAGCCGCTGACCGTCCGTCCGGACTCGAACTTCATCATGGTCGGCGAGCGGACGAACATCACCGGCTCGCCGAAGTTCGCCCAGCTGATCAAATCGGGCGATCTCGACGGAGCGCTGGCCATCGCCAAGCAGCAGATCGACGGCGGCGCCAACATCCTCGACGTCAACATGGACGAAGGGCTGCTCGACTCCGAGAAGATGATGAGCCAGTTCCTGAATCTGATCGCCTCCGAGCCCGACATCGCCCGCGTGCCGCTGATGATCGACAGCTCGAAGTGGAGCGTGCTCGAAGCGGGACTGAAATCGACGCAGGGCAAGTCGGTCGTCAACTCGATCTCCCTCAAGGAAGGCGAAGAGAAGTTTCGCGAACAGGCGCGGCTGGTCAAGCGATATGGCGCCGCGGTGGTCGTGATGGCGTTCGATGAGCGCGGGCAGGCGGACACGATCGAGCGGAAGGTCGCGATCGGATCGCGTGTGTACGAGATCCTGGTCAACGAAATCGGTTTCGATCCGACCGACATCATCTTCGATCCGAACGTGCTCACGGTGGCCACGGGAATCGAGGAGCACAGCAACTACGGCGTCGCGTTCATCGAAGGGGTGCGCCAGCTTCGCCGGAAATATCCGCTCGCGAGCGCCTCGGGCGGCATCAGCAACGTCTCGTTCTCGTTCCGCGGAAACAAGGTCGTGCGCGAGGCGATGCACGCCGCGTTTCTGTATCACGCGATCCAGGCCGGCCTGACGATGGGCATCGTCAACGCCGGACAACTCGCGATCTACGAGGAGATCCCGAAAGACCTGCTCGAGCTCGTCGAAGACGCGCTGTTGAACCGGCGTCCCGACGCGACGGAGCGGCTCGTCGCGTTCGCAGATTCGGTCAAGGGACAGGGCGTCGTCTCCGAAAAGGAAGCGGAGGCCTGGAGGAGCGGCAACGTCGAAGAGCGCCTCTCGCACTCGCTCGTGAAGGGCATCATCGAACATCTCGACAGCGACCTCGAAGAGGCGCGCAAGAAATATCCAAGCGCGCTATCGATCATCGAAGGCCCGCTGATGAACGGCATGAACATCGTCGGCGATCTCTTCGGCAGTGGGAAAATGTTTCTGCCGCAGGTCGTGAAGAGCGCCCGGGTCATGAAGAAGGCGGTCGTCTATCTGCTGCCGTTCATGGAAGCGGAGAAAGCGAAAGCGGGCGACCTCTCCCTCCGCGGCAAGGTGTTGCTGGCCACTGTGAAGGGCGATGTCCACGACATTGGCAAGAACATCGTCGGCGTGGTCCTCGGCTGCAACAACTACGAGGTCATCGACCTCGGCGTGATGGTCTCATCGGAGAAGATCCTCGACACCGCGGTCAAGGAGAACGTTGATATCGTCGGCCTTTCCGGCCTGATCACGCCGTCGCTCGACGAGATGGTGCACGTCGCGCGCGAAATGGAGCGGCGGCACTTCCAGAAGCCGCTGCTGATCGGCGGCGCGACGACGTCGAAGCTGCACACCGCCGTGAAAATTGCGCCGAAATACTCCAAGGCCACCGTGCATGTGCTCGATGCCTCGCGTTGCGTTGGAGTGGTCAATTCGCTGCTGACCGACAAGCGCACGAGCTTCGTCGAGGGAATCCGCGGCGAATACGAGAAGCTCCGCGAGACGCAGAAGACGCGCGACATCACGCTGCTGACGATCGAAGAGGCCCGGCGCCGAAAACCGAAGCTCGACTACGGCAAGCCCGCCCGCCCGACGTTCTTCGGCGTTCGCACCTACGACGACTTTCCGCTCGACCGCATCGAGCCTTTCATCGACTGGACTCCGTTCTTCCAGACCTGGGAGCTGCGCGGGCGTTATCCGCAGATCCTCAACGAGCCGCGCGCACAGGAGCTTTACGACGACGCGCGCAAGCTGCTCAGCGAGATCATCGGCAAGCGGCTGCTTACGGCGCGCGCCGCGTACGGATTCTGGCCGGCGAACGCGATTGGCGACGACGTCGATCTCTACGCCGACGAGATCCGCCGCAATGCGACCGCCCGTCTGCACACGCTTCGACAGCAGCAGGAGACGACCACCGGCCGCAACCTCGCGCTCGCCGATTTCATCGCCCCAAAGGAAAGCGGCATCGCAGACTACATCGGCGCATTTGCGGTCACTGCCGGCATCGGCGTGGCGGAGCTCGTCGCTCGATTCGAGCGCGATCACGACGATTACAACTCGATCATGACGAAAGCGCTCGCCGATCGCCTCGCTGAGGCGCTGGCGGAGGTCATTCACCGCGAAGCTCGGCGCGCGTGGTATGCGCCGGACGAGAGTCTGTCGAACGAAGACCTCGTCGGCGAAAAGTATCGCGGGATCCGTCCGGCGCCCGGCTATCCCGCGTGTCCCGATCACACCGAGAAGGGCACGATCTTCAGTCTCCTCGGTGCAGAGAAGATCGGCATCAGGCTGACAGAGACGTTCGCGATGATGCCTGCCTCATCGGTGAGCGGAATGTACTTCGCACATCCCGACTCGCACTATTTCGCCGTCGGCAAGATCGGACGCGACCAGGTGCTCGACTATCAGCGGCGAAAGGCGATGTCCGTGTCCGACGTTGAACGCTGGCTCGCGCCGAGCCTCGCGTATGAGCCCGCCTAGTCGAGACCCGGCAGCGGGTGCACTTGCTGGACGACGATCGATTGCGTCATCCCGGCCGGCGTCTCGTACTGCAGCGTGAGGCGGACGGACACGGGGCCGTTCGCGCCGATGATGGTCGGATCGTCGATGTTCGCCGGCACCCAGAATTGAAGCGCGGTCGCCTCTCCGGCGTTGAGGCGTGCGTCGAACGGATACGAAGTCGGGCGGAGCGTGTAGGCGCCGACGCCGAGGGACATGACTTCGATCCGCTTGATGGTGATGGGGACGTTCGCCCGGTTGCCGATGTCCACGCGGAACTGAACGGAGATGCTGCCGGAGATGTGCCGGGCGACATCCGAGACGTTCGACAGCTGGCTGAGGTGGATTTCAGGCTCTACCGACGGCGCCGCCGGAGTCTTCGGTGCTGCCGATGCGCAGCCGAGGAGGACGATGGTGAGGACGGCCGTCATCGTCACCCTGAGCGGAGCGAAGGGTCTCAACCGCCAAGGCGTTCGCATCTTGAGATCCTTCGTCGCTCCGCTCCTCAGGATGACGCGTCTACCGCGCGTCATTTGATGTACTTCAGCATCTCTTTCGCCGTCGCGGCGTCCTTGCCGCTCGGATCGAGGTCGAGATACTTCTGCAGATTGGTCTTGGCGTCAGCGTTCCTGCCGGCGCGTACCTGAATCATTCCCAGCTCGTAGTACGCCACGGCGAACTTGTCGTCGGCGGCAATCGCCTGCTTCAGCAGCGGCTCGGCGTCGGCGTCCTTGCCGGCGTTGATCAGCTTCGCCGCGTCGTTGAAGAGTGCGCCGGCGTTGGCGGGCATCTTCTTCTTCGCCTCGGCGGCCTTTGCCGTGTCTCCGGTTGCCGTATACGCCGTGTACAGGATTGGATACATGTCCATCTCGTCGGGATCGACAGCGACCGCCTTGTTCGCGGCCTCGATCGCCTTCGGATAATTCTTCGTCTGTAGTGATGCGCGAGCGAGCGCTTCCCAGCCGGCGATCAAATCGGGCTTCGCGTCCACCGCCTCCTGAAACTTCGCCGCGGCGTCCGCATACTTCTGATCGTTGTAGAGCGCCGCGCCGTCGTTGAACGCCTGCACCGCGGGGTCCACCTTCCCCCCACCGCCCGCAGCAGGCGCCGCTACTGCCGCAGCGGCCGCAGGAGCAAGCTCCACATCCTTCGGCATCACTTCACTGATGCGCAGCTTGATCTGCTCCTCGTAAGACGTGTAGCCCGGCGCAGCGAACGTCATCTTGTACGGGATCGTCCCGTCGATCACCAGGATCCGGTACGTGCCGTCTTTTTCGGCTTTGAACTCCTGCTTGAAGTTGCGCGCGGCGGTGGCCGAGACGACGAGGATCGTCGCGTTGGGAATCGGCTTCTTGGTCACTGAATCCACGATCTTGCCGGCCATACGCGCTTCGGCGCCGGCGAAGGCGTTCACGGCCACAGCAGCAATCGCAAGCAGACACATCGCGACTGTTTTTCGCATCTTGATCTCCCCTGTCATTGATTGAAAAAGTCTCTTCGGCTGTAACACGACAGGTATGGAGTCTATTCGAAACTGAGGTAGGTCTGGTCCTTGAGCCCGCGCTCGTAGTCCTGCAGGAGGCGCATGCCCTCGCTGGGCTTCAGGACATCCTGCTTGATCGCCGCATCGATCTGCGTCTTCATCCGCTTTTCGAGGTCGCGCCAGTCGTACTGGGTCATGGCCAGGACCTCGCCGATGCTGTTTCCGGGGATTTCTTCCTCGATGTAGAAACCGCTCTCCTCGTCCGGATCGAGGAAGACGTGGACCTCGTTGACGCGGCCGAAGAGGTTGTGGATGTCGCCCATGATGTCCTGGTAGGCGCCGGTGAGGAAGATGCCGAGGTAGTAGGGCTCACCGTTGCGCAGGTCGTGCAGGGAGATCGTCTCGCGCACGTCGGTCAGGTCGATGTACTTCGAGACTTTGCCGTCCGAGTCGCAGGTGATGTCCACGAGGGTAGACTCGAGCTGTGGCTTCTCGTTGAGGCGGTGAATCGGCACGATCGGGAAGAGCTGGCCGAGGGCCCAGTGATCGAGAAGGGATTGGAAGACGGAGAAGTTGCAGATGTGCTGATCGGCGAGCTCGGTCTTCAACGTCTTCAAGTCCTCGGGAACTTCTCCGGGATCCATTTGCTGAACGATGAGCTGAATCTTTTCCGCGACCTGCCAGAACAGCGTCTCCACACGCGCTTTCACGTCGAGATTGAGCAGGCCGACCTCGAACATCGTCTGCGCCTGCTCCTTGATCTGCTCGAGGTCATGCCACGCCTCGGCCACCGATTCTTCGCTGAGGCGGTCATCGATGTCCAGGATCTCTCGAATGAGTTTGTGATCGCTCGCCAGGATCGTGTGCGATTCCGCGGGCGTCTTCTCGATCGCGCCGAACGCCTGCACGACCAGCACCGAGTGATGGGCGACGATCGCCCGCCCCGACTCGGAGACGATGTTCGGATGCGGAACGCGCTCATCGTCGCAGACGTCCATGATGCTGTAGACGATGTCGCTCGCATACTCCTCGATCGAGTAATTCATCGAGGAATGGAACGTCGAGCGCGAGCCGTCGTAGTCGATCGCCAGACCGCCGCCGACGTCGAGGTATTCGAGCGGATGTCCCTGCTTGAATAGCTTTGCGTAGTACATGGCCGCCTCGCGGACGGCACGCTTGATGGTCTGGATGTCGGGGATCTGCGATCCGATGTGGAAGTGGATCAGCTTGAACGCGGACTCCATCTTCGCTTCGCGCAGGATCTCGATCGCTTCGAGGATCTCGGCGGTGGACAGCCCGAACTTCGCGTTCTCACCGCCGGACGTGGCCCACTTTCCCGATCCCTTCGACAGCAGGCGCACGCGGATGCCGATCCACGGCTCGACGTTCATGTCGGCGGCGATCTTCGTGATCGCCCGCAGCTCGGAAAGCTTCTCGGCGATGACGATGACTTTCTTGCCCAGCTTGCGGCCTAACATGGCCATCCGGATGTATGACGCGTCCTTGTAGCCGTTGCAGACGATCAGCGACTCCGGATCGCTGTGGATGGCCAGACCGGCGTAGACCTCGGGCTTCGATCCCACTTCGATCCCGTAGTTGAACGGCTTGCCGGCGTCGAGAATCTCCTCGACGACCTCGCGCAGCTGGTTGACCTTGATGGGAAACACGCCGCGGTAGGCGCCGCGATAGTTGTGCTCCGCGATCGCGTTCTGAAACGCCTGGTTCAGCGCCTCGACCCGATGCCGCAGCAGGTCCTGAAATCGAATGAGGATCGGAGCGTTGAGATTCAGCGCCTGCGCTTCACGAAGAGCGCCGAGGATCGGAATGGCGATGCCGTTTTCCTGCAGCGGGGAAACCGTGAGATCGCCGCTCGAGTTGACTCCGAAATACCCGGAGCCCCATCGCTCGATCATGTAGAGAGCAGCCGAATCATCCACGGTCCAGCGTGGAGGTTCCTCGAACTGCTCCGGGTTGGCTTCCATGTTCGGACAGAATAGAGCATCTGCACCGCTGCGGCCATTCGAGCGCGCGGCTGAGCATCAATCCAGTTCGCGCAACACTTCGAGGATCTGCGCGTTTTCCGGCACCTCGCCGACCACGTGAACGTCGATGTAGCGCACGATCCCCAGCTTGTCGACGACGAGGATTGCGCGCTCGCAGTAGCCGGCCTCCTCCTTCCAGACGCCATAGCGCCTGGATACCTCGCCCTTTGGATGGAAATCGGCGAGCAGCGGATACTTGTCGATTCCGCCGATCGATTTCGCGAACGCGACGTGGCTGGGGATGCTGTCAACCGAAATGCCCACGACCTGGGCGTCATACCGTTCAAAATCGGCCATCTCGGCCTCATATCCCGGCATGTGCACGGATCAGGTAGACGTCCAGTCGAGCGGGTAAAACACGAGCACGGCGTTCTTCTTGCCGCGCAAATCGCTCAACCGGAATCGTTCCTTGTTTCGGTGACCGGGGAGCTCGAAGTCGGGAGCGGGATCGCCGACCTTCAGGGTCTGCGTCCGGTCGGACACCGAGGTTCTGCCAACTGCGACTGCCATTCGGACTCTCCTCAATCGCGAGACTTCTTTTTCTTCGCCTCGATTTTCGCGGTGGTTTCCCTGGTCTCCTCCTTCGCCTCGGTGCTGATGGTCTTGGTCTCGGTCTTTGCCTTGTCGCCGACCTTCTTCAACTCATCCTCGAGTTTTTGCGCAGCGGTGCTGGTCTCCGCCTTGAATTTCTCCGCCGCCGCTTTTGCCTTCGGCGTCGGTGCGACGACCTTGTACGTGTCCTGGCCGGTTTTTTCAACTTTGCAGGCCAGTGCGAATGTCAGGAATGCGAGCGCGATTTTGCGAGTCATCGGATCCTCCCGGCGCACCAGCAGCAAACGCTGAGCCCGTGCGAAACAAACCTTGCCTCTGCTGCGTTTAGCACTGGACCATGGAGCAGGACCGTTTGATTCAGGGGATGGCGGAGGGAGGAGACTTCCGGATCATCGCCGCCCAGACCACCAGGACAGTTGAGACCGCCCGGCAGCTTCTCGACCTCGCGCCGGTTGCCACCGACGCCCTCGGCCGCGCGCTGACGGGCTCACTTCTACTCGCGAGATTGCTAGATAAGAATGTTAAACATCAATATGTGACGTTGCGGCTGGAGGGCGACGGGCCGCTCGGCGTGATCATCGCCGAGGCGAATGTCGCCGGCTCCGCGCGCGGATACGTCGCGAATCCGGTGCCGGAGGACGAGTCGCTCGACGTCAGCCGTGCGATCGGCCGCGGACTGCTGACCGTCGTGCGAGGAACGCCGCCCGCCGGGAAGCCATACACGTCGCAGATCACGCTCGAAGGAGGCGGCGTCGCGCAGGACCTCACACGTTATCTCGCCGGCTCCGAGCAAATCTCCTCCGCCGTGCTCCTCGGCGTCCTCAATCGGCGCGACGGTGTCGCCGCCGCCGGCGGCATCATCATTCAGAGTTTCCCGCACGCGAGCGAAGAGTCGATCGATCGCATCGAGAAGCGGATCAAAGAGGCGCCGCCGCTCAGCACGCTACTCGACAAGATGCCGATCGAGAACGTCGTGGCAACGGTGTTCGACGGCTGCAGCTACAAGCAGATCGATCCGAGCTTCAACGTTCCCCTGAGCTACTCGTGCACGTGCAGCGCGGAGCGCGCACTCGCGCCGCTGGCGCTGTTCACGCCGGACGAGCTGCGCGAGATGATCGATTCGGGCGGGACCGAGGTGGTGTGTCAGTTCTGCGGGCGCAAGTATCGGTTCGATCAAGAGGACCTGCTTGCGCTTCACGCGAAGGCTGACGCATGATGCGGGAGCCGGGCGTCGGGAGTCGGAAGTCGGTCTAGTCTCCAACTCCCGACTCCCAGTCCCCGACTCCCCATGAAAAGCGTCATCACCGGCAGTGGCATCGGCGTCCCGAAAAACGTCGTGCGCAATGATGCGCTGACGCGGATCATGGATACCACCGACGAGTGGATCCGCACGCGCAGCGGAATCGAGGAGCGGCGCTACGCCGACAAGGGCCAGGGCTCCGCGGACCTCGGTTCCATGGCCGCGAAGGAAGCTCTGTCGAGCGCCGGCCGGTCGAAAGAAGAGATCGATGCGATCGTCTTCGCCACGATGACTCCCGACTACTTCTTTCCCGGCAACGGTCCTGTCATGCAGGCGAAGATGGGCTTCCCGGAGACGATCCCGACGTTCGACATCCGCCAGCAGTGCTCCGGTTTTCTGTACGGGCTCGATCTCGCGGATTCGCTGATTCAAAGCGGAAAGTATCGGCGCCTGCTGCTGATCGGCGCCGACGTTCACACGCCGTTCATGCCGTGGGAACGCGGCTGGGGCGCGACGATCGGCGAGGCGGCGCGTGAGCCGACGCCGGAGGATTACGCGTTCAACACGAGCATCCGCGATCGCACGGTGCTGTTCGGCGACGGCGCCGGCGCGGTGGTCATGGAGGCGTCGGAGAACGGCAATCGCGGATTCATCGCCGCGCGGCTCTTCACCGATGGCTCCAACATCGAGGCGCTGTACGTCCCGGGCGTCGGCTTCCGCCGCCGTCCGTTCGTGACGCATGATCAGGTCGAGCGCGCCGAGCCGATTCCGGTGATGGAAGGGCGCGAGGTGTTCAAACAGGCCGTGTCGCGGATGCCGGAGTCTGTCCGCGTCGTCTGCAAGGTGGCGGGCGTCTCGGTCAACGACATCGATCTCCTGCTGATTCATCAGGCAAACCTGCGCATCGTCGAAAGCGTTGGCAAAGCCCTCGGTTTGCCCTCGGAGAAAGTTCCCCACAACATCGAGCGATACGGCAACACGACCGCCGGGACGCTGCCGATCCTCTACCACGAGTGCGTGAGCGACGGCCGCATCAGGCCGGGGATGCTCATCTGCTTCACCGCGCTCGGCTCGGGACTGCACTGGGGTGCGGCGCTGTATCGGGCCTAGTCGCTCAGGTGCTCGTCC
>Ga0307477_10003367_pt1 | contig 11914 bp, 6 predicted proteins | sample atmos_gasesECM2C_FD_203316 | JGI IMG/M metagenome (GOLD analysis project Ga0307477, IMG submission 203316) | Hardwood forest soil microbial communities from Morgan-Monroe State Forest, Indiana, United States - atmos_gasesECM2C_515 | ecosystem: Environmental > Terrestrial > Soil > Temperate...
CAAGCTCCTGCAGTTTCTGGGTACTCCGGAAGCAGATTACGCAGATCTCATTTGCCAGGAGCATCGGGTGACGGAGGTGCTCGCCCTTGCTCTGAGGACGCTGCTGGAGTCGGTGCCGGGGTGGGAGGAGTGCTCCTTTCAACACCTTTCCAGTCATTCCCGCCTGGTGCGTTACTACCGTGATTTGCCGCGGAGCCTGCGCGCCAACTTGCCGTGCGTGCCAAAGGATCGCCAACAAACCATCGTCCTGCGTGGCCAGCGCGACCAGGTTTTCAAGTCCTTGCTCGGAAAGCACCATACTCGCCGTCTACAAAATAAGTTGCGCAAAGTTGGAGACCTTCGGTTCCGGTACCTGGAGTCCGAGCAAGAGGCGCAACAGTACCTGCCCGATTTTTTCCGTCATCAGATCCGTCGGCATGCTGCGCTCGGACGGCAAAGCTCTTGCGGAAGACCAGGTTTCTGCCAATTTATACAGTCGCTCATTCGCGAATTGACGCCCACGGGCAGAGTACGTTTCGGAGTGTTGGAACTGGATGGCAAGCCGCTGGCTTGGGATCTAGGCTTTGAGGTAAATGGCAAGTTCCTGCTCTATCAACACACGTTCGACCTCGATGCCTGGCATTACACTCCCGGCGAGGTGCTTCTCTGGAACGAACTGAAATACGCCAGGGATCACGTCAGCAGAGAGTTTGATTTTGGCAGGGGCGATGAGCTCTACAAGGACCGCTTTGCCAACTATTCGCGCGAGACATTTTCTATCTTTCTCGTGCCTTCTGGCGTGAGGGGGTGGTTGCGAGGATGGGCACGAACCGCTCAGGCCTGCGTTCAGCCTGCTCTCAGCAAAGCCAAGGAGATCGTTAAGAGACAGCGTGCAACGGTACGAGCCTTTCGTTCGCTGCGCATGTGGATGATCGGAACCATGGGCAGCGTTCGACAAGCAAGAAGGAATGGCGCGTTGGTGGAGTGTACCTTCCGGGTCACAAAGCAATTGTTTCGCGATTCTATCTTGAGCAAGAGATCCACAGACGTTTTCGCGCTCGAAGCGCCCCGACCTGGCGTTGCGGGCCTGCCGTTCCGCCCTGATCCGGATCACGATGTCAGTGTCAGCGAGGCAAAACTGGGAGATTTGGTTGACTTGGCGTGGGAGCATCCAGACATTTTGTCGCTCAGGGATCTTGCGCACTGCCGCAGGCGGATGAAGAATGGGGATCGCGTCTACATCGTGCGCGAGAAATCCCAGATTGTGATCGTTTGCTGGGTATCCAGCACGGGACACGACGGCGGGGAGCCCGAGGCGCGAGGGTTCGAGATGTTCTCCAGTGTTCCCGCTGTCGTGATAGATGAATGCTGGAGCGCACACAACCCCGACCTGGCAGCATCGTACCGCCTCTTGCTCTCCGTGGTTGCCAGTGACGCTGCTCGCCGGAATGCAGCCCTGCTCGTGCACTGCGGTCGAGAGCAGGGAGTATTGCGGGAGGAACTGGAGCGGCAAGGCTTCCGCCGAAAGTTCCAGACCACGCGTTACAAGATCTTCAGCCGTTTCCGGCGTCACTGGGTTTCTCGATACCCGGGGAACGGGCTTCATTCTTCGCGGCTCGTCTGAGCTGAGACTCAGTTAAGAATTTCCCGAAATTCTCCGCAACACCTTCTATGACTGAATTCAATTTTGCCCCGGACGCGATCGAGACTGCGCCTGCCGCTGAGCCAGGCCGCGCAGAATTTCGTCCATGCAAGAACGAAGAACAGGCATTTGCATACTGGCGAGAGCAACTCGCCGGGATTCCGGCAATCCTGGAATTGCCCACGGACCGGCCTCGTCCCCCTGCCCAGTCGTTTCGCACGGCCCGCGAAAGTTTTTTTCTCCCCACCGCGCTTCATCTGCTGGCGGAACGCGAAGGGATTCGTTTGCCTGTTTTGCTGCTGGCGGCGTTCCAGGCGTTGTTGACCCGATACACACGCCAGGACGACATCGCCGTTGCATTGACCACCTCGGAGCTCGGCAAATCGCAAGCTGATACCGGAAGCGCCGACGCACCCGTGGCACTCCCTATCCGGATTGATCTGAGCGGCGACCCTCGGTTCCGGGAGTTGCTGGTGCGAGTGAGTGAGCTTGTGAGCCGTGCGCGCGAGCATCAGAACGTCCGTTGGGAGCGCGTGGTTCAAGCAGTGCAGCCCGAGTCAGACGCTAGCCGGCATCCGGTATATCAAGTGCTGTTTTCGTTCGATCATTCCGAGTTCGGCAGTGATTCGAGCAATCAGAATGCGAATCTCGAAACCGATTGCGGCCCGTCGCCATTCGATCTGCAACTCCAGATGTGCGCGCGTGGAGATAGCTTGGCGGCTCAGTTCCTCTACAGCACCGACTTATTTGACAGTGCGACGATGCGCCGCATGGCGGGACACTATCAGAGGCTGCTGGAAGGCCTGGTCGAGAATCCGGATGAGCGAATCTCCCGGCTCCCGATTCTGACGGATGAGGAACAACAACAGCTGGTTTCGGAGTGGAACGATACCTGGATGGAGTATCCGCGACAACTGTGCGTCCATCAGTTGATCGAGGTGCAAGCATCGCGAACTCCAAATGCCACGGCCGTGGTCTTTGGAAGTGAGCGGTTGAGCTATGGTGAGCTCGATCGGCGGGCAAATCAGGTGGCGAATCACCTGATCAAGTTGGGCGCAACCCCTAACGGGCTGGTGGGCATCTGTCTGGAACGGTCTTTGGAGATGGTGGTCGGGCTTTTGGGCATTCTCAAGGCTGGAGCGGCTTACGTTCCTCTTGATCCGGCTTACCCGCAAGATCGCATTGCGTTCATGCTCCAGGACTCAGAAGTACCACTGCTCGTCACCCAGTCGCAGCTAACAGGAAACCTCCCCGACGCTGGGAGTGCTCAAGCTGTGCTCATTGATTCGCACTGGCCTGAAATTTCGCAGCAGAGTCAAAACAGTCCCGCACTGGCTTTGAGTCCCGAGAACCGCGCTTATGTGATCTACACGTCCGGGTCGACAGGAAAGCCGAAGGGCGTTGAGGTTGCACATCGGGGGTTGGTCAATTTCTTGACCACGATGGCCCAACAGCCGGGGATGACTTCCAGCGACCGGCTACTGGCTGTGACAACGCTGTCGTTTGATATCGCAGGGCTGGAGATCTATCTGCCCTTGATGCAGGGAGCGTCGGTCGAGATTGTCAGCCGCGAGACTGCCTCCGATGGCAACCAGTTGCTGGCCAGGCTTTCCCGATCGGGCGCAACCGTGATGCAGGCCACGCCGGCTACGTGGCGCATGCTGCTCGAGGCGGGTTGGACGGGCGACCGCAGACTCAAGATCCTCATCGGCGGCGAAGCGGTCTCGCAGAAGCTCGCGGAACAACTGGTGGAGAGATCTGCCTCGGTGTGGAACATGTATGGTCCTACCGAGACCACGATTTGGTCGACCATCTCAAAGCTCGACGGGCAGAGTGCAGTCACAATTGGACGGCCGGTTGGAAACACCGAAATTTTCATCCTGGACAAGATCCTGCAACCGGTCCCTATTGGTGTTGCGGGCGAGTTGCACATCGGTGGTGATGGCTTGGCGCGCGGTTATCTCAAACGGCCTGAGCTGACCGCAGAGAGATTTATCGCTCACCCCCTGAATCCGGATTCGAAAGCGCGGTTGTACAAGACTGGAGACTTGGTGCGCTATCTGCCCAATGGCAATATCGAGTTTCTGGGGCGGATCGATCACCAAGTGAAGATTCGCGGTTTCCGCATCGAATTGGGCGAGATTGAAACGGTCTTGAGGCAACACTCCTCGATCAACGACGCAGTGGTGGTGGCCCGCGAAGATACTCCCGGAGACAAGCGGGTGGTGGCTTATTTTGTCGCTACTCCAGGCGCGGCGCCCACAACCGCAGAACTGCGGTCTTTCATGAAAGAGAAGCTTCCAGAGTTCATGCTTCCTTCAGTCTTCGTGACTCTGAGAAGCATGCCGCTGACCCCCAATGGAAAGGTCGACCGGCGTGCGCTTCCCGCCCCGGACAAGGCAGAACTTGCGTCGACAGGCAGATTTGCGGCACCCAAAGATGATCTCGAATCCAGGCTTGTTCAGATCTGGGAGAGCGTGCTGGGCGTGCGGCCGATCAGTGTGACGGATAACTACTTTGAACTTGGCGGTCATTCCCTGGTGGCGGTCAGGCTGATGAAGCGCATTGAAGAGGCTTTCGGAAAAAATTTGCCGATCGCCACACTGCTTCAGGCTCCCACTATCGAGCAATTGGCCGTGATTGTTCGTCAGAAGGGTGGGGCGCCGGCGTGGTCTTGTGTGGTGCCGATTCAAACTGGCGGTTCAAAATTACCGTTCTTTTGTATCCACGGAATTAATGGCGCGGTGGTCCGGTTTCATGACCTGTCGCGCTATCTGGGTGCAGACCAGCCTTTCTATGGAGTGCAGGCGAATGGACTCGAAGTGGGACAAGTACTGCACACGCGCACCGAAGACATGGCGGCGCACTACATTAAGGAAATACGCAGGGTTCAGCCGCAAGGGCCTTATTTTCTTGGAGGCTACTCCTTTGGCGGCATGATCGCTTTCGAGATGGCTCAGCAGTTGTCAACTCAGGGGCGAGAAGACGCGGTGGTAGTTTTGTTTGACACTAACTTTCCTGAACCGAAACCTTCCTTTTCGCAAAAAGCTGCATCTACTTCTTCCGCATTGCTCACGCTCTTCCGAGTCCCGGCATCGCAGAGGTGGGCTTATCTTTCGCGAATGGTTACAGTGCCAGTTCGTATGATGCAAAGATGGCGGCACGTTGCCCGCCTGCCCGACTACGTCAAGAGAGTCCGAACGGCCTGCCTGCAGGCTGAAAGAGACTATACGCCGCGAGCGTATCCAGGTCGGGTCATTCTGTTCCGGTCGAGCCACAAGCCGCTCGGGCAGTTGACCGACCCGCGCGCGGGTTGGCACAAATACGCCGTTCGGGGATTAGAGATCCGTGAAATCCTGGGCAATCACGAGAATATTCTTCTGGAGCCCCAAGTTCGATCTGTCGCCGAGCAATTGAAGACTTGTCTGGAAGGACAACCCAGCGCTCAAATTCCACTCACCACTGCATCCCAATTGGAAGAGGTGGTTCAGTGACCGCATCGGGACTTCAGGCACCTCCGGTCGAGCCCATGGCAGGAGAAGCCGCGCAATCGCGCAGGCGCCTCTTTTTCGAGAGAATCTTGTCATTCGATCGCGACCACATAAAGCACAAGCTGATTCCATGGGTAATGAAGGGCGGGCTCGCTCTGCTCGATCAGGGAGTTTTCGCAGGATCGAATTTTGTAATGAGCATCCTGCTGGCTCGCTGGTTGTCGGCCGAGCAGTACGGAACATACGCAGTCGGGTTCGCGGTCTTTTTGTTCCTTCTCAATTTCCACGCGGCTCTGCTGCTCGAGCCCATGTTGGTGTTCGGCAGTTCGGTCTATCGCAACTGTCTCCGGGGTTACGTAAAGGCCCTTCTTCTGCTCCATTTGGGCATGAGCGTGATTATAGTTCTGGGTTTGTGCGCCTCGGCGGCGATTGCCTTTAAGCTGCAACAAGCCGACGGCTTGCCTGGCGCTCTTCTTGGCATCGCTTTCGCCGCGCCGGCCCTGTTTTTGTTCTGGTTAGCCAAGAGAACCTTCTATTTGAAGCTTTCTCCAGCGCCTTCTGCGGCTGCGGCTCTTCTCTATTGCGCCTTGACCATGGGCGGACTGGCTCTGGTTTACCACCAGACGCATCATCTGACACCGTTTTCCGCCTTCGTGCTGATGGGATTGGGTGGCTTAGGCTCAAGCGCGGTGCTTCTGGCTTATTTGGCATTGCGGCTTACCTCGAGCCAAGATGCTCCAAGCGTACTGGATACCTGGCGGCGGCACTGGCGTTATGGACGGTGGGCGCTCGGCGCCAACGCCATGATGTGGATTCCGATCAACGCCTTCTATCCGATATTGAGCAAGTTCGGCGGACTGGCACAGGCGGGCGAACTCAAGGCCTTGATGAATTTTGCCGCGCCTATGTTGCAAGCCTGCGCGGCACTCCACACCCTGATGATTCCATACTCTTCGCGTGTTCTGGAGGACAGGGGCGGCGCAGGAGTCGGCGTCCTGCTGAAGCGAATGACCTTACTTTGTGTTACCTTCGCGGTCCCATACTGGATTGTGTTGCTTTTGTTCCGAGAGCAGGCTTTCCGCATGCTTTACTCTGGCCGGTACACGGAGGTCGCTTATTTACTGCCGGTGGTTGCGTTGGCATCGATTGCTGGGAGCGCATTTTTCGGCCCGTCGATTGTGTTGCGGTCTCTGCAGTCTCCACGTTTGATTTTTGCCGCCGTTTCCGTTTCAAGCTGCGTTGCGGTGGCAGTCGGCATCCCGCTAACTCGAGTGTGGGGAGTGGGGGGAGCAGTATGGAGCATCGTTTTGTCAGAAACACTGGCCTTTGTGGCGGCGGTTGTCTTGCTCCGCCGCAGGGCTCGCGGGTCCTTAGAGACCGACACGAATTTCTTGACGCCTCAGCCAATGAATGACCTTTCCTAAGGTTGTTTCCCCGCTGATATCGTCAAATCTCATTTTCTAGGAGAAAGCAATCATGATTCAGACCTACCGACTACTCCACGCCAAGGCGGCCAGAAGCAAAATTCGCGTTCCCTTCGTGTGGTCCCGGCACCTTGGGCTCAAACCCCACGATATGTTTCAGGCCTCTTATCCGCGATCTGGCAGCACTTGGCTGCGCTTTATGCTCTTCCAAATATTGCGTGGAGAGGAAGCCGGATTTGGAAAGATCGAGAGGGTCATACCCGAGATTGAAGCCCACCGAGGAGTTCCTCCGCTTTTGCCCGGTGGCGGCCGATTGATCAAGACCCATGAACAATATCGCAAGGACTACACAAGGGCGGTTTTCCTGGTTCGCGATGTTCGGGATGTGTTCCTTTCTTGCTACGTCAGAGCGGTGGAAGCAGGCTTAGCCCAACTGGTTTCAAAGGGCGATATTGACAGCTTTCTGTTGAACTTCCTTGAGGGTACAGCTCTTCAACAGGGCTCATGGCAGCAACACACGCGGTCTTGGCTGGAGTCGCCGCTGGCGAAGAACGGCAATTTGATGGTTGTACGGTATGAGGATCTGCGCCGCAGCCCCGAGCAAGTGCTGGGACAATTGCTACGCTTTCTCGGTGTTACACCTGACGTCCAAGTCATCCGAAAGGCCATCGAAAACAATTCCTTGCAGCAGATGCGCGCCAAAGAGGATAAGGCTCGGCAGATTGGAGAACAATCCTCCCTGCTCGGGTGCCACAACAGCACCGGAGAAGACGGCCGATTCGTGCGCAAAGGTGCGGTAGGAGGATGGCGCGAAAAGCTGACCGATGCCCAGATAAAGCTCATCGATCAGTATGCGGGCGATGTGCTCGCGACCCTCGGATACGAGCCGGGATTCGTGGAAATGCCCCGATCCGAAGCCAGGGTCTCAGCCGTAAGTGTCTAGCTCTACCCGATCTTGAGCAGTCATCCCATGAAAATGCCGGACACTGTGTCTAATTCGAGCGCCAGCCTTAGATCGAGCTCTCGCTCCGGGAGAATCGATCTACGGTATGTCGCTTGGTTTTCACTGCTTGTAGTGGCAGGCGGTGTAGCTACGCTTTATCCCATTTTCTGGCTGGTTTGCCTTGCGGTGGCAGCCATGGTGGGGATCTGTTGGGGGATATCTGTAATTCTGGCGCGTGCAGGCCTGGAATCGTGGCAGGTCGTCGCGCTGACTGCTCTCAGCGGTTACCTCGTGTTGAATTACGGATTTGACAATCTCGCGATCCACCTCGGCGGATTTCCGATCCTCATCGGATACGGGATGATGTACGCGGCGTTGGTTTTGGCAGTCGTAGCCCGTCGAGACATGGTGGCTAAAGCCCTGCACGAACCGGCCCTACTGTGTCTGTTAGGTGTGCTTGGTTTGTCATTTTTCCACCTGGTCGCGGATATTCCGTCGTACGGAAGTTTGGCTTTTCGGGACGGCACTATGTGCTTCGACGGACTCTTCGTGCTCATGGGGTTGCTTTGGGCAAGGAACAGCGACAGTCCCAATTTCTTAACCAAGTGGTTAATGGTCGTCTTCGTGGTGACCATGGTCTACAGCTTCACTCTTCCCTGGGGCGAAAAGGTGTGGTCATGGTCTCCGGTGAGTGGCGTTTACCTTCCGGTACCACTACTGGGGAATTTCCATGGCACAGGCGACATATTGTTGGCAGGCGCCTTGTTTTGCATCTGCGTCGGTAGCTATGTGATCAGCCGTCCGCGTTGGTTGATGCCATTCCTAGCTGTGGTGCAGTTACTGGGAATCGCGATTACGCAGGTCCGGCGGATGTACTTGGGAATTGTGGTTGTTGTTCTTATTCTCGTCCTGGCCGGCGAGGTCAAGAAATTCGCAAGACTTTTCGTTCTCGTTCCGGCCGCCATCGGAGTGCTTTTCGCCGTGACCAGCTGGGGAGGCTTGGAAATATCGGGCCGCATCGGTCCAGTCAACCTCGCGTTTTTCAAAGACCACATTCGCAGCATAACCGGCGCTGAGGACACACCGGGAAGCGACCCTCAGACTCGCGTCACGATGGGGAGTGAGGCCTTTCAGCATTTCCGTGCGCACCCGATTTTCGGAGAAGGGTTCGGTCAACCGCTGGTTAGCGTGATTGACGGAGACAATGGAACCGTAACCCGAACACCTCACAACTCGAGCATCACCTACCTGGCGAGGCTGGGGGCAGTTGGATTCGCGTTTTGGGCTGCGTTTCATCTGTGCTTGTGGAGGAGGTTTGTTTACGCGTATCGACAGCGACGTTCCTGCGATAAGCGACTGTACTCCTTCGTTTTATGGTTTTTTCTGTTTTATGTGCTCTTCATGATGAGCAGTTTGGTGGAGTCTCCTTTCGAGTATCCCGGAACCGCGATCCCATTCTATTTCTTTATGGGTTTCGCTCTGGGCTTGATGCGTTGGCATTTATCCCCGCAAAATAAGAGTGTACAGCCATTGCCCGCGTTCAAAACTGGCCTTGAGAGAGCCTACTTTTAATAGTTCCAAGCGGTTCGGAGGCATTTTGGGGAAGCCGCAAAATGCGGAGAGACCGAGGATCGTAACGACGAGTTGGGACGACGGGGACCGACGCGATCTGAGGCTGGCCGAGATCCTCCGATCCAGGGAGATCCAAGGTACTTTCTATATTCCAATTACGCCGTACCGGAGCCCAGCGCTGAGCCACGCTGAGTTGAGGGCACTGTCGTCCGAAGGTTTCGAAATCGGTGCTCACGGATTTTCGCACAAACACCTCTGGAAGCTATCTCCGGAAGGATTAGCCGAGGAAATCAATCCGTGTAAGCCAATCCTAGAGGACATCCTAGGAACGGAAGTTCGCATGTTCTGCTACCCGAGAGGCCGGTACGATTCGAACGTTGTGCGGACTGTGAAGGAGGCTGGCTATTGGGGGGCGCGAACGGTACGCATGCTAGCGACGCGTCCGGGGTTCGACCCTTTCGAAGTACCTACGACCGTGCAGGTAGTCCCGAATCCCAGGTTCAACTACGTTAAGAACATAGCGAGAGCACGAAAGATGGAAGGTCTGCAGGTTTTTTGGGCTCAGATGACAGAGCTTGGCAATTGGGTCGACCTCGGCAAAAGCCTTTTTGATTCGGTCATACGAGACGGTGGGATTTGGCATCTCTGGGGCCATTCGTGGGAGATCGACGAACAGGGTCTGTGGAAGGATCTGGAACAAATGCTGGACTACGTATGCAAGAGAGAGGGTGTTACTTACATACCCAACTGGGAATTGATTCCGTTCTCCTCCCCGCGCAAACGGTCCAACATGCCAAGAGAATTGGAGCCCTATGAAAATAATCATCGTTCATAACAAGTACAAGCAGCAGGGCGGCGAGGATGTGGTTTTCGACCAAGAACGCCAACTCTTGGAGCGAGCGGGTCACGACGTTCAGGTCTACTGTCGAAGTAATTTCGAAACTGACTCCTACCGGGGAGTGAGACGGTTAGTGCTGCTGCAAAGGGCCATCTGGTCTGGGGACACTTATAGAGAGTTTGGCGAGTTGTTGCGGCGGGAGAAGCCGGACGTCGTCCACATTCACAACACCTGGGTTATGATCTCGCCATCGATTTACGAGTCGTGTAAGGAAGCGGGCGTTCCGGTGGTGCAAACATTTCACAATTACAGGCTCATGTGCCCGGCCGGTACCTTCTTTCGAGATGGCAAAACCTGTGAAGAATGCCTGGACCATGGTCAGTGGCGGAGTGTGCTCCACGGCTGTTATCGCAATTCTCGGGTCACCACCGCCGGGATGGCACTCACCCTGGCCACACATCGACGGAGGGGCACGTGGGCTGGCATCGACTGCTACATCGCCCTTTGCGAGTTTTCTCGAAACCAATTTCTAAGAGGCGGGTTCCCAGCCGAGAAGCTGTTTGTCAAGCCCAACTTTGTACACCCTGATCCTGGGATGTGCGAGGACAAAGGGGACTATGCGTTGTTTATTGGCAGGCTCTCTCCGGAGAAACGAGTAAGTACGATCTTGAATGCTTGGGCCGAGCTTGGCATCCCTGTTCCACTTAACATTATTGGAGGGGGACCTGAGGCCATTGAATTGAAAAAAGAGGCTGCGCTTCGGGGTCTCTTTAACGTTCATTTTCAAGGACACGTACCTCGGGAGCGGGCGCTTGAGTACATGCGCCGCGCGCGCTTCCTGATCTTTTCGAGCGAGTGGTACGAGAACTTCCCCGTGACCATTGCCGAAGCCTTTGCCTGCGGCGTTCCCGTCATCTGCTCCAGAATGGGGGCAATGCAAGAAATCGTAGAGGACGGTCGCACCGGCTTGCACTTTACCCCAGGCGATGCCGTCGATCTGGCGGCCAAGGTGAAGTGGGCTTGGAATCACCCGGAGCGTATGCGGGAAATGGGAAGGGAAGCCAGGCAGGTATATGAAAGCAAATACACCGCGGAAACAAATTATCCCCTCCTGATGGAAATCTACCGACATGCGATTGCGGGGCGTGACGTGATGCCCAGCGAGGTCGAGGCAGTTCCAGTCAATTCTTGAGACCGAGGGCACGAAAGCTTGCCGGGCAAACGGTTTGAGATCCCTGATCCATGGCGCTGAGCCCGTCCAAAAGCATCCGCAGGGTCGATCCGTGAATGATGCTTGTATGAGTACGAGCCGAGTTCCGCGGAGAGGTGGCGCACCAAAAGGAGGCACTAGCAAGCTCTTGAACACGCGCTGGTATTTATCACGGTTAGCTTCAATGCAACCGGCTGAAATTGTGTGGCGTATGCGCTCTGCCGCGACGCTGCCGCTGGACTGGGCACTCTCGAAGAGAAAACCAGCAGTGCCGGCGCCGCGCTGGACAGCGCTGCGCCCCGCATCGTACCCAGTACAGCTACATAGTAGCGGTGCGCTGATGGAAAGCATTCATGTCTTCGATCTCGAGTTTCCGGTGGAATTCGAGTTTGACTGGCACCATGATTACCGATACGGACGCCAGGTCGAGCGCAGCTTTGCCGGTACTCTCAATATCCGCGATACCGCAGTAGTGAGCGATATCAAGTACGTGTGGGAGCCCAGCCGCTTCCAGCATCTCTCCGCATTGGCGTTTGCCGCTAACGCTGAACACCATGCCCACTACATTGCGGGGTCAATCGATTCCTGGCTGGACGAGAACCCGTATCTTTACGGCGTGAACTGGACCAGCAGCCTGGAACTGGGTGTGCGGATGGTCTCATGGTCCCTGTTGTATCCGCGAATTGCTAACTATGTAGCACGCGACGAGAAATTTCGGCGGCGCTGGCTCGACTCGATTTATCAGCACCTGATGCGCATCTCCCGCAACCTGAGCCTGTACTCATCGGCCAATAACCACCTGATTGGCGAACTGA
>Ga0307477_10003368_pt1 | contig 11914 bp, 13 predicted proteins | sample atmos_gasesECM2C_FD_203316 | JGI IMG/M metagenome (GOLD analysis project Ga0307477, IMG submission 203316) | Hardwood forest soil microbial communities from Morgan-Monroe State Forest, Indiana, United States - atmos_gasesECM2C_515 | ecosystem: Environmental > Terrestrial > Soil > Temperate...
AAGAAGACTCATTCGCGCGCGTCTCAAGCCACAGCTTCCCCTGATGGAGCGGCTGCTCTGCCCGGCCCCACTTTTCCAGGTCCGACACGCGGCATTAGCTCATCGCGATATCGCTTGGAATCCGCAACCAATCCCTCGAAGCCAGAACGCAACAACAGCCGTTTACGATCCGGCTCTGTTTTTGCCAACAATGGCAGCAGCAAGTCACGCTGCTCGTGCGAGATCTCTTCCGTACCCAGAATCTCGAGAGCCCGCGCCAGATCCAGCATCTCCGCGATCGACGGCGGCTTTTCCATGTTCCAGCCCCGCAGCGCATGTGCTAGGCCGGCGAGTTGACCCCGCAGTCGGGGATTGTCGCTTCCACTGCGGACACTCAGGATTTCAGTTTCGCGCTCCACCGTGGGGTATTCGAAGCGCAGGTAGAAACACCGTCGTCGCAGGGGATCGCCAAGCCGCCGTTCTTCGTTAGAGCTAAGCACGACGAAGGGTACCGTCGTTGCGGAGATCGTGCCGAGTTTCGGCACTGTAACCTGCCACGCGCTGAGAACCTCAAGCAGAAGTGCCTCGAATTCCTGGTCCACTTTGTCGAGTTCATCGATGAGAAGCACGCAAGGGCGTTCTTCGTAACGCAGGGCACGAAGCAACGGTCCTTCCGCAAAGAAATCGAGCGTATGTAATCGCCGCCGGATCCCTCCCCACTCTTTCTCGAGGTCGTCGCCTTGAGTCTCAAGGAACAATCTCTGCAGAGCTTCGTCGAACTTGCCAATGGCTTTGTCTTCCGTGATTCCCACGTAGCACTGCAGGCGCTCGACGGCTGCATTTCCAGCTTCGGCGACGGCATACGCAAGCTCGGTCTTGCCGCACCCGGGCGGTCCCTCGATCAGAAGTGGCTTCTGCATTCGCGCAGCCAGATACACTACCGAAAGTGTTACGGGATCGATAATGTATCGTGCGGCGCGCAGCTTGGTCGCGAGTTCGCTTGCGGACGAGAACACGTTCGTTATCCTCTGGGCGTGAACACTACACCGGAACTAATTTGTTCGCATTTGTGACTTTTGCTTCAGCGCTCGATGGCGCGGTGGGTCTGAGACGATGGGAAAGCTCGCGCTGCAATTGTGGAATGCCTGTAGAGCATTGCGCGAGTAGAGTTCGATTCCATTCCTGACCGAGGCAGTTCAAGGTGCACGTGCCATTCGCGCGGGCCCCAGTTTCGTTTTCACCAATTTCATTCTCGCTGCCCGTGCGGAATACAACGTTTTCTAACTACCGATCACAACTTCGCTGACTGTCGGCATCAGATGAGTGCGCGACCACGCCCGAGTTGCCGCGACGTCTTGCGTCCCACAAAACGGGATTTCTTACGCTATCGCCACATTTGTTTTCTTTCACCGATCGAATCGTGACTGGCGCAGAAATTTCGCGGCGACGGGACAAGCATTCCAAGAATTGAGTGCCGTGTTCTATGCCAAATCAGCCGGCAATACTTCACTGATCGCACTTTGACTGATTCCAGATTCTTGCGCATCGGCGCATCGCGATTACTTGCGTTTCGACCAACGCCGGCCTCAGTGGCACTATCACTTTTGACACTGAAACGGTTTCGCATTAAAAGTGCTGCGGTGAAGAGCGATGGCGCCGTTCTGAGCAGCGTGTTGGCCGAGCTAGGTCGACGGCAGCTCCCCGCTGGGGGGTGGGCGGCTCTGCGGTTGTCTGCGCAGGCGTCTCTCGAATCTACGTGCCTCGCCACTCTCGCGATCGGATCAGACGATTCCGACGAGGTGCGACTCGCTCAAGAATTTCTTGTTCGCGTGCAAAATCCGAATGGAAGCTGGCCTGCTTTCTCCGGGGATGATCGGGATGGTGCTTGGGTAACCTCCCTGGCTGCGATCGCTCTTCGCGATGTTGCTACGGCCATACCAGCCAGGCTATCCGGCATTCATTGGCTTATGAAATGCCAGGGTAGGGAAGCCAATTGGTTCTGGAGATGGAAATTTCTGACGGCGGACCGCCATGTCCGATTCGACCCTGACAAGTTCGGCTGGCCGTGGTTTCCGGACACATATAGCTGGGTTGTCCCTACCGCGTTTGCGATTCTGGGCTTAAGCCAAGTGCCTTGCTCGTGCGGCGGCCTGGAAGATATCCCGCTTCGCGTTGATCTCGGCATTGAGATGCTGATGGACCGCGCCTGCCCAGATGGAGGATGGAATGCCGGCAACGGCGTTGTGTACGGATCTACACTCGCTCCTCATCCTGATGACACAGCCATCGCACTTCTAGCGTTGAACAATCGAACTCAACATCCGGTTGTTCAAGCCAGCCTGGAGTGGTTGGAACGCACAGCTCAAACGCTAACTGCGCCATGGAGTCTGGCTTGGGCAATACTCGCGCTAGCCGCCCATGGTCGCGCGGTGGGACCGTTGGTCACTAAACTGATGGCTCTTCCCGATCTGTCTGGCAATGACGACACCTGCACTCTGTCGCTTGTCTGTCTTGCTGCTGATTGCTGCCGCGCTTGGGCTGGTCTTGGGGCGAACCTATGATCCCTAGCCGGCGCAGTTTTCTTGTTGGAAGTGCAGCGCTGGCCGCCGGCGCTTCTGTGTCCGTCCCCTTCTTCCTGCCCAAGTATCACGCGGTCTGGCTAGCAAAACGATCACGAGTCGCGATCCTGAACGTCGACCAATATTCTGAGCGGATTGACGAGGTCCTCGCCTCCGGTCTTCGGCTCTTTCGGACGAACATTCAGGGCAAGACTGTCGTGCTTAAGCCGAATTTGGTCGACTACACTCCCGGCAATGCAATCAACACGCACCCCACGCTGGTACTGGCCGCAGCCGAGTCTTTTAGACGAATGGGTGCTAGATGCGTGATTGTCGCAGAGGGCCCGGGACATCAGCGGGATACCCAACTCGTCTTGTCGCAAAGCGGCTACGCAGATCTTCTCCGCAATTTCGCGATACCTTTCGTCGACCTCAATCGGGATGAACTGATCCATACACGACTGCGTGCGAGTTATATGGGAATGAAGAGCCTTTGGCTCCCTCGCACAGTGTTGGAGGCCGATTTTCTGGTCTCCATGCCAAAAATCAAAGCTCACCACTGGGTAGGCGTGACGCTCAGTATGAAGAACATGCTCGGAGCCGTACCCGGGGCGAGGTACGGCTGGCCCAAGAACATTCTCCACTGGAAGGGAATTCAGGAAAGCATCGTTGATGTATGCGCGACCATCCCGGTCCACTTCGTTATCGCCGACGGCATTATGGCAATGGAAGGGAACGGCCCACTCAACGGCACTGCTCGTCCTCTGGGAAAGATCGTGCTTGCGGACGATCCGGTTGCTGCTGACGCGACATGCCCCCGACTCATGGGCTTCGAGCCTGACCGAATAGTTCACATCCGCGAGGGCGCGAAGTTCTTGGGGAACATCTCTCCTGCCCTCATTGATCAGGTGGGGAATTGCCTTACGCCTCCGGCAACTCCATTCGATGTAGTTCCTGAGTTCCGACATCTTTATGCCGTCTGACCGGTGTTCGTTTGTCTTCGAGGCGACGGAATGCGGTTCGGACAATGAAGGTTTTTGTTCGAGTTACGAAGACGTTGGTGTGTTTTCGTTGCTACTCACGGTATTGCGTCCAATCCTTGGCCTCTTCGTACGCTTTCGTCTTCTGCCGCGATGGGAACTTGAGCATCCCGGGTTCGGCCTGCAAGTGGCGGTGATCTTGGTTCTGATGATGGCGCTGTACTTGATTCTCAAAGTCCGCCATCGACGACCTGTCTTGCAGGCATTGGGCTGGGTTGGGCCGCATCCGCGCTGCGTGATGGTCGCTCCCCTATTGGGACTTTGCTGGCGGGCATGGCAATCTGCGTGCATGGGCACGCTCAGAACACGAGAACTATGCCGCTCGTTGAGGCGGTGATGTTGGGAGTGGTGCTCGGGCCGATCCTCGAGGAGTCCTTCTTGCGGCGGAACGTCGGTTGCGTCCGCGCAACGCACGATCATAAGAATTGGATGTTCACCTCGGAGGCAACACCAGGAATCATCTACTTACCCCCACCTTGGCATCGTCCTTCATTCCCCACAACAGTTGCTCCGGTGCCGGTCTCCAAAACTGAGCCACAGAAGTCCCTGCTGAAAGATGTTTGGGCAGGCTTGGGAAAGTCTCATTCGGGCGATCTCTTCGTAATTGGAGCCCACGATCTGACTGCCAAGGTGTACAACCTCGGAGACGACTTATCCAATGTGCGCAACGCCGTTGTCAACTTCAACGGCTGGAAGTTCGGGCTCGGCCTCGGGGCAGACGTCGGAGCTGTTCTTGTGCTAGCTCACGGTTATCCAGAGGCCAAGGATATGATCGGTGTTTCCGGGGATAAGGATTTTGATATATCGATCGGAACGAAGCTCGGCGATTTTCTCAAGGACATCAGGGGTGTCGGAAAGGTGATTGACGGAATCGAAAAATACAAAAAACTGCGGTACATCGTGGAAAATGCCATTAAAAGCCGTGCGATCGCCGAACCCGGGCTCTATACCCTTCCGATACCATTTGCTGGAATCGGCTTACATCTTTGGCTCGGATACAAGTTTGGTGACGTGTCTGTCTTTAGCAAAGGTGTTGGGATACCGTAATTCATTTCGGGTACAACCATAGCTTGCTGAGAGAAGCTCTGGCTGGAAACTGTGACACAGCGCTCCTTTTGGGGCGAGGCGCCAGGACCCGCGACACCTTCCTTGTTCCAAATCCAGCCTTGAACTTGTGTCGGAACAGTCCGTAGACATTGGCATTCGAAAACTACACACTCCTAACGCCACGAGTGGGATTCAAGAGGTCCAGACTTTACGAGTTTTCCACGGGAGCGATTCTGGGCAGGTTTTCTAAAATGCTCTGTAATCACAATTCCTATCCATACCGGCCCCACAAACTGACCTCACAAAACCGGCGGGTGTGTTAAAAAACGATTGTCCGTCTGGGGCATGGCCGCAGGCTTTCTTGCAATGTCGGGTGCAACCATCCCACTATCTCACTCAGAACAGGGATGACTCGCTGGTGGTCTGCTAAGTATTCCGCCCATCCTGTGGGTTCACTCCACGCGTAGCTCCGCTGCAACCGCGGCTTCGTTCTTTTCGCCAACCCAGGGCATAAGTTTCGGCTTGCCCGTCATCCGCTATGAGAGAGGGAATTGCGACTAGACGCCGAAGACCGCGCGCGTGCCAGCTCTGCGGCATCTCGCGTTCAATTGCCATCATGGTACGGAAGCCAGCGCATTGCACTGGAATCAGAGACAGTCCGGATTGATCTTCATTCAGGGCTTCCACAGTCTTGGCTATGATTTCATCGGGATACGGGGCCAAATGCCACCCGCCATCGACGGCATGCACCTTCTCGATCCTGCTGTACTTCTGGATCTGGCGGACAGAGTTGATGATGCCCGCATGGCCGCATGATCAGATCACGACGAGTCCGCGGTCCTTCACATTGTAAGCGGTGGCGTGCCTGCTGGATTGAGACATCTCAAAACGGGGTCAGAAACAAAGCTAGCTTGCGGTGAGATCCGATGCTACAGTATGAAACCTAATTACATCGACGAGGACAAAGCCGTATTTCTTGTTTTGAGCAATGCTTCATAGTCTATTGTCGTTACTGCACTGGGATGCCTACAACTGGTATTGGTTCGGCGCCCTCTGCCTTACGGTCGTAACTTCTGGCACGTCGGTTATATTTTCCCATACGCAACAGACTCCCCAACATCGTGGCCTGCGACTGGCCAGCGATCTGCTGGTTCGTGAACAGCTTGGCTTCTTGAGTTTTGCCTTTGCCCTATTCATTTCCGCATATGTAGGGGCAGACCAGAAGGTACTTGGCCCGTGGTTCGCGATCCTCGGCATGCTTGGGCTGGCGCTGTACGGATTGGGGTTCTGGCTTGTCCGAAGCTCCCTTCATGCAAATAATGAGGAATGTGAAAAGGATCTCACGAAGCCGTGCGTGAAGAATGTTAAAGTGGGAGCTGGACTGCTGGTGTTAGGCCTCCCGTTCGTATTCTTCCTCGCCTCATTCGCGCTGGCATCGCTCCTGGTGTTTGCGGTTACCGACACGAAGTCTGCAAACGCCGCACCAATGGGCACCTTTGTACCGAACAATGTTTCAATTTCATCGGTACAGGCAGGTGCGGATGCGTTCCGAGACGAACCGTCGTTCACCAGGGACAACCTTGCAGTGCTAGAGGATGAACAAAGACGAGCCAACCCTCCGGACCACGTAGTCGGGGTTGTTGAATCTGAATTGTTGGGAGCGTACGGCCGATTCTGCTGGAAGGTCGCGCTGGCTCAGGATTACCAAGCTGATTTTGCGCTGTCAACTCGGTCGGCTTATCTCATGCACCCGAGTCCTCCCGGCCGTTTTGAAGAACTTAATCTGAACGAGATGGGGAAACCCTACACCTCCATCATCGTGCAAGTCCCTGGAAGTGCTACAGGCGATCGAATACTAATTGTTGCATCAATCTATGCACGAGTTCCTGGTAAACGTGTCCTGCACGATATCCCCCGTATGTTGCTGACGGAGGTAAATTGTTCTTGAAAACCACATCGCTCCTTTCTTTCCTGTGCATTCTTGCCATCACCCTGGCTGCGGCGGGCGCAACCCAGTCAGTTTCAGGCCGCGTACTAGATTCGGGAGATACTCCAATTAATGGTGTTTCCATTCAGGCTTATCGCGACCAACGCGCCGTCGGTGCTCCGGTCATCTCCAAATCGGGCAATTACAAAATTGAGTTTCCTGACGGCAAGCCCCTTGATTCTGTTCGATACGATCACTCTGATTGGTACCCCGCCGTTGTCCAGGACATCTCAGGCCAAAATAGTCACACTATTCACAAGACGCTTTACCGCAGGGGCGAGAAGCTGTCTTTCATTGCCGTGCATCAGGTCATCTGTGATTTCGAACGTCTCGCCGAAATAGACAAACGCAATGACCAGCTAAAGCAAAATGCTGAGCGATTTCGTTACAAGGAGGCGATCGCTGAAATAGAGAAGCTTCCGTTGCCGCCGGACTTGCAAGCTCGAATCAAAGAAATCAAGCAGAAATATGGAATTTACTAGCGTTGCTTTCCGCCGGTAACCATGTGCTGGTTCAGCCTGAAAGGGGCTGGGACTGATGCTGCGTCGGGCTTCCCTCTCATCTCCGTGGAATCCCACCTTTCAAAAAAACGAAAGGTGGGCCAGCCCCCCGATACAAACAAGGCTGGATTTATGCAACTCAGTCGGAAACTCGGCAAAATCTATGCAGCTCGTTGGCTATTTCCGTGAGCACGAACCTCTGGGGGGGCCACTACACCTCGTCTTGTAGACGGGGATTTTATAAGCATGATTGGCGAGCTGAACACCCGGCGCTGGTTGGAAGAACCGCTGACGGCCTCCCATTTGTAATGGCACCCAGCTCTTGTTGCACCCGAAATGCCACTAAGCCCTTTCTATCGATCCGGTGACTCTTTGGTGCTGAACTAGGGCATCGATCATACGAGCAGCAGATCATGTTCCGCTCGGGAGGCCAAAAATCCTGAGATGCGATTCGAAAATGCATTTGAGTAGCTGCCTAGAAAGAGAAGGAAGTAGGTCTCTAATCCAAAACTGACCTCCCGTCCAAACGGTTCGGGTATTCAGCCCCAACAGAAACCTTCCGCGGCCCGACCTCAGCTGCCAAGGAATTGTCGGTGCCTGACAGTCCAGGTGTAATCTTGAGAGTGGGTTGGTCATCCCTCCTCAGCCGAGAATGAAATTAGGCAAGCGTGATGGAGAAACAGGGGAAACAATGGGACGCTTTTGTCTCGCACGCCGTTGAGGATCAAGAGACATTCGTCCGGCGCCTGTCGACGATGCTCACGCGTTTGGGGTTGTCGATCTGGTATGCGGAAACTGCTTTGCATGTGGGCAACAGTCTGAGTGCCTCGATAAGCCGCGGGCTGGCCTGCTCGCGGTACGGGATCGTCGTCATCAGCCCACATTTCATTGCTAAGCAGTGGACGAATTGGGAGCTTGCCGGCCTTGTTAACCGGCAGAACTCCGAGGAGCAACATCTCATTCTTCCCATCTGGCATGGAGTGACCAAGAAAGAGGTAATGGACTTCAGCCCGCCACTGGCCGATCTAATGGCGCTTAACACTGCAACCGAACAGGCTGATGAGATCGCCTTCAAGCTCCTGCGCAGAATACGTCCTGACATTTACGGCAAGCATGAACGCGCACAACTTGAAAAATGGCAACTGGCGAAGCGATGAGCGAGCTTCAAGAACAGATCGAGCAAACGCGGGAAGAGCTGGAGTACGCAAAGGATGAGCTGGCCGAATACCGTTGTCCATACTGCGAGGCTCCACTCAGTGGCCGAGCGGACGCGCCACTTGATGCAAATGAGCGAGATTGGGATGTGGTTGAACGTTTTCAGTGTGGGTATAGTCACTTCGGCGGTCAGATTCAGAGTCCGTGCCCCTCGGATCCCAAGTTTCCACGCTTCGAAGACTATGAATTGCGATTCTCAGAACTAAAAACGGACCCGGTCTGGAAGTGGAGTTGCATGGCGATCGGAAAAACTCGGATGGCGAAGCTGCTGTCTCTTACCCACGGGTTGGGGCGGACACAGGAAGAGGCTGCAGCGCACGTAAAAGAATCATATGAACGCTACGCAAAGCGGAGCTGAAAGTTGTCATCGTTTAAGCTTGGTAATCGGTCCGATCCTTCCTTTCTCCTGCGTGCGGACTTCGACGGAGAGTGCTTCGTAGACCATCTGCGCGTCATCGAGGATGACGCTTGATGATGGTGGCAATATTCAACCCTCCTGGACTCGGCACAGAGAATTCATCAACGAACGCTGTTTTGCGCCGTCACTGATGGCAGGCTCCCCAAACGACTTTCGCGGTTGTTTCCCGAAGACTCGCCGATTAGTAACCCCAGAAAGGGTCCGAGGGAGAAAAACGAAAGCAGCCTACCCCCCCGCGTGCCGGCGCGAATTGCAGAGCGAAGGTCATTCAAGGAGTTGATAACCACGCCTACCTGCTTGCTGCTGTTCATGACGGATCGGCGAGCAGGAAGCCGAACTCATCGACCACCGCGCATTCAAACCAGTCGGCAGAAATCTTCTGTTTCGGAAAGTCCTTGTCGCGCAATTCCCGAATGGCTTTGTAAGCCTCCTCCGCGCTCGCGTACTCCCTGAACGCAATGACCTCGTCCCAGAGCAATTCATCTCCTCCCATGGGCCGAGCACAGATGATTGCGCGCCTACTTGGTTCCCCCCTCGATGCCAGAGAGTGATCGTAATAGTCTCCTCGGTAAACTCGCCACGACTGCGCATCTCTCAGCCAATCAAATCTTCCCAGCAGCTTAGCATTTGGTTTCAGCTTGATACCGCAAGCAGGCAAGAATCGCGTGGTCATGAATTGCCAGAGTCCCATCCGATGATGCGGGTCCTCACTTGCCTTGGAGCGAAGGCATTCTACGAACGGAAAATCCTTATCTCGAATATACGGCTCCAAGCGCTCTAGCTCGTCGATGGCAAGGAGCTGCAACGGATAGACTTCAAGACCGCTCGGGAGTGCAAGGCCGGAGAGACCGGCAACCAACTCGCCCGCCAATGCGCCCGCAGCGATTCCAAATCTAAGAATAGGCTCGTGGACGACGACAATTGGAAATACATGACGGATTTGGCCCGCTGGTATTGAGGCCGATTCACGTGGGTGACCAGCGGAAAATACTTGGCCGATGTTTCTTAGCAGTTGCTCGACCGCCGCCCCTTCACCAGTGCCGAACTTCGCTGAGATGCCCTGGTAAAAGGGGCCCGCTTCTCCGGCATACTTCTGTTCGACTGGCAGTATCGAACTCTTGATCTCTATCGGGAGGAGCGAATCGCCGATCACAATTGCTGAGTCAAAGACTTCCGTGCCGTCGTCACAATAGACAGGTTTGCGCGCAAACTTCCCCGCCTGGTCACGAAACAGATCGTCGATCAGCTGTCTCACATATTCTTGTATCAGCTCACCCCAAACCCTTTGAAAGTGCGACCTTAGTGTCTCATCCACCAAACCATTGACTATCGTCCAGTAGATACCGTAGGAAGACAGCCTTTCGGAGAGGAACATTCCGTCGATACAAAAATACTTGTGGTCGCCGGAACGCCAAAGAGGAAAACGTCGAAATATTGTGAAGTCAAAGAAAAAAGCTGGGTCTCGCTCCGAGCCATGCACGAGCGGCCGAAGATCATCAAGGTCTATGGCCATGAGCTCTGCCCAAGCCTTCAGGCTCTTGCCCGAGACATATCGCTTGGGGGCTGTTACATCGGCATAAGCCATAGCGTCAGCCTCCATTGTCTCGGTGAGCATTTGGCTCTGCTCGGCCCATAGGTATAGCGTGATGTCAAGAAACTCTCGAAAGTTGAGTCCGTTCAGTAACGTGAAGATTCGCTCAAAAGGTGGTGGCAAATTCCGCCCTTTGAGGGCGGCGGTGTAATCCCGCAAAATGGGTCCAAGTAGACACCTCGTACGCACGAGACCGTTGACGAGAGTCTCTGAGTTGTAGAGTTCGACGGTGGCTGCCATTTGGACGATGACGTCTTTGCATGGCCAGTTAGGTTCTCCGAGACCAGGTCCGTAGAACGAGTTGATTGCCAGCGCAAGCTCCCCAATCGCGGCACGGTCTGCCTCGGTTTCGAGGCAGTTGCCACCTTCTTGCCGGCCGTATATCGCGAGTAATTTGATTCCAACCAGGAGCTGGGCCCGATTCAAAAGAACATAGTTCTCGTGTAACCGACGATTGCCGAAGATCTTGACGATTTCCTGCAACCTAGCTGGCGACAGAACATTGTGGCTCAGTTTTTCTTGCACCTCGATAATCTTCTTGGCATTCCTGGACTCGTGTGCAAGAGAGAGGTAAAAGTTGAGCCGGGCGAGGAATGCAGAGCCCACCTTATAGTTGATCTGCTCGACCATCTCCACGAGGTCTTCAGGTGAGGGTTTTTCAAGTCCCAGATCGGGCAACGAGATCGCCGCTATGAATTTGTAGGGATGTTGACTGTGCTTTTCCAATCCGACCTCGAAAACGCCAGAATGGCCAGACGATGGACGCTATTTTACCGGGCTGCCACGTGCGCGAAAACCTATCTTTTGGCAAACTGCACACGTTTCGAAAGACGCCGCACGCATACCGAAGGCGCGACGAACTCTGGAATCGGCTCGGTTGTCCCCGAGTGGCTAAACCGGAACCAACCCGAAGTCGACTGACCGTTAGTCGGCCAATTTCTAGAGTAAGACTGATAGGGAGGTTACCGCCGCCAGAGTGATTTCTCTAAGCTAAGTACCTGACGATTCTTACGTATCCCACGAGCGACTCCTGCGCGCTGTCAATAGCTCCGCATGCCACCTCTGCATGCGACCCCATATCTACAAAGAGGCCGTCTACCTCGGATGGCTGTCCGACCTCGGATAAGGACTTGGTGATGGTTGCGCCCATGTTGGCCATAAGTTTGTTCCTTATTCCCTTCTATTCAACCGAACTAGAGGCCGCGCGATGATCCGCGCCCAACTCTTGTTGCACGCAAGCAGCATCAGCCTTTTTCGCTTCTGGATTGATCCCTTAGTTGCGGGCCAAGATATCCGAAGCAAAATAATTACGCTTTCCGGGGGGGAATCGTTCAGTTCGGTCAACACTACGCCGTTACAGAGGACCCATCCCCAAAGGGTCGCCTCGTCCAACACTTCCCGGAATCGCCTTTCGGACACTCATGGTGGCGTTGCAGTCCTACGGACCGCCGGCTGGTGCTGGTGCTGTAGCTCAGGTCTAGTGACAACTCGCAGGAGTCCCTTAACCGCAGTTGCTTTTCCTCGCGTTCAGAACAAAGGTGGGTTAGGCTGGATGACGGCTTGGTGCCCATCCGCCAAC
>Ga0307477_10003370_pt1 | contig 11913 bp, 14 predicted proteins | sample atmos_gasesECM2C_FD_203316 | JGI IMG/M metagenome (GOLD analysis project Ga0307477, IMG submission 203316) | Hardwood forest soil microbial communities from Morgan-Monroe State Forest, Indiana, United States - atmos_gasesECM2C_515 | ecosystem: Environmental > Terrestrial > Soil > Temperate...
TGAACGGGCTGTGATTCGTCTCCCCGTCGCTCTTCGAGATCGTGTTGTTGTGGACGTGGTTATTGGTCGGAGTCGTCGCGCTGGCCACGCAGTTGGGATCGTCGCTGTAGTTGGACAGGACGACTCCGGAGTCGTTGTTGCTGATCGTGTTGTCGTGGATGTCGCTGTTCCTCGCGAGCGGGTCGCCACAGCCACCGAAGACGAGCACGCCGGTCGCCGAGGCGAAGCCCCCCGGGCCGGTGTACTCGTTGTTCTCGACGGTGTTGTCGTGGACCTTGCCCGTCGCTCCGCGGCTGACCTGAATGCCGTTGCGCGCGATCATGGCGTTCGGGCCACCTCCGTCGACGGTGCTGTTCGCGACCTCGATCTTCGTCCCGACGCCGTCGGCGGTGATGCCGTTCTTCTGGTAGCCGCTGACGGTGGTGGCCTGCACCGTGGCGTTACCCACGAAGTCGACGACGTCGAAGTGCGAATGGTCGCTCGAAGTCGGCCAGAAGTGGCGGCCGGCTTGGATCCCGACGCCGTACTGGCAGCCGCCGAGGCCGGTCTGATCCGCCGCTTCGATATTCAGCACCTGGTCGTTCGTCATCTGAAGCTGGCCGCCGACCTGGAGAACCCCGTAATCGTCTCCGGTGCAGTCGGTGTTGGTGAACGGCCCTTCGATGATGAGACCGTCGATCTGCGTGTGCGACTTGCCGATCACGGTCACGACGGCGTTGGGCGTCTCGAGGCCTTGCGACGAGAAGAAGGCGGTAGGCGCCGACGCGTCCGCTGGCGCCTGCAGTGCTGCGCCCGAATCGCCGGTGAGCTTGACGTCCTTGTCCTGGATCGCGACGCTCTCCGCGAACGGAACCGCGCCGCAGAGGTAGACCGTGCCGCCGTTCTTGACGGCGTTGATCGCGGCCTGCACGCTCGAGAAGGACGCGGTCGCGCAACTCTTGTCGGTCGCCGTCGGCACTGCGGTGTGGCTGACGTAGGCCGTGTTCGGGCCGGGCGGCGGCGGCGCCGCAAAGGCCGCGCCGACCGAAAGCACGAGCGCCGTCGCCGCGCAGGCGACGAGCGCCGTGAAGACGTGAGTAACTCTCACTCGATTTCCCCCTTCGTCCGCGTTCCCAATTCGGGACCCCTTCGCGGACAGTCGTTTGTCTGGGCTCGGGGAAGGTAACAGCGATCCTCGTCGGCGGTCGAGTTGGCGGCGTACGATCTACACGTGGCCCGCTTCCTCCACACGATGGTGCGGATCACCGACCCGGAGAAGAGTCGCGCCTTCTACGAGGCGGTCGGGTTCCGCTTCGACCGCGACATGGACATCGTCCGTGGCGGCGAGGTCGAAGCGACGAACTATTTCTTCTCGCTCGGCGATCAGGAGTCCGTCCTCGAGCTGACGTACAACCACGACGGCCGGACGTACGACCTCGGCACGGGCTACGGGCACGTCGCCGTCGCCGCGGACGACCTCGAGCAGACGCTCGTGCAGCTGAAGGAGCAAGGGATCGAGCCCGAGCGGGAGCCGTACCGTGTCCGCGAGGGCGGCTCGTTGATCTGCTTCGTCCAGGACCCCGACGGCTACCGCATCGAGCTGATCGACCGCAGCGGCCGCTAACGCTACTCAGGCGCCGCTGCGAAGGAGGCGGCGGTGAGATCAAGAACATCGAGGCCAGAGTGTCGACCCGGGAACCACGCGAACGGGCGGCCGAGCTCGACCATCGTCGCGCCCAGCTGCACGGAGCCTTTGGCAACGACGCATTCGGGCGGCTGGCCGAGAAGGCCGCACGGTTTTTCGGTACCCCGCAATACATCGTCGGCCAGACGGTTGCGGTCCTCGCCTGGGTGGTGCTGAACTCGACCCAGCTACATCTCGGGTTCGCCTGGGACGTCTATCCCTTCATCGCCCTCAACCTGCTCTTCTCACTCCAAGCCGCCTACGCCGCCCCATTGATCCTGCTCGCCCAGACCCGACAAGCAGACCGCGACAAGCTCCACTCCGAAAAAGTCGAGCTGAGCCACAGCCGACTCGAGCACATGGCCAAGACCGAAACCGACAAAATCCTCGAACTGCTCCAGTCGAACACCGACCTCACCGCCCAAGACAAGGAACTGACCGAACAGGTCGCCCACCTCACCAAGCAGATCCACGCGCTCCTCGTCAAGCCGGCGCGCTGAGGCGAGAGCGACGCTGGCCCAGGCCGATCAGTCGTCGGACGTGGGTGGCGGCTAGTCAGCCCACCAGTCGCGCTCGCCGTCGACGTCGTCGCGCGGGTCCTCGCCGAGATTCGGGGCGCCGATGACGAGGATCTCGAGGCCCTCCGGCCCGGCTTCGTAGCCTCGCCAACTTCCGGGCGGGACCCGCACCGCGTCCCATTCCGTGAGCTCGACGATCGCGTCGTCGACTTTCATCCGCCCGCTCCCGCGCACTACCACGTACACCTCCTCTTGCGTGGCGTGCGTGTGGCCGTAGGGAAAGCGATAGCCCGGTGGGACACGCTGGTAGCTCAGGGCGGAATGCTCGAGCTCGAGCGCCTTGGTCGCAGCGCGGAACTCCAGGTCCGGCGCGCCGTCGAATCTCGGGCCGACGTCCTCGAGGTCTTCCTTGATGTTCCTGAGTGTGAACGGCACGGCGCGTCGAGTACTAGTGGGCTGGATCGTAGACTCGACTCCGTGGAGCCGCGTCTGGACGTGATCACCCTGGCCGTGGCCGACCTCGAGCTCGCGCTCGCGTTCTATCGCCGTCTCGGTCTCGAGTCGAACGGCATCGTCGGGACGGAGTGGAAAGACGAGGCGACCGGCGCGAACGGCGCGATCGCGATGTTCCGGCTCGAGGGCGGACTGCTCCTCAACCTGTACCCGCGCGCCGATCTCGCCAAGGACGCGGCGATTCCGGTTGGCCCGCCGGAAAGCGGCGAGTTCAGCCTCGCGCAGATCGTTGGTAGCCGCGACGAGGTCGACGAGCTACTGGAGAAGGCGGCGGCCGCGGGCGCCACGGTTACACCGGCCCACGAGCGGCCCTGGGGAATCTACTCCGGTTACTTCCGCGACCCTGATGGCCACCTTTGGGAGGTCATCTGGAACCCGCGTAGCTAGTAGCCGAGGGCGTCGAACGCTGCCGGATAGACGATCCGACCGGCGAGGTCGGGGCTGTAGCCAGGCAGCCGCTTGACCATGAAGGCATCGTCGGGGATCTTCGGATGCGGAGAGACGAAGCCGAGCGCACTCGCCCGCTCGAAGCCGAACCGAGGGTAGTAGGCAGCAATGCCCTCGACCATCACGGCAGGTTCGCCTGCTGCTTCGGCGCGGCCGAGCGCGTCCCGGATCAGCCGCGTCCCCACACCCATGCGCTGGCGATCGGGCCGAACCGACATCGGCGTGAGATTGAGGATCCTCGTGCGGGATCCGCCTTCGACGCCCACCCAGCTCAGCATCACGTGGGCAATCACGCCGGAGGAGTCCTCGGCGACCAGGGCCAGCCTGGGAATGAACTGCTCCGACGCCCGAATACACTCGACGAACGACGCGACCTCGTCGGGGTGCCGGACGAATGCCGCGCGTACCACCTCTCCGATGACGAGATGGTCCGCGTCGCGCTCGGGACGGATAACGACGTCGGCGGCCACGGCCGGCGATGGTAATCGCGGAGACCGCGATTTGACATATACCGATATCGGAATATGATCGGGGCCGTGGCCCGCTCTTCCACGACCGCCGACGTCTTCAATGCGATTGCAGAGGAGCACCGTCGTGACATCCTGGACGCGCTGATTCCCGGCGAGAAGGCGGTGGGGGCGATCGTCGACGATCTCTCACTGTCCCAGCCTCAGGTCTCGAAGCACCTACGGGTGCTCAGCGAGGTGGGGCTCGTCAGCTGCCGGCCCGAGGGACGCCGCCGGCTGTACCGCCTCGAGCCCGCGCGCCTTGGGCCGTTCCACGACTGGCTGGCGAAATACGAGCAGGCGTTGAACGACCGGCTGGATCGGATGGACGACTACCTCAAGGAACTACAACAACAAGGAGAGCCGCAGTGACAGCTAACCGGCATGGCTCGTCGGTCATCGAGTTCCCGAACGAGCTCGAGATCGTCACCACTCGAGAGTTCGACGCTCCGATCGGCCTCGTCTTCGATGTACTGACGCGGCCGGAGCATGTGCGCAACTGGTTCGCTCCATTCACGGATCGGGTGACGGAGTGCTCGATCGACCTGCGCGTCGGGGGGAGCTACCACATCGTCTTCGTGACCGAAGGCGGCAATGAGTGCTCCTTCCGCGGAACCTATTTGGAGATCGAGGCGCCGACCAGGACCGTCGCGACGTGGCTGTTCGAAGGGTGGCCGGATGCAGACGCCGTCGAGACCACGGAGCTGCACGAAACCGACGGAGTGACGACGCTGACGACGAGGCTGGCGTTCGGCGACCAGGCCGGCCGTGCCCACATGGCCACCTCCGACGGGCAGGAAGACAGCTTCAACAAGCTGGAGGATTACCTGGCGTCACTGCTCGACCAAAAGGAAACGGTCTCCGGGTAGTCGACGCCCCGCGTTGCGCCATACTCCTCCGCATGGCCACAAGAGCAGACTTCACCGACGAGGAATGGAAGGCGATGCAGGAGGGGATCACCGGCGCGGGGCTGTTCGTCGCCCTCGTCGACCGGGGATTCTTCGACAGCTTCAAGGAGTCGAGCGCGCTCGCCCATCATCTCCGCGACGCGCACGAGCACAGCGACAGCGTGCTCGTCCGCGACCTGGCGACGGGCCACGAGCGGCCGTTCGGGATGACATCCTCACCGCAGGAGGTCGAGCAAAGCACCGTTGCAGTGCTTCAGCAGGCCGTCGCGGCGCTCGAGGCGAAATCGCCCGAGGATCTCCCCGCCTACAGGCAGCTCGTGCTCGAGGTCGCCCAGTCGGTCGCGGAAGCGGCGAAGGGCGTGTCGCCGCAGGAGAACCAGGCCCTCGACAGCATCCGCGCAGCCCTCGGCTCGAGCGGGTAGTCCCCTCAAACCTCCGCCGGCTCGGGCACGTCCTTGAGCCGGCGGATCGGCGAGGGGAGGAGAAAGGCCATTCCGAGCAGCGCGCCCCCGGCGCCGACCCAGATCGTGTTGTGGACCCCGATCGTCGTGCCCAGGATTCCCGCCAGGGTCGTGCCGACCGGCCGGACGCCGTAGTTGACGACCATGAACGCTCCCGAGACGCGCGACCGGAGCGCGGGCGGGATGATCCCGGCCTGGATCGTCCCGGAAAGGATGTCGAGCAGCATCAGCCCGAGCCCCGAGACGAACTCGGCCGTGAAGAGGAAGGCGATCACGAGCCAGTGCGGCCCACTTATCGGCGCGGCCGGCACGAGCAGCAGCGGTGCCGGGAAGAGGAAGCAGCCGAGGAGGAACGCAGGCCCGATCCCGATGGCCCGCGCGAGCGGACCGGTGAGCGCCGAGGCGACGAGCGTGCCGACGGCGGCAACCCCGATCACGATCCCGATCGTCGCGGGCGAGACGTCGAGGTACCGGCTCGCGTAGAGCAGGAAGAGCGCCCAGTAGATGAAGTTGAAGAAGTTGATCGTGGCCACGCCGAGCAGGTCGGCCCGCATGATCGGGTTGTGCCGGATCCAGCGCAGGCCGGTGCTCAGCCCCCCCGGCTGCCGCCCCATACCGGGAGGTTCCTCCGCGTCGATCCGGCCCATGAAGATCGCGGACCAGAGGAAGGAGAGCCCGTCGAGTGCCAGCGCATACGGCCCGCGGAGGAGCTGGACGAGCGCGCCGCCGAGGCTGGTACCGGCGAGGAATGAGAAGCCTCGGCTGCCGTTGAGCAGCGTGTTCGCGCCGACGTAGTCGTCCCGCGCGACGATCGTCTGGAAGAGGCCGCCGTAGCTGACATAGAAGACGACGTTCGCGGTGCCGAGCAGGAACGACACGATGTAGAGCTGCGGCCAGGTGAGGTCGTGGAACACGAACGCGAGCGGGATCGTCAGCATGAGCAGCCCCCGCGCGACGTCCGCGACGAGCATCACCTGACGCCGGCGCCCGACGCGATCGACCCACACGCCCGCGTGGAGCGAGAAAAGCAGGTTCGGCAGGAGGTACACGGTCGTCAGCGCGCCCATCTGGCCCGGAGTCGCGTCGAGCGCGAGGATCGCGGTCAGGGGCAGCGCGATCGCCGTGATCTGGTCGCCGAGCAGCGACACCGACTGGCCGACGAAGTAGTTCCGGAAGTCGCGGTTCGTGCGAAGGACCTGGGGGACCCGAGCTCTCACAGGCCCGGAATCTACGTCGCAGGCAGGAGCTCGCACGGCCGCGACAGGCGTAGCTTCCAACCGGTTGCGGAAAGAGGGTGTCGTGTGGCCGCAGGGGTCCAGCGCCGAGCACGTTCGACGACTGCAGTCGGTCACCGACGCGGCCCTCGCGCACTTGCGGCTCGATCAGCTCCTCCAGGCGTTGCTCGAGCGGACCCGCGTGATCCTCGAGGTCGACACGTGCGCGATCCTGCTGCTCGACGAGGAGACGAACGAGCTCGTGGCCCGAGCCGCGCTCGGGATCGAGGAGGAGGTCGAAAAGGGCGTCCGCATCCCCGTAGGCGGCGGCTTCGCCGGCCGCATCGCGGCCGAGAAGCGGCCGGTTGTCTTGGACGACGTCGACCACGCTCACGTACTCAACCCGCTCTTGCACGAGAAGGGGATCAAGTCGATGTTCGGAGTCCCGCTCGTCGTGGAGGGAGAGGTGAGCGGCGTTCTCCACGTCGGCTCGCTCGTGCCGCGCGAGTTCCGGGACGACGAGGTCGAGCTGCTCCAGCTCGTCGCCGACCGCGCCGCGCTCGCCATCCAGCATGCGCGCGCATTCGAGGCGGAGCGCGCCGCCCGGGAGCGGATCGAGAACGTGCAGGCGGTCACCGACGCGGCGCTCGCTCATCTCGAGGTCGACGAGCTCCTGCACGTGCTGCTGCCCCGGATCCGGTCGATCCTCCGCGCCGACACGTGTGCCGTACTGCTTCTCGACGACGAGACGGACGAGCTCGTGGCGCGTGCGGCACTGGGGATCGAGGAGGAGGTCGGCGTGCGGATCCCGCTCGGCGCAGGGTTCGCAGGCAAGGTCGCGACTGAGGCGCGGCCGATGGTGATCGACGTCGACGAATACCAGGTCTACAACCCGATCCTGCGGCAGAAGCACCTCAAGTCGATGCTCGGCGTGCCGCTGCTCGTGGGAGGAGTCTCACTCGGCGTCCTCCACGTCGGGACCCTCGAGCCGCGCGAGTTCACGCGCGACGACGTCGAGCTCCTTCAGCTCGTTTGCGAGCGGGTGGCGATCGCGATCGAGCGGGCGCGACTCCACGAGGAGGTCGTCCAGCTCGATCAGCTCAAGCTCAACTTCGTCGCCATCGCGTCCCACGAGCTGAGGACGCCGGCCACGTCGGTCTACGGCGTCCTCAAGACGCTCGCCGAGCGCGGCGACGAGCTGACCCCTGAGTTGCGCGAGGAGCTCCTCCTCGCCGGCGTCGAGCAGGGCGAGCGGCTACGCCGGCTTGTCGAGGAGCTGCTCGACCTTTCGCGTCTCGATGCGCGCGCGATCAGCGTCGATCCGAGACCGGTCGTGCTGAAAGCCGTGTTGGCGGACGTCGTCGCGGGCGCCCTGCCGTCGACCGAGGCCGTCGAGCTGGACATCCCCGACGACCTCGCGGCGGTGGTCGACCCGCTCGTGGTCGACCGCGTCGTCTCGAACCTCGTGGCGAACGCGGCTCGATACGGCGCCCCGCCGATCCGGATCGAGGCGCAGCAGCGCGACCGGCACCTCCGCGTCGCAGTCGAGGACTCGGGCCCGGGCATCCCCGAGGAGCTCGAGGGGCGGATCTTCGACCGCTTCGCTCGCGGCCAGGGCGAGACCGGCCACGGACTCGGCCTCGCGATCGCCCGCGCCTACGCCCAGGCGCACGGAGGCGACCTCGTCTACGACCCGCGCGCACGCGGAGCCCGGTTCGAGCTGCTCATCCCGCAGGAGCGGAACGGCATCAGCAAACCCGGTTGATGCAGCTAGCCGCTAGCCGGCGAGCGCCTGCTGGAGCTTCGCGAGCGTCGCCGGCCCGACGACGCCGTCCTCGGCGAGGCCCTTGGCTAGTTGGAACTTCTCGACGGCGACCTGCGTCGCCGGCCCATAGTCGCCGTCCGGCTTGCCGAGCGTGTAGCCGAGGGAGATGAGCGCCTGCTGGAGGATCTTCACCTGCGATCCCGTGTCGCCCGGGCTGAGGGTCGTGTCCGGCGCCTGCACCGCCGGGGTCGTGTTGGTCTGCGTCGTCGCGGTGGTGCTCGTCTTCGGCGGCGGCGGCGGCGTCGCCACAGGCGGCGGGGCAGGCTTGCTGCTGTTGAAGGCCCCGGCGGCGGCGAGGATCGCGAGGAGGAGGGCGAGGATCGACCCGGCGATGATCGCCAGCTGGGTCGCCGTCAGGGTGCGGCCCGCGACCACGAACTCACGGCGACGGCCGCCGCGCGGGCTTTCCTCCTCCGGCAGCATCCAGACCTCGTCGTCGCCGTCGTAGGCGGCGCGACCGGCGCCACTTTGCGTGTCGGTCGGCGGCTCGGGCTCGTCGAACCAGTCGTCGTAGCCCGGATCGCCCTCCTGGCGACCCTCCATTGCCTGGGGACCGTACAGCCTACGAGCTCGAGCCGCCATGGCATGTAGCCTCGCGCCGAGTTGACGGTGCTCCTGATCGTGCTCGCGGTCGGCTTCGCGTGGAGCATCGGCGCCCACTACACCGGCGCTGTGATGGGGATGCCGCACGCGCTCGGCGCGATCGGCACCTGGCCGGCGCTCGTGCTGATGGCGCCGCTCGCCTTCCTCGGCGCGACGTTCGCGAGCCATGAGGTCGAGAAGCGGGTCGGGTCCGGGCTCACGGACGGGGCGCTCTCCGTCAGCCAGCAGGTCGTGGTGATCGGGGTGGCCTTTGCCGTGACGACTTTCTTCAACCGCTTCCGCATGCCGACCTCGACGATCCAGATCCTCGTTTTCTCGATCATCGGTGTCGCGCTCGCCACCGGAACCGGCGTCCAGTGGGCGTCGATCGGGCACCTGGTCATCGTCTGGGCGGCTGCGCCGATCGCGGCGATCTTCCTCGGCCTTCTCTTAACGCTCGGTCTAGACCGCTTGCGGCTCGGGGAGCGGATCGGGACGGCGCTCGTCGCGATGGGGGCGATCGCCGCCTTCGCCATGGGCGCGAACGACGTCTCGAACGCGAGCGGCGCTCTCGTCGGCACCGGCACGTTCAGCCCGCTCGAGGCGGGGGCGGTCGGCGGCGCCGCCATTGCCGTCGGCGTCCTCACCTGGGGGAAGCCGCTCCTGCGACGCGTGGCGTTCGAGATCGTTGAGGTCGATCGGGCGATGGCCACCGCGGCACAACTCGTCCAGGCCGGGGTCGTCCTCGCAACCGTGGCGTTCGGGTTCTTCACCTCGATGAACCAGGCTCTCGTGGGAGCGATGGCAGGCGCGGGATTCGCCCGAGGCCGTGAGACCGTGCACCTCTCGACGCTGTTCTCGATCCTCCAGGGCTGGGTACTGGGGCCGGCGGCGTCGATCGCGGCCGCCTACGTCTTTGGCTTGACGGTCCGCTAGACGGAGAGCACTTCGGCCAGCGCGTCGACGACACGCGGATCGAACTGTGTGCCGGCGCAGTTCCGGAGCTCTGCCATCGCCGCCTCGCGCGAGAGCGCCCGCCGATAGGACCGGTCGGAAGTCATCGCGCTCCAGGCGTCGCAGGCGCAGACGATGCGCGCGACGAGCGGGATCTCCTCGCCGGCGAGCCTGTCCGGGTAGCCCATCCCGTCCCAGCGCTCGTGGCAGGAGCGAACGAGCGGGCCGACCTGGCCGAGGAGCCCGCCCGCGCGTTCGAGCATTTCCTGGCCGAGGATCGTGTGCGTGTTCATCATGGCGCGCTCGTCGGCGTCGAGGGGGCCAGGCTTGTTGATGACCGAGGACGGGATCCGCACCTTGCCGACGTCGTGGAGGAGCGCCGTGAACTCCGCCATCCGCTCCGCGTCCGCGTCGAGCCCGAGTCGCTCGGCGACGGCGAGGACGAGTTCGACGACGTCGCGGCTGTGCGAGCCGGTGTAGGCGTCGTCGGCCTCGATCATGTCGCCGAGCAGATACGACGTTCCCTGGTACGCGTCCTTCAGCTCGAGCACCTTGTCGTTCTTCTCCTCCCGCTCGCGCCCGACGCGGGCCACGATCAAGAGCATCGGCATGAGGAGGAGCAGTGCAGCCGGATGGCGGTACGCCGGGAAAGCGGCGAGGAGGCCGATTGGCGCGAGCACGAGGTCGAAGCCGTAGGCGAGGCTGGCGCTCTTCAGATGGGCACGCAGGGAGACCGAGGCGACCGCGCGGGTCTGTACGAACATCGAGGCGAAGTCGAAGAAGAACTGCGCCCCGATCGCAGCGAGATAGATCGGCGTGTCCTGCCAGCGAGGGCGCTGCACGCCGGCGCCGTAGAGCACGAGCGCGGGGCCGATGCTGTACCAGCACGACGCGACGGTGAGGGCGAGCCGGTCCGGCGGCATCCGGCGGCGGAGGACGTCCGGCAGCCGCCCCAGAAGCATCCCGGCGCAGACCGCGAGCGGCAGGATCCGGAATGGCAGAACGAACCACATGACGACGAAAATCGCCTCCGTCGGCACCGCTACGAAGCCCGGGAACTCGACCTCGATCCGCGACGCGATCGCGTAGGCGGCGAGCGCGCTCGCCAACGCGACCAAGGAGAGGGGCCGGTCCGACGGGAGAAGCAGCACGACGAGCGCGGCGACGAGGAATCCTGCCGCGTTGAGCCCGGTGACGCCCATGCGAGTCAGGTGCTGCGACTCGCTCTCGCGCTGAAGCTCGAGAACCGCGTCGTCGGTCGGGTGCGCGCCCGCCGTAGCGAGGGTCTCGGTCACCGGACAATGATCGGCACACCGACCGGGGGTGCTTGAGCCTACGGGAAGAAACCCTCGTTCGAGGGAGCCGCGACCCTCGCGCGAGTGATTGTCGTCCGCCCTCGGCTTGGTCACGATTCGGGGAGTGCTTTCTGCGGATCTACGGAGGAATCGAATGAGCGTCGGGACTCGTCTTCGGCTCGCCCTGGTGGCCGTCGCGGCGGCCGCTGCACTCGCTGTTCCAACGGCGTCGGCCGGCCTCGTCGGCGGCCTGCTGCCCTCCTGCGGGGCGAAGTCCTATCCCTTCGTGCCCTGGGGCGACCGCGATGCCTACTGCTCCTTCTCGAACCTCGGCTTCGAGAACGGCAGCAGCTCGTGGACGCTGGCGGGGAAGACGTCCGTGGTCAGTGGAAACGAGCCCTGGCACGTCTCGGGTCCGGGGACGCACGCGCTTCAGCTCGGCCCCGGCGCGAGTGCGCTCAGCTCGTCCCTGCCCTTGAACCTCCTCGACCCGTGGATCCGGTTCTTCGCCCAAAGCGCCGGCGCGAACGGGTCGCTTCGGGTACAGGTGATCTTCCGCGGACTACTTGGGAACCTGACCGGGCTCCTGAACGTGAGCAGCCTCACGCCGGGCTCGTACTCGAGCTGGCAACCGACTCAGCGTGTGCTGTCGGCCCTCGCGCTCCCGCTCGGCACGACCTCCGTGCAGGTCCTCTTCACGTCGCAGGCGACGTCGGGCAGCTGGCAGATCGACGACGTCTATCTCGACCCCTGCGTCGCGAAGCTCGGCTAGACGCGACCTCGCAGCCGAATCGTCACAGAGGCGGCATCAGCCCGGCGCACATCGCGGTCTAGCTTCCTCGTCATGACAACGAGGGCGGCGACACCGTGGGGACCGGCGGATCTCGTGGAGGAGCTGACCGTCCAGCAGCAGGCGGGGACGAAGCGGTTCTCGTCGAAGGTGCAGCTCCTCGAGACGGCGAAGGGCGAGCGGCTCGTCCGCTTCTCCTACGCCGGCGCGGGCGGCGGCACACGAGGACCGGTGACG
>Ga0307477_10003371_pt1 | contig 11912 bp, 11 predicted proteins | sample atmos_gasesECM2C_FD_203316 | JGI IMG/M metagenome (GOLD analysis project Ga0307477, IMG submission 203316) | Hardwood forest soil microbial communities from Morgan-Monroe State Forest, Indiana, United States - atmos_gasesECM2C_515 | ecosystem: Environmental > Terrestrial > Soil > Temperate...
ACGGCATCACCTTCGGGCGCGTGCCGTGGGTGAAACTGCGCGCCGATGTTCACTACGCCCGGTTCAACAGCTCGTTCGGCAACGGATCTTATAAGGCTTTCTCACTTTCGCGGCAAATGAGCGACCGTCTGCGGCTCGAAGTCTTGTTGGGACAGCAGAACTTTGCTTCCGCTCTGACGATGAACACTCGCGGCCGCTTTATCACCGGCACAGTCGAGACCACCCTGGGACCGCACTATTACCTGCAGGGGAATTTCACCACCAACCGCGGAGATATGAGCTATGACCAGGTCATGTTCTCCATTGGCTACCGCTTCGATTCGAAGAGGAAAGGCGAATGAAATTCCGAGCACAAATCGGCAGGCCATGCCGACGCAGGTGCACCACCCTTGTTCTTCCTGCACTCCTTGTAGCCGCGCTTTGTTTCGGCGACACAACGCCGGGGTCACTAGAAGCGCAGAAGCTGAACGATCTCCTTGGGCGCACCGCCGCGCAGACCTCGGGATTCCTCGATCAATTCTCGGACGTGAAGTGCACCGAGCAAGTGCGGCAAGAAAAGCTGGGAAAAGATAACAAAGTGGAACTCAAGGACGACTCGACGTACGACTACCTGGTTATCTTGACCAATGTCGGAGGCGAGTTGAACATCTCCGAATCGCGGATCCCCCAGCGCGAGGCGAAGCGGGACCGGAAGAATACGTCCATGCTGCTGAGCAATGGCTTCGCCACGTTGTTCCTCGTTTTTCACCCCTACTACGCGGAAGCGTTCAGGTTTACGCTATTCGAAGAGGAAATCGTGAGTGGCCGTTTGATGGAGAGGATAAATTTTGAGCATGTTTCGGGCATGAAATCGCCGGCTGCGCTGGCTCTACGCGGACGAGAATATCCGCTGGAACTCGCCGGGACGGCGTGGATCGATCCACAAACCGGGTCCATCACCAAGATCGAGGCAGGAATTGGGGATACGCTGGCCGACGTGGGATTGAAATCGCTGAGTTCAGAGATCGATTTTGCCCCGTTAAAGTTCCCAGATTCCAAGCAGATGTACTGGTTCCCTACCCAGGCCCGCGTCGAGGTTGAAACCCCAAGACAGCGGTGGCGTAACTTGCACCAATTTACGGCATACAAGAAATTCTCGGTAAGTACAGAGGAGCAGGTCATCAAGCGATGAGCGCGAATGCCGCAGGGGCCGCAGCATCGGCTTCGTGCCGACACAGCGTCAACTGGTGAGCACCGGGGCGTACGCCTACATGCGGCATCCCATCTACACCGGAGGGCTCTTTTTCTACCTGGCGTTCGCCCTGCGCGCTTACACATCGCGGAACGTTCTGCTATTTGCCTTGGGCTTGTTGTGGTTCATCCCAATCAAAAGCCTGGTCGAAGAGAGCTTCTTGCGGCAGGACCCGGAGTACGCCTCGTACATGAGGAAGGTGCGAGCGCGGTGGATCCCATTTGTGGTGTGAGCCATGAGAACCGTCACCGGCGCAAACGAGTTCGGCAGAGCGCCGAAGGTTGGGGGCGACATGAGGGACTGCCGCGGACCGTGGCACGAAGAAGACGGGATCTCGCGAGTGATCTGCTATCTGCTTGCGGTGTTCTCCGTCTGCATTTGCGTCGCCCTGTTGATCATCGTCGAGAGGCTCTAATGGCATCAATGCAGACCGACAGTCGCAGGAGGCGCATCGCGTCTGATGTTGGAAGTGTTTTACTGGTTCCGAACAACTTAGAGACCCCAGAGAGGTGCGACCGTGCACTGGCCATCCGGAAAGAGTTCTAGCCTGATTGCAGTTCTGGTTCTGTTGTGTCCCACGCTAGTCCAGCCACAAACGAGCGCTGGCTACGCCTCGGATCCGAATCTAGGCGGAGTCCGGGCACGCTATCTTGGCGTTGCAGGGTGGGAGATTACTGATGGCAAGACGCACATCCTGATTGATCCGTACCTCTCGCGCCTGCCCGGGCCTCCCGCAGGCGGCGGGGCTGCTGGACCGGGATGGCCGGGCAAAATGAGTCAGGACGACCCCGCCGTGCCCGATAATGCCGCGATTGATCGGCACATTGACCACGCCGACTACATACTTCTCACGCATGCGCATTACGTGCACATGCTTGATGTGCCGTACATTGCTCGTTCACGAAAAGCCGTCATCATCGGCAATGAGAGCGTGGCGAATATCGCCAGGGACTATGGTGTGCCGGACGAACAAATTGTCACCGTCCGCGGAGGCGAGGATTTTGACTTCAGAGCTTTTTCGGTGCGTGTGTTCCCCAGTCTGCACACTCAGCCGCCTGGAAAGCACTATTTCAATTCGGGCAGCGCTGCTTCGGGTGCGAAGTGGCCGCTGCGTTTCAAAGACTTTGTGGAGGGCGGCGTCGTCGGATTTCTGATACGGCTGAACGGAGTGCAAATCGTGGTCTTCGGCGATATGAACTACATCGAGCGCGAAGTTGCCGGGCTGCATCCCGATGTAGCGCTGGTGGGTGCAGACCCGATGAGAAAAGAAGTCTACGACTACACAGGACGACTGCTTCGGGCACTCGATCTTCCGCCGCTGGTCGTCGCGACGCACTGGGACTGGTCCCAGCTCCCTTTCGACGCTTCTTTCGACAAGCAACTCCAGAATGCCGATGAGTTTGCGGCTGAGGTGCATGCTGTGTCGCCACAGAGCCGAGTCATCATTCCGCGTCATTTCGAGTGGATTAAATTCTCACCATAACGACGGCTACGACAATGCCAGGGTAAAGCGACTTTCGCAGAAACAACGCGAGTTGGTGTCGATGCTTGCGACGCGGCTTGGGGCGATTCGCGGAGTGAAGTCTGTTGTGCTGAGCAGGGAAGTTACCCGTGTAGTCCCACATGATATAGGTAACGGAAAGCGCCCTTGTGACCACAAATCAAGCCAGTTCCTGGATTGTCGGCCAACCTTCCCTTGCAAGATTAGGGAAGAGTTCCCCGTGATCCGACAGGAATCAGGTGGCAAAGGCTACGACTTTCCCCAGAACTGGCCTTCTCTCCTCCAGGTGAAAGGAACCGGAAGAATTCAGTCGTCTGCTTCTATCCCTCTTTGCCGAGCAGGAATATTAAGACGCAAGTGGTTTCAGCATCATGGCGGACCACACGCCGCGGCGCGTCGCCGAGCCAGTCGAATCCACAGTGGGAAACCCGGCTGCGACGGGAGTAGTCGTTTATCATATCTGCTCATGAAACGATTTGGCTGTTTTGTGCTGCTGCTCTGCTCTGTACTGTGGATCGCGAACAGACTCCATGCGCAGGAAAACGCTCAACAAGTTCCGGCGGCGGTGATCTCCGACCCGCCTCCCGATCCCGCGTATCCGGCGACGATGGCTTGGCCGGACATTCCGAGCCATGGGGTCAAGATGTATTCGGTACTCTACCTTGCGTCCGGCGCCGGCCCACATCCGACAGTGCTGATGCTGCATGGTTTTCCTGGCATTGAAAAAAACCTCGATCTCGCGTACTCCATCCGGCGGGCGGGCTGGAACGTGCTGGTGCCGTTCGATCGTGGCGCATGGGGCAGTGGAGGCGCTTTCTCGTTTACCCACACGCTTGAGGACGCACAGGCCTCAATTGATTTCTTACTCCAGCCTGAGAATGTCAAGAAGTTCCGGATCGATCCGACCCATATTGTCCTCATCGGGCACAGCATGGGAGGCTTCGTCGCGGGCTATGCAACAGCTCACGAGCCGAAGGTGTTTGGAGCTGCGTTGATTTCGGCAGCGAACCTCGGGCCCGCGTCAGCGCGTCAAAGGGCCAATGACCCGGAGTTTTGGGATAGATGGAACGACAACGCCTCACGCTTGGTGGGCACCACTGCGCAACAGTTAGTACAAGAAGTTGATAGCGACCCAGCGAAGTGGAATTACTTGAAGTGCGTCCCTCTTTTAAAGGACCGGCCTATTTTCGTTCTTGAAGCCAATGACCGCAATACGTCTGACAACCAGGCACTAGCAGAAGCCTTGCGGAAGGCTGGCAATATGAAGGTTACGGAGCAGCACATGCACACCGACCATCCGTTTTCGGATCATCGGATCGCAATGCAGGCAGCGATCGTGAATTGGCTGGAGGCCATCACCAAAGCACGGCCATAGAGCCATTCCGCAATCTGCTCAAGCTGCCTTTTGGGTGGTTCTGATGCGAAGGGTTCAGAACGAATTGTCGCCCAACGTTACTTACCGGGTTAGGTAAGGTTTTGCCCGTCATCTGTCCAGAATCCGTGGCAGACCTCTCGCTCTTGCCCCCGGCCGGCGCAAACGCTGGCTCCCGCCGCCAGCTGATTACCTCATGTCACGGTCGTGAGGACATGTCGGTCCGTGGGGAAAGCAGTGTTGAAAATCCACATCAAACGCGTATCCAGTTGCAAGTGATCTTTGAACACCTTGATCGAACGTTACGCCCCGGTTGACGATTCCTGCTTGGAAAGGATGGTCGGGGTCGCTTACATCAAGCATCCCCGCCTGCCCGGCCTAGAATGATCCCTAGAATGATCCGAAGAAGAAGCGGTCGCCCTCTCCGGCGTGGCCAGCGACTGAGTCCGGCCTTCGTGTCTATCAGGTAAGCCAGACCGCCAAACATGCCGGCGGTAAAGGCGCGCGTGCCTCCCGATCGTCGCCGTGCGCCTTTCCCCAACTCCAAATAACGTGTCAATTATCCGGGTCTGCGTTTTCAAGACTCAAGCCCTGCCCTTCAGGATGATCATGACTTACCTGTCCCCGCTGTTCTCCGTGGTCCGGTTGAGCTACATGTTCTAGGACGTACTGGGCGATAGCTGCTCCCATGGTCCTGCCGTCTACACAGGCCGAGCGGAAGTGAATGCCAGCGTAAATTCGCGCCAGTGTGACCTCGTCGAGTGCAGAAGAGAAGCTGTTGTAAGTCCGGAAGACGCCTGGCAGGCCCACCGATTCGAGAGAAAAGGTTGTGTCGTCGCCAAAGTAGCCCGCCAGCACCCCCGCCGAAGCCGAGCTGAAAATCAAGTGCGCGGAAACATATTCGGGATGCCGGGGAGTTACCAACAGAGGCGTCCAGTTAGGATCTGCCGCGGTGTTCGGGTTCAGGCTGTCCGCGAGAGGAATGGCGGTGACGGGTCGCCACGACATGAAATGGAGTTTGGAGTCCCATCCCGCGACGGTCGCATCGCCCAGGGCAAGATTCATCAGGGCGAACAGCCGCGCGTTTTCTGACAGTGTGGTGTGATGTTCGATAGCTACCGATGAGGCCACCCGATTCCAGGAGACCGAAGCGTTTCCAGCCCAATAATTCGCGATCAGCGTCTGTTCCCCCGTTCTGCTTGCGCTCATGGCGCTTCCCAGAGTTTTGGTTTCGTTGAAATTAGCCGCATATTGTGGACTGTCCAAGGCCGGTGGTCCCCCTGGACGAAACTGTGATGGTGACGCGATCGCGTAGGGCAGCATGGTCGCTACCTGCGGGAAGGCCATGGACTGGAAAGCGGGCGGGGTGGGCCGCCATTGTCCTGGCAACAGTCCCCCAGTAACCGGAGGCGACGCTGTGTTGAATCCGTCGCTGCTTCGCCAACCCAGGATGTCGTTGGCCACCTTCTGCCCCCAGGCAAGCCCAAGATCAATCGATTGGCTGTCCTCCGAATCTTCATCTCCGTTATCGGCCGAGAGCGTAGCAAGCGAGGACGCCAGCTCCCCATCCAGCGCGGATTTTTGCGAGGGGAAGAGAGACAACAGTGTGGTGTAAGCGGCTTCGATCGCCGCCGCGCGTCGCGAAGCCCCGCTCGGGGCCGCGAGGTCCACATGATACGGCGTGTAGCGCTGCTCAATGCCGTTGATGGCATCGAAGACAGCGACGTGCATCAACAAATACACGCGCGCCGTGATCACCGCGTTTCCGCTAACAGTGGAGTTGGCAAGGACCGCCTTTTCCGCGTTGAGATTCCACTCCGTTACCGCATCCTGCGCGGCGGAGGCCGCACTCAGCATAAGAGAAAGCGCGAATAGCCATACTGCACCCCATAGCCAAGTTTGAGAGGCTCGTTTCTCGATCTCGAAACTGGTTTCCATAGATCCTCCTGCGCGGCACGAGTGGGTCGGCAGTTTTTGTTGCCGTTTGTGCCGTGGTTCCCAGCTACTTGCCGGGTAAACAGCGAGCAACGCGGCGACTTTGCGCCTGCTGGCGGTTCCAGTCCATAGTTTGGAGATTGAATCTTTCTTACGCGTCAAGTCCTTCGTCGAGAGAGGCTTCCGGCAGCAGATTACGCACACCCTCCGGCCACCAAGTTGAACTAGACTTGGCTGCCTAGAGAAATGAAGAGATAATTAGCCGGTGCCGTCACCCGTGGTATCACGCGTATTGCGATTTGGAGTCTTTGAGGTGGACCTGCATGCCCGAGAGCTGCGCAAGCAGGGGATGCAGATCAAACTCCAGGAGCAGCCGTTTCAGATCCTCGCTTTTCTGCTCGAACATCCAGGTGAGATCGTCACCCGGGAACAGCTCCGGAAAAAACTTTGGCCGGCGGACACCTTTGTAGATGTAGACAACAGCGTCAATGCTGCCATCAACCGCCTGCGCGACGCGCTGGGCGATTCCGCCGAGAGTCCACGGTTCGTGCAAACTCTGCCCCGTCGCGGATATCGGTTCGTGGCCCCGATCACGGAGATTAAGAGCTCAGAAGGCGATTCCGCTTATGAGAATGCGGACACAGTGATCCCAGCGCGGTCGGCAGAAGTCCCTGCTATCGGCAAATTAAGTGTCAGCCGAACAATAGCGAAGCTGTCGCTTGCCGGGACCTTATTAGTGATCCTGGTGGCTGCGTCGGTTTGGGCTTGGCAGAAGTGGCGGGCGCGAGTGTCCGTCCAGAATGCTCGACACATCACGTCGCTTGTCGTTCTGCCGCTGACGAACTTGTCGGGGGACCCGTCGCAAGATTACTTCGCGGACGGAATGACGGACGAACTTACGACCGATCTGGCCAGAATCAGCAGCCTGAAGGTAATTTCAGAGACATCGGCCATGCATTATCGCGGCACACACCCGCCTTTGCAGCAAATTGCTGAGGAACTCGATGTCGACGCCGTGATCGAAGGCTCGGTTGCGCGCTCCGGGGACCACGTGCGGATTACCGCACAGCTGATCGATGTGAAAAATGACCGGCATCTATGGGCCCAGAGTTACGACCGCCATGGGATCGACGTGCTCGGACTGCAGCGCGACGTCGCTCGGTCAATAACCAATCAGATCCACTTGAAGCTCACACCGGCTGAAGCGAGCCGACTGGAAACTCTACCCACCCACAACCAACAAGCCTACGACGCCTACTTACACGCGAAGTACCACGTCTACTCCACATTTGCTGTCGAGGCCGATGCGAATGCAGCCATCGCGGAAGCTGAGCAAGCAGTTACGCTCGACCCCGATTTTGCGGAGGCCTACGTGGTCATCGCCCAAGGCTGCTTTGCCAAGATTTTCGACTGGGCAGGCGGAAAGCAACATGACGAGAAAGCGTTTGTCGCCTTGGGGAGGGCGATCGCCCTCAATCCCGCTCTGGCAGAGGCCTATGCCGCTCGCGGCAGTTTGTACTACACTCGGCTGCACAACTTTGATGTCGTCAGTGCGGTGGCGGACTATCGCCGGGCCATCTCCCTGAATCCGAACCTCGCCGAAGCGCACCAGAATCTGGGCGCCGAGTTGACGCATGTCGGTTTACATGACCAGGCCATCGAAGAATTTCGAACGACACTGCGACTCGATCCTCAGAATGATGGTGCCAAATACCGGCTGGGCCGTGCGCTCTGGCAGTCGCAGCGATTTGAAGAGGCGCTCCAGAACTACGATCGTTATAACATTGTGAGCTTCGAGAAGGCTTTGACATTAACCTACCTCGGGCGTCGGCAGCAGGCTTGGGAAACCATTGAAGGCGTGGCGCAGCAACTTGGTCGGGCGAGGCGCGGCGGTTTCCTAGGCGACCCCGAAGATGTTGCGGCGGTACGGGCGTTTCTCTATGCCACGGAAGCCAAGCCGCAGAAGGCCGAGCGCGAGATCCAAGTTGCAGCCCGCCTTGGAAAGGACAACGACCACTTTCATCACGCCGCTTTCATTCTGGCCGCGGCCTGCGCCGAGATGGGTAAGCCACACGAGGCAGTTGCCTGGCTCAGCCGCGTCGCAGGAACAGGCATGCCAAATTATCCTCTCTTCCGCGACAACCCCGGCATGAGTAAGCTGCGCGGCAACTCGGAGTTCGAAGAGTTCATGGCTCGGCTCAAGCCGCGCTGGGACCAGCTCGCCGCGAGCCTCTAACCGCCCATTCTGTTTTGGCCTTTGAACTTTCCAGAACATTCCCGACGGCTATTTGACTCTGGCCGGCGCTCCCCCATCTTTATATCCATAGGAGATAAACATGCGGCTACCGTGCTAATCTGGCATGAACGAATAAAATAGGCGGCAAAATCGTAACATGGAGTGCAGCCGAGCAGAGGGTCCTGGGCGGATCGTCGGCAAACAGGAAGTTATCCAGTTATTGGCAAAACCATCGCTGCAGTAGCTTGGTACAATCCCTCGAGAGGGGGGAACTCAATGTCCGAGTTAGCGGGAGTGGTTCGGTTGTTAAAGAAGGAGCGGGATCGTCTAGCCAACGAACTTCGCCGAATCGGTGCTGCGCTCGCAGCTTTCGGCAAGGCATACGGAAGGGGGAGGGGCACCAGGAGGCTGTCGGTGTCAGCTCGGGCACGGATTGCGGCTGCCCAAAGAGCGCGATGGACAAAAGTCAGAGCGAAAGCGGCCAAATCGGACAAGATCGTTCCAATCCGGAGTAAGCGAACGCTCTCGGCATCTGCGCGAAGGAATCTCGCCGCTGCGCAAAGAGCGCGATGGGCGAAGGTGAAGTCGGGGAAGAAATCGGCTTAACACTCGACCGAGCTGCAAATAGCGAAACCTGCTCAGTCACATGGCGGGGACGGACAAGAAACTCCTTCCGAGAAAATGACCTGTTGGCGACGGGGTTCTGCGGCCGATGAACTGACAATCCAGCAGGAACCCAACTCGCTGATCTTGGCCGAGCGTCCGTTCCGTAGAACAGATGCAGACAGCACTCTGCATCTCGTCAAGCAAGTCTCGTAGCCGGTCACATCGGCCAAAGAACCCCGTCAAGACGTTTTGGCAACTCCTGGGTGCTAGACATCTGGGAAGATCAGCAGCCTCGCGGGTGCCAAGCTCACTGGGGCAAAACTCAACGCAGCAGCCTGGTCCGTTCCGAAGCGAAGCTAAGCCCGAGCCGCGCAGTGTCCATGGAATCATATCCCTGCGGCGTTTTCGCTCAGCCCAAACCGGAGGACAGTCCAAAGTAAAACAGCATTCGCAACGGTAGCCCTCAGCGGGGGTTGCATGTGACGCAGTTTGTCAGATGTATATTCCAAGTTCGCTCGTGGTAAAGAAACGTGACCGCTCGTGATTACAATTCTGATCCGCAGTGGGGGCAAAACCTGCTGACCGGAAGACGGGTTGCGAAGTCGAACAGATCGATCAACTCTTGAACTACTGCTTTTTCTTTGTGCTTCGGATCGGACTGAGTTGAAGTTGAGCCTCTTACGGTCGCGTTGAGCCTGACTTTTTGCAAGTAGCACTCTTCATGCACTTGTGCTCCGCAGAAACCTCGTACAGCATCAGGCGACATACTCTTCCAGCTGGTATTCATGATGCAAACCGCCCAAGATGTCCTCAACTGTGATCCGACAATCCCGAGGCAGTCGATGTCTCGGATGCAGCTGCGAAAGGCGTCGCGTTGGCGTCGGCTCAGGGGTTCCTGGACCCAGGCTCGAATGTGGGCGTCCTTTATTATAGTGAGTCACCCAGGACCGCAGGGTTCCACGGAGTTGTCGTTCGTGGAGCGGGATCATGAAATCCAGGAACTCTCGTCGTACCGTTCCCATCAATCGTTCACAGTAGGCATTCGCTTGAGGTGCCCGGACCGGCGTACGCAATACTCTGAGTCCGAAAGTGCTTTTCACTTCCGCGTCCAACTCCGACGAAAAGATGGTATCGCGGTCGTGGATGAGGAACTGATAGGGATGATCGCTCGGAATGGCGTCCCGCAATTGCTGGAGCGTCCACTCCGCCGTAGGATGAGCTGTCACATTGCAATGCAGGATGCGGCGGCTTCCGATTTCCAGGGCCACGAACACGAACAGAATCCGGAAACGAGCGGTCACTGCCACCAGAAAATCGCAGGCCACGATGCCCTGAGCATGATTGCGGACAAAGGTCTTCCAAGCTGGAGACGGGGTTCGCCGGCGTCCGCTGCCCATCCCCGGTAGCTGCGGCCAATATTTGCGGACCGCTCGTGGGGAAACATAGATGCCGAGTTTTAAGGACAGTTCATCAGCGATGCGCTCCTCTCCCCAGGTCACGTTTTCTCTGACCATACGAGCGATGAGCTGCCGAATCTCTTTCGGGAGCGATGGGCGGCCACCTCGCGACTTCCATCGCCAGTACAACCTGAAACCTTTGCGATGCCAACGAATAAAAGTACTCGTCTTGACGACCACGAGCGCTGCCTGCCAATCGAACAGGCGAGACCAAAACAACAGGCACAACCGGGAGGCGTCGCGGAGTCGGCGCGGTCGGATCCGATGGTCTTGGTAGTAGGCGAGCTGCTTTCGCAGGAACAAGATCTCGGCGGCCAAAGCCGCCCGCGAATGTGAAATCGTCCTCAAGAACTGGAGGCCGTCCCGGAGCAATTCCCACATCGTGGAGAAAGCGGAGCAAAGATTACGGCAAGGAGTCAGATGGGACGAGAACATGCCCATTCAGCTTGGCACAGCCACCTTCAGCCCCTGAACACAACTTAAGAAAAATTCTGGCCATTTGCACCGAACCCTGGGCATTTCGTCGACTGCACGAGGTTTTTGCGGACCACAGCGGACAATTATCCCAACATGACAGAAGCAGCCATTGAGCGCCTCACATCAGAACCAGAGAACGCTATATGCGCGGCGCCGTGAGCGCAAAGAGACGGCGCAGTGACTCCTGTACGGGCGCGGTCTTCCCTTAAGCGAGTGTTGGAGTGCTTACTCCTCGCGCAGCAGAATGAGCGGATTCACCGACAGTGCGCGGCGCGCGGGAATCCACGTGGCCAGCAAGCCTAGCAGCGCCATCGCCAGCACCACCCCGCCCAGAACCACAGGGTCGCGAGGAGTTGCCTGGTAGACGATAAAAGCCAGAACCTTCGTGACCAAAAGCCCGAGCACCAGTCCGGCGCCGGAGCCGATGGCGAGCAGCTTGAAAGCTCGCCCCAAAGCGGCCAGCAGTACTTCCTTTCGCTGTCCGCCGAGAGCCATGCGGATCCCCAATTCTCGCAGCCGCTTGCTCACCGAGTACGCGGCCATTCCGAACACTCCGGTGATCGATAGAATCGCGCCCATCATGCCTAACACGCCGAGCGCCATCGTTGCTATGCGGGCGGGGAAAAGAACGACCTCCAGCAGACTGTCCCAGGTGGCGGAATCGAGCGGCAGCCCGGAATCGAGATCGTGAATTTTGCTTCGGATCGCCGCGGCAATTTGTTGCGGATCGCGGCTCGATCGCACCACAAGATCGGACTGGCTGGCCGGTGATTGTAGGAACGAGGAGAAGATCGCCGGCTCGGGATTTTCCGTGAGGCTCATATATTTTCCGTCTTCTACCAAGCCCACGACCTCCATGCGGGTTCCTTCCTGCAACTTGTAATATCGGCCAAGCGCATTCGCGACCGAGCCAAACATCTTGATGGCAAACTCGCGATTGACGACAGCGACGACAGGCGCGTTTTTGTCGTCTTGCCAGGTGAGATCTCTGCCGGCCAGCAGGGTTGTGCCCGCCGCCTGAAAGTATTCAGGAGAAACATCGTAGCGGTAAGGCTCAGCCGCCGCATTCACGGGCCGCAGGTCAGAGGTTTCCTCCT
>Ga0307477_10003372_pt1 | contig 11912 bp, 11 predicted proteins | sample atmos_gasesECM2C_FD_203316 | JGI IMG/M metagenome (GOLD analysis project Ga0307477, IMG submission 203316) | Hardwood forest soil microbial communities from Morgan-Monroe State Forest, Indiana, United States - atmos_gasesECM2C_515 | ecosystem: Environmental > Terrestrial > Soil > Temperate...
GGAAACGATTGGCGGAGATGCGATATGAAGAGAATTAAGCCCCTCATTGCAAATGACCCCATCGCGCTTGCCCGCGCGTTGCGGCTTTCCTACGCCGACGCGGTCGAGATGACCGTCCGACGTCAGCTTAATGATAAAATCATCGAGGCGGTGAAGCAATCCGGTCTTAGCCATACCGACGTGGCCAAGGCCGCGCAGACCTCACGCACGCGCCTCACGGCGGTCCTGAACCGCAACACGTCTCACGTTTCCACGGACCTGATGCTCCGGATCCTCACCGTGCTGGGCTACCGCCCGAAGATCACCTTCGTCCGGACGCGCCCGGCGGCGTGACACGCACGGCGCGAAGTCCGCCCTTCCCAGTTTCCTGTCGCTGCCGCCGTGCGTCAGAACGTTGGCCAGCACGGCTCCGCCATTGCCACCGCCGACGATAAGAAAGTCTGATTCCATGAGACCGGCAAGTTCATCGCACGGTGAACTGCTCACAAAGCGGAGTTCGTGGATGGCGGCGATGATACCTCCGGGGTTGCCGCGCCGGGGTAACTGTTTTTGTTGGCGTTCCACCATTGTTGCCACGCGACAAACGTCGCGTGTCCCGCCTCGCGCGACTGATCGTGCCACTGCTGGGGCGATCGACCCAAATCGTGTCCGGTGAGGCGTAGCAGGCCCGCGGCGGCGCTGGCACGCACCTCGCCGTCACCATCGTCCAGCAACTGAATCAGATAAGGAATGCACCACGGCTGAGCCACGTCGGTGACGATCCGCGCCGCCTCGTGCCGCTTGGTTTCGTCGTTGGCGGACCGTTCGGATTGGATATATCGCGTCAGCGGGATCACGCATCGATCCCCCAGCGCCTTGAGTTCACCCTCGCGCAGAAAAATCATTTTGCCTTCGCCGATCTGGGCAAAAAGATCGTCGATCCGGCGGTTCAACTCGGGATTGTCGCGCCCCTTGAGCACAAGGATGTCATCGATCCAGCGGGTCGCCTGATCCAGCGCTGACGACCCCTCGACAGGCGTGATCTTGCCGTCGGCAAAGCTCACCACCTGTCCCGCGTTCACCACCTGCGCCGCCCGGCCATCGGCCAGGCGGGTCGAGCCGTCCAGCACCGCAAGGATCACCTGATCCGAGCGCCGCCGGATATCAAATCGTGTTACCAGTGCCGTGACCGTGGCGTCCGCCGCGGCCAGCCGGAACGGCTGCGGGTTTTTCGCTACGCAGGAAAAGACCTGGCCGCCGGCCAGATCGAAGTCACGACGATCGCGCACGGCCAATTCGGTCTCCTCGTCGATCCGTACTTCCGAGCCGTCATCCATCGCCAGCTCGCATCGCACGTTCGGGCCGGTGCGCACGCTGCACCCGAACGTGATGGGGGCGCCGGTGGCCATTCGCTCCCATTGCCGCGACCCGGGGGCCCGCATCTCGACCGGGCCGGTCGCTATATCGAGACGACCGATTGGCACGACCGACGCCGGCGCGATCGGCATCCCAATCGACGGCCCCGCAGCCTTTTCCCACGGCCGAAACAGCAGCACCGCCAGCAGAAATCCCGCCGCGGCGGATGTCGTGACGGGAACCCACCACGAGCGGCGCGGAGGCGCAAGCTGCATGGTCACGCGGTCGGCCAGCTCCGCGGCGGCCTTCCGCCGCGTGGCAAACGCCCGAACGAGCTGCGCATCCTGCAACTGCATCGCCTCCGCCATCGCCCGGCAGTTAGCGCACTCGGACAGATGTGCTTCGAGCAGCGAGCGATCGTCGGCCGAAAGCTCCCCATCGATCCGCGCCGAAATGAGATTGATCGCGTCTTCACATTGCATAGTCGCTGTTACTCGCGGTTTACCAGGCTGCCCTTGCCCGCGGTGAGCCGGCGTCGAAGCATTTGGCGGGCCTGGGTGAGCCGCAGATTGACCGTCGCCGCGGAGACACCAAGCTGCCCGGCGATCTGCTTGTAAGTGCAATCGTCGTAGTAGAACTGCATCAAAACCTGCCGGTGCGGCAACGGCAGCCGCTCGACCTCGGCCATCAGTTGGCGGATTTCGTCCCGCCGCTCGGATTCTGCGGCCGCGTCCGCTTTCCCGGGCGCCAGCTCGGCGCTGCGGGATGCCGGCAGGGCAGACATCGTCACTTCGGTTCGTGCCGCGGCCTTCAGCCAGTCGAGGCAGGCTCGCACCGCGATCCCGCACAGCCACGGGCCGAACCGCTCGGCATTGTTCAGCGTGGGCAGCGCCCGCAGCCCGCGCAGCAGTGTCTCCTGGGCGAGATCCTCGGCGATGTCGCCCCGGCCGACACGGGCATGGCACACTGCCAGGACGCGCGCGGCCCACCGGCGGACCAGGGGATCGTACGACCCCACCCGGCCCGATAGCACCTCGCGGACCAGTTGCCCATCCGTCATCGCGTCATCGTCGCCAGCGTCGTCACTTTGCCGTCCCGTCCAACCTTTCGGACCCGTGGCCGCCAGCCGCCGTCTTCGTTGGGGCCGCCGTTCGCATTGGTATATTCCAGAACGTAAAGCTGGCGGTCGTGCCACGCCACCCCGGTCGGCGACCAGGGACGCTCGGCCTTCAAAATCGTCGTCACCTGACCGTCCGGAGTGATCTTCACGACGCGATGGCACGACGTGGCCGCGGCGTAGACGGTGCCGTGCGGGTCAACGGCCAGACCTCGCAGGCAAGGCTTGTGGTTGGAAGCGCCGTGATCCGGCGGGTCGCGATCGCAGTCGCTGACCACAATCGGATGGACCAGCGTCGTCACCGCGCCGTCCATGTTGACCTTCAACACGCCGCTCCAGCAGGCGACGTAAAGCGACCCGTCCGGACCATCGGCCAGTCCAGCGACACCGTCATCGAATTCCGCCAATCGCTTCTTGAGCCCCGGCGTAAACGCCGTCAGTTTCCCTTCTGGCGTCATTCGCGTGACCGACAAGCCACCGGGCGAAAGTTCCTGAGTTTCGGTTCCGCTGCCGTAATACAGATTCCCATCGCGGCAAACTGCGATGGGAGCGCCGCCGTCGGCGAAGATGATTGCCGGCTTCACGCCCGCCGGCGTGACCCGCTCGAAATACTTTGGCTGTACGTCGGCGAAGCTTCCGTCTTCGTCCAGGCACATCCAATGCCCGCCTTTGCTCGGGTGGATGCATGTGATCTTGCCGTCCCGCTCGATCTTCATTACGCCATGGCCGCTGTAGACGAAGAAGATTTCGCCCTTATCATCCACCACGATGCCCGAGGCGGGATGGGCACTCGCCGGGCCGGCGAGCAAAGCACATTGCATCGCGAGTGCCGCAACGACCGACGCGATTCGGCTGTTCATATCGGTATCTCGCTTTCTACAAGTGTTGTAGAGGGGAGGACCGAGGCTATTAGCAATCTTTGGATTCTGGTCCATCAGCCGTGACAAATCGACCGTTCGTCAGCGACATTTCGTCAGATGAACCTCGAAAAGTTCCCATTAGTTCCCAAAAGTTCCCGTTTTTCGCGATTATATATCGATTTATTGCTAAATATGCCGATGTCAAAATGACATACCTATTTATCACTATATTGCTATGATACGAGACGCGCCTCGCCATCGAGCATATCTGTGTGGCTCGAGTTTGTCACCGTTGCAATCATTGATTACAATTCAAGCATTGATTGCAACGGACGCGGCATGGCAAGCATTACCATCCGGAACCTGGACGAAAAGATAAAGGCACGCCTGCGTATCCAGGCCGCGGGGCACGGACGCTCGATGGAGGACGAGGCTCGCGATATCCTCCGCACTGCGCTCGCCCGCAAGCGTCCTCACCCCCCTCGTCTTGCGGCAGCGATTCGGGCGCGATTTGCCCCGCTCGGCGGCGTGGAACTTCCCCACCCAACGCGGCAACCCATGCGGCAGCCGCCCGAATTCGAGCCATGATTCTCCTCGATACCAACGTGATCTCGGAGTTGATGAAAGCGATGCCCGACGCAAGCGTCGAGGCATGGGTCGATAGTCAGCCGTCCGCGGCACTGTTCCTCACAACGATCACGGAAGCGGAACTGCGCTATGGCGTCGCATTACTGCCCAAGGGTCGACGACGAGACCGAATCGAAGACGCGCTGGCAACGATGCTGGCAGATGACTTTGCCGAGCGCATCCTGCCCTTTGACAGTCCCGCCGCCATCGCCTATGCCACCGTTGCGGCCCGGCGGCGGCAAGCCGGGCGCCCCATGACGCAATTCGACGCGCAGATCGCCGCGATCGCCCGATCCCGCGGCGCCGCGCTGGCCACCCGTAACACCGCCGATTTTGAAGGCTGCGGGGTCGAAATCTTCAACCCATGGGTGACGGACGGGCGCGATTCTTCCACCTCATGAGCTGACCCCGCCTTCGTTGAATGGACCCCGCCTGTGACTCGGTTGGAGATTTCTAATGGATTCCCGCGGCCCACTTGGTGAGGCGCAGGCAGATTTCCCAGTTGTCGTGGTCCTTGATGGCGACGTCGCCGATGCCTTTGCCGCTGAGGGCGTCGTTGGTCATCCAGCCGGCGTCGGTGACGGCGATGAAATGGCCTCGCCCAAGGTCGGCGCCGGCAAGCAGGCAGCCCGGCTCGTCGCGGGGGCCTTTTTCGGGCTTTTGGTTCAAGTCGTTCTCGACGACGCAATAGGGACGAGCCGGGTGATCGGGTTGGAGGACGATCTGGTTGCCCGTGTAGTAGGCCCAGCGCAGGCCGCCGATGATGGGGGCCGTGGCGGGGACGACCAGCTTTTTGGCATCCGTGTACTTGCTCACCCACTTCATTCCGAACGAGCCGAGCAGGTTGTTGAAGTCCTTGATTTCGAGGTTGTGATTCTCCTGGTTGCCCATGACGATCAGGCCGCCGCCTTCGGCGACGAAGCGAGTGAGGGCGGCGACGTCGTCGGCCGAGCAATGGTGCGGCGGCGGGTTCCTGCCGGCCGCCTTGTCACTGGGATTGGCGATCAACACCACCGCGACGCCTTTGAGCGTTTCAGCGTTGAGCGGCTCATCGTTGGTGCGCACTTCAAAAGTTTCGCTCAGGCGACCGAGCACGTGCTTGTAAGTGCCATCCGGCAGATAGCGCGATTCGCCCTTGGCGTTGAAGTACCGGCTATAGAGCAGGACGGGCTTGCCGGCCGCAGCGCGGGCGGGGGACGGAATCGCGGTCAGGAATGCGATGAGGATCGCGGCAAAATGAATCACGGTCAGCCGGCATGCGGGGGCGGTGTTCATGGGCGAATAGTCTACCTCCGGGGACTTAGGAGCAAAAATGCGAATTTATGGGGATCTCTGGTCCGTTAGACACACAACGCCGTTCGACTTATAATTTAGGTCAGTTGACCCAGTTTCTAGGTCAGTCCTATGCTGGCAAGCTTATTTGGATCCATCAACAAGGAGCGCGTGCTCGTATATCTCGCGGCACGCGGCAAGGGATACTCGCGGCAGATTGCCCGTTTCTTTGATGCGCCGCTGTATCCGGTGCAAAACGCGCTGGACAAGCTGGAGGCGGCGGGCGTGCTGGTCAGCCGGGCTGTCGGCAGCACGCGCGAGTATGAGTTTGACCCACGCTATCCCGCGCGGGCCGAGCTTGCGCAACTGTTCGATCGTGCGCTGTCTCTCTATCCGGCGACGCTACGGGATCAACTCCTGCTCCACCGCTCCCGTCCCCGACGCAAAGGCAAGCCGCTGTGAAACTGGTCGCCGACATGTCGGCGGAAGAGCTGGCAGCCCTTATTTGCGAGGCCTTCTCCGGCGCCGGCGTGACGATCACGCTCACCGGCGGCGCCTGCGTGGCGATCTGGTCCAACGGCAAGTATGTTTCACACGATCTTGACTTCGTTGAGGAAGGGCCGGTACCCCGGCGAAAGATTCGCAACGTGCTGACGCGGCTCGGGTTCAAGGAGAAGGGGCGTCATTTCACGCATTCCCACACGAAGTTTTTCGTCGAGTTTCCGACGGGACCGTTGATGGTCGGCGGACAGCGCATCGAGGAAATAAGTGAACGTCAAACGCCAGCCGGTCGGCTGCGCCTGCTCTTGCCGACCGATTGCGTCAAGGACGGACTCGCCGCTTTCTTCCACTGGAACGACCGACAAGCGCTTGAACAGGCGCTGCTGGTCGCGCAAGCTCAGAAAATCGATCTGGCTGACGTGCGCCGATGGTCGCGCGCGGAGCGCAACGACGAGAAGTTTCGGGTGTTTGAGAAAGAACTGCGACGCCATCGACGGCGTGCGCATAAGAAACTGCGTGCCGGTCTTTCGAGACGATGACGAACGACTCCTGGAAGAGCCGTGGGAGGTGACCATCATCACGGCCCCGGCCCCCAATGCTGGCGCGATGGCGAAGAATGAGCTCAAGGCTTTGAACAGGATTGAGCCGACCTTTCGCCGCCGGATCGACCAATGCGTGCTGCGGCCTGTGCAAGAAATGCCGGCATTTCAATTGTCGCGCCATTCATGCGTTGTTAGACGATAATCGGATCCACCACCTTCCCCTCCACATCCGTCAGCCGGTAGTAACGTCCCTGGAAGCGGAACGTCAGGCGTTCGTGGTCGATGCCGAGCAGGCGGAGGATGGTGGCCTGGAAATCGTGGACGGGGACGGGGTTCTCGACGACGCTGTAGCCGAAATCGTCGGTGGCGCCGTAGGTGAAGCCGGGGCGGACGCCGCCGCCGGCCAGGAAGGCGGTGAAGCAGCGGGGGTGATGGTCGCGGCCGTAATCGGTGGCCGTGAGCTTGCCCTGCGAGTAATTGGTGCGGCCGAACTCGCCGCCCCAGACCACCAGCGTGTCATCCAGCATGCCGCGTTGTTTCAGGTCGGTGATTAACGCGTAACCGGCGCGGTCGACGTCGGCGGCCTGACGGCGGATGTCGTGGGGCAGGTTGCCGTGCTGGTCCCAGCCGGGGTGATAGAGCTGGATGAAGCGCACGTCCCGCTCGGCCAGGCGGCGGGCCAGCAGGCAGTTGGCGGCGAAAGTGCCCGGCTCCCTGGCCTGCGGGCCGTACAACTCGAACGTTCCGGCCGGCTCATCCGCGACGTTCATCACCTCCGGCACGCTGGTCTGCATGCGAAAGGCCATCTCGTACTGGGCGACGCGGGCGGCGATCTCGGGGTCGCCCAGGTCGTCGTATTGGATCGCATTCAGTTCGGCCAGACGGTCCAGCATCTTCCGCCGGGCGGCTGTCGAGATGCCGTCGGGGTTCTGGAGGTAGAGCACCGGGTCCCTGCCGGATCGGAACTGCACGCCCTGGTGGATGCTGGGAAGGAAGCCATTGCCCCAAAGCCGGGCGTAGAGCGGCTGATCGATGCGGTCCCGGCTGATGAGCACGACAAACGCCGGGAGGTTCTGGTTGGCGCTGCCCAGCCCGTAGCTGAGCCACGAGCCGATCGATGGCCGGCCGGCCAGTTGATGGCCGGTCTGGAAGAACGTGATCGCCGGGTCGTGGTTGATGTGCTGCGTCTGAAGCGATTTCACGAAGCACAGTTCGTCGACGATCCTGGCGGTCCAGGGCATCAGCTCGCTGACCCAGGCGCCGCAGGCGCCGTGTCGAGCGAATTTGAAGATCGACCCGGCCATCGGCAGGGTGGCCTGGCTGGCGGACATTCCGGTGAGACGCTGGCCCATGCGGACGCTGGACGGCAGGTCTTGGCCATTCATCTTGTTCAGGAGCGGCTTGTAATCGAACAAGTCGAGTTGTGAGGGGCCGCCGGACATGAAGAGGTAAATGATGCGATTGGCCCGCGGTGCGAAGTGCGGGGCAGGGAGAATTCCCTTGAAAGGATTGGGCGTGACTGCCGCCGCGGCGTCACGATTGAACAGCCCCGCCAGCGCCGCGCCGCCCAAGCCCAGGGCAAAGCGCCCCAGAAAAGCCCGGCGGCTCGGTGGATTGAATTGGTTGCAGTTGCAGTTCATCTATCGCTCCATAATCGCGTCATCGTGATTGAGGATTGCCTCGGCCAGCACCGTCCCGGCGGCAAGATCCATCGGATCGAGGGATGAATCGTTTCGCGTCTCTCCGACCGTAAGGAGCTTTTTGACCCCCTCCGGGTCGTGAAGAAACATTTCCCGCTGCTCGGTAAAAATCTGCTTCAAAATCGCCAGTTCCCGATCGCTCGGCCGGCGATCGGTCACGAGGCGGAACATCCAGCCTGCCCGCTGGTCGAGCGTCTGGCCGCCTTCGAGCAGCGTACGCTGGCTGATGAAGCGGGCAGCCTCGGTAATCTGCACGTCGTTGAGCAGGGCCAGTGCCTGGAGCGGCGTGCTGGTGCTCTGGCGGCGGACGACGCAGTAGTTGCGGTCCGGGGCGTCAAACGCCAGCATCACCGGCGGGGCGACGCTGCGCTTCCAATACGTGTAAATGCTGCGGCGGTGGAGGTCGTCGCCGTGGCCTTGGTCATAGGCCGGTCGGCCCATGGCCACATCCCAGACGCCGGGCGGCTGGTAGGGCTTGACGCTGGGACCGCCCAGTTTTTCAACCAGAAGCCCGGCGTCGAACAGGGCCTGATCCCGAAGCATCTCGGCGGTCAGCCGCCGGGCCGGCCCGCGTGCAAGCAGACGGTCTTCGGGGTCGGCAGCCAACTGCGCCGGATCGGCCTTCGACGACTGCCGATACGTCGCCGACACGGCGATCAGCTTGAGCAGATGCTTGACATCCCATCCGCTTTCGCGGAATTCGACGGCAAGCCAGTCGAGAAGCCGCGGATCGGTCGGCGGCGAGCCCTGGCTGCCGAAGTTATCGCTCGTCTGCACGATCCCCTGGCCGAACAGTTGCTGCCAGAGCCGGTTTGCCGCGACGCGCGCGGGCAGCGGGTTTTCCTTCGCGAACAGCCAATGCGCCAAGCCGAGCCGGTTATGCGGCTCCCCCGTCGCCATGGGCGGCAGCACCGCGGGGGTGTTGGCCCAAACCTCGTCGCCGTGCGCATCGTACGCCCCGCGCTTCAGGATGTACGCCGGCTTCGGATGCGGCAACTCCTGCATCACCATGATCTCGGGGATGGGATTGACGATCTTATTCTCGTCCTGTCGCAAAGAGTGGAGTTCCGCGGCAAGCGCTTCGGCCGGTTTGGACGCGTTGGAAAGGTAGTAATCCAGCAGTTTCCGGCGCTGATCGGCAGTGAGTTTCTCGGCCGGCGTGTTCCATGCCTCGGCCAGACCATCGCGCCCCGCGAGCCGGGCGGCTTCAAGTGCCGTGATCTGACGATTAAAGACGCAAAACTCGTCAACCTGTCCGTCCTTGAATCCGGCATCGCGGAAGCGGTAGCCGATCGCCAGGTCAGGCTCGCCGCTGCTATCGACCGAGTAGGTGATGTCTTTGTACAGCCCATCCCGCACAACCAGGAGATGGGCCGGCTCGCCGTTGATGTAGATTTGAATCCCCGAGGCACGGCTCGACCCATCGTAGGTCGCGGCAACGTGCGTCCACTGGTCTGCCAGGATCGTCCCGACAGTGACGACCTTCAACGAATTACCCGGCCACATGTGATGCAGGCCGAAAGCCACGTGCCCGTCTTCCAGCAGCACCTCATACCCGCGGCTTCCCGCATCGATCGGGGCCTTGCTGTGGTGAATCACCACCATCCGCGGCTCAAGGCTCGGCGCCTTAATCCAGATGCCGAGGCTGAACGGCTCGGCGCGGGTGAAGTGTCCGATGCCGGGGAAAACGAATCCGTTTTCGCCGCTCAGCTCGGCGGCTTTTCCAAACTTGCCGTCAACCAGCTTCGGATTCTCGACCGCCTTGCCGGGCTTTGACGGGTCGGCCAGGTTCGCAATCTTGTTGTCTTTAATTGTGTTGAAATCAAAGTGGGCCACCAGCCCGGCCGGTGGAGAAAGCTCCCCTTTGTCCGCCAGCCACTTGCCGAACGGCTCGGCCACGTTCTCCCGCAGCGCGGCAAGCTCATTTTCTTTCTGGCGGATTTGTCCGCGCAACCGGCTCAGCTTCGCATCCGTCGCGTCATTGCTGAGCAGCAGCGTCGGCACCGGCATGGAATCGGTAAAGAAGGTCGTCTGTCCGGACTCGTCGATGTTCTGGAAGAACGCGAACAGCGAGTAAAAATCCTTCTGGGTGATCGGGTCGAACTTATGGTCGTGGCAGCGCGAGCACTCGAAGGTCAGGCCCAGGAACGCGGTGCCGAAGGTATCGACGCGATCGACGACGTAGGCGCAGCGGAATTCCTCCTCCACGATGCCCCCTTCCTCGTTCTGCATGTGCAGGCGGTTGAACGCCGTCGCCAACTGCTGTTCCTTGGTCGCATGAGGCAAAAGATCGCCGGCAAGCTGCCAGGTGACGAACTGGTCGTAGGGCAGGTTTTCGTTGAAGGCCTTGATGACCCAATCGCGGTAGGGCCACATCGGGCGGTAGCGGTCCATCTGGTAGCCGTGCGTGTCGGCGTAACGGGCCACGTCGAGCCAACTGTTGGCCATCCGCTCGCCGTACCGTTGCGAGGCCAGCAGGCGGTCGATCACTTTCTCGTAAGCATTCGGGCTGGCGTCGTTTTCAAAATCATCCAGCTCGCGCGGAGTCGGGGGCAGGCCAGTCAGATCGAGCGTGATTCGGCGGAGCAATGTTGCCCTGTTTGCGGGTGACGCCGGCTTGAGGGCGTTTTTCTCCAGTTCCGCCAAAACAAAACGATCGATCGCGTTTTTACACCACGCCTGATCGCGCACTTGGGGAAGCGGCGGCCGAGTCGGGGCGACAAAAGCCCAGTGCCGCTCCCACGCCGCGCCTTGAGTCACCCAGCTTTTGATCAGGGTAATCTGGGCCTCGGTGAGCTTCCTCCCGGATCTCGGCGGCGGCATGATCGTTTCCGGGTCCTTCGAGCTGATGCGCCGGATCAACTCGCTTTGTGCGGCGTTTCCCGAAACGATCACCGCCTTACCGTCATAAACTCGCATTGCCCCGTCACGGGTGTCGAGGCGGAGATGGGCCTTGCGGACTTTCTCATCCGGGCCGTGGCACTTGTAGCAGTTGTCCGAAAGGATCGGGCGGATTTGGCGGTCGAAATCAATTCTGTCGTCCGCGGCACGGGCCGGGACATGGCTCATCATGAGGAGGATCGATGCCACCCCGACGATTTGGCGCGAAAAACTCGGACGGACGGTTCCCATATGAGGCCAACAGCGATTATGCCACTCATTAGTTGCTACTCCAACGGAGCGGCTTCGTTTTTACAGGGAGAACATGAGAAACATCCGGTTTGAGACAATGGCCGACCTGACCCACGAGGCGGAACTGCTGGCCATGATGAATGCGCTTTATGCGGAGGACGAGCCTGCATCTGAAGTCGATCGAGGGCGATTTCCGATGACGATCAAAACGCTGATCGCCGAACCGGCGCGTGGCCGGATCGTTCTGTTCATGGAAGGGCTGGCCGTCCGCGGCTATGCGCTGCTGATTCCCTTCTGGAGCAACGAATTCGGCGGCAATCTCGTGTTCATCGATGAACTGTTCGTGAAGCCCGAATTCCGTAATCAGGGGATCGGCCGCGCATTCATCGAGTTCATCTTGCGCCAGCACCCCTTTGAGGCGGTGGCCGCCGTGCTGGAGGTGAGCCCCAGCAACAAGCGGGCCCGGCGGCTGTATGAGTCGATCGGTTTTCGTCTCCGCCGCAACCGGACCTTCACCTTGCGATTTTAAGTCTAATTGCTCACGGCTTGCCAACATCAGCCGGCTGAAGGACCAGAGGCGCCGCCGTGCCGCAGGCGTTGTCGGCCAGGTGAATCTCACTGGCGTCAGTCCCGCGCGAGCCGACGAAAACTTTGGCTTCCCCATGCAGCGAGCATCCGGATGCGGACAACTGTTTGCAGTGATCGACCTGAATCGCCGGAGCGCCACTCGAAGGCGCGTCGAGATCAACGCCGTTCAAGCGGACATGCTCGACGTCAGCCGGCTATGGGGTCAACGCTTCACATTTGACATAACCGCGTGCAATGT
>Ga0307477_10003374_pt1 | contig 11910 bp, 10 predicted proteins | sample atmos_gasesECM2C_FD_203316 | JGI IMG/M metagenome (GOLD analysis project Ga0307477, IMG submission 203316) | Hardwood forest soil microbial communities from Morgan-Monroe State Forest, Indiana, United States - atmos_gasesECM2C_515 | ecosystem: Environmental > Terrestrial > Soil > Temperate...
TTGTGTCGCCACCTCCGGGCGGAGGCGCGGAGCTTCCCATCACCTGCGACTCGGGAGAGAGCCCGGGCGATCACGTCACCCTGACAAGAGATGAACTGGACGCGCTGATTGATGAAGCGGTGCGCAAAGATCGCACGCGCCGCTGACCAGCCAAGAATTCGCCATCGCATGTCATCTTATCTCGTGTGCCCCTGCCCCCGCTAAGTGCGCCTGCGCGTTGACGGGCGAAGAGAAAGCGGCAATACTGGCGAGCGATGATTGGCCAGCTCCGCGGACGCCTCACTGGAAAAAGACCGAATCAAGTGCTCGTGGACGTGGGCGGCGTGGGCTATCTCGTGCAGGTGCCGCTTTCGACCTACGCCGCGCTCGGCGAGCTTCATACCGAAGTCACTCTGCTGATTCACACCCACGTGCGCGAAGACGCGCTGGCGCTCTACGGCTTTCTTTCCTCGCGCGAGAAACATTTCTTTGAGATGCTGCTCTCGGCTTCGGGCGTGGGGCCGTCGCTCGCGCTGAAAATCCTGTCGGGGATGAGCGTCGAGGAGCTGGTGCCGGCCATACGTTCGGGCGATCTGGCCCGGCTGACTCGCATCCCCGGTGTGGGCCGCAAAACGGCGGAGCGCATCGTCGTCGAGCTGAAGGACAAGCTGGAATCCGTTGCCGTGGAAACCGAAAGACCGGCGGCGTCTTCACCCGCAGGCGTCGAAGCCGACGTCATCTCCGCGCTCGTGAATTTGGGTTACGACGCCCGCACCGCGGAAAGCGCCGTCGTCGAAGCGAAACGCGAAGCCGGCGCGGCGAATTTTGAGAAGCTCCTGCGAGCGGCATTGCAGTCGTTGAGTGCGCCAAAGGGGCGCGCCGCGCGTATGACATAGTCTTGACTTATTATCCTGGACTCATCCGACGAGGATAGGCGAAGGATCTCAGCGCAAGGAGTCGTCGCTCGTGACTGCTGTGGGTAGCTCCTGAGCAGTTGACATCCTTCGGCGAACTTTTCGGTTCTCCACAGGATGACATGCGATAGTTAGGTGAGCACATCAACATGCCCGACGGAACCGCAAAACGCATGATGCAGCAAAGACAGCCGCAGCGCATTGTCTCCGGGCAGCCGTTTGACGAGGACGCGCGCATCGAAGCAAGCGTCCGCCCAACGCGCCTGGACGAATACATTGGCCAGAAACGCGTCAAGGAAAACATCCAGATTGCCATCGAAGCCGCGCGTAGCCGCGGTGAAGCCCTCGATCACGTGCTCCTCTATGGCCCGCCGGGCCTCGGCAAGACCACTCTCGCGCAGATTATCGCCAATGAATTGGACGTGCCCATCAAGACGAGCGCCGGTCCACTCCTCGAACGCAAGGGCGACCTGACGGCGATTCTCACTTCGCTCGAAAGCAAGGAAGTGTTCTTCCTCGATGAAATTCACCGCCTCCAGCCGGCCGTGGAAGAGGTGCTCTACCCGGCGATGGAGGATTTTCGCGTGGACCTGATCATCGGCCAGGGGCCGGGCGCGCGGATCCATCCCTTTCCGCTCGGGCATTTCACTTTGATTGGCGCGACCACCCGCGCGGGATTGATCACCGCGCCGCTGCGTTCCCGCTTCGGCATCGTGCACCGTCTGGATTTTTACGAGCCGGAGGATCTGCTGATCATCATTCACCGCTCCGCGAAAATTCTGAGCATTCCGATGGAGGAAGGTGGCGCGGAGGAAATCGCCAGCCGCTGCCGCGGAACCCCGCGCGTGGCAAATCGCCTGCTCCGGCGCTCGCGCGATTTTGCGGAGGTGCGCGCCGCGGGCCGCATCACCCGCGCCGTCGCGCAGGAAGCATTGCAAATGCTCGGCGTGGACGAAAACGGCCTCGATGAAGTGGACCGCAACCTCATGCTCGCGCTGCTCGACAAATATGCTGGCGGGCCGGTCGGTGTGGGCACGCTCGCCGCCGCACTCTCCGAAGAAGAAGACGCCATCGAAGAAATGTACGAGCCCTACCTGATGCAGATTGGCATGATTGATCGCACCCCACGCGGCCGCGTGGCCACCGCGCGCGCTTACGAATACTTCGGCCGCGAGCTGCCGAAGCGCCAGCCGCGCTTGTTCTGAAGAAGCCGAAGGCCGGCAGCTTCAGACGGAGAGTTTGAAGAAGCAGGAAGCTCCACCTCCCTGAATCGGCTTTCCTCGTGCGTGCCTGTTGCGATTCAACCTTCCCTCTGAAAGCAGAGGAGGGTCAAAGATTTGTTGATTGAACAGGAGCGAGCCGATAGACTGTTCGCACCAGCCTGCCGTAATCCCTTCTTTGGAGGAGAGACGATGAAGTCGCTTTCACGAGCGGTTGGCTGCCTGTCCGTATTGCTCCTAAGCCTGGTTTTGGCGACTCCGCAGGGCGCTCTTGCACAGAATCACGTGGTTTCTCCGTTGGAACTCCAGAAAGATGTCGCGGCCGCTTCGGCTTCTCGCCAGAAAAATCTGACGCAAGTTGAGAGTTTCGTTTCTTCCGAAGAAGCTCAGCGGGCGATGAAATCGGCTCACATCAATTACCAGGAGGTGAAAAACGCCGTCGGTCAGTTGAACGATGAAGACTTGGCGCGATTGTCGGCCCGCTCCGAAAAAGCGCAGAAGGATTTCGCCGCGGGGACGCTCTCCGACCGCGACCTGATTATCATCCTCATAGTCATCGCCGGTCTGGTCCTGATCATTGTCGCTGTGCGCTGACGGGATGAAACGTCTCATCATTATCGGCCTTTTCCTCATCTCCGCGGCAGGTGCGGGGCTTGCGCTCGCCGCGGAAACAGGGGCCATCTGGACCGATGTCCCCTTCATCGCACAAGCAAGAAACGGATGCGGATCGGCTGCAATCTCCATGGTGATGCGTTACTGGGAGAAGAACGACGGGCGGGGCGGCGGGCACTCTGCGGACCCAGAGGAGATTCAGACGGCTCTGTTCTCTCCAGAGGCGGGTGGAATTCCCGCCAGCCGAATGGAGAAATATTTTCGGGAATCCGGCTATCGCGTATTCACATTTCAGGGGAACTGGACAGATCTGAAATATCATCTCGAGCAGGGCCGACCCCTGATTGTGAGCCTAAAGGCAAGCGGACGGCAGGGGCCACTTCATTACGTTGTTGTCGTGGGAATCGATTCGGAGCGAGGCTACGTATTCCTCAATGATCCCGCTCAGCAGAAAATGTTAAGAATCTCGCGGAAGGGATTCGAATCGCAATGGAGTTACGCGGGCGATTGGACTCTGCTGGCGTTGCCGCGGGCAGACGATTGATTTTTCTCTTACTTCTTTTTTCCCTGCCGGGCCGTGCGCTGCCTCAGGCAGCTCTCTCCGCTTCGGACAGAATTTCGGAAGTAAAAAAACTATTCGACGCGCAGCGCTGGAGTGACATCGTTCAGGCGGTTCCGGAATCACCCGACGAAGCTGACGAGCTGGATCTTTATCGCGGCTTGGCGCTCGCGCAACTCCAACGATGGGCGGAAGCGAAGATGGCGTTCGAGGCGGGACTCATGCGAAACCCCCGCGACGCACGCTTCCTGGTGGAACTGGCGGGAATTGCCTATCGCGAGAAGCAGTTTTCGCATGCCAAGTGGGAGCTGCGTCGCGCGGTCATGATTAACGGGCGGGACGACTACGCCAATAATTTTCTCGCTTCAATCTACTTCCTCGAAGGCAATCTTGAAGCCGCGCTGAAATATTGGAATCGGGCAAGCAAGCCGAAACTCGAGGACCTTACATTCGACCCTCAGCCGAGGCTAAATTCGCTTCTTCTCGACCGAGCTTTTGCATTTTCTCCCGGGAGTGAGTGGCGCCGCGCTCAATTTCTGACGACGCAGGCGCGGCTCAAGAACCTCGATGTTTTTTCGCACATGCTGTTCGAACTCGAAGCCCAGGCCGATGGCTCATTCGACCTGAGGTTTCATGGCAGCGAGAGAAATGGGTGGGGCAACACGAAATGGGAAGGCCTCATTTCGTTGCTGCGCGGCTTGCCTTATCAGTCTGTCTATCCGGAATTTTATAATCTTGATCGCGGAGGATTGAATTGGCTTTCGCTGGTGCGCTGGGACGATGAAAAGCGCCGCGTCTTCACGGAAATTGCCGCACCGCTCAGAGAAAATGCGGCAATGCGTTACCGGGTTTATTTCGAAGGCAGAAACGAAAACTGGGACCTCGGAAACACAATCATGCCTTCCACTCCATCCTCCGCGCACTTGAATATGGAGAAGGCCGTGGCTGGCGCGGAAATTCAATGCGTCGTGAGCGGGCGCTGGCAATGGAAGAGCGGAGTTGAATACTCCTATCGAAAATTCCGAAACTTGGCCGGTGTTCCCCCGCAGACTGCCGCATTTTTCACCAACGGCTCGGCGATCGCACTGCGAACCCGCGTCGGGCGCGCGCTCGTCCGATTTCCCGAAAGAAGGTTTACGCTCGATTCGAGCGTGAACGGGGAGTTCGGAACCTTTTTCGAGAATCCTCTCAACAGATACGGCCGCATGGAGGGCTCGCTTCCGGTGGATTGGTTTCCGCGGGCGGTGGGCGAGGATTACGAAATGCAAGCGGACCTGCGCGGTGGCCGGACATTCGGGAAGGTGCCCTTCGACGAACTTTTTATGCTGGGTTTTGAACGCGATAACGATCTCTGGCTGCGCGGCCATCCTGGACTCCGGAACGGAGAGAAGGGAAACGCCCCGCTCGGCCGAAACTATGTCCTCGGCAATTGGGAGATGAACAAGATCGCGTATAAAGGCACATTCTTCACTGTGAAGGTGGGGCCGTTTGTGGATAGCGGCAATATTTACGATCCTTCGGGGAACTTCGGGTCGCCAAAGTGGCTGTGGGATACCGGAATTCAAGCCAAGATTCGCCTTCTCGGCAGCCTTGAGTTCGTGCTGGGCTACGGCAAGGATCTCCGGTCTGGCAACAACTCGTTCTTCACGACCGTCACTCGGTAGCAGTCGGAAGCGGCCTGTCGTCTTACCGTCTCCACGTTGACGGGGTATTACGCACTGAGGGCGTTTTGCTACACCCCCTCGGTAGGTGGAGCGCGCAAGGAGTGGGTACGCGGATGGCCCTCAGTTCCACTTGTCCGGTTACGGCGTTTACCAGGCGCTGACCGTTCGAAAGAGGCATTTATTTGCACTTTTTTTCGACTTTAGGGTCCGAAGGTATCCGTATCTCCAATGGCTCAGTCTTAATCACACCTGTCACAAGCTCACCGAATTTTCGCCACGATTCTGCAAACGCCGACGCCTCGCCGGGATGATTCCAAGCAGAAAGTTCCAACTGCAAGACATGAACTCCCGACCTAATCGAACCTGAGAAATTCTTTGGATTTTCGTACTGAGCAACCACACCCGTATTGATCTCGCTCACGAATGTTTCACCCGGAGCCAAAACAACAAAATCCGAGCTTGGTGAATCGCTTTTCGGTTTGTCCGGCAATTTATCTTTGTCTGAGAAGAACCAATCTATGCTGGGATTGTATTCGTACTTCCCGGCCGCAAGCTCGTCCAAATTCCGCGCTACCTTCTCTCCGTACCAAGCTTTTCCGATTTCCTTGTCTAGAATCAGAGTTTTATGAGTTCGATTAACGAATTTCATTCGCAATTTAAGCCAGACTGAATACACTTCGGCGTCCCCATAGCAGTATCTGGTGCCAACAAGTTCGGGAATCGCTTTTATGAACTGGTCGTCTTGGGCCGACTGAGGAACTCCGAGCGCACGTAACATCGGAACGGCACTCAGCAGGAGTAATGCAAATGTGCAAGCAAGTAGTCGGTGATTTTTGGATTCAGTCATCGACGTCGAATTTACCATGGTTCGGTTCAAGTCCCGATTAGTCGGTTTACCGGACAAGTCCCGTACCATTACTCATTTGTCCCAAGCGCATTGATAAGGCACAGCAGCAAAAGGCTGAGGTGTCCTCTGTTCATACTCAGTGCGTAATATCCCGTCTTCACGTTGACTTGCCTGGAATCGCAACCTAATATGACCAGCCGAAGGTGGATTCATAGCTATGATTGGGCGGACTGTTTCCCATTACCGCATTCTTGAGAAATTGGGCGGGGGCGGTATGGGAGTGGTGTATCGAGCTGAGGATATTAAGCTTGGCCGTCAAGTCGCCTTGAAATTCCTCCCGGAAGACCTTTCCAAGGACCGTCACGCGATCGAGCGCTTTCAACGCGAAGCGCGGGCCGCCAGCTCATTGAATCATCCGCACATCTGCACAATTTATGACGTGGACGAATACGAGGGCCAGAACTTCATTGTCATGGAGATCCTCGAGGGGCAGACTCTGAAGCATCGCATTTCCGGGAAGCCCCTGGAGATTGAGCGAGTTCCGGAATACGGCTTCCAAATGGCGGACGCCCTCGATGCGGCGCACTCTAAAGCGATTATCCACCGCGATATCAAGCCGGCGAATATTTTCGTCACGGACCGCGGTCAGGTAAAACTCCTGGATTTTGGCCTCGCCAAGCTTCTGCCGGAGCGCAGAGTCACAACCTGGCCAACGCCGAAATCGCAAGCGTTCAGCACCACAACCCAGGATGATCATTTCACGAGCACTGGCGTGGCGGTGGGAACGATTACCTATATGTCGCCCGAACAGGTTCGCGGAGAAGAGCTCGACCCGCGCACGGACTTGTTCTCTCTCGGAATTGTGCTCTATGAAATGTCCACGGGCCAGCCGGCGTTTACTGGCAACACTCAGGGAATAATTTTCGAAGCCATATTGAACCGTGCGCCGATTCCCCCGATGCGGCTGAACCCCGCGATCTCTCCACAACTGGAAATGATTATCTCCAGAGCGCTCGAGAAAGATCGGGGACTGCGTTACCAGACCGCCTCGGACCTGCGGGCCGACCTGCAGCGATTGAAGCGAGACACCGATTCCGCCCGTACCTTGCCCGTGAGCTCGGGTTATACAGCCCGTTATGCGCTCCGGCTCCGGCGAAACTTGCCTCATTTTGTGTGGGGCGCGGTTCTCGTCACTCTGTTGGCCGTGTTCGGGCTAGTCGCCGGCAATCTCCGTGGAACCTTATTCGGAAGGATGGGAGCTGCGCGCATCGATTCGATCGCCGTATTGCCCTTCGTCAATGTGAGCAAGGATTCAAAGACGGAGTATCTGAGTGACGGGATCACCGAGAGCCTGATCAATAGTCTCTCGCAGTTGCCGAATCTCAAGGTGATGTCGCGGAATACTGTCTTTCGCTATAAAGATCAGGCCAATGACCCGGAGCATGTAGGAAGCGATCTCGGCGTCCGCGCAATCCTCACCGGGAGGCTGATCCAGTCGGGCGACGAGTTGCTCATCAGCGTCAATCTCGAAGACGTGCAAAACAAGCGGCAAATCTGGGGAGCCCAGTACAACCGGAAACTTTCCAATCTGGTGTCCGTGCAGGAAGAAATTGCGGCCGACATCTACGGACGGCTCCGCCCCAAACTCGACGGGGAGGAGATAAAGCGAGTATCCAAACGGCCAACCGAGGATGTGGAAGCCTATCAGTCTTATTTGCAGGGTCTTTTTTATTGGAACAAATGGACGGAGGCGGACTTCAAGAAAGCCGCGGATTACTTCACACAGGCTGTCCAGAAGGATCCACGCTACGCACTTTCCTACGCGGGTCTTGCGGACACATATAGCTTGCTTGGAAACGCCGGATACCTGCCCCCGGCAGAGGCGTGGCCGAAAGCCAAGGCCGCAGCGATGCAAGCACTTGAAATCGATGACACGCTCGCGGAAGCGCACACCTCGTTGGGACTTGTGAAAGAACATTACGAATGGGACTGGACTGGCGCGGAAAAAGAATTCAAACGCGCCATCGAGCTGAATCCAAACTCGGCAAACGCGCATCTTTGGTACGGCGACTTTCTGTCGAACACCGGCCGGCTCGATGACGGAATGCGCGAAACAAGAAGGGCCAAGGATCTTGACCCGCTCTCCCTCATCATCAATACCAAGTTGGGATGGCAATTCTATCTCTCGAGCCAATACGATCAGGCGGTCGAGCAGCTGCGGAAGGTGCTGGAGATCGATCAAAAGTTTGCGCCGGCGCGTCGAATCCTCGAAGGGGTCTACTCCCAAATGGGCAAGCAGAAGGAAGCTGTAGCCGAAAGAGAGAAATTTGTTTCACTCTCGGGAAGTCCGGAATTGGCGGCCTCCATTGAGGAGGATTTTTCCAAGTCCGGGTATAACGGCGTCCTGCAAAACTGGCTCGATGGCATGACCGAGATTTCCAAGCATGGCTACGTCTCCTCGTATGACATTGCTCAGATCCATGCGCGTATGGGCGAAAAAGAAAAGACGCTTATTTGGCTGGAAAAAGCCTACGATGAACACGACAGCGGCCTTGTGTCCCTGGGCGTGGATCCGCTTTTCAACATCGTGCGCTCGGATGCGCGATTCCACGCGTTACTCAAGCGCCTGGGGTTCTCCAATTAGAATCAGCTCCGGAAAAGCCAAACTTCCGGTGATCCACAGCGTCGGAGCGGCATTCGGTTACCGGAGAGGGTAATCCCGGTCACCGGGGAGATGTCCGTCGACCCGCAACACTTTCAAGCCGGGCCGTACGTTCCGAGCATCCATAAAAGCGATGGCGCCGGGCATGGCAGCCACGAGCTCATACTCCATATCATTTGAGTAAACGATTTTCGGCGGAGAAGCTGCCTCCGCGCGAAAAATCTTCGCGATCCAAAACTGTTTGAACTGAGATTCCGACATCTGGTAGATGACCTGCAGCACGACGTCGCGTTCCCGGGCTACGGGCGCACGGATCAGCAGGACTACCGGGAGTTTCGAGTTCCAGTATTGCCGTTCGCCGAGAAGTACCTTGCGCACTTCGGCGAGGCTGAGATCGTTCACGGGAGTGTCGGGATGGACGACAACGGCAATGTCAGCTCCTCGCGCTGTCTGCGCGGCCGAGGGTCGATGGAAAATTGTGGACAGCAATAGGATTGCCCAGAGGGTTGCCACGAACCGCTTGTATGTCGCATTCATCGCGTGGCTCGCTTAAAACGTGAAACTCGTCTGCAGGAACAAACCATTTATTGTGCCATTGAACGCAGGTGTCTGCAGTGCGTTGCGGCTCGCGTGCCGGTACTCGCTCTTGAATGCGGCATAGTTTGAGATGTCATAACGCAAACCGACAATGGACTCCACCAAGTCCAGGTTAGCAAGAACCGCCTCGCTCGGGGGTGTGTGTATGTACTCAAAACGGTAATACGGCTTCAGAGTATTTTCGAACCAGGGTAGACGATAAGCAAACTGGGCGTAGAGACCCTGGCTGTTGGTAGCCCGATCGGTCAGAACCTGGCGATGGTTGACATTGACGAATTCCGCAAGAAATTCCGGGGCACCCTTCGTCCAAACCACAAAAGCGGAAGTGATCCATTCGCGGTAGTCTTTTCCGTTCGTCAAGCGGCAGCCCGGCACTACCGGAACGATTGGATTATTCTGGCAGTTGATTTTGTCCCGATATACGGATGCGCCCAACTCCAACCCATAGAGTTTCACCGGCCGGGCGAATATATTGGCTACCCAGGCGCGGTTGTTATTGACATCCCCTGCGTCGCCGGGGCGGCTGATGATTTCTCCCCGGCCATTGCCGAGACCCACGTTGTATGAAAGGCCTGCCCCGCCCGATGGAATGTTGCCCTCCGCCAGGAATCCCACGAAGTGAACGGGAGTGAACGTCCCACCAAACTTCACTATTTCCGGCCGATCGATCGTCGTCTGCAACCACGCCCCGTGGTGGAACGCGGTATTCCAGTAACCGATGGGCGTGTGATAACGGCCAAACGAAAGCTTAAAGTAGTCGTTATAGTCATATCGGATGATGTTGCGTTCCACTTCAACGGTGTACCCGTTCGGGTGAGCGTTAAACGTCATCTCGCCGAAATAGGTGATCTTTCGAGAGAGCGGGGAGGCAAGGTGCAAATCCAACTGCCCTAGATTGAAGCCGCTCGTTGTCTTTGGCTCGTCCGTGGCGGAGAAGTCCACGTCGCCAAACCCTCGGATCTGCAGTGAAGGATAGTGAACTTCGGCTTGCTGGGCCACCGTCTGCTCCTGAGCCGTGTGATCATGCACTTGCGCGGGAGACGCGGGTGCTCCCCGTGGTTCGGACTTTTGCGCAATTGATGCGTCGGCTGCCGTGAGGATGGGTGCCGGAGACACCCCTTGTTTGGCTTCCACCTCACCCAAACGCTTCTCCAATTGCGCAACCCGTTCAAGCAGAGCCTTTACCTGCTCTGCCTGATCGTCCGCCAGCGAGCTGCGCCCCCACGCGGAGCTCGCAGCGAGAAATGACAGAAGGATGACGAGCAGTTGCCGGTTCATACGTTCCTCCCATATCGAAACTTCAGGTTATGTTCCGAATCGAAGATCGCCGATGTGCGGCCCGGAAAAAGACAAATGAATCCAACTCCGGTAAGAAAAAGATTTCCCCGCTGAGCGTTCTTCTTGGGTTAGAAACATACCGGAGAGTCGGGCGTATTCTATTCTTGGATAGTTAAATGTCAATGTGTTCTGTGGCCGTGGCAGATTCGGCCTGAGAATGCCCGTGCAAACCATCTTTCTCTCTCTGGGGTCGAATGTTGGAGATCGTGAGGCGAATCTGCGCGCGGCGGTCGCGGCGCTCGAAGGTGCGGGTGTCCGCGTGCGGCGGGTTTCGTCACTCTACGAAACCGAGCCGGTGGATTTTCTCGAGCAGCCGTGGTTCTTGAATTGTGTGTTGGAGGGAGAGACGGACGCTCCGGCACAAACGCTGTTGAAAGCGTTGCGGCGGATCGAAGCGCGCATGGGAAGCAGGAAATTGGTCGCCAAAGGCCCGCGGCTGCTGGACGTGGATATTCTTTTGTACGGAGACGAGACCGTGGACACGCCGGATTTGCAGGTGCCGCACCCTCGGATGAAGGAGCGGCGATTTGTGCTGGAGCCGCTGGCAGAAATCGCGCCGGAGTTGCAGCATCCGAGTTGGAGCGGGACGGTATCCGATCTGCTTGCGCGCACGCAGGATCGCAGCGAGGTACGACGCTTGGGCGAAATTTCGTAGGGGCGCACGCCGAGGCGCGCACCCCCACGAACGCCAAGATTACGAGGTGCGATGCAACATGAGGCGATGGAGGGTTATGGGTTTGGGTTGCAGTGTATCGAGTTCGATCTGAGTGAGATTGCCTTCGTTGATTTCGAGCCAGCGGTAAACACCGGGCTCGCTCTCCTGGACTTCGCGGCCGTTCAGCCGTCGGAGAAAATCGTGAGCGTCATCGCGGGAAGCCACTTCGCGCAGCGTGGGCCGGGCCAGGGCTTCGACGGCGTAGCTGCGCAAGAGCTTGTTCCAGTAATGTTCAAAGAGTTCGCCGGAAGCAAAAATGTCGCTCCATGCGACTTCGCCGCCGTAGGCCACAATCACGCCGACGACGCGCTCACCCTTCAAGCCGGATGTGGCGCGAGCGAAACGCTTTTGGATTTCTTCGACGAAACTGTCAATGGAGCCGCCAATCCGTTGCGACTTATAGATTTTGTCGTAAGACTGGGTCGGAGCTTCTGTCCGCATGACGCTGGTGAGCTCATTCATCGAGAGAACGGCGCGCGATTCGGGCGCACCCGCGGGCGGAGCCGCCGCAGTCGTGCCGCCAGCTACAGCGGACCAGACTTTGGTCTGCTCCTGATCCACGGCGGCCTTCTCGCGGACGCTGGGGTGGACGATGGTCTTGGAGGCGATGAATTGAGAACTGCTGCCAGTCCAGCGGCCGTGCTCGACGCAGAAAACATCGAGAGGTAGAGGAGGAGCGCCGACAGGGACGATGCGGTCTTTGCCAATAATGCGGTCCTGCTTGCCGCCGCTTACGAGTTCACCGGCCAGGAGAAGCAGGGGACGCTTGCTGCGGTTGATCAGGACAAGCTGGTTGACGGAGG
>Ga0307477_10003376_pt1 | contig 11910 bp, 10 predicted proteins | sample atmos_gasesECM2C_FD_203316 | JGI IMG/M metagenome (GOLD analysis project Ga0307477, IMG submission 203316) | Hardwood forest soil microbial communities from Morgan-Monroe State Forest, Indiana, United States - atmos_gasesECM2C_515 | ecosystem: Environmental > Terrestrial > Soil > Temperate...
GGTTGGAGCGATGCCGAAGAGAATCCCGGTGAGCAGCGAGATCGTAACGGTGAACCCGAGCACCCGCAGGTCAACCCCGGTTGCGAATCCCAGCGGGCGCGTCTGATTGCTGGACACAAACGAAACGATCGCATGCGCTCCCCAGTAGGCGAACAGAATTCCCAGGACCCCGCCAAGCACTGACAGCATCATGCTCTCCGTCAACAGCTGGCGCACCACGCGTGGGCGACCGGCGCCCAATGCCAGCCGCACAGCGATTTCCTTTTGCCGCGCGGCGGCGCGAGCCAGCATCAGCCCCGCAACGTTCGCGCATGCAATCAGCAGAATGATTCCGACCGCAAGCATCAGGACGTACAGGGGATTGGAGTAGTCGCCTCGCCTCCCGATCAAGCCGGTTTGCGCCGGCAACAGCGTCACTTCCGGATTATCGGCGGCTGTAGAAAGCGTCTTTGGGCCGTCTCCCGGCGCTGCTCCTGGTGGAGCAGCAAGGATGACCGGCGCCTTCCCCGCGGATTTGGCCATCGACTCGCCGGCAGCCTCCCTGGGAGCTGAGACTGCACCCTCCGGAGCTGGCTGGACCGGTACGCGCGCCCTCCCCCGGCCGGTCCCACCATTCGGCAGCGGCATAGCCCCGTGAAACATTTGATCGCTACGTGGGCTGCGCCCACCCGGCCCTAACGGCATCTCTCCGCCATGGAAAAGCGGAACCGCTCCGTGCAGCATTTCGTTTTGGAAGAGCCCGCTCACCGCCACTTGCGCGGAAGCAAGCTCCGTTCCCGGTTTCAGCCGGCCGACAATCGTGAGCCACCAACTACCCACGTCGCTAGAACGGTTTCGCCAAAAAACATCATCGGTAATACGTTGCGCGTCGGAGAGCGGTAGCCAAACGTCGTAATCGCTACCCGGAGTAATCCCGGTGAATCTCTGTTCAGCTACGCCGACAACGGTAAATGGGACGTTGTTCAACTCAATCGTGCGGCCGACTATGTCGCGAGAGCCGCCGAAGGCGCTCTGCCAGTAGCCATAGTTCAGCACGGCAACCGGCGCGGCGTCCGGTTTGTCGTCCGCTGCCTCGAAAAGCCGGCCCGCGGCGGCTTTAAGGCCCATCGTGCGGAAGAACTCCCCCGAAACGAGCTGACCATTGATAACGGTCGCTGGCCCGTTCCCGGTCAAGTTCAACCTGCCTGAGTTGGCAAAGGCCGCCGTCGCCGCAAAGATATTCGCCTGCGCTATTTCACGAAACATTGGCTCCGAAAACGAACAGCCATAGGGATTTGCCGCCCCAGGCATCACATTCAGCGGACAATCTCCGGAAGTCATGTACCCGTGAATATTCGGCTGACTCCGAGCGCTCCACTTAAGCAGCGCCAACTGCGAAGGATTCTCCACCGGCAGCGCGCGCAGCATCACCGCATCGATCAAGCTGAAAATAGCCGTGTTCGCGCCAATCCCCAACGCCAGCGTCAGAATGGCTACCGCTGCAAACCCGGGTGACTTACGCAGCATGCGCAGCCCGAAGTGAATATCCTGCAGCAACTGCTCGAGCCAAACGAGGCTCCACACCTCTCGCGTATCCTCCTTCACCCGCGCCACATTGCCGAACTTGCGCACCGCCGCATAACGCGCTTCCTCCGCGGGCATCCCACGGTCGATGTTGTCCTGCGTTTCCCGTTCGATGTGCTCGCGAATGTCCTGGTCAAGGTCATCCAGCATTTGCTTGCGGCGAATCATGATTGGCCTCCCGTTCTGCCCAACGGTGAATCTCTTTCGGGGGTTCTTTGGTAGACATTCTAGGTGAGGATAAATCGCTTCCACCTAGAATGTCAACCGGAACGGCCAACGCTCAACCGTCGTTCGATCGGGGGATTCAGGCAGAGATACACGCCGCCAGTTGCACAGGCTTCCGGCCGGTGTTCTGTGTCCTGGGCTACAGCCGCTGGATCGTCAGCGGATCGGGTTCTCCCGCAAAATATTTCTGGAGAGCATTTTTGAAGACCGAATTCTTCGAGGTGACGTTCGCAAACAGGGTCATCGAAGACCGAAACTTCAGATCATCAGGGCTCCCAAATATCCGCTGGATCGAACGCCCCTCCACGCTCAACACTAGTTCCGTGCACTGTGTCAGTCGCGGCCCAAGAATGCCATTCTCCAAATAAGCCTGAGCTTCCTGTTTCGATGAGATCGCATATCTCACCGCCATCGCGCTGTTTCCAAGACCTTGCAACTGCGGAAAAATGAACCACATCCAATGGCTTTTTTTATGGCCTGCCCGCAATTCATCGCATACTTCCTCGAAGCAACGATTCTGCGCCTCCACAAAGCGTTGCAGATCATAAGGGTCCTTTGTGCTCATCTTTAATCCCTACGCTTGGTCGCTCTACTTCTTTGCCGCTGCGCGCTATAATTTGATGAAGGTCCCAGCTGGGCAAGTTTCGAGGGGCTACATGCACAAACAAGTGAAAATTGCGACGCAACAACTCCCGATCGACGAGTGGGTCGCGGGGTTGGCGGCCATGCGCGAGCCGGAGTTTACCCTGGAAGCGGTGCAGGAATACATCTTGCAGCATGCCGTGCGGCCCGAGACGCTGGAGAAATACCTCTTCTTCTCCAAGGGCAATTACACGCGCAATCTGATTTTCAAGAACGGCGTGTTCGAGTGCATGACCATTTGCTGGGAGGTCGGGCAGTTCAGCCGCATCCACAATCATCGCGGTCAGAATTGCTGGATGTCCGCGCCTGTCGGGCGGCTGCGCGTGCAGAATTTTCGGGTCGACGAACGCGATGCGCTGTGCGGAACCTGCCACATCGTTCCCACCGACACCTACGACATGGACGCGGTTCATCCAGCCTACGTAAATCCGCTGGAACCGGTGCACCAGGTGCAGAACTTGGCGGAGTTCAACCAGCGCGCGGTAAGCATCCACGTGTATTCCAAACCGTTCGACACTTGCGAGATTTACCAGCGCGAGAAGGGCACCTATGCTGACGTTCCGCTGCACTACACCAGCGAGTATGGGAAATTGAACCCCGACGAGAAGCTGCTGTAGCTGATTGCTCTAACAGGTCTGATAAACCACAAGTTCTTGAGTGAAAGAGGCTTAGGACCGCTAAGAGCCGCTGGTTCGCGGTTCGCGGTCACTCTCGCCGCGTTTCGCCGCTTTATTTTCTTCGCAATTGTAAGTAAACACGTAGCTTGACTGTCCCATTTTCCCCTGATTTCTTCTTTCCCAATCAGTATGTCACAATTCCTGTATGACAACGGAGGCTCGCGACATCCGCAAGCACGTGCTGTCCAATGGCCTGGTGGTCATCACCGAGACTATGACGCACGTGCGTTCGGTATCCGTGGGCGTTTGGGTGCGCAATGGCTCGCGCCGTGAGGTGCAGGAAGAAAACGGCTTGGCGCATTTCATGGAACACATGGTCTTCAAGGGTACCGAGCGGCGTTCCGCGGAAGCGATTGCGCGGGAGATGGACTCAGTTGGCGGGATGCTGGATGCCTTCACCTCCAAAGAACAGATTTGCTTCAACGCCAAAGTGCTCGACGAGCATTTGCCGATTGCGTTCGACATCATCGCGGATCTGGTTTTGCGCCCGAGGTTCGATTCCGAGGATGTGAAAAAAGAACGACAGGTGGTCCTCGAAGAAATCAAGATGGACCTGGACAATCCGGAATATTTGCTGCATGAAATTTTCACGCGCGGCTTCTGGCCGGGGCACGCCCTGGGCCGCCCGATTTTGGGGACTCCCGAAACGGTTCGCAAATTCAGTAAGGAAGGGCTGCGCAACCGCTTTGCGTCGTGGTTCGCTCCGGACCGCATTGTGCTGACCGCCGCGGGAAACGTACCGCACGAGAAAGTATTGGAACTGGTGCAACGCGAATTCGGCGGATTGAAAGCGGCTGGCCACGTGGAGGCGCATGCCGCTCCCGCAACGGAAGCGCCCATCCATCTGGAAACCAAGCGCGATCTCGAGCAAGTGCATGTGTGCCTGGGCGTGCCGTCCTACCCGCTCGCGCATGAGGGCCGCTTCGCCGTCGCGGTGATGAATAATCTGCTGGGCGGCGGCATGTCGTCGCGCTTGTTCCAGAATATTCGCGAAAAATTGGGTCTGGCCTACGCGGTGTTCAGTGAATTAACGCCGTATTCCGATGCCGGAATGATGACCGTGTACGCCGGCACCGCCCGCGAAACAGTCGGCCAGGTAATCGACCTGATCGTGAAGGAATTCCGCGACTTGAAAGAGTCGCCGGTCAGCGAAGAAGAGTTGCTGCGCGCCAAGAATCACTTGAAAGGCTCGCTCATGCTTTCCCTGGAATCCACCAGCTCGCGCATGTCCAACCTGGCGCGTCAGGAGCTGTACTTCGGCCGCTTCTACTCGCTCGACGAAATTCTCGACTCCATCAGCAAGGTAACCCGTCAGCAAGTACAATCTGTGGCTCACGAATTCTTCCGCCCGGAGCAAATCGCTGTCACCGTTCTCGGCCCCCTGAACGGGTTCACCCTCGACCGTTCCCGCCTCGCCTGCTAGTTCCTGCTCAGGGAAATCAAGCATCGGCTAACTCGAGTCCGTCTGCTATCTCTGCCGTTTCGGCGTATTCGATATGCAGAACACGGCGTGGATAATCGATGAGCGATTTTGACGACGCGTGGACAACCAACGGACGCATCGCCAAGACGCCGCCTTTGGGAACCGCACACTCGACGGATTGAATCTTCATTGAGAGCTCGTGAATGGCGTTGTCAGTAAGTACGCCCAACACGTGAGTGCCTGGCAGCACTCGCAGTGGTCCGTTTTCAACGGTGGAGTCATCAAGATGAACTCGTAACGCGAGTATTTTGCTCAGTGCGCTAGCCGGCGCGTGTGCGTACGTCACTCCATCCTTAACGGACCAGGGCCCCCATTCCGGAGTGTCGCGTTGCCTTTCCAATGGCAAGGCGGTGTCTTGATGCCAGGCGACCAGCCAGTTTGCGGTTGGGGACTTATCGAACATGGTCGCCTTAAAAGGCAGCGCGCCGTTGCCAAGTATCTTTCGGGCCATTCCAAGCAGCCGCTCATGTGTAGCCAAGGTGCGTACACTCGCAAATCTCATTCCGTGCCGGACACCTGCTCTGCTGCGGCGTATGCCTGGATTGCTCAGTTCGACGGTCAATGAATTGAGATCGTGAGCATCAAGCACACTCCGGACAATTGCAAATCCTTCATCGTGGACAGCGTCCAGCCAATTCAAGTTTTGTCCGCCGTAAGTATCCTGTCCGAAAAACATTCTAAGTAGATTCTCATTTTTTTTAACCCGCCATTTCGACGGGCAGACGCGGGCCGCTCGCAGCATCTTAACGTCTCCGTTACCCAAGATTCACATTCAATCGCTAGAGTCCCGACCTATCAGCCTGTTTCGGCCCGTTTTTCGATAGCACCAGGGCCTGGGACGAACGCAGGGGTGTTTTACGACGGACTTCTGCTTGCCGATGGATCCGGCCAGTTAAGCGACCGTCTGCAATTTTAAATTGGAGGGTTTTTCATTATGCGGAAGTGGTATCACTACGCGTTGTTCTTATTTGCGTCTGGCGTCTTCTGCACCAGCTTATCCCACGCACAAACCGGCCGCGGCACCATCGCGGGAACCGCCAGGGACGAGGCGAATTCCGCGCTGGCCAGCGCACTCATCGAAGTCCAGCCGCTGGGAAGAAAAGTGGTCGCCGACGATCAAGGACAGTTCCGAATCACCGATGTGCCCGCGGGTGAATACACGGTCACCGTTTCTTACGTTGGGTTTGCACCGGTCAGTTCAACCGTAAAAGTCGAGGCTGGGCAGACGGCCAATGTGGACATCATGCTCAAGGTTGCTTCGGTAAGCGATCAGGTAATCGTTACCACGGAGCGACTGCAGGGTGAGGTCGAGGCCATCAACATCGAACGCATGTCGGACGACATCGTGCAAGTGTTGCCCGCCAAGGTCATCAACAGCTTGCCAAATACCAACGTGGCGGATGCCGTCGGCCGCCTGCCCAGCGTTTCCTTGGAGCGCGATGAAGGCGAAGGGAAGTACGTGCAAATCCGTGGTACCGAGCCGCGGCTGAGCAACGTGACCATTAACGGCGTCAACGTGCCTTCACCGGAAGGCGTCGTCCGCAACATCAAGCTGGATGCGGTTCCCGCTAATTTGGTGGAGCGTATCGAGGTATTCAAGACGCTTTCCGCCAATCAAGATGCTGACGGTATCGGCGGTACCGTGAATCTGGTAACCAGGACCGCTGGTGAAAAAGCGACCTATAACTTTGGTGGTGAAGGGGGGTACACGCCGATTCAGGGCGGCCGAACCCTTGGCGGATTCGATGGGACGGTAGGTAAGCGCTTCGGCGTTGAGAAAAAACTGGGCTTTATTCTCGGTGGTACTTTCGATCGCAACAACCGCGGCATCGACGACCTGGAACCCGTGCAGGCGGCAACTACGTTCAACAGCACGAATCTGGCGTACGTTTCGAGCGAGGACATTCGATCGTATTCCTATTACCGAACACGCTACGGCTTTGCTGGTGGCCTCGACTACAACCTGAAACCCGGCACCAACATTTACTTGAAAGGTCTCTATTCCGATTTCCACGACTACGGCGATACCTGGGTTTACACCCCGAACGCCGGCAACACCATCACTTCCGTAAACGGTTCGCAGATTACCTTTGCGGACGCGCTGCAATGCCAGACCATCAATCAATCCGCGGATGACCCCGCGCAGGGAGGCACGCTGAACAGCAATCCGTGCTCTCCAGGATCATTACAATACCGGCACTACATTCGCCGTCCGGATCAGCAAGTTTTCAGTATTTTGACGGGAGCCCGGCACGACCTTTCGTCAACCTTGATTGTCTATGAATTCGCGGGCTCCCGGTCGCACAACCTCGGTGGGCAGGATTTCGCCACCACTAACTTCCAGGGACCGGCCGCCAGCTACGATCAGTTTGGCAATTTGCAGCCCGGATCGAACGGCACGAACAATGGGCTTAGCCTGGCCGATCCTTATCGACCGAGGCTTAGTCCTCTTGATGGCACCAATCTTTACGATCCCACGCTTTACTCTCTTTCTAATACGATCCTTCCTGTATACCACGCCACCCAGGTTAATTATCAAGGCGCGGCGTCTTGGGCGCGGCGCTATACCGCTCATGGCCATTTCGGCACTTTCGAGATGGGCGTGAAGGTTCGTGACTCGCACACCACACAGGACGAGAACGATCTTCTTTACGGGTTCAACTCCGGCAACCCGATCACGCTCTCTTCTGTGCTGGGTACCTATACAAATCCAAGCTATTACGATCATTCCTTCCAGGTGGGCACGCTAGCCTACGGCCCAGTATCCGACTACAACAAGATCACCCAAGCCTTCCTTGGGAACATCGGTGAATTCCAGTTCGACCCGGTCAACAGCGCTACGCGTTCCGCCAGCGCTTTCTTCGACGCCGACGAGCGCGTTTACGCCGGCTACCTGCAAAACGCCATTTCCGTCGGAAAATTCCGGTTCGTAACCGGCGTTCGTTTTGAGGGCACCAACACCAGCTTCTTGACCAATCAAGTGACGGCTAATGTCGATGCGTCCGGCAATTCCTTGCCACCCACTATCTCCCCGCTGCGCCAAAGCTCCGACTACCTGAATGTGTTGCCCAGCCTTCAGGTTCAGTATCTACTCGAAAAGAACACCAATCTGCGTGCCAACTTTAGCCAAGGCATTTCCCGGCCCAATATCGGCGACCTTGTTCCTACGACCATCGTTGATCCAAACGCCAGTCCCAAGAGCGTTTCAACCGGTAATCCCAACCTGAAGCCGACTAAGGCCAACAACTACGACCTTCTGATCGAGCACTTCTTCCAGCCGCTCGGTATCGTGCAGGCTGGTTTCTTTTACAAGCAGTTATCCAATCCCATTTATCCGACTGCCGTCACGCTCGCTTCCGGACCAGAGGCCGGTTTTCTACTGACCCAATCGATTAATGGCCCGAACGCTCACATCACCGGCTTCGAGGCCGCCTGGGAGTACCGCCTGTCGCGTCTCCCTGGAATGTTGGGCGGTTTCGGCGTTGCCGCCAATTACAGCTATACGCAGTCGCAGGTCACGTTTCCCGCGGGTTTTTCGAACGGTCGCAACGACCACCCTACCCTGCAGCGCCAAGCCCCCAACAACTGGAACTTCGGCCTGACCTATGACAAGAGCCGTTTTTCCGGGCGGTTCGCCATCACCCACAATGATGCAAACCTCTGGCAATACGCCTTTCAGCAGAACTCCACACCGAACGATCCCATTCTCGGAATAAAAGGTCCGACCGGCGATATCTATCTGTATGCGCACACGCAATTCGACGTGCAGGGCAGCTATCGTATGTACAAGGGGCTGAGTTTCTTTGCCTACGGACTAAATCTGAGCAACGAAGTATTTGGCTTCTACCAGGGCAGCAAGATTTATCCGATCCAGCGCGAGTATTACCACCCCACCGTGGCATTCGGCATGCGCTGGTCATCAGCGTCCGAGTAGACGACTCTGCGGTCGTAAGAACTTGCGGTGGGCGGTGGTAATTGTCACCGCGCCCATTTTCTTGCCGCTACGCCCATCTTTTCGTTACCGCGCTCCGCTATTCGTTGCCGTGGTTATTTTTCTCATTGCGTCAGAACTCGTAAGTGTTTTCGGCGTTGACGCGACGCCGGGGGTCTGCGATGATTCTGAAAATTTGTTTCGTCGCTGCACTGGGGGAACGCGATCGGTTTAAAGGTGTCCATCCTGGCGTCGGGCAGCTCGGGGAACATCACTTTACTCGAGACCGAGAGCACCCGCCTCCTTATTGACGCCGGACTGGGCAAGCGCGAAACCCTGGCGCGGCTGGCCGCTGTCGAGCAAAGTGTTGACCACCTCGACGGCATCCTGATTACCCACGAACACAACGATCACTGCAGCGGGTTGCCGCAGATGCTGGGCTTGTGGAGGGCGCCGCTGTATGTGACCGAGCCAACCATGGAAGCGCTGGAGCGCACGCTGCCCGAGACTCTGGGCAAGCGGCTGCGCGGAGTGGAAAAAATCCAGGCCGGACAGCGTTTTTGCGTCGGCGATATCGAAGTCCACGCCTTTGCGATTCCGCATGATGCTGCCGACCCTATCGGGTTCACGTTTCGCTCAGATGGCGTGAAGCTGGCGCTGGTCACCGATCTGGGGTACATGCCGGCGCTGGTGAAAGTGCATTTGCGCGATGCGGATTGCCTGGTGCTGGAGTCGAATCATGACTTGGACATGTTGAAGGTGGGGCCGTATCCGTGGGTGGTGAAGCAGCGGGTGCTGAGCCGCACAGGGCATTTGTCGAACCATGCGGTGAGCGAATTTCTGGCCGATCCAGACGGTTTTGACGCGCGGGCGCGGTTCTTGGTGCTTGCGCACCTTTCGCTGGAGAACAACAATCCGGATCTGGCGCTGATTTCCGCGGAAGAGGCGCTCAGGCGCCGTCCGGCGGAATGCGCGTTTGGCGGAGAGCTTCTGGTTGCCTCGCAACAAGTTCCTCTCGCGCCGATTCAATTGTAATCCCGCTGCTGATCCAGTTTTTCCGCCGACGTCCGGAAGCATCTTCAAAGGCTCAATTCATTTGCGGCTGGCGTATTCGGAGGCGCCGAGAAAATGCAAGGAAACGTAGGGCTCGTTGCCTACGACCCAGGAATCGTGGCCGGGCGGAATGTAGAAAACCTGCCCTGCGCGCATTTCAATCACCTCGCCGTTGCTCATCGCGGCGGTGGCGCAGCCGGAAACGACCATGCCCACATGCTCGACCTGGCATTCTTTTTGTCCCAGGGTTTTGCCGACGTGTTGGGACCAGCGCCAGCCCGGTTCGTACGTGGCGCGGCCGATGGTCATGCCACCCAGGTGGACGATTTCAAATTTTCCTTTCTCGAAGGTGCGGACTTCGTCGGGAGATTCAAATCGTTTCAGAACGACTTCGGTCATAACAAACTCCTCTGCGCAAGATTTTTCCTCAGGCACTGAAGTGCAATCACCTGACGAGGCCGTATGTCGGAGCTAAAGCTCCGACCCCCAAGCTAGCGGCCGTGGCGCAGGTAGTCGTCGGTTTTGTTGAGCCAGTCCTCGCGCGGGGGATCGAAGACATCCAGATCGATGGTGTCTTCGATGGCCCAGGCTTCGTGGGGCATGTTGGACGGGATACAGAGGACTTCTCCGGCGCGGACCACGATTTCTTTGCCGTCGATGGCAAACTTCAGGGCGCCTTCCAGGATGTAGGTGACTTGCTCGTTGTGATGGTGGTGTAGCGGTACGTGCGCGCCCTTCTTCATGTGCACGCGGGCGAGCATAACCTTGTCGCCGACCAGCATCTCGCGGTCGATTAGTGGATTGAGCTTTTCGCGCTCCACCGTTTTCCAGGGAATGTATTTCATTTTTGCTGCTGCGCTCATTTCATTTCTCCATAGAGGCGCGCGGCATTGTCGTGGAGATACATGCGCGCGAGCTCGAGTGCTTTTTCTTCGGTGAAGGCGCCTTCGGCGACCAACTCCGCGAGGGCCGCGGCGACAGCGGTGCGCGCGGAACGGGCGGCGAGCCAGAAGGTTTCCTCAGCGCCCACCGCGTCGTTGAACGGGAAAGCGTCGGAGCCGAACATCATGCGCTCAGGAAAAAGCGAAATCCACTGCTTCAAGATATTTTTCAGCTCGGACGGATAGACGTAATACCCCATCAACGATGAATCGGTATAGACGTTCTTCGCGGCAGTGAGCCAAATCATTTCCAGGGTGTAGGGATAGCCGCCGTGAATCAGCACGAATTTGGTTTTAGCGTAGCGCGGATCGCGCAAAACATTTTCAAGGTTTAGCGGGTTCCCATTACGCAAGCTGAAGTAATCGCCGATGCCGACGGCGCTGTGAAAATGCACAGGCAAGTTGAGTTTCCCGGCTTGGTCGATCAGCACGCGGAAAATATAATCCTGGAAGATACGGTAGTCGTCGTTGGAGGGAACGCCGCCCGCGTGATATTTGGCATAGATGGCTGCGGCCTTTTCGCGCGGCGGGTCGCTGAAATATAGGCTGCGGAAATAAGCGGCTTCAAACTTAATGGCCACGCCGCTTTTTTTCTGGTTGTCGGTGAGAGTCTGGCGCACGAAAGATTCGTAGCCGGCGAGGTCGGCGGGCAAGGCGCTGACATTTTCCTGCTGCATGTAACGATGCAGAACTTTTTCTTGCAGCGGGATGTACACGCCCATATCGGGGTTTTTGCCGGTCTGATCGCGATTATCGAGGGGGAAAAGAAAAGAATCAACGAAGAAAACCCAGTGGAAGCGCTTGGGATCGAGATAGGGAGCGAGAGCGACGCGGTTAGCCAGACAGGTTTCGATATTGAGTTTGTCGAGAATGCTGTCCCAGTACTCGGTGGTGCCGGATTTTTCGGCGGCTTTCTTCTTTTCGATTAGCCATTTGGCATGTTCGGGCTGGAAATCGTCGTAAGGGTAGGCGAAGAGCGATTTGGCGGCGGCAACGAATTCGGGATTGGTGTCGCGCAAGCGCAGGACCGAGGTTTCGTCGGGAGGCGCGGCTTGTGCGTCCATGTCGGAATCGTCCGGGAAGGTGGCGTGGGAGTGATTGTCGTAAATGGGGATGCGTTCGATTTGCGGGAGCAGGCGGTCGTAGATTTTCTGGACGTCTTGCGGGGGAGCGAGAGGTTTCGCTTGGGGGTAGATGGACGAGATGGAGAGCAAGGCTGCCAGTGTTGCGGATCCGATTCGCAGTGCTTTTTTCATCTACGATGCTCTCCGAGAAATCTTGCTTGCTTGGCTGGACCGAGGCCTGGCTTGCGCCTCACAGCCATGAGTGGCTGTGCTACTGGGACGCACTGCGCGTCCCTACGACACCTCGCCAGCGGGACGAAACACGTTCGAT
>Ga0307477_10003377_pt1 | contig 11908 bp, 13 predicted proteins | sample atmos_gasesECM2C_FD_203316 | JGI IMG/M metagenome (GOLD analysis project Ga0307477, IMG submission 203316) | Hardwood forest soil microbial communities from Morgan-Monroe State Forest, Indiana, United States - atmos_gasesECM2C_515 | ecosystem: Environmental > Terrestrial > Soil > Temperate...
ACGAGCCGGTGCATTTTCAGCCGCGCTATCGCGGGATTCACGTGCTGCACCGCGACGAAAGCGGCCTGGAAAAGTGCGTAGGGTGCTTCCTGTGTGCGGCGGCGTGCCCGGCAAATTGTATTTATATCGAGGCCGCGGAAAATACGGACGCGAAGCGCATTTCGGCGGGGGAGCGTTATGCCAGCGTGTACAACATCGATTATTCGCGCTGTATTTTCTGCGGTTATTGCGTGGAGGCGTGCCCCACGGATGCGATCACGCACGGCCATGGGTTTGAGCTCGCCACCTACGACATCAATTCGCTGGTCTATCGCAAAGAGCAGCTTCTCGAAAAAGGAGCGGCCGCAACCGCTTCGGCTCGGTAATTTCCGGTAAAAATAATCTGCAAAGAATGAGTTGGGCTCGCTGGAGTCGAGCTGCGTTTGCTCAGATGCGCGCGAAGAAGTTCGCGTCTTGCAAATCCCTGTCTTCTAAAAAATACAACGCTGCTTAGACGTAACGCTTGGGCTGGCTGGAGGCGGCGATGCGTGGAGCGGCGGATGAGTGCGATGTTGAGGCGCGCGGGTGCGGCGGCATGGCTGGGCGGTTGGCGTCGCGGGTTTTGCGCCAGCTTGGCGCGACGGTCGATCGCACACCTCGGCGTGGCCTCGGCGAATCCGCGTTGCCCGCGGGAAGCGGCCGCAAAACTGCCTTTTCGGGCCATTTTTTGCACTGCCGCTCACGGGCGGGCGCGAAATCCGGGCTGCGCGCCCGCTCGATCCGCGAAAAAATTATAGGACACGGAGTGTGCGGCATTGCCCCGCGCATCGCAGGCCGGCGTGGGTTCATGGTTGCCCACCGGAGCCGACGGGCGTTCGCACTGCTCGCGCGTGGCCGGGTGCTCGCGCTGCTCCATCAACCAGCGCGCCAGCATAGCCGCGGAATTTTCTTCCAGCCAGCAATCCAGCAGTTGCGTGATCTCTTTGCGGAGATTGGCCGCGTGGCTAAGCCGCGAAAGCTCATAGCTTTGCAGGGAATTGCGGGAAGCGGAGAGAAGAAACTCCCAGGGCGGCTCGGTTTTACCAGTGCTCACGACGACCTCCACGGAAAACACTGCGAAATTACCAGTGTAGTTACTACAGTCAATAGTACCCACGTACGTAAACATTGTGGAAAAGTGTGCAAATCTTTTGCTCGGAATTACGAGCCAAGCGGCTTCACAAGTTCTGGACTGGGGACGCCGTGATCCCTCCAGCCGCATCGGCATCGAATGGCCTTCGCGCTTGCAGCGCGTGTGCGGGCGACTACGAAGATCCAGAGCGGACGGCATCGGAAGAGGCGAGCGAAAAAAACCGCGCCGAGGAAGCGAGCGCTGACGAAACGGAGCGATCCGTACCGCGCGAAGAATTTCCTGCTCGGGAGAAATGAAAGCAGGAAGGAGGCGAGGGTATGGGGAGAACACGGGGGACGCAAACGGTGCGCCTCATTCTGCCAACGCAGCGCGATGTATTGCGCGACGTCATGCTGACGGCGGGGAAGTACGGCGCATGGATGACGCTGCGCGAGCTGGCCAGGCTGACACGCTACGGCGAAACCAGCATCTCGGCGCAGTTGCGGCATCTGCGCAAGGCCAAGTGCGGCGGGTTTGTCCTGGAAAAACGGGTGCGCAAGCCGGAGGTGGTGAGCAGCGAAGAGCACTTTGTGGTGTGGGAGTACCGGTTGACGCCGCGCCGCGCGTTTGCCGGCAAGCGCCAGGAATCGCGACGGCGGAGACGGCAATGAGCGTCAAGCCGGAGCTCGCGTTCGATGTTTGTTGGGAAGTGTATCGCGGTGCGCGCGAAGTGCTGGAAGCCAAGCGCGGCATGTCCGCGATGGACTGGAAGGAAGCCACAAAATTTTTGTGGCGGCCGGATTTTCGTCCGCGGCTCGCCGAATGGGTCGCGGACTTCGCGCTTGCCGGCCAGGCCGCTCTCGAGGGGCCGGACTGCGCGTCACGCATGGTGCTGTTCCGGCTGTACTACCTGGGCCTCGCGCCGTACGAAAACGCGCGCCATTTTCTCGGCCTCAGCGAGCACAGCTGGGTGAACTGGTCGGAGGAAGTGCGCCGCCGCGTCGGCAAAGAGCTGCTGCGTCGCGGCATGTTCCCTCCGCGAAAATATTTCAGCAACGCGGCGTAGGAGTTGGCATGATCACGCCAGTTGCACCGGATCGCTGAGGCGGAGGGGCTTGCCGGTTTCGGTGGGGGCGACGCGGGTGTTTGTGGCTAGGCGATAAAAATGGTCGAAGCGGGCGGCGGGGGCCCAGGGCGGCAGGTTTTCGCGGCGCAGGTCGCTGAAACGCTTTTGGAAGCCGACGAGGTCGGCGCCAGTTTGCCCGTCGCGCGCGGGAACGGGGCAGCGGGCGCACGGGTTGCTGCCCTCGAAGTTGACCTCGCCGATGCGGAAGCGCACCACGCTGCGTTCGTCTTCGCCGTAGAGCTGATCTTCCCAGAACGCGGGCAAGTGCCCGTTTGCGCTCGCCGCATTCGCAACCGCGTCGGCGCTATCGATTTCGAGCGTGGTGCGAAAACGCCGGCGGGCATTGTCGAGGCTCAATCCGGGAAACCAGCCGGCCACGGTTTGCAGTGACGCCGTGGAAATAATCGTGGGGCCGTTGGCGATGTTGTCATCGGGAAAGCCTTCGGGCGCGTGGCGCACCAGGATTTGCTGCTCGAAGTAGACGCTGAACCATTCGGCCGCGTCCTCGGCGCCGCCAGGGAAGGGAAACGTGCGCGCGGGAATCTTGCGGCGATCGCCGGGAACCGCGAGCGTGACGGAGCTGAGATCCGGCGCGTACGTGGCGCGGATCAAGTGCATCGCGGCGGTGCGCTTACCATTGACCCAGCGGCCGTCGACGGAGAAGAGCGCCCAAGCGCGGTCGTGTTCCAGTCCGCCGCCAGGACCGATGCGCGCTTCCGTCACCGAAACAGGATCAAGCGACTTGATCGGGTGCAAGCGGATGCCCGTCAGCCGCGGCAGGAATGCGTGAGTTTGCACGCAAAGATTGTAGCCCAAGTCGCGCCTGTCGAACGCTTTGCCGTTGAGTGGCCCTGCGCTCAGTTGGAGCTTTGCCGGCGCCAGCCGGTCAGGAGAAAATACGCGCCGATCAGCGAGAGAACGGCGAACGCGACCGCCAGAATCGTGTGCACGATGAGGAACACGGCGCTCCCGTCATGATGGCTCATGATGTGCGCCGTGTCGTGGACCATGATGTGGCCAAAGGCCAGCGTGGTGAACAGCACAGAAATGCCGCTCGCGATGTACAGCGTTCGCTTCATTTTCGTTTCCTCCGATTGCATCACACGGGTTCCGCGGCCCAAAGTCTACCACCGCCGCACGCTAATGGGTCCCTCAAGCCGCCCTGCGGGAGCAACTTTCATTTCAAGCCTAAAGCCTTGGGATGCTTCGGTTGATACAGGTGGATATCGCCGCCGCCGGGAAGGCGCATTTTTGTGATGGAACCCCATCGCTCTTCCTGAATTTCAGAGCACGTAACGTTCTTCTTCGCTAGCGCGGCCATTTCGGATTTCAGATCGTCGCACATCAAATAGAGTTCGTGGACGCTATTCTTCTCGCCCGGATGGAAGGCTGCTTCGGCCGGCGGCAGCGCGAAAATCAGCCAGCCGTGACCCGCATCAACGGACTTGAAACCCAGGACGTCGCGGAAAAATGCGCGGTCCGCTTCGGCATTTTTGCTGTAGATAATTACGTGCGCGCCAGAAATCATTTGTCCGTCCCAAGAGATTCCCGGAACCGCTGGCGACTGCTTGATCGTGGAAGGTTAGGCGGTGCAGCCTGCCTGGGGGCGAGGCAGGCTGCGCCCGTCGAGCCAGCAAGTTTAGGGGCGCGCAGCAGCGGCGCTGGTGCCCGCGGTTAGCGAACGATATCCGGTCGTTCCGGCCTTCTTGATGGCCTCCAGCGCTTCCGCGGTGGTCATCAGCGGCGTGGTCTTCTCGCTTTTCACGGAACCGCCGGCCGCGAAGGCAATGGCGATTGCCGCGGCGCTGACGTTATCGGGCATTTCGGTGATGACCACGACATCGTATTCGCCAAAGGCGAAAAACGCGTTGTGGATGCGACCGCCGAGCTTTTCGATCGGCCCCCGCACCGCTTCGATGCGGTCCTGGGGATTGGCAACGAGCCGCGCCCAAGCTTCCGGCGTGTAGCTCACTTGACTCAGATAATGCGGCATGTGTGTCCTCCTCGATTTGCGCGGGAGCCGGCGCGAGGCCAGTCCGCGCAAGGATGAATTGGGATGGGAATTCGGCAACTATGCTCCTGAAAAGAAACGAGTTCAAGAAAAAATAAGAAAAGTTGAAAATTTCTCTTGACAAAAAAGTAGAAATCGGTATACACTCTTTCCTGTAGAAAACCACGCCCCGACAATTCGGGGCGTTTTTGCTTTTCAGGCCGCGAATTTTTGCCATGCCTCCGCTACCGCCGGAGGCATTTTTGTTTTTAGCCATCCAACGGCACCCTTCGTAACTCGCGAGAAATCAATCAGAAACCACGGAATCAAGGAGTCGTTATGCCCGCCTATCAGAACGTGACCCCGCCCAGTTCACTCTTTTCCGGCGATGTCGGTTTCAGCTTCAACAACGAAGCATTTCCCGGCAGCGCCACATCGGGAACGCAGTTCGCGCTGCCCAGCTTCACCGGCACAAACGACCCCGGCACAGCGGTGCGCTGGCAGACAATCTTCGGCACCGCGCCCACCGCCGTGAACATCGTGCTGCAGGGCGCGATGGCGGACGTCGACAGCGAGTATCAAACCATTGACACCTCCACCGCCACTACCGGGGAGGCGCGCTCGATCCCCAGCGCAGCCGTGCCTGGCCAGGTGCAAGCTAAATTCCTGCGCATCCGCTTCGTCTCTTCCACGGGCGGCGCGGGATTGACCGCGAAGATTCTGGTCTGATAGCCCACAACTCCGTTAAGCGCAATGAAACAGTGCATGGCGTATCGCGTTTCGCGGTTTCACCGAAACGCTTGGGTGCGGTGTCTGCAGCCACGCACGCAAGGGCATCCGCTCTGCCGCGCGCACGTGAATTCGCTGCGCGGCGTATTGGTCGGGCTGTGGGTGCACGCATTTCCGCAACCGGCAAAGCCGCCAGCCTCGGCTGCGCAGCGAGTGAACTGATTTACTTGGAGTGTGGTAGCTTGCTACCGCTTTCACAATGTAAACCAGACCGAAGGTGTTTCCACCATCATCAGTCTGCCGCCCGATGACTTTGTAGCGCACCGTCGAGCGCAAAAGCGGCGGCAAGACCGCCGCACTCCAAAGACAAACATGAGCTCAAAAAATAAACCGAATGGACATGGCGCGCTGCTCGCCAAAAGCAGCGGCGCGAACGCTGACACGATTTCGCTGAGCGGAATGGGCCAGGCTGCGTCTGTCGACGCGAGCGAACTCTCCGTTGCAAACGCCGTGGCTTCCTCAGCCGCGGCTCGCGCGGACCGCGAGGCGTGCGCTGATGTGGCTCAGGTCCAAGGCGAAGGGAAGCGGTCCCCATCGGCGGGGACCGCTTCCCAGTCTCATCACAAAAAACGCGGCAAGAAAAAGCGCAAGAAAGCCGGCAAGAAAGCCAGTACGAAAGCGAGCTTAGCAAATGCCACGCGGGAAATTGTGCCTGGGCTGGAGCCGCTTCCCATCGACGGGGAGGCCTTTGTGGACGCCGTACACGCGCAGGTGGACCTCGTTCAGTTGGAAGTGGACTTGCTGAGCTCGGGAGACGACAAACTTGTGCAGCGCGAGCTGGCCTATCTGCGCGAGCTGCGCTACGGCAAGCGCGCGCCGGCAGCCGACGACGGACCGCAGCAGTTCATTTTCGACGCACCTCGACCGGAAAGGGACATGCCATGAACATATCGCAAAGTCTGCTGGAAAAGCTGACACAAACCGTGTACCTCGATCGCGTGCTGAAAATTTTGGGCGTGGCCGGCTTCGTCGTCACCTACCTGAATGCCTGGCGCAGCATGCACTTGGGATTGAAAGTTGGGTTTGTGTGCAGCGCGGCCGCGTGGTTTGTGGGCGCGCGCTTCACGAAAATCTATCGCTAGCGCGAACTGCGTGGGTCGCAAATCCAAATCTGCATCGCGCTTCAGCGATTGCTACCGGCCATTCCCGCGCCAGGAAGAGTTTCATCGCAGCCGCGCAAAGTACCGTCTGTTTGGCGGCGCGGCCGGTCCGGGCAAAACCAAGGCGCTGCTGTGGGAAGCCATTTATCAGGCGCGGGAAGTCGCCGGTTCGGATTCGCTGCTGTTGCGCCGAACGTATCCGGAGCTGGAATCATCGCTGCTCGCGTACTTTCGTCGCGACGTGCCGCGGTCGATGTATCGCCGCTACAACGAAGCCAAGCACATCGTAACGTGGCTTAACGGCTCGACGACGCGCTTTGGCTACTGCCGCAACGAAAATGACGTCTACCAGTATCAAGGCGCGGAGTTTCTGTTCATCGGGCTCGATGAGCTGACGCATTTCACTCTGAAGCAGTGGCAATTTCTGACTTCGCGTAATCGCTGCCCGGTGCCGCGGAGTTTCGCGTGCATGGCCGGAGCCAGCAATCCCGGCAACATCGGCCACGCCTGGGTGAAAGCACTGTGGGTCGACAAGACTCCGCCGCCAGGATTCGAGCGCCCAGAGCTGTACGACGCGAATGCCTACGCCTTCATACGCGCCAAGCTTGCCGACAATCCGATTTACGCCAACGACGCCGCGTACCATCGCACGCTCGAGGCGCTGCCCGAACATTTGCGGCGCGCGTTTCTCGAGGGCGACTGGAACGTTTTCGCTGGACAATACTTCGACGTCTTCGAGTTCGGCCGCCACACCGTGCGCGCCGAAGCGCTGCGCCTCGAACCGTGGTGGCCGCGCTGGATTTCGATCGACTGGGGCTTTCAGCATCCCAGCGCCGTGTACTGGCATTGTGCGGTACCGGAACCCGTGACTCGTGATTCGTGGTCCGTGACTCGTGCACAATCGTCGCGTGATGACGCATTTCACGAGCCACCGGTCACAAGTCACCAGTCACGAATCGTTACGTACCGGGAGTTCGTGCAGTGCGGCCTCTCGCCGCGCATGCTAGCGCAGGGCATCGCCGAACGCAGCGGACGCGAGCGCATCAGCGACGTATTTCTCTCGCCGGATGCCTTCGCGCATCGCACCTCGGAAGCGTCCATCGCCGAGCAGCTCGGCGAAGTCCTCGCCGCCAGTGGTTTGCCGCGCCCCGCGCCTGCCGACGACGACCGCATCGGCGGCTGGCAGCTGATGTATCAGTTGCTCGAATCCGATGCATGGCTAATCACCGAAAATTGCGCGAAGCTGATCGACTGCTTGCCGCAGCTCGTGCGCGACGATCGCCGCGTCGAAGACATTCGCAAGGTCGATGGCGACGATCCCGCCGACGCCGCGCGCTACGGTTTGGTCTCCGGCGGAAGACTCGCCGGTGTCGGGGCAGCGCCTTCCGGCCATGCCGGACACGCGCCGCTCAGGGCGGGGCAACCCCCGCCCCTACATTCGCCGGGCGCGCCGCGCTTCGTCACCGGCATGCCGCTCGGCGAACAGATCGCGCGCCAAATCAGCGCAACGGATCCGACATCGCGCGCCATTCATTCCCAGCGCCTCGAATCCGAAGCCCGCAAACAGTTTCGGCCAAAGAAGCTGCCGCGCCGCCGCTAGCTCAGGCCTGCGGAGTCTGCCCAGGGGCGCTGCGGGGATGGAGGTCCGATCCCTGAGAATGTAGCTCAGGCCCGCTTTCTGGGCCTGAGGCCTTTCGCCGGCACGAACAAAATCGCCGGACGGATGCGCCCCAGAGCCGATCGCACAAGCCTCACCCTTCAGAAAGGGTGAGCTACAGGTTTACATGCTGAATTGGCTGCACAAATTCTTGCAAACGAAATACGTCGGGCTGCTCGAAGGCGAAGTAGCACGGCTGCGCGCGGAGAATCGCGCGCTGACGAATTCGCTGCTGGCTACCGCGGGATTCCCTCCGGTCGATTATCCCGAACCGGCGAAGCCGCAGCCTTTGCCGCGGCTGCGCAAACGCTCCTGGCACCAGATTCAAGCTTGGCGCGAAGCCGGCGCGGCTCGCGACTCGGTCAGTGGTGGGAACGAAGCGTAAGGAAAGAAAAAGGGCGGCTCGAAAGAGCCGCCCGAAGAAGGTACTGAACACAGCTGAGAACCACGAACAGTATATCGCATCGATTAAATCAGTCAATCTTTAATCCACGGAAGGTCGTGCGGGGAGTGGGAGACTCGAACCCCTGGGGCTGCAAGCAGCCTTCCACAGTTCTCAGCCGTGTCCAGTACCCCCACTGGAAGCACTCCCCGAAACACAGCTGAACAAAACGAGACTACAATACTTACCCTCATGTACACAACCCTATAGTATATATAAGGCGGCAGAGCGAATGGATCTGTATCCGACAACTGAGACTTGGACCGGAACTCCGGGCGCGATCGCGCCGGCTGACGGAAACACAGCGAGCGGCGGGGCGCCGGCATCCGTGCCGGCGCGTGGTGCGCACGGCCACGATGGCGATACGCACCTACTCGATGATTCACCCCGCCAGCAAGATAGTGGCGCTACCGGTTTGCCTGATCTTGGCGCGAACAACGAGCGGCTCGAAGATCTGAAGCCGAAGCTGGTGCATGCGCTGCGCGAACTGGTGCGGCAATACCGCGAGGAAGGCGTGGTCGCGCGGCGGCACGAGATCCGGCGCATTCGCCAGGCGCGGCTTTTCTGGCAGGGCTTGCAGTACGCCTGGTGGAATCCCAACGACATGAACTGGCATCTGCCGTTCGAGCAGCGCTTCAGCGACGACCGCGCGCTCGAAGAGATGCCGCGCTATCAATTCGTCACCAATTTTTACCAGGGCTTTGGCCTGTCTTTCATTGCAGTGCTCTCGCAGGATGTTCCGAGCGTGCGCTTCTATCCCCAATCGGCGCAATCGCTCGAAGACATTTCCGCGGCGCGCGCGGCCAGCGACGTGGCCACGCTGATCGAGCAGAACAATCACATCGAGCATCTGCTCACCTCCATCGGCTATTTTCTGTGGACCGACGGCAAGCTCGGCGCCTACGTGCGCTATGTCGCCGATGGCCAGCGCTTCGGCTTCCACGAAGAGAACGAGCTGGAAGCGCTGGAGATTCCCCTCGGCGAAGACGTGTACGTCTGCCCGCAATGCGGCAAAGAAACAGGATTAGCCACAGAGGCACAGAGACACAGAGAAGAAGACAACCGAGGTGATGTCGAGTCGGATCGCGCCTCGGCGGTAGGGGCGCAGCTTTACCCCGAGAGCAACCGAGGGAATGCTGCGCCCCTACTTGGCACGATCTCTTGTGCGCAGTGCGGCGCCGAACTTACCGACGCCAACCTTCGCAAAGCCGAGCGCGTCACCGTCCCGCGTATCGCCGGCACACGCCGCGTGCCCAACGGCCAGGAAGTCATCTCCATCGCCGGTGGGCTCGAGCTGAACACTCCTGTCTGGGCCAACGAGATGCACGAATATCCCTACCTGCAATGGCAGGCGGAAGTGCATCGTGCGAAATTGAAAGCGGCCTATCCGCACGCGGCCGACAAGATCGAAACGTCGCCGTCGCAGGGCGCCGAAGACGTCTACGCGCGCGTGTCGCGGCTCAGCGTCGAGCAAGGCTTGCCGTCGATTCATCCTGGCGACGCGCTGATGAACTTGATCACCTTCGATCGCACCTGGCTGCGGCCATGGGCGTTTTACTCCATCGAAGACGCGGAAGTCCGCGCCGAGCTGCTCGCGCTTTTCCCCGACGGCTGCTACGTCGCATTCGCCGGTGAAGCGTATTGCGAATCGCGCAGCGAATCCATGGACGATCACTGGCGCGTCCTGCACGCCCTCCCCGGCGACGGGCAAAATCGCCCCAGCGTCGGCGATTCGCTGGTGCAAGTGCAGGAGCGCTACAACGTTCTCTCCAACATGCAAGCCGAGACGTATGAGTACGGCATTCCGCCGATTTACGCCGACCCGCAAGTGCTCGATTTCGATGCCCTGGCCAATCAAGTGGCCGAGCCGGCCGCACATTTTCCGGCGCGCGCGCGCCCGGGCCAGCCGCTCGCCGCGGGATTTTTCCAGCCGGCGCCGGCGCAAGTTCCCCCGGACATGCTGCGACATCAGCAGGATTTGATCGGCCCCGTCGCGCAATTCTTGACCGGGCTGTTTCCCGCCGTTTTCGGCGGCAACATGGAAGATGTGAAGACCGCGTCGGGTTACGCGCTCGCGCGCGACCAGGCGCTTGGCCGCCTGGGTTTAGTATGGCGACGCATGAAGCAGTTCTACGCCGATGTGCTGCTGCTCTCGGTCGACGTGTTCCGCAAAAATCGCCCGAACGACGCGGAAATTCCCCTGCTCGGACCCGACGGCGTTTTCGATTCCCACGTAATCCGCATCGCGGACTTGAAGGGCAACATCTGCGTGCATCCGGAAGCCGATGAAACCTTTCCCCGGCTGAAGTCGCAGCAGCGCGGCGTGCTGCAGCAAATGTTCGGCATCAACGACCCGATGATCCAGCGCGCGCTGACCGAGCCGGCCAATCTCGGCTACATCAAAAATGTGCTAGGGCTCACCGAGTTGGTCATCCCCGGCGAAGAATCCCGCAACAAACAGTTGCGCGAAATCCAGCAACTCCTAGCCAGCGCCCCAATCGTAATTTCGCTGCACCCGTCAGGCGTAGCCCACATCTCGCCAGCATCCCCAGTAGGGGCGCAGCAAGCTGCGCCCCAGCTTGGCACGACGTCAGAAAGCGCAGCGGCAAGCGCGGCCTCCGGGCCGCGTGCGGGGCAAGAGCGCCATCAAAATGGTGCTACCGCGCCGCCGATCGGTGAGGGTTCGCACGAGTCACCAGTCACGAATCACGAGTCACTTCCCCTCGTGCTGCCAACCGTTCCCGTCGATCAACTCCTCGACGACCACGCCGTAGAATTCGAGGAGTGCAAGCGCTGGGCCAACTCCGACGCCGGCCAAGCCGCCCGCATGACAAATCCAGCCGGCTTCGCCAACGTCCGCGCCCACGCCGAAGCCCACCTCCGCGCCATGGCGCCCCCGGCACCTGTGATGACCCCCGGTATGTTGCTACATGCACCAGCCCACGTAGGTCCGCCGCAGGCGGCGCTGAGTCCGCGAGGATCGCCCAGTGCGTTGCAAACCACGAGCGCTTCAGCTGTATCGCGTGCGCCCAGAGAATATTCTTCTCGCGCTGACGAGCGCGACGGCCCAGGCGACCACTGGGTCACCATCGACGGCCACCATGTTTTAGTCCACGAATCCCAAGGAAGGCAAAAGCAAGAGAACCCGCAAGATATCGCCGCCCGAGTGCCGCACGAAGTCAAAGCTGCGATCTTCGCCTCAATTAAGGCGAGCAATTCGCCCACGGCAGATGACAAAAAGGGTGGTTTTCACGAGGAAGGGGGTGTGTGGGGCAGGGATGTCAAAACAGGTAATATAATAGTGTCGCCTGCAAAACCCGGCCCTATATCCAAGCCAGGCGGCAAAGATGTGCACATCGAAGTGGGCGACGCGCTAAACCCTGCTCTTAATCAGCAAATGATGCCCGAGGGTGAATGGCATGTTCACCCGAGAGGAGGAGGGAAAGCGGAATTTGTTCAGCCTCCGTCTAAAGCGGATCGAGAAAACGCGCCCTATAACATAAACATTGCTGTCGGCGCCGGAAATCAGCGCGTCTATTTTTACAACGGTTCAGGGGTTCTTGGCGAAATGCGCTTAAAAGATTTCTTACGGGAGCTACAATGAATCGCGGATGCCAGCAATTGTGGAAGTGAATGCTGTAAATTCGATAAGTTGCCAGTCCGCGCTGACGATACGGCACAACATTGATGTTCACCCTAATTTTTAGATACATT
>Ga0307477_10003378_pt1 | contig 11907 bp, 12 predicted proteins | sample atmos_gasesECM2C_FD_203316 | JGI IMG/M metagenome (GOLD analysis project Ga0307477, IMG submission 203316) | Hardwood forest soil microbial communities from Morgan-Monroe State Forest, Indiana, United States - atmos_gasesECM2C_515 | ecosystem: Environmental > Terrestrial > Soil > Temperate...
CACGGCGACCAAGACGACGCCGTCGTCGTAGGCGGCGGAGAGCTGGTCGGCCAAGCGCCGAACCCCGGCCTCGAGCTCGTCAGCCGGGATCAGCACGCGGGCAGGCAACCTCAGGGTCCGGTGTACTCGCGCAACGCTTGGCGGATCAGCGCGGCCCGGAGGCCCTGACCAAGCTGGGAAAGCTCGCGCAGCGCGTCGACGGCTTGGCGTCGAGCCTGAGGATTGCGCTGCTTGAGCATGGGCATGACGACCTGTTCGAAGAAGCCGGCCTCGCGCTCGGCTGCGGTGCGATACATGCGAAGGTGGCGGGCCTCGACGCCGTAGCGCATGAAGCCGGCGGCGAGATTGGCGATGGTGAGCGCTTCCTCGTCGTAGTAGACGGTGCCGCCCACGCTCTTGCCACCCATCAGGCCGTATCGCACCAGCTCGGCGAGATCCTCGGGCGCCAGGCCGGTAGCGACGGCCAACTCGTCGATGGTCAGGCTAACGCCGGACGGTGGTCCACCGAGGTCGGCGACGTCGAGATGAGGACGAGCCATGACGGGGCCGCCTCGGCGACCCGAGCGGGGCCCGGCGCCGCTTGCCCGGTCACCGTCGGGCTCCTCGGCGACGGCCTCGGCGCCGTCGGGCTCGCCTCCGAGCTTTCCCTTGATCACCTTGAGGGGCAGGTAGTTCTCGTGCTGCTGTCGGAGGATCCAGCGCAGGCGTTCGATGTCGGGCTCGTAGAACTTGCGGTAGCCCGAGGGTGTGCGTTCGGGGTCGAGCAGACCCTGGCTCTCCAAGAATCGGATCTTGGAGATGGTCAGGTCGGCGAACTCCGGTTTGAGCAGCGAGAGCACCTCGCCGATCGACAGATACCCCCGTTCGGCCACCGCCTAGTCCTCGGCCGGCCCGGCCAGGAACACCAATTTGAACTTCCCGATCTGGACCTCGTCACCGTTGGCCAAAGGGGCCTGATCCGTGCGTTCCCGGTTGACGTACGTACCGTTGAGGGAGCCGACGTCTTTGACCACGTACCCGCCGCCCGGCTGGCGAACGAACTCGGCGTGGCGGCGGCTCACGGTGATGTCGTCGAGGAAGATGTCGCTGGCCGGATGGCGCCCGGCGCGCGTCGTCTCCGACTCCAGCACGAACTTTGACCCGGCGTTGGGACCCCGGCGGACAACCAGGAGTCCGCCCCCCTCCGGTACGGCGTCCAAGTGGACGGTGAGGTCCTCCTCGGCGGTGCCCTCGGTGGCCTCAACGGCGTGAAACGAGATGGTGTGCTCCTCCTGAGCAAGATCCAGTGCCGCGCCGCACGACGAGCAGAAGTTGGAGCCCGCGGGATTGCGATGACCGCACTGGTTGCAGAACACGACGAGAACGGTATCTCCTGGGCGGGTGGGACCGGTGTGGGTAGCCGTGTTCAGACGATGAGCTTGCGGTATCCCTCGGCGTCGAGCAGGGCGTCGACCGACGCCGGGTCGGCCACCTCGATCACGCAGATCCAGCCCTCGCCATACGGGTCCTCGTTGAGGCGCTGAGGCGCGTCGGCCAGCTCGCTGTTGACGTCCACGACCGTGCCGCCGACCGGTGCGTAGATGTCTGAGACCGATTTGGTGGATTCGACCTCGCTGAACGACGCCCCCGCCTCGACCACGGTTCCGGGCTCGGGCAGCTGGACGAACACCACGTCGCCGAGCGCGTCTTGGGCGTAGTCGGTGATGCCGACTGTGAGCCGATTGCCGTCGAGGCGGCCCCATTCGTGGTCAGCCGTGTAACGAAGGTCGTCGGGCACGTTCATGGGGTGGACCCTACCGGACGGGCCACGCTGAACGTGGGGGGATGGGCGAGTGCGGCAAGGTCGACTCGAGCCTGACGCCGAATCGCGACCGTCACCTGGTTGAGGGCGGTGAGGGCGTCGACGGCGCCGCCGGGGATGCGCAGGCCTCCCTCGAGGGTGGCCGGGTCGCCGATGGCGTCGATCACCAATGGAGCCGAGACTGTGACCCCGTCGACCACGAGGTGACCGCCGTCGGCCGACAGCCAGCTCGCGGCGCCGAGGCGGTGCCCGTCAATGGCGATGCCCTCGGCGCCCGCGTCGCGGAGCTCTTCGACCGCGTTGATCAACAGGTCGTAGGTGACCGCTCCTTGGGGGTCGGAGATCTGGGCCTCGATGCCCGGCCCGAACACGGGCACGGTGCCGGCCAGCACTTGCAACGAACGCAGCCGGTCCTGCGCCTCCCGCTGGACGACGGCGTCCTGCTGAGACGACGTCTGGAGGCTGAGCAGCTGCAGGCGCAGGCTGCTGATCTCGTCGCGCAGCACGTCGGCGCCGGTGTTGAGGGTGGCGAGGATGCGGGTCAGATCTTCGGGGCTGTCGCCCTTGAGGGTCGCCTGAGCCCGAGCCGTCCCCCGCAGCTGCGTCACCGCCGCGAAACCTCCGACCAGAGCCACGACCAGCACCACCGCGCTGCCCATCCGCCGCACCGCGTCAGCCTCCGAAGACGCGGCGGCGGATGGCGGCCACGTTCTGGAAGATGCGGATACCCAACACGACGACGACCGCCGTCGTGAGATCCACCCCCACCTGGTCTCCCACCCACACCAGCGCGCCCGCTACCAGTGCGTTGGTGACGAAGGCCGCAACCAGGATCCGATCGTTGAACGTGTGCTCGAGGCTTGAGCGCACGCCGCCCAAGCTGGCGTCGATGGCGGCCACGACGACCATGGCCAGATAGCGACCCACGCTCTGCGAGACGGTGGGGTGCAGGACGAGCGCGAGGAGCGCCCCCAGCAGGAGGCCGGCCAGCGCGATCATGAACCGCTCCCGACCGGCCCGGCCGCGGTGATGGCGACCCGTCCGTCGTAGGCCGGTACCGTCACCGACGCGGTGTGATGAAGCGAGAAGCCCAGCCCGAACAGTCCGGTCCACCGCCGGAAGCGACGAGCGATGTCGCTGGACTCGAAGCGGGCCTGGTCAGCGCCGATGGCATCGATCGTGTAGGGCGGGTCAAGAGGATGGAAGTTCACCACGATGGTCTTGCCCGCCCCCCGGATCGGGGTGGTGGCGACAACACGAGCCTGGTTGACGGCGACGGCTTCCGCCCCCGCGTCGAACAGGGCGTTGACGACGAGTTGCAGGTCGGTGTCCTGAATCCGATAGGCGCTGGCTCGGGCCTGGTCCGGAGGCGGGCGGCTGGAGTCCGACAGTGTGACCACCAGCGCCGGACCGCCAACCGCGGTCGTACCCGCCTCCAGCGAGAGCAGGTCGGTCAGCGCCGCCTGCGCCCGCTGCGCGTCGTTGCGCTGGCCGGCGGCGTGCTGGGCTTGGTCGACTCGGGCTCTCAGGTCGCGGACCGCTGCGTCGAGATCACGGACCTGGCTCTTGCGGTTGGTGATCAGCCCGATCAGTGACGCACGGGTCGCGGTGGTTGTGCTCGCGGCAGACGCCCGGGACAACGTGAGCGTCACCAGCCCGAAGCCCACGACCGCCATCACTGCGGTGAGAGTGACGGCGTCCCGGTGACGGGAAACGACGGTGGGCCACCTCACCGCAAGAGCTGGCGCATGCGCCGGGCGTACTCCTGGGCGCGGGCCCGAGCCGCGCCCTCCTGGGGCCCCTCGGCCCAGACGTGGGTGACGGGCTCGTCGGGATCAGGCAGCACCAACGCCCACCCGTCGTCGTGGAGGACCTTGACGCCGTCGACGAGTACCAGCTCGCGGTCCTTGATGCGCTCCACCAGGGTGCGCATGAGCAATCCCTTTTGCTCCCAGGGGGTGACCACGGTCTCGTGGGCGACGAACACCCGTGGCAGCGCCCCGACCACCTCCGACAGCTGGCGGGCACCGGGGGCCAGGAAGGACAGAAGGTTGACGAACGCGGCGGTCGCATCGTAGGCGGGCAGGAAGGCCGGGAAGATGTAGCCGCCGTCCTGGCTGGCGGCGAACGTCATGCCCGGCTGCGAAGCGGTCTCCATAAGGTGCGGGGCGGAGAGCTTCGTCCAGGTGACGCTGCCTCCGGCCTGCGTAACGATGCGTTCGCCGGCTTGGCTGACGGCGACCGGTAGGGCGACCTGCGCTCCCGGGTGAGCGGCGCACACAAGAGTGAGCAGCGTCAACAGGGCCTGGTCGTGGGCCAGGACGCGGCCGGAGTCATCGACGATGGTCAGGCGCTCCCCGTCAGGGTCCAATACCGCCCCGAGGTGCGCACCAGCGGCGCGTACCAGCTCGCCGACGCGTTGGGCATGAGCCTGGGTGTCGAACACGGTCATGGCCGACGTGGCCGCGTAGGGGTTGACGGCCAGCACCTCGGCGCCCAACTTGGCCAGCACGCTCGGCATCACGAAGCTGGCCGCCCCGTAGGAGTAGTCGAGGACGACCTTGAAGCCGGCCCCCTGGATGGCGGCGCTGTCCACGGTGTCCATGAGCGCAGCGGTGTAGTACTCGAGAGCCCGGGACGGAAAGCCGATGTCGCCGATGTCTGCCGCGTACGCCCGTCGGAAGTCCTCACGGTGGAAGAGCCGCTCGACCTTGCGTTGCACGAGCTCGTCGATGTCGATGCCGTCGGCGTCGAAGAACCGGATGGTCACCGACTGCGGGTCGTCCGGCACCAGCCGGACCGTGAACCCACCTTGGGCCCGCATCGAACGCACCTGAAAGCGGGTAACGGGGACGGTGGCTGCCTCGAGGTCGAAAACGTTGATGCCAGCGGCGTTGAGCCCAACCATGACGGCTCGTTTGAGGGCCCGAGCGGCCCGGCTCGAATCGCGCGAGGCCGCCACCGTCGAGCCCTTCTTGAGGTTGGTTCCGAAGGCCATGGCGACCCGCACGGCCAGCTCGGGCGAGATGTCGACATTGGCCAGACCAGCGATCCCGTCTCGCCCAAACAGGTGGCGGGCACCCCGCGACTCCCACACGATGGAGGAGTTGATGATGGCGCCGGGCTCGACGGTCTTGAAGGGATAGACCTTCACCCCCGGGTTGAGCACGGCGTGCTCGCCCACAAAGCACTCGTCCCCCAGGACCACGCCTTCCTCGCAGCGGGCCCCCCGGCGCAGGTCGCATGACTTCCCTACCACCGTGCCCCGCAGCCTCACGCTGGGACCGAGATAGGCGTTGTCGTGCACGACGGTGCGCTCGAGGAACGCGTCCGCTCCGACCAGCACGTTGGCGCCGAGCACCGTGTATTCGCGGAGGTGAGCCCCGGCCTCGACGCGGCAGTTGTCGCCGATGATGGCCGGACCCTCGATCCGCGCCGCGGGGTCGACCTCGGCGCCTTCACCCAACCAGACGCCCTCGCCCAGCCGGAAGCCGTCGATGGCGACCTCCACCTTGCCGTCGAGCACGTCCTGGTGGGCCTTGACGTAAGCCTCGAGGGTGCCGACGTCCTCCCAGTACCCGTCGCCGACGTGGCCGTAGACGGGCCGGCCCGCGTCGAGCAGGGCGGGGAACACGTCGGACGCGAAGTCCACCGGTTTGGCCGGGGGGATGAACTCGAAGATCTCAGGCTGGAGGACGTAGATGCCGGTGTTGATGGTGTCGGAGAAAACCTGGCCCCAGGTCGGCTTTTCGAGAAAGCGTTCGACTGATCCGTCCTCGCGGGTGATGACGATGCCGAACTCGAGCGGGTCCGAGACTCGTCGCAGCGCGATGGTCGCCGCGGCCTTGCGCTCATCGTGGAAGGCCACCAGCGCGCTGAGGTCGATGTCAGTTAGCACGTCGCCGGAAATGACGAGGAATCGCTCGTCGAGCTCCTCCATGGCGTTACCTACGGAGCCGGCGGTGCCGAGCGGGGTTTCCTCGGTCGCATAGCGCATGCGCACGCCGAACTCCGACCCATCCCCGAAGTACGTGCGGATGGCCTGGGGCAGGAAGGCCAACGTGACGACGATGTCCTCGAACCCGTGTTCGCGCAGCAGCCCGACGATGTGCTCCATCATCGGCTTGTTGGCGATGGGCATCATCGGCTTGGGGACGTTGGAGGTGAGGGGCCGCAGACGGGTTCCTTCACCGCCGGCCATGATCACGGCCTTCACGGGCGGGCTCCCTCCGGCGTGTGGCGGCCGGATCGACCCTCAGCGAGCGCGGCACGGGCCAAGGGCACGTACAGGGCCAGCGAGTACAGACCGAAGGCGAGGCCAGGCAGCGCGGCCACCCAGGCCAGCTGGCCTGCCAGACGATGCCAGCCGGCGGTGGAATGGCTGGTGATGAACAACGGCAACGCGACCATGAGGCCGAACGTTCCTGCTTTTCCGAACCACGTAACGTCAATGCGGCGGGCACCGAGCGCGGCCAGCGCGACGGTGGCGACGGCGACGAGCGCTTCGCGCGCCAAGGCCACGCCCGCCAGCCAGAGGGGCACGTCGCGCGGGTGGTCGACGAGCACGGCGACGACCGCGGCAAGCAGCATCAAGCGATCAGCGACCGGGTCCAGGATCTTGCCCAGCGCGGACACCTGGTGCAGATGCCGAGCCAGGTAGCCGTCGACCCAGTCGGTGCAGCCGAGCGCGGCGAGCAGCCCAGCGGCCTGATAGCGCAGGTGGGGATGGTGCACGACGAGCAGATACACGAACAGCGGCACGCAGGCCAGGCGCACAGCCGTGAACAGATTGGGGATGGTGAGAACCCGGTCCTCGCCCGAGCTGGATGTCACATGGGCGAGTCTATGGTGCCGTTCTGGCCCCGCGGCGGGCCGTACGGGGCGAGATCCACTCGCCGGTAGGAACTGATCATCACGTCCACCTCCGTTTCGAGCGTCGCCAGACGGTCTTCGATGTGACGGGGGGCGTGCCAGCGGTACGGCGTCATGGCCAACAGCTGTTGGGCCGTCTCGCCCGCGGTCAGCGACAGGGGGTAGGCCACGGTGACGGTGCCGGCCGGTCGGAACCAGTCGGGTACGGCCCTTAGCGGATTCTTGGGCTCGTGGGGTGCCGCCTGCTCGTAGACCAGCTCGCGCAGTGCGAACAGGTGTCGGGGACCGGGATGCACGATGACAACCGATCCCGACGGACGTACCACCCGCGCGAGCTCCTCCGGCGCGATCGGCCCGAACACGTTGATGACGACGTCGGCCGAGGCGGGGGGGAGGGGAAGATCGAAGGCGCTGGCTACCGCGTAGAGGCCGGTGGGGTCGGAGACAGCAGCGGCGGCGACAGCCGGCTTGGCCAGGTCAACCCCGCACACGCGGGCCGTGTCGGCGAGCGCCGCGCCCAGCCGCCGCGTGTAGTACCCCTCCCCGCAGCCGACGTCTAGCACCGTGGCGTACTCCGCTGCCGCGGTCAGCGCCCGCGCCACCTCGTGGTTGACGTGGTCGGAGATGCGCTCGTAGGCGCCGGTGGCCAGAAAGAAGCGCCGGGCGGCGACCATCTCCGTGCTGTCCCCGCCCGCTCGCCGCCGCCCGGCTCCGGCGAGAAGGTTCACGTATCCCTGCCGGGCGATGTCGAAGGAGTGGCCGGCCGCGCACGCCCAGCGTCTCTCTTCCGCGAGGTGCATCAGGTCGGCGTGACAGACCGGGCACCACCACGGCCCCGGTCGAGCGCTCACGAGAAGGTTCGACCCCCGCGATGGACGGCCGCGCCTCCTGCCGGCGAGAGGTTGTGGGCGGTGTTGACCAGGGAGAGATGCGAGAAGGCCTGGGGGAAGTTTCCCAGGAGCCGCTGAGCCACCGGGTCGTACTCCTCGGCGAGAAGGCCGAGGTCGTTGCGCAGGTCAAGGAGGCGGTCGAACAACCTCACCGCGTCCGCATGGCGACCCTGCAGGGCCAGCACATCAGCCAGCCAGAAACTGCACGGCAGGAAGGCCCCTTCGCCGCCGGGCAGCCCGTCGACGTCGGTCGCGGTGTAACGCATGACGAGTCCGTCGCGAAGCAGGTGCTTTTCGATGGCCGCGACCGTGCCCTTCATCCGGGCATCGGTGGCCGGCAGAAAGCCGACCTGGGGCATGAGCAGCACGCTGGCATCGAGCTCGGACGAGCCGTAGGCCTGGGTGAACGTTCGCCGTGTGGGATCCCACGCGTGGTCGCACACCTCGGCGTGGATCGCCGTCCGCGCCGCCTTCCAACGCTGCAGCGGTCCCTCCACGCCGGCTTCCTCGACGGCGCGGACGGCCCGGTCGAACGCGACCCAGGCCATGACCTTCGAGTGGGTGAAATGCCGACGCGGCCCGCGTACCTCCCAGATGCCCTCATCGGGCTGCTGCCAGTGGCTCTCCAGGAAGTCCAGCAGGGCCCGCTGGACGGCCCACGCCTCCTTGTCGGCCGGCAAGCCGACCCGACGGGCGACGTCGAGGGTGTCCATGACCTCGCCGTAGACGTCGAGCTGAAACTGGGTGTGGGCGGCGTTGCCGACACGGACCGGCGCGGAACCCTCGTAGCCCTCCAGCCAATCGACGGTGTATTCGGTGAGGCGGCGCTCACCGGCCGGTCCGTAGAGGATCTGCATCTGCGCCGGACGGCCAGCCACGGCGCGGATCAGCCAGTCTCGCCACGCGGCTGCCTCCTCCTCATAGCCGGCCTTGAGCAGGGCGTAGAGCGTGAAGGTGGCGTCCCGGATCCAGCAATAGCGGTAGTCCCAGTTGCGGACACCGCCGATGGCCTCGGGAAGCGATGTCGTCGCGGCGGCGACGATCCCCCCGGTCGGCTGGTAGCTCAGAGCTTTCAGTGTGATGAGCGAACGGGAGACGGCCTCGTTCCACTCGGGACGTTCGGAGACGGCGACCTCGGCCGAGCGACCCGACCACGCTCGCCACCACGTGTCGGTCGCCTCCACCGCGTTCGCGGCGTTGATGGCGCTGGGTATCGGCTGGTGGGACGGGTACCACGTGAGCACGAACGAGCGGCGCTCGCCGGGGCCGACCGTGAAACGTCCCACGGTCGTGAGGTTGTGTCCCCGGACGCGGACGTCAGTATGCAGGGCCAGGGCTTCGGGTCCGGCGATGGCCACCAGGTGCTCACCCATCCGGTGGACCCAGGGCACGACCGAGCCGTAGTCCATGCGAATCACGAGCTCGACGTCGATCTCCACTTGACCGGTCAGGCCCTCGACCAGGCGGACCACCCGACGCCGTTGGTCGGGGCCACCCGAGGGTGCGGGCATGCAGTCGGTGACCCGCACCGTTCCTGAGGGCGTATCGAACTCCGTCTCGAGCACGAGCGACCCTGGCCGGTAGCGCCGGCGAGTGGCGGTGACCTCGTTCGGGCTCAGCCGCCAGCGGCCGTTCCCGGGGTCGCCCAGCAGCGCGGCGAAGCAGGCCGCGGAATCGAACCGGGGCAGGCACAGCCAGTCGATGGATCCATCACGTCCGACCAGGGCGCACGAATGCGTGTCCCCGATGAGGGCGTAGTCCTCGATGGGCGACGACAACGGAGCTAGTTGCGGGGTACCTGGCTCCAGGGCAGGTCCTTGTCCACCCGTACATCCCCGGGGAGCCCGAGCACCCGCTCACCGAGGATGTTGCGCATCACCTCCGAGGTCCCCCCTTCGATGGAGTTGGCGCGGGAGCGGAGGAAGGCCTTGGTTGTGCTCGTGCCGACACCGGTGCTGACGAGATCGGGCCGCACCATCGCGTAGGAGCCATACAGCATGCCGTCCGGCCCCAGCAGGTCGACGCACAGCTCGAACAGCCGCTTGTTGAGCTCCGCCGAGGACAGCTTGCCCACCGAGCCTTCCGGACCGGGTACCCCCTGCTTGCGGTTTTGCCCGGCGCGGAGGTTGGTCAGGCGCAGCACCTCCGCCTCGATCCACCGCTGGACCAAGCGATCCCGTAGCGCGGCTTCGCTCGGGCCGCCCGCACGGGGCGAGGCTCGGAAGTCGTCCCAGAGGCGTACGGCCTCGGAGATGGGGCCGGCGCCCTGCTGGGCCACTCCCCCGCCGAGGGCCACCCGTTCGTTCATGAGGGTGGTGAGCGCGACGTGCCAACCTTCGCCTTCCCCTCCGAGCCGCTCGCTGTCGGGGATGCGCACGTCGGTGAAGTACACCTCGTTGAACTCGGCCTCGCCCGTCATCTGGCGCAGCGGTCGAACATCCACTCCCGGCGCATGCATGTCGACAACGAAGTACGTCAGGCCCCGATGCTTTGGCACGTCGGGATTGGTTCGGGCGACCAGCATCCCCCACCGCGACAGATGGGCGAGGGTCGTCCAAACCTTCTGTCCGTTGACGAGCCATTCGTCGCCGTCGCGTACGGCTCGGGTCGACAGGCCGCTGACGTCGGACCCGGCTCCAGGTTCGCTGAAGAGCTGGCACCAGATCTCCTCGGCGGTGAACAGCGGTCGCAGATAGCGCTGGCGTTGCGCCTCGCTGCCGTGGGTGACGACGGTGGGCGCGCCCATGCCGATCCCGATGGGATTGCGCCAAAAGCTGTTCGGTGCGTTGGCCTCCCGGAGCGCCCGATTGACGACTTCTTGGAGCTTCGGGCCGACACCGAGTCCTCCCGCGCCCTCTGGAAAGGAGACGAAAGCCAAGCCTGCATCAAACTGGGCACCGAGGAATTCCCGCGGCGGCGTTGTCGCGGGCGGATGCTCGGCCAGGAGTTGGTCGACCCGTTCGCCGACGAGCTGCTCCGCCGCCTCCGGCGAGGTGATGGTGGTCATGGACGGATGCTATCCGCCGTTGGCGTCGAGTCCCCCCATGAAGGCCACCAGCAAACCGTCGACTCCTGAGCCGTGCAGGGTCATCCCGCCATCGACGACCACGTTTTGACCGGTGATGAATCGGGCCAGGTCGGAGCACAGGAACACGACCACGTCAGCCACGTCCTCGGGTGTGCCGATGCGGGCCGCAGGGGTCTTGGCCACCATGGAGGCCACCTGGTCGGGAAAGTTGTCGAGGAGTGGATCCGTCATCCCGGTGCGGATCATGCCGGGCGAGACGGCGTTGACACGGATGGACGGCCCGTACTCGAGCGCCGTGGTGGCCGTGAGCGCAGCCACGGCCGCCTTGGCCGCGGCGTAGGGAGCCTCGCCGGCCGCTGGGCGCACCCCACTGATGGACGCGGTGTTGACGATCGATCCTCCGCCACCGAACAGCAGGTGCGGCACGGCCGCCCTAACGCCGTTCCACACGCCAGTCAGGTTGACCCTCACGATCCGGTCCCACTCTTCGACCGGGTACTGGTGGGTGTAGGACATGCCGCCGACACCGGCATTGTTGTACACGTCGGTGAGACCGCCGAGCTGAGCCGCCGCATCGTCGATGGCAGCCTGGAGCGCGGCCGCGTCGGTAACGTCAACTGCGAGCGCCAACCCGCCCAACTCGGCGGCGACCTTTTCGGCACCAGTGCCGTCGAGATCGAGCACCGCCACCGACGCGCCCTCCGCGGCCATGCGCTGACACGTCGCCCGGCCGATGCCGGACGCGCCGCCGGTCACGATGGCCTTGTGTCCCTCGAGCAGTCCCACGGTCAGACCTTCTGCATCTCCTGCCAGTTGTCCTGAACCAACCAGCATGACCCTTGGGCCTTGTGGTCATAGAGGAGCGGGCACTTGCCGTCACCGTTCTCGTGGATGGCGACGGTGCGGACCTGGTGAGGCCCCGAGTAGTTCCCCGGGCCGAACACGAGGCTGGTGATCACCGTGCCCTGGAAGTTGGTCATCTTGGCCATGGAGGCGTCAAAGCCGGCGCGGGTGAGGCCGGAGCCCGCCAGGCGGGCGGCGGCGGCGAAGAGCCGGATGTCCTGGCAGTACGTCATCGCCGTCCCGGTGGCCTCCACCCAGTGGTCGGGGGGCGGGGTCACGCCGGGATTGGCCTTCATCCAGACGTTGTAGCAATCGAGGCCCTGGGCGTCGTACCCCCGGGTGTCGTCGTGCGACCCGAGTATGAACGACGTCGGTCCGCTCATGTCCTGGAGGCTGGTGAAGCCGGCGTCGGCCAGCGCCAGACCTCCGGACAGCTCTGACTCGTAGTCGGAGAGCAGGTAACGGGGCATGTA
>Ga0307477_10003379_pt1 | contig 11906 bp, 11 predicted proteins | sample atmos_gasesECM2C_FD_203316 | JGI IMG/M metagenome (GOLD analysis project Ga0307477, IMG submission 203316) | Hardwood forest soil microbial communities from Morgan-Monroe State Forest, Indiana, United States - atmos_gasesECM2C_515 | ecosystem: Environmental > Terrestrial > Soil > Temperate...
ATTCAACATTCAACATTTAACATTCCTCGTTCTCCCCGCTCTTCTCCCCGTCTTTCGGATATAAGCTCCGCGGATGCTTGCAGAACTTGCGTTGATCCTTCTCCCCGCGGTGGCCGATGACGTGACGAAACTTCACGCGATCTTCGACAAGAACTGGGAGACACGGCTTCGCGAGAGTCCCACGTTCGCGACGTCGGTCGGCCGTCACGAATACGACGCGCTCCTTCCGTCGGTCACTCCCGCCGACCTCGCGCGGCGTCAGGCGCAGCGCAAAGCGACGCTGGCCGAGCTCGCGACCGTGGACCGATTGAAGCTGCCCGCGCCCGAGCAGGTCAACTACGACATCTTCAAGGAGCAGATCCAGCAGGGCATCGAGTCGTACGACTTCGCCGACTACGAGATGCCGATCAATGCCGACTCCGGCTTCCATTCCGGTTTCGCGCGGCTGGCGAAAGAGATGCCGCTGGCGACCGTCCACGATTACGAGAACTACATCAGCCGCCTGAATGCGTGGCCGCGCTACGTCCGCGAAGAGATCGCCCTCATGCGCCTCGGCCTCAAGAGCGGCATGACTGTCCCGCGCGCGACGCTGGCAGGCTACGACGCGTCGATCGCCGCGCATGTCGTCGACGACGCGACGAAGAGCGTCTTCTGGCCGCCGTTCGACAAGTTCCCGTCGACGGTCCCCGCATCGGAGCAGGAGCGGCTGCGCAACGAGGGCCGCAACGCGATCATGAACGGCGCGGTCGTTGGATACCGCGAGTTCCTCGATTTCTTCCGCAACGAGTACCTCCCCGGCTGCCGCACGACCCTCGGCGCCTCGGAGCTGCCGAACGGGCCTGCCTATTACCGGTTCAAGATTCGCGAGTTCACGACGCTCGATCTCAGCCCCGAAGAAATCCACAACATCGGCCTGAAGGAAGTGGATCGGATCTCCGGCGAGATGAATGCCGTGATGAAGCAGGTCGGCTTCACCGGTGACTTCGCCGCATTCCTGCAGTTCCTGCGCACCGATCCGCGCTTCTACGCGAAGACGCCGCAACAGCTGCTCGAACACGCCGCGTGGATCGCCAAGACGATCGACGGCAAGCTGCCGAGTGAGTTCAAGACGCTGCCGCGGCTGCCGTACACCGTCGAGCCGGTGCCGGACGACATCGCGCCGAAGTACACGAGCGGGCGTTACGTCGGGCCGCCGTGGGGCAGCACCCAACCCGGAATCTACTGGGTCAACACGTACGCGGTCGGGACCCGGCCGCTCTATAACCTCGAGTCGCTGACGCTGCACGAGGCGGTTCCCGGTCATCACCTTCAGATCGCATTGAGCCGCGAGCTCGGGGACCTGCCGAACTTCCGCCGCTTCTCGTACATCTCCGCGTTCGGTGAAGGGTGGGGCCTTTACTGCGAGTGGCTCGGCCTGGAGATGGGTTTCTACACCGACCCCTATTCGAACTTCGGCCGCCTGACATGGGAGATGTGGCGCGCGTGCCGCCTGGTGGTCGACACCGGAATTCATTCGATGGGCTGGACACGCCAGCAGTCGATCGACTACATCGCCTCCCGCGCCGCGCTGCCACTGCATGAAGTGGAGACCGAAGTGGATCGATATATCTCGTGGCCGGGGCAGGCGCTCTCGTACAAGCTCGGCGAGCTGAAAATCAAGGAGCTGCGCGCCCGCGCGGAACAGGCTCTCGGCAGCCGCTTCGACCGCCGCGAATTCCACGACGTGGTCCTCGGCAGCGGCGCGGTACCGCTCGATGTCCTCGAAGCGAATGTCAATCGCTGGATTGCGGCAAAGAAGGTCCCGGGATAAGATCCGCGCCGTCCAAGACAATTCATTAGGGAGGATTACATGAAGTACGCCCTCGGTATCCTTCTCTCTGCCGCCATCGTGGCGGCCGCAATCGCCGCCGACAAGAAGCCGACTGACGCGAGCCTCATCGCCAGCGCCATGAAGGCAGCGCCGATGAGCGTGGCCAAGGGCGCCACCATCGTCGCGATGGGAGCCGATGGCTCGATGCGCACCGTTCGCAAGGGAACGAATGGATGGACCTGCATGCCGGACAATCCGGCGACGCCGGGGCCCGATCCGATGTGCCTCGACGCGAACGCGATGGCGTGGGCCCAGGCGTGGATGGGCCATAAGACGCCTCCGGCTGGAAGAGTGGGCTTCATGTACATGCTTGCCGGCGGGACGGATGCGAGCAACACGGATCCGTACGCCCAAAAACCGACAGCGACGAATCACTGGATCAAGACCGGTCCGCACGTGATGGTCGTCGGCGGCGATCAGGCGTTCTACGACTCGTATCCGAAGAACGCGGATCCCGATACGTCGGTCCCGTACATCATGTGGGCCGGAACGCCGTATCAGCACCTGATGGCGCCGGTGAAGTAGCGGCGCTCAGACGTTCGACGCGATCTGCTGGTAGTCGATGAACTCGACCGGCGCCAGGCACTCCGGATAGAGGATCGACGCGAACTTCTTGACCTCCTCCGATTCGGAGTGAATGCGGTCCGCATCGGCGTCCCGGAAGGTGAAGATGTGCACGAAGCGCGTGGGATCGTTCTGTTCCTGCCACACGTCGTAGCGCAGCGTGCCCTTCTCGTTCGTGCGCACCCAGGCCACGAAATCGCGAATCGCGGCAAGGCATCGATCGAGGGACTCCTTTCGGACCTGATATCGCGCGAGCTGCCGGACTTCCTTCGCCATGATCACTCCTTCTGCATCAGCCGTGGAAAGGACATCTTCCAGCGGGACGCCGGCCGCGCACAAGCGGCAGGATGAGGAGGGCACCGGGTGAGGGGCCCCGCCGGGACAAAATCGAGATTCACAACCTCCGCCCCACCGCCGGCACGATGATGCGCAGCTCGTCCATCAGCCGCGCGAACTGATCGGGATAGAGCGACTGCGGCCCGTCGCACACCGCCTTCTCCGGATCGTTGTGCACTTCGATGAGCACGCCGTCCGCGCCGGCGGCGACGATCGCCCGCGCCAGCGGCATCACCTTGTCGCGCCGTCCGACCGCATGCGACGGATCGGCGATGATCGGCAGATGCGAGAGCTTCTCGATCACCGGGATCGCCGAGATGTCCAGCGTGTTGCGCGTGTAGGTCTCGAACGTGCGGATCCCGCGCTCGCACAGGATGACGTCGTAGTTGCCGCCGGTCATGATGTACTCCGCTGCGAGCAGCCACTCCTGAATCGTGGCCGACATTCCGCGCTTGAGAAGAATCGGCTTGCGGATCTGGCCTAACGATGTGAGCAGATTGAAATTCTGCATGTTGCGCGCTCCGACCTGCAGGATGTCGACGTACGGCAGCATCCCTTCGATCTGACTGATGTCCATCACCTCCGACACCGTGGCCATGCGCGACTCGTCCGCCGCCGCTCGCAGGAGCTTCAGGCCCTCGACGCCCATCCCCTGGAACGCGTATGGCGACGTGCGAGGCTTGTACGCTCCGCCGCGAAGGACGCGCGCGCCGGCTCGCGAGACGCGCCGCGCGGTCTCGAACATCTGCGTCTCGCTCTCGATCGTGCAAGGGCCGGCCATGATGATCACTTCGGGGCCGCCGATCTCCACGCCGCGCGCCTTCACGACCGTTTTCTCTTTATGGAACGTCCGGCCGACCAGCTTGTACGGCTCGCTGATGCGCACCACTTCCTGGACTCCGTCGAAGAGCTCGAACTCGCGCGTGTCGATCTTGGCCACGTCGCCGACGACGCCGAGGACGGTCTGTTCCACGCCGGTGGAGCGGTGGACATCGAATCCGCGCGCGATGAGCTCGGCCATGACGCGCTCGACGTTGTTCTCCGCGGTGTGCTTCTCCATCACGATGACCATGATTTCTCCTAATCGCGGTTCGCTGCTTTGCGCTCGACGCTGCGCGACTCGTCGATGATCCGCTCGAACAGGCGCCGCATCGACGCGCCGTCCAGCGGCCCTTCGCACGTTTTCTCCACGTGATGCAGGACGTCCTTTTCGCGCTCCGGCGCGTAAATCGGAAGGCCGAGGACGCCTTTGATCTCGCCGATCTCGATGGCGTACTTCGCGCGCTGGTTCAGAAGGCGGACGATGACCTCGTCGACGCGGTCGATGGCGTCGCGGATTCGGTTGATTTCCTGTTCGGCATCGGATCGATTCATAACAAAAAACCCCTTCCCGTCGTCGAGAAGAGGTGATCGATGTTTCCGATGCGAGCGCCCCTTCTCCGCGACGGGGCGCACGGCCCCGCGCTAGCTGTAATACGCGTAGAAGTAGTAGGCGCGGCTCACTGAGGGCAAGAGATTACGAAGCGCCCGCGCGGTTGTCAAGAATGCGATGGACGACGTCCGCCGCGCGCGCCGGGGCGGCTGAGGCATTGCCGTCGCCGATGGCCCGCACGATCGCGCTGCCGACGACGATCGCATCACACCGCTTGCGCAGCGCCTCGTAATGCGCGTGTTCGGAAATGCCGAAGCCGACCGCCAGCGGCTTGGTGACTCTCTTTCGCACCGCGGCAAGCCGCGCTAGCAGCGCCGGGTCCAGCTCCTTGCGGGCGCCGGTCACGCCGGTGGTCGACACGTAGTAGATGAACTCGTCCGACATCCGATTGACCGCCGTGATGCGCGCCGCGGTTGAAGTCGGTGCAAGGAGGAAGATCGTCTTGATCGCGTGGCGGTTGAGCGCGCGGCGAATCTCGGTCGCCGCTTCCGGCGGCAGGTCGGTGAGCAACAGCGCGTCGATCCCGGCGGCGCTCGCGTCGAGAGCGAAGCGCTCGGTGCCGTAGCGCATGATCGGATTGAGATACGAGAACGCGATCAGCGGAAGCTCGCTCTTCCTGCGCACCTCGGCGGCGATCTTCAGGACGTCGCCGATCGTCGTCCCCTTCGCGAGCGCGCGCTGCGATGCGGCCTGAATGACCGGCCCGTCGGCGATCGGATCGGAGAATGGGACGCCGAGCTCGATCGCGTCGGCGCCGGCGCTCTCCAGCGCTCGGACGATGTCCACGGTCGTGTCGCGATCGGGATCGCCGCAGGTGATGTAGGCGATGAGCCCGCACCGCTTCTCGTGTTTGAGACGAGTGAACAGCTGCGCGACTCGACTCATCGCCACCTCATCGCTCGATCGCCATCACTTGCGGGACGTCCTTGTCGCCGCGTCCCGAGAGATTGACGACGACGATCGCCTTGCGCTTGATCGATTTGCCGTTGCGCATGAGCCAGCCGAGCGCATGCGCCGACTCCAGCGCCGGAATGATCCCCTCGGTCTCGCTCAGCGCGTGAAAGGCCTCGAGCGCCAGGCTGTCGCTGCAGTCGTAATACTCGACTCGCCCGAGCTGCTGCAGATGGGCGTGCTCCGGGCCGATCGACGGGTAGTCGAGGCCGGCGGAGATCGAGTGCGTCTCGGCGATCTGGCCGAACTCGTCCTGCAGGACCATCGATCGCGTTCCGTGCAGCACGCCTAACGCGCCGCCGCTGAATCGCGCCGCGTGCTCGCCGAGCTTCGTCCCCCGCCCTCCCGCTTCGACGCCGACGAGCCGGATCGATTTGTGCGGCAGCATCTCGTAGAAGAGGCCGATCGAGTTCGATCCCCCTCCGACGCACGCGACAGCGAGATCGGGAAGCCGGCGCGTGCGCTTGCGGATCTGCAACAGCGCCTCCCGTCCGATGATCGACTGGAAATCGCGCACGATCATCGGATAGGGATGCGGACCTAACACGGAACCGAGGATGTAATGAGTGGTGCGGACGTTCGTGACCCAGTCGCGGAGGGCCTCGTTGATGGCATCCTTCAACGTGCGGCTGCCGGTGGAGACGGGAACGACCTCCGCGCCTAACAGCCGCATGCGGAAGACGTTCAGCTCCTGGCGAGCCATGTCCACCTCGCCCATATATACGACGCATCCGAGGCCTAACAGCGCGCACGCGGTGGCGGTGGCCACGCCATGCTGACCGGCGCCGGTCTCGGCGATGATGCGCTTCTTCCCCATCCGCTTGGCGATGAGCGCCTGCCCGATGGCGTTGTTGATCTTGTGCGCGCCGGTGTGATTGAGGTCCTCGCGCTTGAGCAGCAGCCGGAAATCGCCGCACAGCGCGGCGAACTTCGGCGCGTCGCTGAGCGGCGTCGGACGGCCGACGTAGTTCGCGAGATACCCGTCGAGCTCCTTGCGGAACGAACGGTCGCGCCGCAGCTTTCGATAGGCGCGCTCGAACTCGTCGAGAGCGGCCATCAGCGTTTCCGGAACGTACTTGCCGCCGAATTCGCCGAAGTAACCGCGGCGGTCGGGAAGGATTCTCATCCGCGCCTCACTCGTTCGAAGAGCCGCGCGATCTTGTCGTGATCCTTCACGCCCGGCGCCGATTCGACGCCGCTCGACAGATCGATCGCATCCGGCCTGACCAGGCTGATCGCGGCGACGACATTCTCCGGATCGATGCCTCCGGAGAGAAAAAACGGCTTCGACCGCTCGTACATTGCCAGGAGCGACCAGTCGAATCTGCGTCCGGTGCCTCCGGCGCGCCGCTCGTCGTACGTATCGAACAGCAGCCACGCCGCGTTTGGCGCCGCGTGCGTGTCGGGGAGCGTTTCGGAGACGCGCAGCGTCTTGATCACCGGGATCCCGAGCTCGTGGATCGCGTCGTCGGTCTCGCTGCCATGCAGTTGCACGACATCGAATCCGACGAGGGTGTGGATCTCGCGGATGTAATCGTTCGACGCATCGCGGAAGACGCCGACGAGCTTCGGACGCGTCTCGCGTTCGCGCATGCGCGCCGCGATCCCCGCGGCCTTCTCCGGCTCCACGTACCTCGGCGTCGAGGGAACGAAGATGAAGCCGGTGAAGTCGGCGCCCTGATCGGCGCAAACGAGCGCGTCTTCCTCCCGCGTGATGCCGCAGATTTTGATCTTCGTCATATCTCGTCCGGTCCGAGAACCAGTTGTCAGTTGTCGGTTCTCAGTTGTCCCCGCCCTGCCGACAACTGACAACTGAGAACCGACAACGCGCTCATGAAATGAGCGCTTTCACCGCGGACGCGCGGTCATTCTGCCGCAAGAGCGATTCTCCCACCAAGAACGCGTTGAATCCCGCTGCCCGAAGACGGTCGACGTCGCCCCGGGTCTTGATTCCGCTCTCCGCGACCTTGATCGTGCTCGGCGGGATTTTCGCGCCGAGCGACTCCGCCGTCGCGAGGTCCACGTTGAAGTCGCGGAGATTTCGATTGTTCACGCCGATGATGCGCGCGCCGCCGGCGACCGCGCGCTCGAGCTCGCGGTCATCGTGGACCTCGACGAGCGCGTCGCATCCGAATTCGTCGAGGAGGGCGATCGAGTCGCGAATGCGCTTCGCATCGAGCAGCGACGCCAGCAGCAGGATCGCATTCGCGCCCGCCGCGACGCCGCAGAGCAGCTGCCTCTCGTCGATCACGAAGTCCTTCATCAGCACCGGCAGGCCGGACGCCTTCGCCGCGCGCGCCAGCCACTCGTGTGAGCCGCGAAAAAACTCGGGCTCGACGACGATCGAGATCGCCGCCGCCCCGCCCGCTTTGTACTCGCGGGCGATCGCCTGGACATCGGGATTGTCGACGATCGCGCCGGCCGAGGGAGACGCGGATTTGATCTCGGCGATAAGGCGAATGTGATTCGACGTCAATGCTTTTGAGAACGCAAACGGATTCTGCGCTGCCGCCGGCCGGGCCGACGGCAGGTGGCGAACGCGCTCGCGCGTCCGCGCGACGATGGTCTCGAGAAAGTCGCTCATCACTTCGCCGCCGCGAGCTCCTGCGAGACGGCCACCAGGCTCTCGAGTTTCTTCATCGCCCGCCCGTCGCGGATCGCCTCCTGCGCGAGCACGACGCCGTCGCGAATCGTCGGAACGATGCCGGCGACGTACAGCGCAGCGCCGGCGTTGGCGGCGACGACGTCCGCGCGCGCGCCGGCTTCGCCTTGCAGCACCGAGCGAGCGATGTTCGCGTTCTCGCGCGCATCGCCACCGGCCATCGAGGCCAGCGGGTGCCGGCGCATCCCGAAGTCCTCGGGCGAGATCTCGTACGACCGCATCTCGCCGTAGCAGACTTCGCAGACGCGCGTGGGCGCGGAGACCGAAATCTCATCGAGACCGTCCCGGCTGTGAACCACCAGCGCGTGATCCGCGCCTAACGCGAGGAGCACGCTCGCCAGAAGCTCGACGAGGTGATCGGAGTAGACGCCTAACACCTGCCGGCGGGCAAGCGCCGGATTGGTGAGCGGGCCGAGGACGTTGAAGATGGTGCGCATGCCGAGCTCGCGCCGCACGCCGGCGACCGCGCCCATCGCCGGATGAAGCTTCGGCGCAAACAGAAACGAGATACCGGTGCGCCGGAGGACCTCGCTCATGCGCGGCGCATCGAGATCGACGTTGACGCCGAGCTCCGCGAGAACGTCGGCGCTTCCGCAGGACGACGAGACCGCGCGATTGCCGTGCTTGGCCACGATCGCGCCTGCTCCGGCGGCGACGATCGCCGCAACGGTGGAGATGTTGAACGTGCCCCGGCCGTCGCCGCCCGTGCCGCACGTATCGATCACGTTCACACTGTCCGTTTTCAGGGGCGTGACCCGCGCGCGCATCGCCATCGCCGCGCCGGTGATCTCCTCGGCCGTCTCGCCCTTCATGCGCAGCGCGATGAGGAACGCGCTCTTCTGGATGTCGCTCGCTTTCCCATCCATGACGTAGCCGAAGACGTCGTACATCGCGTTGCGCTCGAGATCCTCGCCGGCCACCAGCTTCTTGATCGCTTCGCTGATCATCGCTGCGCCTCGCTCAGAAAATTGATGATGATCTGATCGCCGCCGGTGGTGCCGTAGGACTCGGGATGAAACTGAATGCCGAAGATCGGCCGGCTCTTGTGCGTCAGCGCCATCACCGCTCCTCCCTCCGCCTCGGCATGGACCTCGAGGTCCGCCGGAACGGAGTCGCGGTCGACGACGAGAGAGTGATAGCGCGCGGTTCGCATGGGCGATGGGCAATGCTCGAACAAACGCTCGCCGCGATGCCGGACTTCCGTGACTTTTCCATGCACCGGCACGGCGCCGCGGACGATGCGGCCGCCGAACGCTTCGCCGATCGCCTGGTTGCCGAGGCAGATGCCGAGGAGCGGGATGGTCTCGTCAAGGCGAATCAGCTCGACGATGCGTCCGGCGCGCGCCGGCGTCCCCGGCCCGGGCGAGATCACGATCGCCTCCGGTCTCTCGGCGAGCAGCGCGGCGGGATCGAACGCGTCGTTGCGGATGACGCGCACCGCGCGGCCGGCCAGCCGCTCGATCTGCTGCACTAGGTTGTAGGTGAAGGAGTCGTAGTTGTCGACGACGGTGATGGGGCTACGCGAGCCAAAGACGGTCTCGGGAGTTCATGGTGAAACGTAGATTAACACGACTGGCGATGTGGGGACGGGCTTCAGCCCGTCCCGGGACGCACTGAAGGGACGGACTGAAGTCCGTCCCCACATTACGGCGGCGGCGACGATCCCGTCGTCGACGTCTGCGGCGCGCTCGTGTTCGTGGATGGCGGCGGCGCGCTCGGATTCGTTTCTGGCTGACGCGTTTCCGTCTTTACGGGCGGCGGCGGCGGAGGTGGCGGCGCGGCGCTGGTCATGGGCGCGGCCGCTGTCTCGGTCGCCGGCGCGATCGTTCCCGTTGTGTCGAGCGCAACCGGCGTTCCGAACTGGTCCAGCGTCGGCGGCGGAGGCGCCTGGGGCGAGTGCAGCGGGCAGACATTCGTCGGCTGCGTGCCCTCCTTGAACGCCTCCTGGATGACGACGTTCTGCGGGCACATCGGCGTCGACAGTCCGCCGCTGCTCTCGTCGACGCTCACGAATGAGATGCCGCCGGGCATCGAGAAGTCGGCGCTCGGCTGACCGGCCGTCTCCGCGTTCATGAACTTCGTCCAGATCGGCACCGCGCCTTCGCCCCCGGACAATCCGATCGGCGCATTGTCATCGAAGCCGATCCACGTCAGTGCCAGCGTCTTCGGCGTGAAGCCGATGAACCACGCGTCGCGCTTGTCGTTTGTGGTTCCTGTTTTTCCGGCGGCGATGAGCTTGAATCCCAGCGTGCGCGCGCCTTCAGCCGTTCCGTGATCGAGCACGCCCTTCATCACGTCGATGAGAATGTAGACGTCGCGCGCCGGAAAGACCTGCACCGGCTGAACGACATCGTTGGTCGAGACCTGATTGCCGTGATCGTCACTCACGAATCGAATGGTGCGCAGCGGCAGACGCGAGCCGATGCGGGCGATCGTGGAGTACGAGTCGGCCATTTCGATCGGCGGAATATCGATGGCGCCCAGCAGCATCGCCGGGTTGTCGGAGATGTCGGTCTGCACGCCGAGTGTGTGCGCGGTGCGGATCACCGATGCGATTCCCGACGCGAGCCCGATGCGCACCGACGCGGAGTTCATCGACTCCTCGAGGGCCTCGCGCACGGTCACCGTGCCGTGATAGCTGTCTTCGTAGTTGCGGGGCGACCAGTTGCGAAACTCCTTCATCGGAGAGATGCGCGTGTCGCTCACGAGCGTCGCCTGCGTGATGCTCTGCTGTGACAGGCTCGGCTCGAACGCCGTCGCGTACACGAACGGCTTGATGAGCGATCCAATCTGCCGCCTCGCGTTCAGCGCGCGGTTGAACTGGCTGAAGTCGTAGTTGCGGCCCCCGACGAGCGCCCGGATCTCGCCGGTCGGGACGTCGACGTCGATCACCGCGCCCTGCAGCGGATTCTCCCGGCGGCGAAGATAGCGGCTGCTGCGCTCGAGATTCTCCAGCCCAGCCTCGAGCGTCTTCGCCGCGGTGTCCTGCGCGTTGAGATCGATCGCGGTGTAGATCTGCAATCCGCGGCCCTTCACGTCCTTGACGCCGTAGTCGCGTCCCATCTCCTGGATGACGCGGTCGACGTAGAACGGAATCGATGTCAGGCCGGTTTTCGAGCGCGACGGTTTGCTCGGCAGCGGCGTGTTGATCGCCTTCTCGTACGTCTCCTGATCGATCTTGTTGTTCTTCAGCATCAGGCCGAGAACCGTGTTGCGGCGCTGAAGCGCGAGCGGAGGATTGGCAAACGGCGAATAGTTGTTCGGACTACGAATCATCCCCGCGAGCAGCGCCGCCTCGGGGACGGAGATCTCGCTGACCGGCTTCCCGAAATAGAAGCGCGACGCTTCGCCCACTCCGACAATCGAGATCGAACGATTCCGTCCGAGGTAGATGTCGTTGAGATAAGCCTCGAGGATCTCCTGCTTCGAGTATTTCGCGTCGAGGATCACCGCCATGAATGCCTCGACGACTTTTCGCTTCATCGTTCGCTCCGGCGTGAGGTAGTAATTCTTGACCAGTTGCTGCGTGAGCGTGGATGCGCCCTCCGACACACCGCCCGCCCGCACGTTGCGGAACGCCGCGCGAAGGATGCCCAGCGGATCGATCCCCGGGTGATGCCAGAAGCGAACATCCTCGGTCACGATGACCGCATCCTGCAGCCGCTGGGGCACCTGGTTGAGCGTCACCGGCAGCCGGTTCTCGAGCTGATCGCTCAGGATCGACGTGAGCAGCTCCGGCTCGAGCGCGGCTTTCTCGATCGGGTGTCCGTCGCGGAGCGACGTGATCGAGGAGACGGCGCCGCCGTCGAACGCGATCCGCACCGGCTGCGATTCGTACTTGCCGGTCGGATGGACGAACTCGCGCGTGTAGAGGTAAACGTCGCCGCGCTTCGATGCGTAATCGCCGCTCTGCGTGACGGAGTTGACCTCCCGGTAGCCGAGCCGATCGAGCTTCTCCAAAATGTCGTCGGGCGAGGTGATCGTCCCCGCCTGCAATGGCGTGTAGTCGGCGTAGATGCGCGTCGGCAGCGAGAGGCGGCGAACCTCAAACTTGCCGACCGACTCCTTGTAGACGTAGAGGCCGAGAAGTG
>Ga0307477_10003381_pt1 | contig 11900 bp, 8 predicted proteins | sample atmos_gasesECM2C_FD_203316 | JGI IMG/M metagenome (GOLD analysis project Ga0307477, IMG submission 203316) | Hardwood forest soil microbial communities from Morgan-Monroe State Forest, Indiana, United States - atmos_gasesECM2C_515 | ecosystem: Environmental > Terrestrial > Soil > Temperate...
CCGCTTCCCGGGCGGCGGCCGGCGCATCACTGTCCAGCAATGCCGCCGCCCGCATCAGTTTGATATCTACCGCCGCGCCTGCTGGTGCCAACGCGCTCTCCACCGTTGACCGGTCGCGCTAGAATTCCGCGCGCGCAGCGAACACCATAGGGGAAGCTCTTGAGCGACGTCAACGCCGCGGTGCCGGACAACGCCACTGTGCTACGAATGATCCAGGCCTCCAAGGCGGCGGGGGCTGCCGGCCGTGACGGCGAAGCGGATCAGCTGCTCGCGCGAGTCGCGCAGCTCGCGCCCGCCCATCCAGCGGTGCTGAATGAGCTGGGCCTGCGCATGATGCAGCGTAGGGAGGCGGCCAAGGCGCGGGAGCTGTTCCAGCGCGCCACCCAGGCCGATCCGGGCCACCCCTCGCTGTGGGCCAACCTCGCCGCGAGCCTGCACGAGCTCGGCCTTGCCGGGGAGGAGATGGAGGCCATCGAGCGGGCGCTCGCGCTCGAGCCCCGGCACTTGGCGGCGCTGCTGCAGAAGGGCATGTTGATCGAGGCGCGGGGAGATGCGCACAACGCCGCGCGGACCTATCGCAACGCTCTGGCCACCATACCGCCGCACGCGACGCCGCCCGCGACGGTGAGCGAGGCGCTCGTGCACGCGCGCGAGGCGGTGCGCAAGGACGATGCCGCGCTCGCCGCCGCGATCGAGGAGCGCCTCGCCGCTATCCGCGAGCGCCACGGCGCCGCCGCGTACCCTCGCGTGGACAAATGCATCGAACTGCTGACCGGCAAACGCAGCCGCTACCATCCGCAGCCGACGTTCATGTACTTCCCGGAAATCCCCGCCGTGGAGTTCTTCGAGCGCGCCGAATTCCCATGGCTCGATGCGATCGAGGCCGCGGCCGACGATATCTGCACCGAGCTCACCACGGTGCTCGTGGCCGACCGGGCGGGACTTGAGCCCTACATCGCTTACCCGGACGGGGTGCCGCTTCGACAGTGGAAGGAGCTCAATAAGTCGCGCCGCTGGAGTGCGTACTTCCTCTGGAACCAGAGTGTCGCGCAGTCGGCGCATCTGGCGCGCTGTCCGCGCACCGCGCAGGCGCTGCGGGGCGCGCCACTGTGCGACGTCGCAGGGCGCGGTCCGAACGCCTTCTTCTCGATTCTCGATGCAGGCACTCACATTCCGCCGCACACCGGCGTCACGAATACACGCTTGACCGTGCATCTGCCGCTCATCGTGCCTGCCGACTGCGGCTTTCGCGTCGGTAACGAGACGCGTGACTGGGTTCCCGGCAAGGCCTGGGTGTTCGACGATACGATCGAGCACGAAGCCTGGAATCGCTCGGACGCACCGCGGGCGATCCTGATCTTCGACATCTGGAACCCTTACCTGAGCGCGGCCGAACGCGACCTGGTGCGGGCCGCGACCGAAGTCGTGGGCACGTACTATGGGGCGGCCGCGGAAGGTGTCACGTGAGGCTTCCGCGCAGCGGTCTTCACGCTTTGCCGCTGGCGGGCTTCGCTCTGGGAATCACAGCCCTCGGGGGGACGCAGGAGACCCCGACGTCGCTCGCGGCCAACCCTCTTGAGGCGTGCACGAGGATTTGCGAGCCGACCGAGCGTCTCGCATGCTACGACCAGCTTGCCGCGCGCACGCAGGTGCCGCCGAGCGCGCCGGTGTCGGCGCTGGCACCCCAGGAATCCTTCGGGCTCGCCGAGCATCCCAAGGCAGCGCCGGCGGCCGCGACGCTCACGGCCCGGGTCGAGAGGCTCGGCGTCAGTGCGAACGGCCGTCTGACGGTGGAGCTGGCGGGCGGGCAGCTGTGGGAGCTCGAGGGCTCGGACCCGCTGCTCGTGACCGGGGACTCGGTGACCATCAGCCGGGCCGCATTCGGGTCATTTCTCATGAGGACCAGCAAGGGCCGTATGCTCCGTGTGCACCGCCTGCGCTGATGCCCCGGGCGCAGCGGCTGCGCACACCGGCTGTTGCGCTCGCTCTAGTGAGTCAAAAGAAACGGCGGGCAGATGCCCGCCGTCTCGAGGCCTTCCGAGGCTCAGGTTGACTCAGAACTGCATCGTCATGTGGCCGAAGATGTAGCGGCCCAACGCGTCGTAAGTTCCCGGCCAGGTATTACCGTTGCAAGAACTGCCGGCCGGGGCGGGGGTGGCCGCCGGGCAGTCACCCCCAACGACGAGCGGCGGGTTCTTGTCGGCGATGTTGTTGACGCCGAGCTGGAAACGCACCTGCTTCAGAATCTGGAACGAAGCCTGCAGGTCAAAGTAGCTGTACGCCGGAATGTGCGCGGTCGGCAGGAACGGTTTGCCCTTCAGCTGCGGATCCGAGCTGGTGGTCTCCGAGCCCACCGAACCGAGGTAGCGCCACCGTACGCCGATGTCGAGCGCATTCCACGGGGTCGACCACGTCAGGTTCGTGACTGACCGCCAGGACGGATTCGACGCGGCGCACTTGTTGCCGAAGAATCCGACGCAATCGAAGGTCGGCCCGTTGGCCAGTGGCTGCTGGGTCAGGTTGTTCAGCTTCGTGCCCTCGATTGACGCCCCCAGGGACCCAAACCTCGACAGGGTTACGCGGTAGCTTCCCTTGACATCGAAGCCCTTGGTCGACAAGGACCCAAAGTTGATGTTCGTGTCGCTGACGTAGCCGTCCTCAGTGCGCCACAGGGTGCCGGCCGTCCCGCGATGCACCAGGTTGCAGTAGGCTGGGTTGCCGCTCGTGACGCAGTTCTGCAGGATGGTGTCGGCGCCGATCCCGCCGATCGTCTCCTTGACCTTGATGTCGAAGTAATCCAGTGACAGGGAGAGATTCGGCACCATCCGTGGCTGCAGGACGAGGCCCACCGATTTGGTATCGGAGGATTCCGGCGCCAGGTTCGGGTTGCCGCCCAACAAGCCGTTGTACTGGTTCGCGTTATTCGCGCCGATGTGACCGTATTGCGCAGCCGTCACACCCGAATACGCGCACTGCGCCGCAGTGTACCCCGTGGTAAGAATACCCGTCGCAGGGTCGATGGCGCCCGCGCAGTAGTCGTGCGTGCCGTCCAGCAGGACGGCCTGCGGGAGGAACAGCTCGTAGATGTTCGGGGCACGCACGGCACGCTGGAAGCTGGCGCGCGTGCGCACGTCCCGTACCGGCGCCCACTCGAGTCCCACCTTGTAGGTGCTGGTATTGAAGCCCAAGCTGTAGTCGGAATAGCGGTAGCCACCTTCGAGCGCGAGCGAGTCCGCAAACGCGACGTGGTCGGCCAGCGGCAGGCGCAGCTCGGTGAACACCTCCTTGACGTGGAAGTTTCCCGACACCGGTTTCACCTTACCCCCGCCACCGGCGGCATTGCCCGCCTGCTCTGCGGCGTCCGGCCGGAAGTCCGCGTTTTCGGACCGCCACTCGACGCCGATGTTCGCCTGCAGGCCCTGGTCAGCCGAGTGCAGCTTGACGCCATACTTGCCGAGATCGCCGGTGACCGAGCCGGAGACAACTTCCTCGGTCACGCCGGCTTCGACGAGCAGCGGGATCGCCAGGTAGTCCGTCGCCGCCTTCGTCACACCACCCGGCACCCAGATGTTCCAGGGCACGCAGGACGTGTCGGCCTTGGTGAGGACCGACACGCAGGTCGGGGCGCCCGTTGCCGGGTTCGCGACCACATTCAGCGAATTGGGGATGTTTGCGTTCGACAGGTAGTTCAGATTGCCGTTGCTCTGGTCGACCGTGCTGTGCTGCGCGGAAACGTCGTACAACCAAACGTCGTTGATCGCGCCCTTCGTGCCGATGAGCGTGCGAAACGCTTGGTTAGAGAACGTCGCCTGGCGGTTGCCGCCCTCGACGTTGCGACGGCCGATCAACATGGCGATTCCCTGCACGGGGGCCGCAAAGCCCGGAACCGTTTCAGTGGTACCCAGAGCCGCGAGGTTGGCGGGCGAGCAGATGATCGCTTGTTCCTGCGCCGTCAGCAGCGGGTCGTTGCAGGGAATGAACGACCTTCGGAAGAAGTCCCCGCTCGGTGCGATCTGGGCCACCGATTTGTTGCGGGTGAACATGACCTCCCCATAGGCGTTGACATGCGAGTTCACGTCGTAGTGCACGAAGGTTCCGCCGGTCCAGCGCTCGTTCGGCACATGGAAATAGTTCAGCGGGCCGAAGTTGTAGTAGTCATTCGCCGCCCCGCTCGTCACGAACGGCCGGAACTGCCCGGTCGCCTGGTCGACGGTGTAGGGCGTACTGGAGGGATTGAAGCTGGTGAAGTAGCCACCGCGCGAGGTCCCCGAGCCACCGCACACGAGCTTGCCCTTGGACGGGCTCAGGCTGCAGGCCGAGTAGTCGTACTTGGCCTCGAGTGAGGCTGCAGACACGTCGTAGGTGCCGTAGAACGTCGCGTTGCCTCTGTCCTCCGCGAAGTTCGAGCCGATGAGCAGGGACACGTCCTTACCGAAGCCGGTATTGACACGGCTGGCAGGTAACTGATCGCCGGCGGCCGCGACTACGCTCGCCACCGAATTGCTGTTGCTGTGCTCGTAGAAGTTGTAGCTCCCATCGACCTTCACACCCTGGAAGTGGGTGTTGAGGACGAAGTTCACCACGCCCGATACGGCGTCCGCGCCGTACACGGCAGAGGCGCCGCCGGTGAGGATGTCGACCCGGTCGATCAGGGCCGCGGGAATCTGGTTGATGTCTGAGTAGTTACGACCGTCTCCCGCGCCGGGCCCGAGGCGGCGGCCATTGACCAGAACCAACGTGCGCTGGGGACCCAAGCCGCGCAGGTCAACGGTTGCCGTGCCGTCCGAGCCGTTGGACACGGTTGAGTTCTGGCCCGCGAACACCATCGGCAGGTTGTTGAGGACGTCTTCGACGCGGGAGAGACCGGTTGCCTGAAGATCGGTCGCCGATACCGTGGTGATCGGGCTGATCGATGCCTCATTCGGGGTTAATAGGCGCGAGCCGGTGACGACCACCTCTTCGACCGGCGCTGGGGCTGGGGCCGGCGCCACCTGGGCGTGAAGGGTGGAAACGCCAGCGGCAGCTGTGGCCGTGGCCAGCGCGAAGCGAACCGCCTGCTGCAAGCTGCGACTTTTCACCATGTGTGGGTTCTCCCAGTGATTCGAGTACGAATAGCGCGATGAGCCGGTCACGGCGCGGCCGCGATCGCTCATAACCGGGCCCGCCGCTCAGCTTGGCGCGGAATTAGAGCATGCTGCCGTAGTGTTGCCAACCAGCATCGCACCCTGGCACGTTCCGAATGCTGGTTTTACGGTAGGCGGATGATGAGACGGTGTCTAGTTGTTGCTAACTTGCTACAGCGAGCGGCTTCCGGCCAAGCTCCCGGTTCAGACGAACCAGCAGTTGGTGGCCACCGTAATGCGCACGTCGCGACCGTAGAACGGCGTGACTTCGTGAAAGACGTAGGAGGGGAAGACGACGACTTCACCTTCATCGAGCCGAATCTCACGGGCCTCGAGTGCAAACGGCGCGCGCAGCCGGCGGTTCGCGGCATCGAGGTAGGCGTTCGCACCGGGGCGGGTGTCCAGGAGCCGCAGGATCCCGCTCTCGGGACGGTGGGGGAGGCGCTCACCTGGGCGAACGCAGTACACGGCGGACCAGGAAGCCAGCGGGTGGTTGTGAGCGACGAAGGAGCCCGCGTAGCGCGTCACGTGGTACCAGGTGTGGTTGTGCATCGTGAGCCGCGCGAACTCCTCCGGCTGCACGTTCGAAGTCTGGATGACGGTCTGGGCGACACAGTGAAGCATGAAGGCGCGCAGTTCCTGCACGCAGTCCTCCGGCCACCGAAAGAGATTGAACCGGCTCTCGAACATCTCGGCTTGCGGGATATGACTGGGCGTCGGGTTGCGGTACTCGTCGGTTTCGCGCTCGAGGAACAGCGCTTCGAGCTGCCGGTTAAGGGGCTCGCAGTCGGTCAGGCGCGCTTCGCCCAAGGGCACGGCGAATACCGGGCTGATGCGGATCGGTGCGTTCACCATGGCGGCATGGCTTCCTGCCTTGGACTCGCGAAACGCACCCTGGCCGTGACCACCACGAGGTCCCCCTGCGTGCGGTTGAGGGCGACTTCGTGTGGGCTTGCGGCGGGAAAGACCGCCATCTGGCCAGGAACAGGCCGCCAAGTGTGATGTCCAGTGGCAAAAGGCGGGCGCAGCCGCCAGTTTGCCGCATCCAAGAACATCGTCCCCAAGCGGGCCTCGTACAGGCGCAGCACTCCGCTATCGGGCCGAGTCGGCGCTGGGGGAGGTGCGGCGACGCAGTACACGGCGCACCACGAGGCAAGCGGTAGGCTCGCGGCCGGGATACAGCCGTCGGGACGCACGAGCGTGAAGCGGGCACGCGCCTGCACGCGCAGCTCGCCGAACTCGGCGTCCGTGTAGAGGTTGAAGGCCATCACGGCAGCGCACAGTCCCCCCAGCATCTCACCCTTCAGATGCGCGACCGCCTCGTCGTCCCACTCGAAGAGGTCTTCCCGGCTGCGGAAGCACAGCGGGTCGCACGCGGTGGCGGGATCGCGATGCGCTTCCGTGGCGCGCATGGAGAACAGCGACAGCAGCGCTGGATTGAAGTCCTCGCTCCCGGCCAGCGACACCGTGGCGAACGGGATCGCGAAGATCGGGACCAGCTTCATGGTGGGGTCGCTCATCGGCCTTCTGCGCACTCACGCCGCGGCTAACGCGGAACCTCCCGGGAAGCCCCTCGGCAAGCGGGCCGGTAGCCTGAGACGAGCGGCGGGCTATCTAAGCCGACCTCGCCGGGCCGAGTCAACGCGGGCCCCCGGAACGATTGCGGCGGGAGCTCGAGATCGGCAGAGGCATCGGGCGAGTCAGCGCCAGCGACAATACTGTTAAAATCAAACCGGAAGGCCGAAGCGGCCGATCTCTGCCGCACGAGCGCCGGTGATTTCATGCTACGAGTAGCCCTCGCGGTGGGACTCGCCGGGCTGGCGCTGCCGGTTTCCGGTGGCGCGCCGCCGACCCTGAGCGCAGAGCTCGCCCGATGCGCCACTCTCCCGGTGGGCGAGGAGCGGCTCGCTTGTTACGACGCGGTCACGTGCGCCGCGCTGACCGATGATAACGAGCGGCTCGCTTGCTACGACGCGCTCGCCAAAACCAAGTCGTCGCGGCCGCCGACCGCGCCTGTCGCTACGGCCGGCTCCGATTCAGCGAGGGGCGATGCCGGCTTCGGAGCCGTGCAGCTCAAGAAGCCGGCGAAGCCTCAGGGCCCGGAGCAGATCAAGGCGACGGTGACGAGAGTCAGTGCGGAGCGCCAGGGAACCGTCAGCGTGTTACTCGACAACGGGCAGACGTGGACCTTGCACGAGTCTGAGCCCCGCCTCACCTCGGGCGACCTGGTGACCATCAGGCGCGCCTCCCTCGGCTCGTTTCTCATGATCACACCCACGCGCCACAGTTACCGGGTGCAACGCACGCAGTGACTCCAGTATCGGAGCCTGCGGGCGCGGTGCTTGAGTCTAGGGAGCGCCGGCGTCAGACGTCCGGTCGTTGGCGTCGACAAGGCTCACCAGGTGTCGCAGCGGCCCCACGTATTTCTCGTAGTTGCGCCAGCGACCGACCGATGAGGCATGGATTTTTTGCCGAACCTGCCACTTGCTGAGTGTGATCACAGTGCGGTCCGTCTGGTGAAAATCCAGACACTTCGCATCCCACGGCACGTCGATAAAGCCCAGCATCCGCCGGCTCCAGCCCTCCAGATCGGCGATCAGCGACTCGTAAGGAACCTCCAGCAGTGTCGTCGCGGGGAGCACAGTGCGCCAGTGATTGCTGATGCGGACGTACTCCCCGTAGTAGTGCGCGAGGTTGTCAAGATCGTGTGCGTACGAGTGAAGGTACGAAAGATGCTGGAAGTAGATCGACAGGCAGGTATCGATAGGATGGCGCCGCACGTGAATGATTCGGGCACGCGGGAACGCAGCGCAGACTAGTCCTAGGCTCATGAAATTCAGCGGCATTTTGTCGACGACACGCAGTGCGTCGCCCGACAATCCCCTCAACTGCTCGAGATAGTCGTCTGCCATGCCTGGTATGAGGCTCGCGCCGCTGTGGCCTTCGAGCTCTGCTGCCTCGTAAGCGGCGAGCGCGCTTTGCCAGAAGGGCAGCTCCCCGCCTCCGAATACTGCGGGGTGCGACGCCAGAATCTGTTCGGTCAGCGAGGTGCCGGATCGGAGCATCCCGACGACGAAAACGGGGCGCTCGGAGACGTTTCCACGGCGCTGGTACTGGCCGATTGAGGCTGCGTCGAACGCCCTCACGATCCGGTCGACGCGCGCAACCAGTCCCGCCCGATCGTAATTCACCCCATAGCGCCTGGTCAGCTCGTTGGCTTGTCGATAATTGCTGAACGCCTGGTCATATTGTTTGATGTCGTCATAGTATTTGCCCAGCGCACAGCGCAGGATGATCTCGTGTCCAAGTGGCAGGCGCGTGGCAAGCAAGGCCTCAGTGCCCTTGAGCCAGGTGTCGTCGCTCGTCATTCTGCGATTTGTCGCGATGCTGTAAAACGCAAAAGCAAAAGCCGGATCGATGGCGATGGCCTGCCGGAACAATTCCTCCGCTTCTGAGAACAGACCTCGGTCGGCGCGTAACTCACCCAGCAGCGACAGTGCGGCGACGCAGTTTGCGTCGAGCGCCAAAGCGGCCCGACAGCTCTCTTCCGCCTCAGCCCGACGCCCCTGCATGCGCAGCGCGGACCCCAGACTCGCATGAGTAAGGGCATGGCGAGGAGCCAGCGCCAGCGCCCGGCGGTAACTGACCGCCGCCTCATCGATCTGTCTCAGCTCGAACAGCACGTTGCCGAGATTGCGGTGGCTGTCGGCGCGCTGCGGATCAAGATCGATGGCCCGGCGATAGAGGGACACGGCCTCGCTCAGTCCGCCGACTTCGAGCAGCACATTCCCGAGGTTGTTGAGCGCGTCCACGTAGCTCGGGTTGAGTCTCAGCGCTTGCCGGTAGCTCGCCGCGGCCTGTTCGCGTTGTCCCGCGGCCGCCAGCGCAAGCCCCAGGCTGTTGTGCGCGACCGCTAACTTGGCATCGAGCGCAATCGCCCGCTGGATGGAGGCGATGGCATCTTGCAGCCGCCCGAGTTGCCTGAGAGCGTTACCCAGATTGCAGTGTACGACCGCATCGTCGGCAGTGATGTCGAGCGCGAGGCGGTAGCAGTCCACGGCGTCCGCACATTGGCCCAGCTCCAGGAACGCGTTTCCCAGATTGTTCCGTGCCTCAACCGCGCGGGGGTCGATTTGCAGTGCCTGTTGATAGAGATTCACCGACTCGCGAGCTTGTCCCAGTGCCCGCATTGCATTGGCTGCATCGATGAGCGCCTGGACGTCGTTGGGCCAGATTTCGAGCGTCCGGCGCAGACTCGCCAGCGCCTCGCCCGAATGCCCCCGCTCCTGCAAGGCGGCACCCAGATTGCTGTGAGCCTCGGGGTCCTCAGGTAGCAGCTGCGCGGCCCTGCGCAGCGCCTGCAGTGCGTCCTTGCCCTGGCGCATCAGCGCCACGCTGAGGATCTTCCACAAAATCCCATGGTTTGGGTGAACGTCAAGTAGCGCACGCGCCCTTCGTTCCGCTTCACCCAAGCGACCCTGATTGATCGCTGCGACCAGCGCGCCAATCTCGTGCGGGCCCGGAATCTGCGGCTGCGACATCGTGGCTAATTGGGCGCGCGAGTCAACGCGGCGAGCTGGGCCGCCACGCGCTCGAACAGCTCCGCCCAGTCTCCCGGAGTGCGCTGCCGGAAGAGCCGCATGGTCGGATACCACGGGCTATCGCTGCGCTCGATGAACCAGCGCCAGTCGGGCACCGCCTGCAGGACGACCCAGACTCGAGCCCCGAGCGCTCCCGCCAGGTGGGCGAGCGCCGTGTCGCACGTGATCACCAGGTCGAGGCCCATGAGGATGGCCGCGGTTTCCGCAGCGATCTCTTCGGGTCCCATGTGAAACGGATCGGTCAGTTGAATGATCTCGCCGCCAAACTCGACCTCGCTGCTTTGCTCAGCACCCGGACCCTTCTGTAGTGACACCAGGGTCACGCCCGCCACCCGTGCGAGTGCTGCGGCTGCACCGAGCGGAAACGAGCGCGCCTCGAGCGCCGAGAACTTCTCGGCCTCGGGATTACCCTGCCAGTTGAGCCCGACTTTGCGTCCCGGCAACGCGGCCAGGCGCTCGCCCCAGGAGCGCACCGCCATGGGATCGACCTTGAGGTATGGAACGCCGCCCGGAATCGTGTCGATCTCGGTGCGCAGGGCCAGCGGCAGGCTCCCGAGCGGGACGTGCAGGTCAAACTCGGGCAGCGTCTCGCCGCGGCCAACCAGCGCTCCCTGCATGGCGAGGGAGCGCAAAAGCGGCTTCAGAGTCGGCTGGACCTCGAAGACGACGCGCGCACCCATCGCCTCGAGCACGGGGATGTAGCGGCAGAACTGCAGGGTGTCCCCGAGTCCCTGGTCGGCGTATACGAGCAGCGTCTTGCCCGTCAGCGGCTCGGCCCCCGTCCAGCGCGGGCCGGCGAACGTGCGCTGCAGCCGTTGCGCGTGCGGCAGCCGCAAACGCGATTCGTAGAGCGGCCAGCCGTCCCGAAGCTCTCCTAACGCGAGCTTCAGCAGCGCCTTGGTCCAGGTAGCGGTCACCTCGTCGGGCTTGATGGAGAGCGCACGATCAAGGTGGTCGAGGGCCTCGTGGTAACGCCCCAAACCCCGCAGCGCAATGCCGGCGTTGGTGAAGCCCCCGGCCTGGTCGGGCTTGAGGGCCACACTGCGCGCGAAGTCCGGGAGCGCTTCGGCGGGTCGGAACAGCCGCACCAGCACCGCACCGCGGTTATTGAGCGCGTCCGCGGAATTCGGGTCGAGGCCTAGCGCCCGGTTGAAGCTGGCCAGGGATTGCTCGTAACGCTCCAGCGCCGCGAGCGCCACGCCGCGCCGAAAGTGCGCATCAAACTGCTGCGGCGCCAGCTCCACCGCACGATCGAAACTCGCGAGGGCCTCGGCGTGGCGTTTGAGGCTCACGAGCGCAAGGCCCCGATCATGGTGCAAGGTCGCATCCTGCGGCGCGAGCGTGAGCGCGCGGTCGAAGGTCGCGAGCGCCTCGGCGTGGCGGCCGAGCGCAAGCAGCTCAGTCCCGCGGTTGCCGTGCAGCGCCGGCTGGTTCGGTTGCAACGCGAGTGCGCGCTCGATACTCGTGAGCGCCTCGGCGTGGCGGCCCGCGGCCGCCTCGATGAGGCCGAGGTTGTGGTGCGCCTCGGCGTTGCGCGGATTGAGCGCCAGCGCCCGCTCGAAGCAGCGTCGCGCCTCCTCGCAGCGACCGGCGTGCTCGAGCGCAACGCCGAGGCCGTTCTGGGCCTGATCGTCGCTCGGTGCGAGCCGGACCGCCTCGCGAAAACTCGCCAGCGCCGCTTCAGGCTGACCCAGATGCATAAGCGCCGCGCCGCGGCCGCGATGCGCCCCGGCGAGATCGGCCCGCAGGGCGAGCGCGCGCTCATAGCAGGAGAGCGCCTCCAGGTGACGCCCGGCCGCATTCAGTGCGCTGCCGAGGTTCGCCTGTACGGCCGGGTTGAGCGGCTGCAGCTCCGCGGCCGCCACCGCCCGCGCGAGCGTGGTGCCGTTATTGCCCACGGGATGTCGGGTAGCGCTCCACCAGGTCGCCGAGCGCCACCTTCAAGGGCGCAAGCCAGGGCTCGTAGTTACGCCACTGATTGATACTTTCGGAATAGAGCGGCTGGCGAACCTGCTCCGAGCTGATGGTCTGCACGATGCGGGGATTCTCGTAGAAGCGCAGGCACTGCGCCTCGAACGGCAGACCGCAGTAGTCGAGGAGTCTGCGCAACTCACCTTCCGGATCGTCGATGAGCCGCTCGTAATAAACGCGGTACACACGCCCGGGGAGGACGGCA
>Ga0307477_10003382_pt1 | contig 11899 bp, 7 predicted proteins | sample atmos_gasesECM2C_FD_203316 | JGI IMG/M metagenome (GOLD analysis project Ga0307477, IMG submission 203316) | Hardwood forest soil microbial communities from Morgan-Monroe State Forest, Indiana, United States - atmos_gasesECM2C_515 | ecosystem: Environmental > Terrestrial > Soil > Temperate...
CGGTTTTCCCTCAGTACGGTTGGAAGGCCGGTCCGTGCTTTCGTTGCGCGTTCCGCCCTCTACGACCCCGGGGAGTCCTTCGGCTGCCTCTGCTCCGTTCTTCGCCAACGGCATTGGCCTTCGTCGTCACTTAACCCGACTCGGCGCTCCCCATTACCCCATCATCCGCTTCCGATGGGAGAATCATTTCGGAGCTCGCTATTCGCTACGGCCTGTCGATTTGCTTGCCTCCCGGGCGGATCTGACCGGGCTTTACCCCAGCCAACGGAGACTTTTACACCCGAGTTTTCAACGGGTCGGTCACCCTTTCCGTTGTCAGGCATAACTACGGTGGTAACTGAGCAAGCTCCACCGGCGGGACTCGCACCCACTGGAACGTCAACGAACATCGCTGCACTAAGTGTTGATTCTAAAAGGGTTGGAAGGAAACATAATTCGACCACGAAATCGGCCTTTCATACGATTCCATCGTCCGTCGGAACCCAAATGCGCGGGGAACGTTCGTTCCCTGTATGAACGATTTCGGCAACAGAAACACGATAATTACTTCACCAAAATTGCACTTTCAACATGCACCCATCACGTGGCCACACGACGTGCGGAACGTTGCTCCCGGGGACAGGAAGTAATAAAAAGCGCCGTCGCGAGGATTGTTGTCATAGACAGCCACTTGGCCTCCGACCACTTCGAGGGAATCGCCATGCACCACTATTGCTGCACCTTCGTCAATACCAAAACCAAGCAATTCAGGATGCTTCTTGATGACCTCCAGAAGGTCGTATTGGCGTTTGCGGGTGATCAAGTGTTGGTCGATGGCGGAGTTTGTGAGCAATCCAAATCCTCTCTCATGGCCGGGTGACATCATAATTCTGTTGTCGCCATCGGCACTTTTTGCGTTACCTGGATCACCACGAACGAGAAAGGATGCTTGGATGGACGCTCCCGCCGAACTGCCGCCTACGACTCCACCACGGGCGAGCAGTTCCTTGATCTCGCGTTCGACAGCAGTATCCAGATAAGCGTCAGCAAGCCTCCACTGCCGGCCGCCCATAATCCAAACGCCGGAAGCCTTCCGCAGGGCATCAATGAAGTATTCCGAGTTGGCACGCGCTTTGTCTCTGTCGTGCAACATCGTGACGTGGCTTATCCCCAAAGACTCTGCCCATCCTCCTCCTTGCCCTCGGACGAACCCGCCAGCGGTTATTTCCTTATCGGACATGGCAGTTGGGATTAGCACAAAATTGGCATCCGGTCCGCCAGCCAACGCCACAAAGCGATTGTTGATTTCCTTGGACACAGTGCCGCCGCCATGGATGATAAGCCATCCTTTTTGCGGTCCAACGGTTTGCGCGGTGCAGACGATTGGAATAAGGCCGCAAAGAAGCACGGCGAGCGCGCTAGACACAGAAAATTTCGTGAAGTAAACAATCATAATGGAAAAAAAACGGCAGCAGAGCTGCCGCACTCTAAAGTTTTATAATAGTCCTTAATAACTCACGACTCCAGAAGCCGCTGTCAAGGAAAGCTTACCGTTGGTTAAAGATTTCTTTGGGCGGCCTACTTGTGATTGGAGGAGGTGGAGACGGCTGCGGGTTTCAGGAAGGCGTCAAGGCGGAGGAATTTGCGGCCGAGGGCGCCGGAGTAGGCGGACCATTCGGGCTCGCCGGAATCGAGCGCGAGGGCGGCGCGGACGGCGGCGAGCTTGGAATCGAGGTCGTCGAGGTAGTGGAAGACCAGGGCTTCGCGGATCATGGGGAGCTTGGGCGAGCCGAAATCGTACTGGCCGTGATGGCTGATAAGGAGATGCTGGACGACGGTTTTGAGTTTCGGAGGAAAACCGTCGATGGCGTCCGTGGCTTTAGTGACAGTTTCAATTTCCATGACGATGTGCCCGAGGAGCTGGCCTTCCACGGTGTAGGCGATGGCACGGTCGTAGCAGAGCTCATCGAGTTTGCCAACGTCGTGGAGAATGGCGGCGGTGAGGAGCAGATCGACGTCGAGCTCGGGATAATGCGCGGCGGCTTGCCTGGCCAGACCGCACAAGCTCAGGACGTGCTCGAGGAGGCCGCCGAGATAGGCATGGTGCATGACTTTGGCGGCGGGGGCGCGTTTGAACTTCGCGGCGATGGCTGGATTCGAAATGATCGCGCCGACGAGTTTTTTCAGCCAGGGATTAACGATGGAGGCGGCGAATTCCTGGAGTTGCTCGTAAAGCTTTTCCACGTTTTCCTTGGTTTGCGGAAGAAAGTCAGCGAGATCGATTTCCTCGGGCTTCGCGAGGCGGAGCTGCTGGAGAGAGAGCTGCGGCCTGTTGCGATAGATTTCGACGCGCGCCTGGACTTTGACGAAATCGTCGCGCCCGATGTCCTTGACGGCGGATTCGAATTGATCCCACATGCGAGCTTCGATGGTGCCGCTGCGGTCGCCGAGCTCGAGGCGCAGATAGGGCTTGCCCTCGCGGGTGTTGCGAATTTCTTTTTCGTGAACGAGGAAAAAAGTAGTGATGGATTGCTCGGAATTGAGATCGGTGACGAAGGGTGTCTTCATGTGGAGGATGCCGAGCCGGAGCGCTTGCCGAAAAGCAGGAATTTCTTGTGGCCCTTCTTGCTCTTGGTTACTTCGGGCGTGGCGCTGACTTCCTGAATTTCGGAGTTGCCGCCGCCAGCGATGTCCTGGAAGCCCGGCTTGATCACAACGTAGCTTTGCTCGCGCAACGTCTTCAAGTATTCGCGCATGGCGGGCTCCATGCGCTGGCTGTAAAGGCGATCCATGATTTCGTTTTTTACCTTAGCGAGCGATTGCTCGCCTTCGTCGTAGTGCTCAAGAACTTGCAGCACCAGAAAGCCCTGTTTGGTCTCCATGACGTCGGTGAGATCGTTCTTTTTCATTTTGAAGACGATGTCTTCGAGCTCTTTGGAGAGTTCGCCGTGCTTGTATACGCCGAGGAAGCCGCCCTGGCTCTTGGTGCTGCCGTCGGAGAGGCGCTTAGCGATTTCGCCGAAGTCTTCCCCGTCTTTCACGCGCTTGAGAGCGGTTTCGGCTTTTTTCTTGAGGTCGGGAATTTCATCCGGCTTCTTCCCTTCCGTGCTGACTTCGATTTCGCGGAGGGCGACTTGCTCGGGGCGGACAAATTCGGATTTGTGCGCTTCGTAATATTTCTGGACTTCGTCATCGCTGACGGTGATGTGCGAGCCGACTTCACTGCTGATGACGCGCTGGGTGAGGAGGGTATTGCGGATGTTGTTCCTGAAATCTTCCCAGTTCGTGCCCTGCGACTTCACAGCTGTTTCCAGCTCTTCCATGCTGGGGAGATTGTTCTGGGTGCGAATTTGATCGAGGCGCTTGATGAGGTCGGTTTCGACGCTGACGCCCATGTCCTTGGCGCGCTGGACGAGAAGGGACTGGTCGATGAGGTCGCGCAAGGCGTTTTTCTGACGGTCCTCGATGCTGATCCTTAGTTGCTCGGGCGTGCAGCGATTCTGGCATTCCTGGCGTGCGTCCTCTTCGGCGGATTGGCGAGCCTTTTCGTATTCCGAACGCGTGATGATTTCGTTGTTCACGCGGGCGATAATTTCCTCGACGACCTTGCCGGAGTCTGGATTAGCGGGTTTCGGTGAAGCGGGCTTAGCGGGAACGGGCTTAGCCTGGGTGGCCTTTTCATCGGGGGCAGCCGTAACTGGTTTTTCAAGAGTGGGAGCAGGCGGTTTCTTCTGTTGCTGAGTATCGGCGGGCTGATCTTGTGCCGCGAGCGGCAGGGCGGCGCAGAGCGCCACAAGCACAACGAGTCTGGGCATGAATTTCCTCACCTGTAAGTTTAGCCCTGCCCTTGAAGGCCGAGCAATACGTTTCTGAGGGCCGACGGGAGTGGCTCGCCGCGCTTGACTTCCATCCACAGCACGCCGCTGGGATCGAGCTTGATGCCGGGCCGGGAGCGCACGACGCTGACGAGCTTAGCCGGGTCCAGTGTCGTTTCCGGATGGAAGCGAATGGCGATGCGAGTGCCCTGGCGTTCGACGGCGGAGATACGCAGCCGCTCACACATGGATTTGAGGACGGCGTACTCCAAAAGGTTTTCCACGGACGAGGGCGGAGCGCCGAAGCGGTCTTCGAGCTCCTTGCGGACGTCCTGTTTGTCGGCTTCCGTGGCGATGGAGGAGATGCGCTTGTAAGTGCGCAGGCGCAGGTTTTCGCTGGGGATGTAGTCCTGCGGGATGCGCACGTCAAAGCCCAGGCTGAGGGTGGTGCGGAGCTCGGGGGCGGCTTCCTCGCCTTTGAGCTTAGAAACGGCGCGCTCAAGCATCTGGCAATACATGTCGAAGCCGATGGCTTCGATGTGACCGTGCTGCTGGCGGCCGAGCATGTTGCCGGCGCCGCGGAGTTCGAGATCGAGGGCGGCGATGCGAAATCCAGCGCCGAGCTCGCTGAATTCCTTCATCGCGGAGAGGCGTTTGCGAGCGATGTCGGAAAGCGTGCCTTCGGGTGGGACCAAGAGATAGGCGTAGGCCCGCTGGCTGGAGCGGCCGACGCGTCCGCGCAATTGATAGAGTTCGGCGAGACCGAGGCGGTCCGCGCGATTGATGATGATGGTGTTCGCGCGGGGAATGTCCAGACCGTTTTCGACGATGGTGGTGGCGACGAGAACGTCCGCTTCATCGCGGATGAATTTCAGCATGACGCTTTCGAGTTCCTTTTCGCCCATTTGGCCGTGACCAACGACGACGCGGGCTTTGGGAACGAGCTTGGAGACCAAAGCGCCGAGGGAATAGATGGACTCGACACGGTTGTGGATGAAAAAGACCTGGCCATCGCGCGCGAGCTCAGTCTCGATGGCACTCTGCACCAAGTCTTCTTGGAAGGGAGAGACGACCGTTTGAATGGCGAGGCGGTCCCGTGGAGGAGTTTCGATAAGCGACATGTCGCGAAGGCCGACAAGCGACATGTGCAGGGTGCGCGGAATGGGCGTTGCGGAAAGCGCGAGAGCGTCCACGTTTTTGCGCATTTCCTTGAGCCGCTCTTTGTGGGCGACGCCGAAGCGCTGCTCTTCGTCCACGATGAGCAGGCCGAGATCGGCAAATTTGACGTCTTTCGAAAGCAGACGGTGGGTGCCGATGACGACGTCGACTTTGCCGGCTTCGAGGTCCGCGAGAATTTTCTTTTGCTGGGCGGCGCTGCGGAAACGGCTGAGCATTTCAATGCTCGCGCCGAAAGCCGCGAAGCGCTGCTTGAAGGTTTCGAAATGCTGGAAACAGAGCACGGTGGTGGGCGCAAGAACGGCAACCTGTTTGTTGTCGCCAATGGACTTGAAGGCGGCGCGCATGGCGACTTCGGTCTTGCCGTAACCGACGTCGCCGCAGAGCAGGCGATCCATAGGTTCGGCGCGTTCCATGTCGCGCTTGATGTCGGCAATGGCGGTGCTCTGATCGGCAGTTTCCTCGAATTCGAAGGCGTCTTCGAATTCGCGCTGAAAATTCCCGTCGGGCGAAAAGGCGAAGCCTGCGGTGGTTTTTCGCTGTGCGTAGAGGGCGAGAAGCTGGTCGGCCATGTCCTCGACGGATTTGCGCGCGCGGGTTTTGCGGGTGTTCCAGGCGGTGCCGCCGAGCTTATCGAGCGGCGGATGCGCGCCTTCGAGGACGCGGTAACTTTGGACGAGGTCCATGCGTTCGAGGGGAACGTAGAGGCGGGCATCGTCGGCGTAGTGCAGCAGCATGAACTCGCCGCGATGGCCGTCGGATTCGATCTGGCGGAGGCCTTCGAACTGGCCGATGCCATGATCGACGTGGACCACGAAATCGCCGGGCTTCAGTTCGGCGAAATCGCTGAAGAAGCCGGAGGTGCGAATTTTGCGGCTGGGACGCTCGACGGTGGGGGTGACGTCGAAAAGATCAGCGTGACCGTACAGCGTGAGATTGGCGTCGGGAAACTTGACGCCTTCGGCGAACGGCGCGCGAATCAGGAGCATGCCCGCGGATTCGTGCGCGCCTTCAGCGGTGAAGCCGGCGGCGGCGTCTTCCGATTCGCCGAGAACATAGGGGACTTCGTATTCGCGGCAGATGTCCGCGAAGCGCTCGATCTCGCCGGTACTGGCGGCAGTCAGGAAGACTCGCCCGCCAGAAGCGAGCTGTGATTTCACGTCGCCCATGCAGGCGACGACGTCGCCGTGAAAGCGCGCGCTGGGGCGGGAAGAGAGTTCGAATTGATGCGTGGAGCCGATGCCGAGAGCGAGCTGTTCCAGCTGGATTTGCGAAGTTTTTTCGAGCGCGGAGGCGAATTCCGCCTCCGACCAGAAGTACTGGGAGGGCATGGGCGAATTGGCGTGGCCGTGGCGCTCGTAATTTTCAGTGGCCGTGGCGAGATGCTTCAGAGCGGATTCGCGAAGGGTTTGCGGCTCGTCCAGAAAAACGATGGGCCGCAGAGAGCTTTCTTTCAAATCGAAGAGCGCGCTAGGCCCCGGCTCACTTGGAGTGGCGAAAAAAGACGGTGCTTCCCAAGAGGCGGCCTCGTTCAGGTCAACTTTTTCCGGAGGCGGGACAGACCATTCCGTGAGCGGCAACAGGGTGGTCTTCACGACTGGGGCAATCGATCGTTGCGTGCGCGGATCAAATTCGCGGACCGATTCGACGGAGTCGCCGAGCAACTCGATGCGGACGGGTCGCGACGCTTCCGGAGAGAAGACATCGATGATTCCACCACGCACGGCAAACTGGCCGGGTAGTTCCACCATTTCGGTGCGGGTGTAGCCGACGGAGCCGAGATGGGTAATCAATTCTTGGTGGGGGATTTCGGTGTCCTTCGCCAGACTTCGCGCGAGATAGAGATACGCGGCGGGATCCTGATAGCGCCAAAGCGCAGCGGCGATGGGGGCGATGGCCAAAGAAACCTGGCCGTCGGCGAGACGAAAGAGAGTGGCGGCGCGGCGCTCGAGAATGTCGGCGTGGGGGCTTTGGGCTTCCCACGGGAGCCGGTCGAAAGCGGGGAGCGTGGCGACGCCGCCAGCGGCTCCGGGAAAAATTCCGCCGAAGAAACGCAACGTCTCCGCGAGGGATTCAGCGCGGCGATTCGAATCGGTGACAAAGAAAGCAGGGCGGCGGAGTTCGTGTGTTACATAGGCGGCGACGAGAGATTTCGCCACGTCGTGTAGGCCAGCGAGCGAGACTTGGTTCGCACCGCCCCGCAACGCGGCCAGCGCGCCCTCGATCGCCGCCTGGCGAAGCAGGACGTCCAATCGTTCGCGGACGGCGGGAAGTATCATGCGAGGGCGGTCAGGATTCCGCGCGAGCGGCGCGGAACCCCTCGCGAATTTTCTTCAGGATGGCAGTGGTCGAGTGGCCGGGAACGACGGGGATCGAGACGACCCGGCCACCAGCGGATTCCACTTCTTCGCGGCCGACGATCTGGTCGCCGGGCCAATCGCCGCCCTTGACGAGAACGTCGGGGAGGAGAGCGGCGATGACTTCGCGCGGAGTCGAGTCGTCGAAGATGATTACGGCGTCAACACATTCGAGCGCGGCGAGGATTTCGGCGCGCTCGCGCTCGGGAAGGACGGGACGGCCTTCACCCTTCAGTTGGCGAACGCTGGCGTCGCTGTTCAGTCCGACAACAAGCGCGTCGCCCAATTCGCGCGCAAGTTCGAGGCTCCGGACGTGGCCGGGATGGAGCAAGTCAAAGCAGCCGTTGGTGAAAACGATGCGGCGGCCGTTGCGTTTCTGGCGGCCAAACCGCAGAATCGCTTCCTCCATTGTCAGGACTCCCGAATTCAAAGGGTCTCCATGCGGGCCGAAAAAAACAAAGTGATATCGGTTAAAAAGCTAGTTTATCACGCGCGAGAGACACGGCGCTGGCGGGCAGGGATTGGGCGATGAAGGGCGGAAAAACGGTTCGCGCGATCGCGGGACTTTTGTTGATTGCAGGCGGTTACTGGCTGGCTGTTCCAACGCCATACAAGGAACAAAGGTTATTGATCGACGCGGGCGGCTGCCGGATGGAAACCGACATCGTGGCAAAGCGATCAGGAGACGCGCAAGGATCAGCGGTGTTGTTCCATGGAATATCGGCGAATAAGAAGATCATGTCCTACCTTGCGCGAGGATTTGCGGAGGCGGGATTGCGCGTGTACGCGACGGACTTCCCGGGGCATGGTCATACGCCGGGGCCATTTTCTCCTGCGAGGGCGGAACAATGCGGAGAGGCGCTCGTCCGAGAATTGCTTTCGCGCGGCGTGATCGTGGCGGAACGCACTATTCTCGCAGGGCATTCGATGGGTGGGGCGGTGGCCATTCGTATTGCATCGCGCGTTTCTGTGGCTGGGGTGATTGCGATCTCGCCTGCTCCGATGCGCGCGGCACACGGCGCGGAGCCGGAGATGCTGTTCTTTACGAACCCACGGCCGCTGGCGTCGAACTCGTTGGTGATGAACGGAGAGATCGAACCGAAATCGATGCGCGGCAATGCAGCCGACCTGGTTGCCTTGAGCGGCGATGCTAGCGACAAATATCTCGAGCTTCCGGAAGAAACACACGTCAGTCTCATCTTTAGTAGCGCGGCGGTGCGCGCCACGCAAGAGTGGTCAGCACGCATACTGCATCTTTCGAAGGCCGAGGCTTTGCCAAATCATGGTCCCCTCGTTGGCGCGCTCTGCGGCTTTCTTGGAATTCTGTTGATCGCGGGACCTTTTTTGCGCGAAGGAACTGTTAAGAAAACAAGGGAAGCGGGCGCGTCGGAGAGTGCCGGGAGTGCCGTCTGGCGCGCGTGCATGGAAGTTGCGTTAGGGTCGATTCTGATCGTGGCCCTTCTTCGATACTGGAATCCTTTAAGAGCGATCGGCCTTTTTCAGGGCGATTATTTCGCTGGTTATTTGCTATTTTTTGGCGGCATGCTGGTCGGAGGCCATTGGCGATCGTTGCGATCGAGCTTTCGGAATCCCTGGCGCGGGATGCTGGTGGGAGCATTCCTAGGGATTGTGCTGTTGCTGATGGCGATGGGCTGGTTCGAATTGACATTTTACGAGGCATGGCTCACCGCGGCAAAATGGGCACGCTTCCCATTCCTGCTAATTGCCCTTTTGCCTTACCACCTGGCGGAAGAACATCTCCTTGGTCCGGTGGAGAACGGCAAGAGAGGGCGAAGGCTGATCGCGGCGTTAGCGCTCCGGCTGATCGGCTGGGGCGCGCTAATGGGCGGAGTTCTATTTCTACATAGCGGCGAAATTCTGATCGGGCTGCTGGCTCCTTACCTAGTGCTGTTCAATATTGTGCAGAGGAGCGGCATGGACATTGTGCGCAAAGAATCAGGGTCGGAGGCTGCGACGGCGGTATTCGGTGCTATACTCGCTGCGGGTTTTTTGCTGGTGATCTTTCCCCTCACCTAAGGGCCTCACGTTCCGGGGCCTGAGCTTGAAAGGGCTCTCCAGCCGGGATTCCGCGCCGGGGGCGGAAATCATGGCTCACAGCAAGTCACAACCATGGCACAGATAGCGATCGTGGGAGGCGGACCCTCCGGCGCAATGTGTGGCGAGCAGCTCGCGCGCGCGGGACATAAGGTCGATATTCTCGACGAGCATCTGGCGTGGGAGAAACCGTGCGGCGGCGGACTGACCCACAAAGCCATCCAGTGCTTCCCTTTCCTGCTGGACAATTCCTACCCAAAGAAGCTGGTAGATTCGGTCGACTTGATCAGCAGCGAAGAGCATCGCGCGACGCTGAATATGCCGCATCCGATCGTGATCTATTCGCGGACAGTGCTGAATGGGTTGCTGCTGGACCGCGCCAAAGAAGCGGGGTGCAAGGTGGAGCGCTCGCGCGTGATGGGCGTGGAGACGGAAACAGCGAAGCCACGCTACTGCGTGGATAACCGATGGCGGGAGGCGGATTTCCTGGTGCTGGCGGCGGGGGCACGCAATCAGCTGTTGCCGGAAACGCGGGCGTTGCAGCGCGATGAATTGGAAATGACGCAGGGCTACTTCGTGCCGCAGACAGCGGATGCCATCACCATCAAATTCCTGCCGCACTTCGAAGGGTATATCTGGTCGTTTCCGCGCTGCGATCATCTGTCGGTGGGGATTTGCGGGAGCATGGCTTCGCACACGAGCGCGGAGCTGCGGAGGCACTTGCAGACTTTTGTGGAGAAGCAGGGGATTTCGACGGAGGGCGCGAAGTTCTATAGCCACGTGCTGCCCTCGCCGCAGGAACGAACACTCTCGCAGCGCAACGTCGTGGGGAAGAATTGGGCGCTGATTGGCGACGCCGCCGCGTGGGTGGACCCGCTCACGGGCGAAGGACTGTTCTACGCGATTCGGTCCGGAGAATTATTGGGGCGCTCGCTGGCGGAAGGCTGCCCGGAGAAGTACCCGGCGTGGGTGAGAGCGACATTTTCGGCGGAGTTAGAATTTGCAGCACGCATCGTGCGGCGGTTTTATCGCGGATCGTTCCTGGGCAGTGCGGTCACGACACGGATGGTGCAGTTCATTCGGCGCAGCCCGGTCTTCCAGCAATTGATGGGGGACCTTTTCAGCGGGACGCAGGACTACTCGACGTTAAAACGGCGGCTTTGGGGCCACCTCGGGATCACCATCAGCGAATTCATCGCCAGCGTGCTCAACCTCGATCACGCCGCGCGGGCGCGCGTGCCACGCCCCGGAGCTACGGGAGACTGAAGAACTCTCCATTTTGTCGATCCGGTAGCAGTATGTAGTGAATTGCAGGCTGCCCGCATCAAAAAGCAAGGTATAGCCTGTCTCTCAAATCATGGCCACAGAGCAAGACGCAAAAACAGCGCCCGGCGAGAAGAAACGTAAGAACGCGTGGAAGAATCTTCCTGACGTTTGGGCGCTGATCAAGCCGCGGCGCGGGCTGCTGGCTGTTGGCTTCGTGCTGATGGCGATCAATCGCGTTTCGGGATTGGTGCTGCCGGCATCCACGAAATATTTCGTGGACAACGTCGTGCTCCACAAACAAGTGCAGCTCTTGACGCCGCTCGTCCTTGGAGTTCTCGGGGCGACGATCGTGCAGGGCCTCACTTCGTTCAGCTTGACGCAACTTCTTTCCAAATCCGCGCAAAAGATGATCACCGACCTGCGGCGGCAGGTGCAGGCGCACATCGGGCGCCTTCCGGTAGCGTATTACGATGCAAACAAGACCGGGGTGCTCGTTTCGCGGATCATGAGCGATGTCGAGGGAGTCCGCAATCTTGTTGGCACCGGGCTGGTGGAATTCGTTGGCGGGCTCATGACCGCGGCGATCGCGCTTGTTTACTTGATTCATACGAGCATTGCGATGACCGCCGTGGCCTTCTCGATTCTGCTGGTGTTTGGATTCGGGATTAGCAGGGCGTTCAAGACGATTCGGCCGATTTTCCGGGCGCGGCCAAAAATTACCGCCGAAGTTACGGGACGGCTAACGGAATCGCTCGGGGGCGTGCGCGTGGTGAAGGGTTACCACGCCGAGGAGCGGGAAGAGAAGATCTTCGCCGGTGGAGTGCAGCGATTGCTTGAAAATGTGCTGAAGACGCTCACAGCAACTTCACTGATGAGCCTGTCCGGCGCCATGCTGCTGGGCATCGTCAGCGTACTTATGTTGGAATTTGGCGGGCACAAGATGCTTTCCGGGAGCATGACTCCAGGCGAATGGTTTGCCTACAACGCCTTCCTAGCGTTTCTAATTGCGCCGGTGTTTCAGATCGTGGCCATCGGAACGCAAATCACAGAGGCCATCACCGGGCTGGAACGGACACGGGAAATTCTGAACGAGAAGCCAGAAGATGAAACACCGGGGCGAACCGTTGCGCTCGATCGAGTGGTCGGCAAAGTCGAGATGGAGCACGTGAGCTTTGCCTATGATTCTCGCAAAGAGGTGCTGCGCGACGTAAGTTTCCGCGCAGAACGGGGGACGGTCACAGCGCTGGTGGG
>Ga0307477_10003384_pt1 | contig 11899 bp, 6 predicted proteins | sample atmos_gasesECM2C_FD_203316 | JGI IMG/M metagenome (GOLD analysis project Ga0307477, IMG submission 203316) | Hardwood forest soil microbial communities from Morgan-Monroe State Forest, Indiana, United States - atmos_gasesECM2C_515 | ecosystem: Environmental > Terrestrial > Soil > Temperate...
GATGCGCCGGGTTGTAGCACGCGGGCACACTGTAGATGTTGTCGAGCTTCGATCCATCGAAGCCCCAGTCGCGAATAAATTTCTCGGTGAGTTGCTTGAAGTAGCTTTGCACTTCGGGCACGGCCGGACAGAGGGCCGCCAGATCGCGCGTCATCCGACCGTGCTTGCCGTGCTGGTCGAGAATGAACCAGTCCGGATGTTCCTTCGCCACCTTCGACACAATGTACTTGTGCGACTCCCACTTCCCTTGCCCGTCTTCGGCTCCCAGCGGCAACCACCAGAGCTGCGCAAGGATTCCCTGCTTGTGGAATTCATCCGTCATCTGTTTGATCGAGTCGCCAGGAAAAGTATCGTGGCGCGGATTCCAATCGCCGTATGTGTCGAACCAGCGATCGTCGAGTGTGGCCCACTTAATGCCCAGTTCCTTCAGTTTGGGCACGGTACCGAGCATCTGCTTGGGCGTGACGTTGAACTCGTATCCCCAGCCGCACCAACTCACGTTATAGGCTTCGTTCGAGGGCTGTGGGATGTCCCATCCTTCTTTCTGCAGAACGCTCGACCACATGCGCAGCGGCTCATAGAAATCTCTGTTATACACAGCAACGAAGCTGCGCGGGGTGGAATAACTCTCTCCCGGCTTCAAATCGGAATCGATCGGAATCTCGATGCTTGCATTCACGCGGCCATCCGGATCGACCTTTAGCGGCATCGACAAGGTCCACGGCAGAGTTTCCACATGGCCGATGGCTTCGCCGATCGATGCTGTCCATACAGCGACCACCGGAATCCCGCCTCCATAGCCGCCTTTCACGGCCTCGCCCATTAGGTTTGGCTGGGATGAGGTCCGTACCAATTTCTGAACGTCGTCCTTGCCCCAGTCGTAGCTTGATCCCTGAAACGACCACATGTCGTAGGGCTGCGCCTTTGCGTCCACCTGCTGCGCGTTGTAGCGGTGTTGCTGCATGAGCACCTGATCGACATGGAAATCGCTGGTGCCCACATTCTTGTAGGTGGCACTCACCAACGCGATGCCCGGGAAGTCGTCGTATGCCTCGATGACCAGCATGCGTTCAATGGGAACGCCGGACGGCGCGAGGGGATGGCCCGGTATCTCGACGCGCTTCCCCCGTCCCAACTTGCCGCTCGCTTCCACTACCTTCGTTTGCCCGAAGTCCGGCACAAAGTCGAGTTCTTTGCCTTGGCTGACGATTGAGTCGTTGCCACCGGTCGAACCCACGACGGGCTCGTCAATGGTTAGGTGCTTGTCACTCAGCCGGAGAGTAGCCTGCAGGAAACCGGAAGGCAGAATTTGAAAGTCAGCCGCGGCGGTCGTGATTACGACTGGTCCACCATCCTTCACCTCGACTCTTATGTCCGACGGCCTCGACGGAGGAGCTTTGGGCTGCGGCGCAGGCTTCGATGTGCAGGAAAGAAGCGCGAGGGCAATTGCGAGCAGGAGTAATGAGGCGATCGACCGACAAAGAAAACTGCGACATCCTGGCTTCATGATTCGTCTCCGAACGGACACCAGATGATCGAAAGAAAACATAAGCATCCGTAACTATACAACAGACTGGAATTAGGCTCGAATATTGAGCTAGCCTGAAGCCAAAACTATAACCACAAAGGACACGAAGTATCACGAAGGTTGTTCCTTCGTGCACCTTCGTGTCCTTAGTGGTTCATGGTTTTTCTTATCGAATCTCGGCCAGCGAATGCTCCAGCGCGCCGCGCTTCGGGGCGGGCATTGCACCCACCTCACTGGTCACCCAGGCCCCAACCAGATTTGCGACTTCGTTCATGAGATCGAGCGAGGCGCCATGCAGGTACTCATGGACCAGTCCCGCGGTGAACGCGTCACCGGAGCCCACCGTATCTGCCACCTGCACTTTGAATCCGGGATGTTCGCTCGAACTTTTCTTGCTTACGAGGAGACTTCCCCTCCCGCCGCGAGTGATGGAGATCAACTCCAACTCGTACTCTTCAATCAGGCGGCGCGCGGAAGACAATTCGTCCTTGTGTGGCATGCGGTTCAAGGTCATGATCTTCGGCAGTTCGTCGTTATTGAGCTTCACGATGTGAGCCAGCCTCATCGAGTCCACCAAAATTTCTGGCGAATAAAATGACTGCCGGAGGTTAACGTCGAAGATTTTCAGAGTGCTGGGCGGACTAGATTTCAGGAATCGCCGGATGGTCTCGCGGCTTGTGACTGAACGCTGTGCCAGCGATCCGAAACAAACCGCATTGGCGGTCTCGGCCAGGTGCTGCCAGTCGAGGGTCCACTGCAGATGATCCCATGCAACTGGTTGAGTGATTTCAAATCTCGGTTGCCCATTGCTATCGACTTCTACGTTCACCGTGCCGGTTGGATTGTCGCGGTCAGTCTGCACGTGATCGATGTCGAGCCCCAACTCCTCCAGGCGGCGCAGGGCTTCGATGCCACGCGAGTCTTCGCCCACGCAGCTGGCGACAATTCCTTGATCGCCCATGAGCGTCGTGATGTAAGCGAAGTTTGCCGGAGCCCCTCCCAGACACGTGCGGCCCGGAAAGAGATCCCAAAGCACTTCGCCCAGCCCCACGACTCTCTTCTTCATACATTTCGCCGTCGGTGCCTACCGTAAACGTTTTCGGAAAACTGAGCAAAAAGAGGGACCCCCGTAGGAATCCCTCTGTCTGTGGAGTGATTCGTGAATCGATCTAGAAATCGAAACGGAGCGCGAACTGCAATGCGCGCATGTTGGTTCCGCCTTCGAGTCCTGTGATCTTCCCGTTTGTGCCGCCCTGGCAATCCACGCAGTTGTTTGCTCCGTTGTTCGCGCTGAAGGCATACACCGGGTGGTTGAAGATATTGAACCCGTCCATGCGGAACTGCGCCACAAGGCGTTCATAGATCTTGAACTTCTTCGAGATCGACAGATCAGAGTAGAAGCCCGACGGCCCATGGAAACCGTTGCGCCCATAGTTGCCGATCGTGCCGCAACCCGGGAGAGCGAATGGCGCTGATGTGGGCTGCTGCAGCGCACAGACGTCGGTACCGACCGGAACACTACTCGGATCAAAAATGGTCGGAACCGGGTTGAAATAGGAAACCGTGTGGGCGACGGGGTCGAACTTTCCCACACCCATATTGAAACTTCCCGGCACCTTGCTGGGGCGGCATGGTCCTGTGTCCGAAACCGCTCCGCACTCGTTAATCGACGGCGTCCAAGGCAAGCCGCTGCTCCAGTTCGTCGTATTGCTCAGTTGCCATCCGCCAACCACATAATCGATTGGTCCGCCGCCAGACAGAAATTTCTTACCCCTTCCGAACGGCAATTCGTAAACGGTGTTGAATACCCAGACCTGGTTACGGTTGAAATCGACTGGACCCCACGCGATCGAATGGCTATTCACGTAGTAGTTGCTGTCGTAGTTGTTAGCATGCGCGTACGTGTAATGGGTCAGGAACTGCAGGCCCTGCGAGAAACGCTTGTCCAGTTTCACTTCGAATGCATTGTAGGTGCTGGCAGCATCATTTCCATAGTAGTTGCCCAAGTCGAACGGGATGGCCGGGTATCGGGGCCGGCGGTTGTTCTGTGGAATAACGGCCGCAGCATTGAACTGCCCCTTTCCGCACCCATTTGTATTTGGCATAGTGCCGGGAGGGCAGGGTGTCGACGGACTGGCGGTCAAAAATGCGACAGTCGTGTCCGTCATCGGCCCGAGCGATGGCGAATTCACGTCGTAGTTCGGGCCATTGCCCGCAAAACCGTGAGTTCCTTTGCTGCCTACGTATGCGACCTCGAGTGACATCGTCGACGTCAACTGATGCTGAACAGTCGCGTTCCAGGCATCGATCGTTGGCAACACCTGCTTTGTGGGACGAATATGAGTTCCCGACAGCTGCGCCGTAAGCGGGATGAACCCATTCGACGGAACAGCGGGAAAAGCGGTTGCCGGATCGATTCCCAGACCCGTTGGCCCGACATCTAACGTAAATGGATTTCCGTTTTGATCAACGATCGGGTTGAAGTTTGCCGATGCACCCGTTGTCGAATAAGTAGTGGCATCGTAACTCTGCTTTAGCAATACTGGCAAATTCTGTGTGACGGTATGCCCGAAGTTCGAACCGAACACGCCAATGTCGTAGCTGCGGCCGTAACCCATCCTCAGGACCGTCTTAGGCCTAAGCTGATACGCGATACCGACCCGGGGAGCAAAAGCATGGAGGTCGTTGCCGACGCTGCCGTTTAGACCATAGGGGCCGTAGCCTGCTACGCGAATACCCCCGGCGCCACCGTTGTCAACGATGTTGGCAAACCCGCCGTTCCCTTTCCCGTTCACTGATTCAGGAAAATAGATTTCCCAACGCAGGCCATAATTTATAGTGAGCTTGGACGTGGCGCGCCACGTGTCCTGTCCGTAGAAGAACCAGCGCTTCTGCCGCTCGGCGGCGTTGTTTGCTCCAGCCAAACCAGGGTTGTTTACATAGCGAGCGAATGAGGTTACGTCGCCTAACAGAAACGTGGCGAGATCCAAACCGCCGCTGCCGCCATTTGAGGTTGCCTCTGGGCTAAAGTTGTATTCACCCGTCCGGTTATTGTCGCTAGGAATTCGCAAGTTCATGGCATAGCGAATGTCGGCGCCCACCTTCAAAGTGTGGTTACCCAGAGTTTTTGTCACATTGTCCACGAATTGGAATTGCTGCTCGCTTTCGGTCAACGGGCAATTGCACCGAGCAATGCCCAGGCCGTCGCCGAAACTCGAGATCACACACCCGGAGCCGCCTTGGTTCGCCGTACAGCCTTGACCGCTAATGGGATCCGATCCCAAAAGGAACGCTCCCAAGCCATCGGTCTTTGGATCGCTCGTGTTGGCACCAAGAATTCCGAAATTCTTCATGGGTTGGCCGCCATCGGGCTTCTGTGTTTGCGGATTGTACTTGAAATATCCAAAGCGGAAGTCGTTCAGAAGCGTCACGCTAATGGTCTTGGTGAAGCCGCTCGCCAAGCTGTAGTTGTGTGTGATTGAGCTACCAGCCAAGCCCAGCAAACCATTCCCGGGTCCCTGCATTTGGCCTAACAGACCTTGCCCGGACAATTTGAAGTAGTCGAGACTGAAGCGTCCGAACACGCTGACCGTGGAACTGGCTGCGTAATCAATGCGAGTGTCGAAACTGTTCTGCGTGAACGGTCCAGAACCAGAGCCCACGTAGTTTTGCAGCACGGGCGCACTCGGCGCCAGCGCTGGCAAAGCCGCCAGGATCTTGCCGGCAGCGGGAGAAATACGACCAATCGGGATGTGGTTATTTGGAAAGGCGGTTCGACTTCCACCGTTGCCTACGCCGGGCGTACCCGTCAAGGGATCGTAGACTTGGCCACCACCGGCAACACCAGCTGCTAGGTATTGGCTCAAGTCACAGAACCCAGTTGTATTTGTGGCCGGATTGCATGATGTCTGAGCCGTATTCGTGGGTAGAGTGAACAGACCACTCACGCCGTTCGTTTGGCGCGTGCCCTGATAATCGCCGAAGTAGAACAACTTGTTCTTGACGATCGCGCCGCCGACCGTCCCGCCAAACTGCTGCCATCGGCTAGGAGGGATAAAGCGATGGGTGATCGGATCTTTGGCGAACTGGGCGAATGGATCGCGGGCCTGTTGCGCGTCAGAGCGGCGAAACCAAAATGCGCTGCCGTGAATTTCGTTGCTGCCTGACTTGGTTTGGGCGGTAACGACGCTGGAAACTGCTTTACCGAATTCCGCGTCGTAGTTCTGCAGTGAGACTTTCGCCTCGGTGACGGCATCAAGATTTGGATTCACAACGATAATGCCCAGGATTGGATCTTGATTGTCGGTACCGTCGAGTTCAAAGGCAGTTCCGCTAAAATGCTGCCCCTGGGTGAAGATCTGTTGGCTACCCTGTGGATTCTCGGTAGCGGCGTGGCCCCATCCAGTCAACTTTTGCGACCCAGGTGCCATCAACTGGAGTTGAGTAAAATTGCGGTTCAAAATTGGAACATCTTCCACGTATTTCTCATTAAATTCCGTAGCTACGTCGGCACGGTCGGTCTTGAGTTGAGGCGCTTCGGCCGTCACTTCTACGGTTTCCGATGTCCCACCGACCTGGAACTGTCCGTCTACTCGCGAGCCGGAGTCGGCCGAGACTTGAATGCCCTTAAACTCCAGCGCCTTGAAGCCGGTGCCTTCGACGCGAATCGTATATACATCGGGGATCAGGTGCGTCACCGAATAGTTGCCGCTGTCGTTGGTCGTTGTATCGGTGGACACGTTCTTGGTCTGGCTCGTGACGGTGATCTTCGCTCCGTTCACGGCTGCCCCTGTGGGATCGGTCACCGTGCCCATGATACTTCCGTAGACCGCTTGCCCCATCGCGCCGGGCACCCAGATACTGCATAGAAGACTAATAGCTGCCACAGCGACCCACGTTGACCGTTTCATGAGACTTCCTCCTCAGACTTTTCCTACCGACACGATTGCCCCGGAAATGCAGACGGGATACTTGACGAGACGGGGTGCAGTCGTAATACAAATCTATTAGCTGGATTAAGTTTCACTACGTCTGATACTGTTACGGAAACGAAATCCAGCTATAGCAATAAGATACGGCTGGCGGTTACCTTCCGGTTATATGGCTGTGACACACAGTTTCGCGATTGGGCGGGAGCAATGCTTCCAACAAGTAGAGAGGCTTACCAAAAGCCATAGCCTTCATTCTTCCGAATCACTGTGCAAGCTTCTGCGGTATCTGGCGGAGCATTCTCTGGATCATCCTGGCGTAGCGCTCAAGGAATATCAAATCGCAACCGAGGTACTGGGTCGCCCAGCCGGATTCGATCCGCAGAGCGATTCGACGGTTCGGGTTCAGGCTGGGCGTCTCCGAGTGAAACTGGCAGAGTATTACGCTCACGAAGGCGCCGACGACCCGATCCTTGTCGAGATCCCCAGGGGTTCATACGGTCTGACGTTCCAATTACGTGCAAGGCCCGGGCCAGCAGTGGCATCACCCCCACCGATCGAACTGTCCGAGAAAAGGGCTGAGGTTCGTCCGTCAAATCGCAGATGGGTGATCGCGATCGCGACCCTGTTGGTTCTTCTCTTGGCGTCGGTGGTAACCAGCGCCGTCTTACTGTCACGAGATCGGAACCAGTCAGCTTCAGCAGCAGCAGTGCCAGCTGTTTACCGGCTTTTCTGGAGTCGTTTCGTGGATGGTCCTCAGGAACCGCTGGTCATCTTCAGCAACGGGAACTTTGTCGGGCGCCCAGAAACGGGGATGCGCTACTTCAATCCCGCGTCGGACGCGCGCTCCTTCATTCTCGACCACTACACTGGCGTCGGAGAAGTGCTGGCGATCCATCAACTCGATAAAGTCTCTTTCATGCTGAACCGGCCCCTGCGGGTAAAGCGCGGGGCGCTGTTCACACTGGACGACGCAAAGAACAACGATCTGATCTTCGTCGGATCTCCATCCGAAAATCTGACACTGCTGGATATTCCTGGAACTCGCGAATTCATTTTCAAGCGTCTGGACTCGGGCCCGCGCAAGGGAGACCTGGCGGTCCTTAACGTTCATCCTCAGCCGGGCGAACCGGAGAATTTTCTCGCAACGCCGGCGAATCAGCCGACAGTCGAAGACTATGCTGTGATCGCACTCCTTCCTGGTCTGGATCCATCCCGCTCGATCTTGATCCTTGCCGGCAACTCGACGTTCGGAACACAGGCGGCGGTCGAATACGTTTGCCGTGAGGACTCGATTAAAGAACTACTTCGGCGCTTGAGTGTGTCCAAGGCTGCGGATCTGAAGCCATTCGAAGCGCTGCTGCGCGTCAAGATCGCGCACGGTGTGCCGGTTGTGGAGGAGTTGGTGGCGCTGCGCAGCCGCAGCAATTAGAACCCAGCTACCTGCCCGGCGCTTTCATCTGCGGGTTCAACTCGGCGGCTTTTTCAAATTCTGTCTTTGCTTCGTCGCTTTTTCCACTCTGCTGGAGAGCGAGTCCAAGCTCGTAATGTGCGGCGGCATATTTCGGTTCGGAATGAATTGCCGAGCGAAATTGCGCGATGGCGCTATCGAGATCACCGGCAGCCAGGAATCGCTTGCCGGAATTCGTGGAAACGGTCGCCGCCTGAAGATTGTTGGCCATGGCCGAAATTCTAGCGCCTTCCTTCGCCTCAGCAGCAGCTCCGTCGGCGTCTCCCAGCTGCCTCAGGACGCCTGCCAGGGTTGTATGCGCTCCGGCGAAATCCGGCTGTAGTCGAATCGCTTCCCGCAGTTCTCTTGCCGAATCGGCCAGTTTCCCCTGCTGCTTGTAAACGGTCCCGAGACTGTAGTGCGCTTCCCCATAGTCTGGTTTTGATTCAACCGCCTTCCGCAGCTCGCTGGCAGCATTGTCAAATTCCCCTCGCTGCCAGAACAGGATCCCCAGGGTGTAGTGCGCGTCGGCAAGATCCGGCTGCAAACGGATCGCCTCCTCAAATTCCGGCACCGCTTTGTTGAGTTGATCCTTCAGTTTGTAGGCGAGGCCCAGGTTGTAGTGAAGAGAAGGATCAGCCGGAGTAATTTTGATAGCTGTGTCCAGCTCAGTGACAGCAGCATCAAAATTCGCCAACTGGAGGTAGGCGGCCGCCAGGTTTCCGCGCAGGCTTCCATCTTGTGGGCGCAATTGCACTGCAGTTTTGAAAGTCGGAATGGCAGCCTCAGCATCACCTCTCTGCAAGAGGGCTAATCCCAGGTCGTTGTAAACCTCGGCGTCATTCGGATGCAGCTTCACTGCTTGATTAAATGCCGCCACCGCTCCGTCCGCATCTCCCGCGCGCTGGCTTGCAACCCCTAATTCCAGCTGCAAGTCGAACCATTCTGGCCTCAGAGCGGCGGTCTTCTTCAACTCTGCCAGGGCTTCGCTACTCTTAGATTGCGCGGTCAGAGTTTTTGCCAGGTAATAATGAGCCGTCGCATCCTGCGGATTCAGGCTCACGGCTTTACCTAGTTCTTCCCCAGCATCAGCAAGCTGCTGCTGCAGCAGTTGGGCCGCACCGAGATGCAGGTACGCCGACTCGAGGTTCGGCTGCAATCGGATCGCATCCCTGAACTGTTTCTCGGCTTCCGGAAATTGATTGCGCTGAGCAAATATGGTCCCCAGTTCGTCCCGCAGGTCGGCACGCTCCGGCGCCAGTTCAACCGCGCGTTGCATCTCGCTTGACGCCTCGTCAGGTTGAGTCTGGCTGAGGATTCTCGCCAGAGTCCGATGCGCTTCGGCGTTTCCCGGAGCCATCTTGATCGCTGCTCGTGCTCCCTGTGCGGCCTCGGCCAGCTTTCCTTGCTTTGACAAAACGCTGGCAAGGTTCAACTGCGCTTCCACGAGTCTGGGCTTGATCTTGAGTGCGGTCCGCAGATGAGCAACCGCCGCCTCGTTCTCACCTTGCAGCGCCAGCACCCAACCGAGCGCGGATTGAGCCGCGGCGTCGTTCGGCGCTAGGTGCGCGGCTTTCTCCAACTCGGCCCGAGCCTCCGAAAGGTCCCCTTTCTTCAAGGCCGCCCGCCCTTTCTGCAACGCCGCTTGCTGGGAAGCCGTGCTGGAGGACGAGTGCGATTGCGCGTGTGTTACTCCGCTCACGAGGGTGAGCGCGAGAACGATCGACTGACTCAGTTGGAACAGAGATCGAAACACCATGAACGGTAGAACTTTCAACCGATTATATCCAACATGTCTTTGCTCTCGGTGTGGTAAGAAATAGACCACACCGATACTGCCGTCGGTTCACATCGGGGTGACGGTGAACTCATGCCCACTCGCCGAATGTTCCTGCAAATGTCTAGCGCTGCCGCTGTCGGTTCTTTGTGGAGCGGCGCGCTCCTCGCCAGTAGCAACGGAGACGATACCGACTTATGCAGGAAGCTAGCGTCCGACCCGCTGCGGCCGCAGTATCACCTCATCCCTTCGCACAACTGGATGAACGATCCGAACGGACCCATCTATTTCAATGGCCGATACCACTTGTTTCACCAGTACAATCCACGCGGCGCGACTTGGGGCAACATGCATTGGGCACACGCCACAAGCTCCGATATGCTCCATTGGCAGAACGAAGCAATCGCGATCGCGCCTACGCCGGGCGGTCCGGACTCAGACGGAGTCTTCAGCGGCAGCGCGGTCCTCGATCACGGGAAGCCCACCGTGATCTACACAGCAGTCGCTCCACCGTCTTCGGCCGGTGAGGCAACGCTCCGCGATGGCGCTCACACATGGCGCGAAACACAATGCCTTGCCGTTGCTCAGGACAACGATCTACGTATCTGGAAAAAGCTTTCCGAGCCGGTCATCGCAACGCCGCCCGCCGGACTTGCAGTGACCGGCTTCCGGGATCCAGCACTGTGGCGCGAAGGGGACAATTGGATGCTGATTCTCGGATCTGGAGCGCGTGGCAGAGGCGGGATAATCCTTCTTTATACATCGAAAGATTTGCGACACTGGACATATCTTCATCCGCTGATCGAGGGTTCGCTAAGCCAGAGCACAAGCGTCAATCCAGTCGACACGGGGGAGATGTGGGAGTGTCCGGACTTTTTCCCGCTCGGCAACAAGTACGTGCTGCTGATCTCCACCATGGGGAAAGTTCGGTGGAAGGCGGGAACTTACGCCGAGCAGCGCTTCACCTCGGAGAAAGAGGGTGTGGTTGACTGGGGTTCGTACTACGCCGCTAAGACCATGCTCGACGCCGACGGCAGACGGATTCTTTGGGGGTGGATTCCGGAAGCGCGCCCCGACAGTGACCTGATTGCGGCGGGGTGGGCAGGTGCAATGTCGCTTCCGCGCGTGCTTTCCTTAAGTTCGCAGAATGAATTGCAAACAGAAGTGGCGCCTGATGTTGCCACGCTCCGCGCAGATCAAATGGAGAACATTGACGCAGCTCGGATCAAGGATATTGCCGCAGAAATCGACGTGCATCTTCATCCGAAAGCCGATGAGTTCAAGTTGCGCCTTTACTCGGAAGCTGGAGACTTCGTTTCAATCTCATGCTCCCACCAATCGGGCGGTCGCCAACTTCGAGTAAACACGATAACGGCGCACCTGCCAGGTCCTACGGGTTCTACGGTGCGGCTGCGCCTGTTCCTCGACGGCTCGGTCCTAGAAGTTTTTGCCAACGAAACAGTCGCTCTGACCGCGCGCGTCTACCAGATCCCGTCCGGTCCGCTGCGTCTGAAACTTGAAGGCGACGCTACAATCGCGTCGCTGCATGCGTGGCCAATGAAACCAATCTCCAAAGACCGGCTCACAGGTTCCTTATGCTCATGAAAGTTATGGAGGAACCTCGCGATAGTGAAGGCATCAAAAGCGCAAATGATCTTCATTGCCGGCCCGTATCGCTCCGGCACCAACGACGCTCCCGCTTTGATCAAGAAGAATGTGAGGCAGATGGAGTCCTACGCGCTGCCTGTGTTCCGTGCAGGACACATTCCAATCCTCGGCGAATGGCTCGCGCTGCCGCTGGTAGAACTGGGAGGATCGAAAAAAATAGGCGATGAGGAATTCAACGAGGTTTTCCATCCGATCGCGGTCCGGCTCCTCGAAAAGTGCGCCGCTGTACTTCGAGTCAGAGGCGCGTCAACCGGAGCGGATGAGATGGTGCGCGTAGGCAGAAATCTTGAGCTGGTGATTTATGAGAGTGCGGAAGATATTCCAGCAATGGAGCGCCACTGAAACCACAGACGGAGATTACCAGGGCAACCGAATACTTGCGACAAACACCGAGAAACTATACCGCAGAGAGGAAGTGCTGAAGGGGAGGGATGCCGGACCGTGTTTATGGTGAGCGCGGCAGGACTCGAACCTGCGACCCATGCCTTAAAAGGGCATTGCTCTACCAACTGAGCTACGCGCCCACAATCTTTTTAATGTAACACACC
>Ga0307477_10003386_pt1 | contig 11897 bp, 10 predicted proteins | sample atmos_gasesECM2C_FD_203316 | JGI IMG/M metagenome (GOLD analysis project Ga0307477, IMG submission 203316) | Hardwood forest soil microbial communities from Morgan-Monroe State Forest, Indiana, United States - atmos_gasesECM2C_515 | ecosystem: Environmental > Terrestrial > Soil > Temperate...
CGAAGAGTGTGTTTCCGGCGCTGGTGCCTGCTGATAAGCGCGGCGAAGTAGTTCGTTTTGAAAATGGACTGACCGTGATCAACGACAGCTACAACTCTAGCCCCACAGCGTTGAACGCTCTGGCGCAACTTCTTGCAGAAACTCCGGGCTATCGCAGACGGATTCTGGCTAGCGGGGAGATGCTCGAACTTGGCGGTGCCGCCGCGGAGTTACATCAGGAATGCGGAAAGTTCGCGGGATCGTTGAAAGGGATCGATTGGATCGTCGGGGTGCGCGGCGATGCGGCGGAACTGGTTCACGCGGCAGTGGACGCCGGCCATGCGCCGGAGCGTGCGAAGTTTTTTGAAAACTCGGATGAGGCGGCGAAATTTCTGGCGGACTTTGTAGCCCGCGGGGATCTTCTGCTGCTGAAAGGTTCTCGCGGGGTGAAGATGGAAAAAATCCTGGAGGCAATCGAAACGCGTCACAGGAGAATCGCCGGCGCGGTCGGCGTTGAGAAAATCGAAGCTGGGCCAAAGGGCTCGCGCTGATGCTTTATTATCTTTTTTATTTCGTGCTGCGGCCTTCCTTCAGCCCCTTAAACGTTTTTCGCTACATCACGGTTCGGACGGCGGTGGCGAGCATAACCGCTTTGCTGCTGTCTCTGCTGATGGGCCCGTGGGTGATCGACAAGCTTCGCGAAATGCAAGTGAAGCAATACATTCGCGAGGAAGGGCCGAAGGCGCATCAAAAGAAAGCCGGGACGCCGACGATGGGCGGCGTTCTGATTGTCGCAGCAATCGTGATTCCCACGTTGTTGTGGGCGGATTTGCGCAGTCCGTACGTGTTGCTGGCGGTGGGGGCGACCGTGGCGTTCGGAGCGATTGGGTTTATAGATGATTACAACAAGGTCGTGCGCCGGCGAAATTTGGGTCTGACGCCGAAAAAGAAACTCTTTTTTCAATTCTTAACCTGTGTCGGCGTTGGCGTCGCGTTGCTGGTACTGCAGTCGCAAGGCGCCTATTCCACCCAGTTGAGCGTGCCGTTTTTTAAACGCTTGCACCCCAATCTGGTGATTGACTCGCTGTTGATTCGCAATTATGTGTGGCCGCTGGCTTTTGTCCCTTTTGTTCTGTTTCTTGTACTTGTAATCGTGGGCAGCTCGAACGCCGTGAATTTGACCGATGGCTTAGATGGGCTTGCCATTGGATGCGTCTTGGTGTCCTCTACGGCGTTGACGGTACTGACTTATGTTTCAAGCAATGCGCGTATGGCTGAATACTTGGAGATCCAAAAAATACCAGCGGCCGGAGAACTCGTTGTGTTTTGCGGGTCGCTGGTCGGAGCGTCGCTGGGATTTCTTTGGTACAACGCGCATCCCGCCGAAATGTTTATGGGAGATGTGGGTTCGCTCGCGTTGGGCGGGGCCATTGGCGTGGTGGCGGTGATCATCAAGCAAGAAATCTTGCTGCTTTCGATTGGCGGAGTTTTTGTGCTCGAAGCGTTGTCGGTGATTATTCAAGTCGGGTCGTTCAAGATGACGGGCAAGAGAGTGTTTCGAATGGCGCCGCTGCATCACCATTTTGAATTGATGGGGTGGAGTGAGTCCAAAATCATCGTGCGGTTTTGGATTGTGGCGCTGGTGTTCGCGTTGTTTTCGTTGACCACATTGAAATTGAGGTGAAAGGCAGTGAGGCCTGGGATCGATCTAGCGGCAAAGCGAGTGTTGGTGGTGGGATTGGCGCGCACGGGAGTTGTTACGGCGCTGTTCAGCGCAGGTTACGGAGCGACTGTAACGGCGACCGACGAACGGCCGGAAGCGGAACTGCACGACACGGCTGCGAAGTTGCGTGCCGCGGGAGTGAAGCTTGAACTTGGCGGGCACCGTGCCGAGAGTTTTTCCGATCAGGATTTGATTGTGGTCAGTCCCGGCGTACCGGCAAAGCTGCCGGGGTTGGAACTGGCTCGGGCACGAGGAATCCCGGTGTGGAGCGAAATTGAGCTCGCTTGGCGATTTCTTCGCGGGAAACTTATTGCAATTACCGGCTCGAATGGCAAAACGACGACGACTTCGCTGGTTGCGCACATGCTGCAGACGGCGGCGATTCCGACTTTGATTGGCGGCAATATCGGCACGCCGCTGCTTGCCCTGGTGGAAGATTCGATGGACACCACCGTGACCGTGGCGGAAATCAGCAGCTTTCAACTGGAGACGATCGAGAAGTTTCGTCCGGAAATCGGCGTGTTGCTGAACCTGACGCCGGATCATCTGGATCGCCACGCTTCGTTCGACGAATACGCGCAAGCAAAAATGCGCATGTTCGAAAACCAGCTCGAGCGGGATATCGCCATTCTGAACGCAGACGATCCCGAGATTACCAAGCGCATGCCTGCTAAGCCGCACATTTTCTGGTTTAGCCGACAGAAGCGCGTCGCAGCGGGCGCATTCCTCCGCGACGAACAGATTTTTTTTAGAAATGAAGGCTCCGAAGTCGCGCTGGCGCGGCGCGATGAAATTCCTCTGCGTGGCGAACACAATGTGGAAAACGTTCTGGCCGCATGCGCCGCGGCCTATTTAGCCGGGGCCGACCCCGCGGCAATCGCGAACGGGATCAAGACGTTTAAGGGCGTGGAGCACCGTTTGGAGTTTGTGGCAGAAGTATCGGGCGTGCAGTTTTATAACGACTCAAAGGCCACCAACGTGGACGCGGCGGTGAAAGCGATCGAAGCGTTTCCAGGGCCGCTAATCGTGATCCTGGGAGGCAAAGATAAGGGAAGTCCTTACACTCCGCTGCGCGGGTTGCTGCGCGAGCGGGGGCGCCTGGTGATTTTGATCGGTGCGGCTGCCGACAAAATTGCAGAAGACCTTGGTGACGCGGCTCCGGTAACCAATGCCGGCACGCTGGACCGGGCCGTGCTCCTTGCCATGCAAAGTGCCCAGCCCGGCGACACGGTGCTGCTGGCGCCAGCTTGCGCGAGCTTCGACCAATTTGAAAACTACGAGCAGCGCGGTCGGGCCTTCAAAGAATTAGTGGCGAAGCTCGAAAATCAGAATCAATCCGCCGCGGGTGCTTCCGCGCAAAAAGGATGACGAATGCCTCGTAGCCTGCAACCAGACCGAAAATTATTTGGTGTGACGCTGGGGCTTTGCCTGATTGGCGCGGTAATGGTCTTCAGCGCGTCGGCGATTACCGCCCGGGAAGCCGGCGGGAACGGCTACACGTTTCTGCTACGGCAACTCCTGTGGATCGCGCTGGGACTGGCCGGAATGTTCTGGCTGATGAACGCGGATTACCGGAAGTTCCGCCAGCCGCGTGTGATTTTTACGGCCGTTTCGCTTACCTTGGTCATGTTGATTGCGGTCTTCTTTTTGGACCGATCGCATGCCACGCATCGCTGGTTCCGGTTGGGGCCACTGAGCTTGCAACCTTCGGAAATTGCAAAGCTCGTTTTGATTTTTTTCCTCGCATGGTTTGTTGAAATTCGCCGCGCGCCGAGAGGTTTTGGGGTGAACGATCCGGCGCGCACACTTTTACCCGCTCTGGGAACTGTTCTTCTGATGGTTGCTCTAATTCTCGCGGAGCCGGATATGGGCACGGCGTGCATGATTTTGCTGATCGCGGCGGCCATGCTGTTTGTTTCCGGGCTTTCGATGCGATACATCGTGGGCGCCGGGCTTGCAGCGATCCCTGCCGTCTACCTATTGATTGCACGAACTCCGTACAGGTTAGAGCGATTCAAGGCATTCCTGTCGCCGAGTTCCGATCCGCAGGGGCACGGCTTTCAATTGCTGCAATCGCTCATCGCGATTGGTTCGGGCGGATTTACCGGCGTGGGCTTGATGGAGGGACGCCAAAAGCTTTTTTTCCTTCCCGAAGCGCATACGGATTTTATTTTTGCCGTGATTTGCGAGGAACTCGGATTCATCGGCGCCGTGATCGTGCTCACACTGTTCGCCGTATACGGCTGGCGCGGGTTCGTTGCGGCAATGAAAGCGCCGGATGAATTCGGCCGGCTGCTGGCGCTGGGGATTACGGCGATGGTAGTCGGGCAGGCGCTGATCAACCTGAGCGTGGTGTTGGGATTGATGCCGACCAAGGGGATTCCGCTGCCATTCATCAGCTATGGCGGATCGAGTTTGATCGGAATGCTGCTGGCCACCGGCGTGCTGTTGAACATCAGTCAGCACGCGGATGAGACGTGAAGACGGATGGAAACAGTTTACTGATTGCAGGCGGCGGAACCGGCGGGCATGTTTTCCCGGCGATTGCGGTGGCGCGCGAGTGGCTCCAGCGGAAGCAAGAAGGGGAACGAAGCGTAATGATTGTGGGAACCGAGCGCGGAATGGAAGCAAAGCTGGTGCCACAGGCCGGACTGCCGCTTGAAACGATTCGGGTGGCGGGATTGAAGGGAATTGGCGGTGCGAAGTTTTTAAGGAATGCGGCGATGCTGCCTCTGGCCCTGGCGGATTCGGAAGGAATCATGCGCCGGCACAATTTTGGAGTGGCCTTTGGAGTGGGTGGATATGCCTCCGGGCCGATGATGCTTTTGGCGAAGATGCATTCGATTCCCACCGTGATTTTCGAGCCAAACGTGGAGCCCGGGTTCACCAACCGTGTGCTTTCGACGATTGCTACACGCGTGGCGGTGGCTCACGAGGCTACTGCGGAGCGGCTGGGACCGAAGGCGGAGGTCACCGGGTGTCCGGTGCGCCGGGAATTTTTTGCCGTACCACGGAAAGAACTTCGCGAGCCTTTCACAATTTTGATTACGGGCGGAAGTCGCGGTGCGCTGCCAATCAATCGCACGGTGATCGATTCGTTGGACCTTTTAACGGCGCGAAAAAATCGGCTTTTCATCGTGCATCAAACCGGTGAACGCGACTATAATGCGGTGCGAGTGGCTTATGCGCGTCGCGAATTCCGAGCGGAGGTTGTGCCCTTCATCGAGAATATGGCGGACCGGTTTGCCCAGGCGGACTTAATCGTCTGCCGTTCGGGCGCGATCACGGTCGCAGAGGTATCTGCCGCCGGACGCGCCGCCATCTTCATCCCTTTCGGCGCCGCTACCGACGCGCACCAAACCCGCAATGCAGAAGCGATGCAGGATGCCGGCGCTGCGCGGATGTTGCCGCAAACTGAGTTGACGCCTGAGCGGCTTACTTCGGAAATCTTCTCGCTTCTGGACCAGCCCGGGAAAATTTCAGAGATGCGGGAGCGTGCGCGCGCACTGGCGCGTCCGCGCGCGGTTGAGGACATTGTGGACCTGCTGGAAGCGCAAATTGAAAATCCGCCGGAAGGGATGGCGCGTCTATGACCGTTACCTTCCGCAATTTTCAGCGCATCCACTTGATCGGCATTGGTGGCAGCGGAATGAGTGGCATCGCCGAAGTCCTGCTTTCGAGCGGTTACGCGGTTTCCGGTTCCGATTTGAAGGCTACTCCGGTAACCGAGCGTTTGCGACGATTGGGCGCCAACATCTTTGAAGGGCACCTGGCGGAGAATGTTCGCGGGGCGCATGTCGTGGTGGTTTCGTCCGCAGTCCAGGCGAGCAATCCGGAAGTAGTGGAAGCACACAAGCTGAAAATCCCGGTGATCCCTCGTGCTGAAATGCTGGCGGAATTGATGCGCTTGAAGACAGGAATAGCTGTCGCAGGCGCGCACGGGAAAACCACGACGACTTCCATGGCCGCCTCCGTGCTGGCTGAAGCAGGACTGGACCCCACATTTGTTGTGGGCGGGCGTGTGAATCATGCCGGCTCGAATGCACGAGTGGGGCAAAGCGAGTACATGGTGGTGGAGGCGGATGAAAGCGACCGCTCGTTCCTGCTGCTCGCGCCGGTGGTAGCGGTGATCACCACCATCGACCGCGAGCACATGGACCACTACCGTTCACTCGAAGAAATTCAGGAAGTATTTCTGCAGTTTGCGAATCGGGTGCCGTTTTACGGAACAGTGATTCTGTGTCTTGATGAACCGAACGTGCAGGCGATTCTGTCGCAAGTGAAAAGGCCGGTAATTACCTACGGGACCTCGAGCCAAGCGGATCTGGTAATTAGCGAAGTGCGGCTAAACGGGTTGGCCAGCGAGTTTCGTTTGAAATATCACGAGGAGGATCTGGGAATTTTCCGCCTGCCTTCGCCGCCGGGAATTCACAATGTGCGCAACGCGGCTGCGGCAGCGGCGGTGGGGCTCTCGCTGAACGTCCCGGCCGATCTGATTCGCGCGGGCTTGGCGAAGTTTTCAGGTGTGGGGCGGCGTTTTGAAATCAAAGGCGAATATGGCGGCGTAACTCTAATTGATGACTATGGGCATCATCCCGCCGAGATTCGCGCCACGCTGGAGGCCGCGCGGGGCTGCGGCTATAAGCGCCTGCTCGTGCTGTTTCAGCCGCACCGATATTCCCGGACCAAATTCCTCTGGGAAGATTTTCGGCGGTCGTTCAATGAAGCAGATATTTTGGTGATCACGGAAATCTACGCCGCCGGTGAAGCGGCCGTCGATGGCGTCAACGGCGAGATTCTGTCAGAAGCGATCAGCACCGCCGGACACAAAAACGTGGTGTTCACCACCACGATGCAAGCCGGCATGGAGTTTCTCTATAGAGAGGCGCGGCCGGGTGATGCCATTCTGACCATAGGCGCCGGGAGTGTTAATCGCGTGCTCGATCAACTGGCCATGCTGCTTGCTTCCAAGGTTCCCAGTCCTTATGCGGATTAGCGAGAAGCCGGTTGCAGCGCGGTTGAAGGAGCTTGGAGTGGAATTGCGAGCCGGAGTTTCGCTTAGCGAGAAAACGTCGCTGGGAATCGGGGGAACGACAGACGAACTGCTGCTTCGGAAATTTGAGACGATTCCCGAGGTGATGCGTTTGCTGGCGGACGAAAAAATTCCTCACCGCTTCCTGGGAGGCGGCACGAACGTGCTGATCGACGACGGGGAGTTGCCCTGGGTCGTGTTGCATTTGCCTACTTCCCAACCAGGGATGAGAGTGGAAGGCGATGCAGCCTACGTCGACGCGGCGGCGGACCTTGGCGGGATGGTCACATTTTGTGCGAAACATGATCTCGGCGGGATGGAGGGCTTGATCGGAGTGCCGGGCAGCGTCGGCGGCGCCTTGCGCATGAATGCCGGCGCTTACGGAACGCAGATTGGCTCCTATGTGCGCGAAGTGGAGCTTTATCGCGCGGCGAGCGGGGAAATTGAAACCGTGCGTGGAAACGATATTCGGTTTGATTATCGCCACACTTCGTTCGCGCCAGATGACGTGATGCTGCGAGTGAAACTGGAGTTGCCGTCCAAGCCGTTCAAGGAGATTCTTGCGGGGATTCGCGTGTGCAACGAAAAACGCCGCGCGAGCCAGCCCCTGAATCAGAAGAGCGCTGGATGCATTTTCAAAAATCCTGCGGGTGGCTCTGCCGGACGGATGATCGATGAGCTGGGATTGAAGGGTCATCGGGCGGGTGACGCAATGGTGAGCGACCGGCATGCGAATTTCTTCATCAACGCCGGAACTGCCAGTTGCGCCGACATGCTGCGCCTGATTGACGATGTGCGCGAGCGCGTCCACAAAAACTTTAGTGTGGAACTCGAGAACGAGGTCATTCTCTGGAAAAACTGAAGACCATCGACGCGGACGCTTATCCCCAGGAGCTCCTGGCCGACGAAGAGCCGAAGTATCTTCGGAGGCAAAAGCCTTTGGAGATCAAGCGGCGGAAATTCGGCCGGAAGGCTTGGAAAACGTATTTGCGCGTCACCTTTGGAGTGGGTCTGGGAATCCTCGGTGGGAGCTTGGCGTATGCCTGCGGACATTTCCTGCTGGCGTCGCGGCAAATGGCGCTCGTTCATCAGGACCAAGTGGAGCTGGCGGGAAATCACTACGTGTCTCGGGCAAACATACTTGGGATTTTTAAGGCTGATCAGGGGCACAGCGTCCTGCGCATTCCGCTGCACGAACGGCGTCGTCAGATTGAGGCGATTCCGTGGGTGGCGGAAGCTCTGGTCCGGCGCGCATTGCCTAACAAAATCGAAGTGGAAATCACCGAGCGAACTCCGATTGCTTTTCTTCGGCAAGGAAGCGACTTGGCGCTGGTGGACATTCACGGCGTGATACTGGAGCGGCCGCTGAAGGCCAATTTTCATTTTCCGGTGGTCACTGGCATTCGCGAGGACATGACCGCGGAGGAGCGCGAGAGGCGCATGCAGCTGTTTGCCGGATTTACGCAGCAGGTGGAATCGACTCATGCGGGCGCCATGGAACGCGTGAGCGAAGTGGATCTATCTGACGCCAGTGATTTGCGGGCGACGATCTCCGGTTTGAACACTGACCGGCTTTTCGGCGGGAGCGTTTCCGATCGGCCCTCGAAAGACTCGACCCTCCGTCAAAGCGATATGGATTCGCCTGTGCTGGTGCACTTCGGCGACAACGATTTCGAGGCCAAGTACCGAACATTGCTGGATGACATCGCACAATGGCGCGCAAAAACGGGGCGCGTGGAATCGGTGGACCTGCGTTTTAACGGAGAAGCAGTCGTGAATCCCGAAACGCCGCCAGTCCCGCCAGTCTCGCGAGTCACTGCGCGCCCGGTGGCGGCCGCACGGTCGGCTGCGGTTGCGCGGCCGATTGCAGTGGCGAAAAAAGCGCCGAAGCCGGCTCCTACCGCACGAAAGCATTCGAGGAAAAGGTCAAAGAAGAAGAATTGATCGGACGAAAATTATAAGGAGCAGATTTGACGAAGAAGGAACGGCATATCGTAGGGTTGGACATCGGCAGCACGAAAACCTGCGCGTTGATGGGGGAGCTGGGTGACGACGGAAGCGTAACATTCGCTGCCCTGGGTGCGGCGGAATCGAAGGGCTGGCGCAAAGGCCAAATAGTGAACCTCGATCTCGCGGTGAGCTCGATTCGCCGGGCGGTGGAGGAAGCGGAAACCATTGTTGGCGTACCGGTAGAATCGGCGCTGATTGGCGTGGCGGGAACGCATGTTCGCGGAGTGAATAGCCGTGGTGGAATCACGGTGGGCAGCCGGCCGCGCGACATTCAGCGCGAAGACGTTCGCCGCGCGGTGGAAGCCGCGCGCGGCATTCAGCTTCCGGAGGATCGCGAAGTGTTGCACGTTCTGCCGCAGGAATTTTTTCTCGACGCCCAGGATAATATTCGCGACGCAATCGGAATGGTTGGTCAGCGGCTGGAGGCCAATGTTCATATCGTGACCGCGGGCGGAACAGCGACGCAAAATATCGTTACCGCAGTGAATCGAGCCGGTGTGCGCGTGGACGACACAGTTCTTGAGCCGCTTGCCTCCGCGGAAGCCTGCTTGACCCAAGATGAACGCGAACTGGGCTGCTGCTTGCTCGACATCGGCGGCGGGACCACCGAGCTGCTTGCGTATACGGGCGGGGTGGTGCGGCATACCGCGGCGATTCCCGTGGGGGGCGACCATTTCACCAACGACCTGGCGGTTGGCTTGCGCACGCCCATCGATGAAGCGGAGAAAATCAAGCGCCAACGGGCTTGCGCCAACCGCGAACTGTTGACGGAAGATTTTGCGATTGAAATCGCGAGCGTGGGCGATCGTCCGCCGCGAACAGTTTTCGCTCGTATGTTGTCTGACATCGTGGAGCCGCGCGCGCAGGAATTATTGATGCTGGTGCGCGACGAGCTCCGCCGTGGCGGCGTGGAGTCGTTAATTCCCGCCGGAATTATTCTCACCGGCGGTGGAGCGCGGCTGCGGGGGTTCTGCGAACTCGCGGAGAAAATATTCAACCTGCCGGTGCGCATTGCCATTCCGCGCGGACTTTCCGGCATGAGCGAAGAGGATTCCCGGCCCGAATATGCAACAGCCGTAGGACTGGTGCTTTACGGTGCGCGTACCAGGCGCAACGCGGGAGCGCGTCCCAGCGGCTGGGTGGGCAAGTTGAAGAGCATGTTTGCAGGAGCGTCTTAAGAATTGAACAAAAATTTCAAGAGGGTGAAAGACTGGGGAGGAAGCATGCCACCAAAAGAATCGAGCTTTAAAGTATCGTTCAGCGAAGAAGCGCAAAACGGCGCAAAGATTAAGGTGATCGGCGTAGGGGGCGGCGGTTCGAATGCCGTCAACCGCATGATCCGCGCCAAAGTGGAAGGCGTGGAATTCATTGCGGCCAACACGGACCTGCAGGCGCTGAAACTTTCGCAAGCGCCGATGAAGTTGCAGCTCGGCGCGAAGTTGACCAAGGGATTGGGAGCCGGAGCCAATCCTGAAGTCGGGCGCAAAGCTGCGCTCGAAGATACAGAAAAAATTCTGGAAGCGCTCGACGGCGCAGACATGGTTTTCGTCACCGCCGGGCTGGGCGGCGGAACCGGCAGCGGCGCCGCGCCGGTGGTAGCGAACCTGGCCAGCGAATTGGGCGCGCTCACCGTAGCTGTAGTTACCAAGCCCTTCGCGTTTGAAGGTAAACGCCGGATGGAGCAGGCCGAGCAGGCCCTTGGCGAACTGATCGGCAGCGTGGACACGGTGATCGTCATTCCAAATGAACGATTGATGGAGTGCGTGGAACACGGAACGAGTTTCTTCGAAGCGTTCCGTATCGCTGACGATATTTTGCGGCAAGCGGTTCAGGGCATCTCCGACATCATCACCATCCCCGGCATCATTAATCGCGATTTTGCGGACGTGAAGACGATTATGTCGGGCCAGGGTTACGCCGTGATGGGCACGGCGGTCGCTTCGGGCTCGAACCGCGCCATTGACGCCGCGAATCGGGCGATCAATAGCCCTTTGCTGGAAGACAACTGCATCCAGGGTGCGCAAGGAATTTTGATCAACATCACCGGGTCTTCGAGCTTGAGTCTGCAGGAAGTACACGAAGCTTCGTCCATCATTCAAAAAGCGGCGCACGAAAACGCGAACATCATTTTTGGCGCAGTGATGGATGACGCGATGAAAGAGTCGGTGAAGATCACGGTAATCGCCGCCGGATTCCGCGAAGTGGCGGGCCGCAAAACGCAATCGCGTCCTTCGTACCTGCCGAAAACCTGGAAGGCCACGCGAGAGCCTGCACCGGCGCAACCCACTATGCCGCAAGCAAACATGCAGCAGACGAATGTCGTGCAACAGGCGTCGCGAAACGTCAGCGAGGTCGTGCATCAGGTCACCCGAAACGTCAGCGAAGTTCGCGAAGTGCCTGTAGATGATCTCGACGTTCCTACATTTCTACGCCGTCAGGCTCAGAAAGCCTAACGCGGCATTTGATTGTCGGCTGGGCTGCGCCCGGCAAGCTTCGGTTTCTTCAGCGGAATTGTTTTTGAGGCGTGCATGTGCGTGTCTCGTTGCCCAGGGATCCGCCTGGAACCTTCTTGAGCGAAAATTGCGAACACGCTATGGTTCGAATAAAAAAGGAAATCCTTGAGCGGCTGAAGGAGTCCGCTTTGCACAACCGTCAACAGGAATGTTGCGGACTGCTGGCCGGCCGCGGTGGCGTGATCGTCCGTGATCTCCCGGCCACCAACGCGCTGGCAAGCGCCACAGAGTATGAAATCGCGCCAAAAGAATTATTTCAAAACATCCGCGAAATTCGCGAAGCGGGTCTCGAACTGATGGGAATCTATCATTCGCATCCAAACAGCGATAACAAACCCTCGCCGCGCGACATGGAGCAGGCCTACTACCCGGACGTGGCGTACTTCATTGTCTCGCCGCAAAACGATGCGCCGAAACCGGTGCGTGCCTTCTCGATTCAAAATGGAAAGCCGGTCGAATTGGATATTGAGACTGTTTAAGCGAGGGAATTCGTTAAACCAGAGGAATCTTGAGCGCCACCGCGGTGATGTCGTCGTGCTGAATTCCGCCGACGGCAAAATTCTTTGCTTCTTGCAGCAGGCATTGCAGCGATTCGTCGGCGGTTGCCACGCGGCATCCCCCCCCAAATTAAGCCAACTTA
>Ga0307477_10003387_pt1 | contig 11895 bp, 13 predicted proteins | sample atmos_gasesECM2C_FD_203316 | JGI IMG/M metagenome (GOLD analysis project Ga0307477, IMG submission 203316) | Hardwood forest soil microbial communities from Morgan-Monroe State Forest, Indiana, United States - atmos_gasesECM2C_515 | ecosystem: Environmental > Terrestrial > Soil > Temperate...
CATGGGCTTGAGGATGGACGCGGCGTCAATGGCGCCTTCGGCTGCTCCCGCGCCGACGAGCGTGTGCAGCTCGTCGATGAACAAGATGATGTCGCCGCGGGTGCGGATCTCCTTGAGCACCTTCTTGAGGCGCTCCTCGAAGTCACCCCGGTAGCGGCTGCCCGCCACCAACGCGCCGAGGTCGAGGGTGTAGAGCTGCTTGCCACGAAGAGTCTCGGGCACGTCGTTGGCCACGATCTTCTGGCTCAGACCTTCCACGATGGCCGTCTTGCCCACGCCCGGCTCGCCGATGAGAACAGGGTTGTTCTTGGTGCGCCGTGACAGGACCTGCATGACGCGCTCGATCTCGCGCTCGCGCCCGATCACAGGATCGAGCTTTTTCTCCCTCGCCAAGTTGGTGAGGTTGCGCCCGAACTGGTCCAACACGAGCGAACCCGACGGCGCCTCCTGACCGGAACCGCCGCTGGTAGCAGGAGCGGTGCCCTCCTTGGCCCCGCCGTAACCAGAGAGCAGCTGAATCACCTGCTGGCGCACGCGCGACAGGTCGGCACCCAGGTCAACGAGCACTCTCGCCGCGACACCCTCGCCTTCCCGCACCAGGCCCAGCAGAATGTGCTCAGTCCCGATGTAGTTGTGGCCCAGCTGCAGGGCCTCGCGGAGGCTGAGCTCGAGCACCTTCTTGGCGCGCGGCGTGAACGGAGGCGAACCCCCCGCCGCCGTCGTCGGCGCCCCCATGGTCTCCTCGACCTTCTCCCGGACGGCCTCCAGCGAGATCCCGAGCTGCTCGAGCGCCTTGGCGGCCACGCCCTCGCCCTCATGGATCAAACCGAGCAACAGGTGCTCTGTCCCGATGAAGTTGTGGTTGAGCAGGCGGGCTTCTTCCTGGGCCAGAACCATGACCCTTCTCGCCCGCTCTGTGAACCTTTCGAACAAGTGACCGCCTCCTTGGAGGTCGTCTCCGACACAGCAGTCTACCGGCAGGGCCCGCCTAACGTGGCCCCGCGGGCCCTTTCTACGGGTCTACCCGATGCCGTCGGTATTTTTCTGATCGGGTCGGCCGTGACTAACTTCGTCTCGGTGAACATCGCCGACCAGCTCAGCCTTCCCAGGTTGCACGAAGACCTCGCCCAGGTCGAGGCCGAGCTGCTGTCCTCGGTGTCCTCCGAAGATCCGTTTCTGACCGAGGTCGCCAGCCACCTCATCACCGCCGGCGGCAAGCGGCTGAGACCAGCACTAAGCGTGGCCGCCGCCGCCGTCAGCCTCCCAGGGGTTCCGGTGGCCTTTCCGGTGATTCGGGGCGCGTGCGCCGTCGAACTCGTCCACCTCGGGTCCCTCTATCACGACGACGTGATCGATTCGGCGCTGATCCGGCGGGGCGTGGAGACCGTCAACGCCAAGTGGGACAACTTGGTGGCCATCGTCAGCGGTGACTATCTGCTGGCTACGGCGTCCGGGATTGCTGCCTCGCTCGGGACGGAGGTGGCCGGTCTGCTGGCCGCGACCATCGCGCGGCTGTGCGAGGGCGAGGTCCTGGAGCTCCGGGCCGCGTTTCAGACCACCCGTACCGAGGCGAGCTATATGGCCGCCATCGCCGGTAAGACCGCTTCGCTGCTGGCAGCCTCGTGTCGGATCGGTGCGCTGGCGGCCAGCCTGCCGCGCGCCGAGGTGGAGGCGTTGACAGAGTTCGGCCAGGCGTTCGGGATGGTGTTCCAGATCGTCGACGACATCAACGACCTGGTGCTGACAGAGGAGGAGCTCGGCAAGCCGGCTGGCGATCTGCAGGGCGGGGTCTACAACCTTCCGGTGTTGCGGGCCCTGGCCTCGAGCGAGTTCGGCGAGGAGCTGGGCGCCCTGCTCGGCGGCCCCATCGGCAGGCCGGAGGCGGACAAGGCCCGCGCCATCATCCGGGCCAGCGGTGGAATCGAGGCGGCCGTGCTGGTCGGCCGCGGCTTCGCCGACCGGGCGGCGGCGGCCGTGGTGCCCCTCGGGTCGGGGCCGACGGTGACGGGCCTGGCCACCCTGGGCCACTGGCTGCTCGACACCGTCCCCATCTGAACGCCCGTCTGCGCACCTAACAGTCAGTCGCTCTCTGGGCGAAGCGTCGGGAACAGGACCACATCGCGGATCGACGGAACGTCGGCCAGCAACATGACCAACCGGTCGATCCCGATGCCGAGGCCGGCCGTGGGCGGCAGCCCGTACTCGAGCGCGCGGAGATAGTCCTCGTCGATGACCATGGCTTCGTCGTCACCGGCCACCCGTTGTCGCGCCTGCTCCTCGAACCGCTCGCGTTGCGTTTGGGGATCGACCAGCTCGCTGAACGCGTTGCCCAGCTCCCGTCCGGCCACGATGGGCTCGAAGCGCTCCACCATCTCCGGAACCTCTCGATGGGCCCGGGCCAGCGGCGACACCTCAACCGGGTAATCGCACACGAACACGGGCCCCCACAGGTTGGCCTCGGTGGTCTTCTCGTAGATCTCGAGCAGCAGCTTGCCCGGCCCGAACGACGGCGCCCACGGCACCCCGAGGTCGTCGGCCGCGGCCCGCAGCGTGTCGACTCCCGAGCGCACGTCGAGCCTTCGCCCCGTCTGTTCCTCGACCAGGTCGGATAGTGTCGCCCGCCGCCACGGCGCCGTCAGGTCAAGGGCCCGGCCCCCATAGGTGAGCTCGGTGGTCCCCTTCACGGCGAGCGCCAGGTCAGCCACGAGAGACTCGGTCAGCTCCATCAGGTCGGTGTAGTCCCAGTAGGCCGCGTACAACTCGAGCATGGTGAACTCGGGATTGTGTCGGGGCGACAGCCCCTCGTTGCGGAACACTCGACCGATCTCGAAGACCCGCTCGAACCCCCCGACGACAAGCCTCTTGAGGTACAGCTCGGGGGCGATACGGAGGGACAAGTCAAGGTCGAGGGCGTTGTGGTGGGTCATGAACGGCTTGGCGGTGGCCCCGCCGGGGATCGGGTGAAGCACCGGGGTCTCGACCTCGACGAACCCGCGCGACTCGAGCCAGCGCCGGATGAGCGACACGACTCGGCTACGCAGCAAGAACACATCACGCGTCGCCTCGTTGGCCCACAGGTCGACGTAGCGCTGGCGGTAGCGGGTGTCCACATCCGTCACGCCTCGCCATTTGTCGCCAAACCCGCGGCGCGCTTCAGCCAGCAACTCCCACGACGCGACCTTGATGGACAGCTCGCCCTTTCGCGTCTTGACCACCTCGCCGGTGACACCGACCCAATCCCCGAGCGACAGCTTGATGAACCCTTCGAAGTCGTCGGTCACAGCTTGTAGGGCGAACAGCTGCACCGAACCCGAGGAGTCGCGCAGCTGGCCGAAGGCGAGCTTGCCCTGCGGGCGCAGCAACATCACCCGCCCGGCCACGCTCACCGTGACCCCACTCTCGTCTCCAGGCTCGAGGTCGCGGTGGGCCGCCCGGATCTCCTCCGCGGTGTGGCTCCGGTCGAACCGGTAGGGGACGCTCACGCCTGGCCCGGATCGGGCAACGTCTCGATGGCGTCGTAGCCGAGAAGACGCGCCTCCTCCCGGCTGAGGACCATGACCCGGCGGGCCCGCCCGGTGAACCGCTCGAACACCAGGTCATGCTCTCACTGATTGCGTTGCCACACGATCCGCAACCCGTGAAGCGTCAGCCAGGGCTCATAGGCCTGGATGTGCGTGGACAGCGGCGTGATCAGCCCGCCCAGCCCACCGGTGGAGACCACGGCGCTCTCGCCGAGTTCGGCCTCGAAGCGCGTGCACAGGCCGTCGACCTGCGCGGCGAACCCGTACAGGATCCCGGACTGGATGCTCTCGACCGTGTTCTTGCCGATGACCTGTCGTGGCTCCACCAGCTCAACCCGACGGAGCCCAGCGGCCCGCTCGAACAAGGCGTCCAGGCTGATCTCGATTCCGGGAAAGATGGCACCGCCGAGGTACTCGCCTCGAGCGGATATCCCGTCGACGGTGGTCGCGGTCCCGAAGTCGACGACGATGACCGGTCCCCCGTACAGATCGTAAGCACCGACGGCGTTGGCGATCCGGTCGGCCCCGACCTCCTTGGGGTTGTCGTAGAGGATCGGCATACCCGTGCGAGTGCCCGGCTCGAGCACCACCGGATCGGTGTTGAACCATGACTCCGTCATCTCCCGGAGGGCAGCGGTCACACGCGGGACGACCGACGAGATGGCCACGCCCATCCCGCTTCGGCTGAGCTCGACCCCGCGCAGGTGAAGAAACTGTGACACGAGCAACGCGTGCTCGTCGGAAGTTCGTTCGGCGTTGGTCGCGATTCGCCAGTGGTGCTCGAGCTTCGCTTCGTCATAGAGCCCTATGACGGTTTGGGTGTTGCCGACGTCGATGGCGAGCAGCATCAGCCGGCCTCCGAGAGATCGAGGCCGATGTCGAGCACTCCGGCGGAGTGGGTTAACGCACCGACGGAGATGAAATCGGGCCGGGCCGCCGCGTAGAGATCGATGGTCTCGAGCGAGACGCCGCCGGTGACCTCGACCTCCAGCCGGCCAGCAACGAGCGCGACGCCTTCGGCGACCAGAGCGGGCGCGAAGTTGTCGAACATGGCCCGATCCGCGCCCGCCGCGATGATCTCGGCGAGCTGATCGAGGTCGTCACATTCGACGTGCACGGGTCGACCGGGCCATGCCTGACGGGCGCGGGTTACCGCATCGCCGATGCTCATGCCCGCGAGATGGTTGTCCTTGATCATGACCGCGTCGGACAGGTTGGCCCGGTGGTTGGTGCCGCCACCAGCGCGAACAGCCGCCTTCTCGAGCGCCCGCAAGCCAGGGGTGGTCTTGCGGGTGTCAACGATCCGCGTGGCGCCAGCACTGGCCTCCGCGGCGCGGGCCACGTAGCGAGCCGTGAGCGTGGCCACCCCGGATAGATGCCGGATGAAGTTGAGCGCAGTCCGCTCCGCGCTGACGATCGACGCCAACGGACCTTCGACTGTGCCCAGCACCGTGTGGGGCTGCACGCGGCTGCCGTCCGCCTCGGACCATTCGACGGCCAGCACCGGGTCGACCTGGGCGAAGGTCTCCAGCACGCACGCCCGGCCGGCGATCACCCCATGCTCGCGAGCGACGAAGGCGGCGCGGGCGACGGCGTTCTCCGGTATCAGGGCCGCCGTCAGGTCGCCGAGGGGCAGGAGGTCCTCGGCTAGGGCACGAGCCACCGCGTCACGCACTGCCGCGATCGGAGGATCTAGGGGGAACATGACCGCTTCAGCCAATCACGAAGCGACACGCCAAGGTGGGTTCGGCTTGCGGGTAGTCAGTTCGGGTGTGGGCTCCGCGTGTCTCGGTACGCATGGCTGCCACCTTGACGAGCGTGGCGGCCACCCGCGCCAAGTTGGCGAGCTCCAGGATGCGCGGGTCAGTGCTGTGCAACGGGACCAACGACGTGATGTCAGCGATCACGTTGTCGACCGCGTCAAGCGACGCTTGGGTACGCACAACACCAGCGCCTGCGGTCATGGCTCGCTGAAGGAGGTCTCGGAGCTTTTCGGCATCGGGATCGCCCTCATCCGCCCAGTTGCAGGTTTTGGCCTCAACGGGCCGAGCGCCGATGCCGCCCGGCTGGCCCAGGACTGCTCGCATGGCGCCCGTCCCCTCGGGGCCATCCTTGCCCCGCGCGAGCGCTTCGATGACCCGGGGCGCGAACACCATGCCCTCCAGCAAGGAGTTGGACGCCAGCCGGTTGGCGCCGTGGACGCCGGTGCACGCCGCCTCCCCGCAGGCCCACAGACCGGGGAGGCTTGTGGCCCCGTCGAGGTCGGTCACGATCCCTCCGGAGAGGTAGTGAGCGGCCGGTGCGATCGGAAGCCAGTCCACGCTCGGGTCAAGCCCGACGGCCAGCAACGACGCGGCGATGGTGGGAAAGCGCTCGGCGAAATGGTCGAGGTCCGTCGCATCCAGCCAGCAATGGTCGACGCCCTGATCGAGCATGCGCACCGTCATGGCTCGGGCCACCTGATCTCTGGGCAGCAGCTCGTCGACGAAGCGCTCGCCGTGCGCGTCGCGGATCAACGCCCCGTGCCCTCGCAGGGCCTCGGAGAGAAGGGGCCGAGGCATAGCGGGGTGATGCAGCGCCGTGGGATGGAACTGCATGAACTCCAGGTCGGCCACGGCCACACCAGCGGCCAGCGCCATGGCCAGCCCGTCACCGGTCGATTGTGACGGGTTGGTCGTCACGGCGAAGAGCTGGCCCGCCCCACCACTGGCGAGCAGCACGTCGTGAGCCCGGACTTCGCGGCGCCGGCCCAGGTCGTCGACGGCGAGAACGCCGCGGCACCGACCGGCCTCGACCACGAAGTCGATAGCGAACCAGTGCTCGAGAAGGGCGGCCGCCGTTCGCCGGACGGCGTCGACCAGCGCCCGCTCGATCTCGGCACCCGTCGCCGCACCGCCCGCGTGGACGACGCGGGCGTGCGAGTGACCGCCCTCCCGGGCCAGCTCCAGCGCTCCGTGGGGATCTCGATCGAACTGGGCCCCAAGAGCAATCAACTCGTTGACGCGTCCGGGGCCCTCATCGACCAGCACCCGTACGGCATCGGTGTCGCACAACCCAGCCCCGGCTCGCAGGGTGTCGGCGAGGTGGGCGTCCGTGGAGTCCTCGTCCTCTCCGAGCACGGCGGCGACGCCGCCCTGGGCCCAGCGGGTAGCCGACTGGACAAGCTCACCCTTGGTCAGCACGCCGACGCGAAGTCCGCCCGCGGTGGCGCGCACAGCGGCCGACAGACCGGCCACCCCGCTGCCGACGACCAGCAGGTCGAGGGCATCGGGCCACGCGGGTTGGGCCACGCCGCTCAGTCGCTCGGATACAGGATGGGCCCCTCGGTCCGGCTCATGCTCGCCTCCAACACCGCCATGCTCTCGTCGATCTCGCGATTGGCCCGGTCGACGTGGACGACCCTGGGCTGGAACCGTTCGAGCTCCTCGGCGTCGTAGTCGGCGTAGGTGATGACGATGACCCGGTCGCCACGCTGCACCAGCCTGGCCGCCGCCCCGTTGAGGCAACAGTCGCCGGGACCGCCCGGAATCGCGTACGTCTCGAGACGAGCCCCGTTGTCAATGTCGACCACGGTGACCTGTTCCCACTCCAGGATATCGGCGCGAGCCATCAGTTCCCGGTCCAACGTGATGGAGCCGACGTAGTGCAGGTTGGCGTCAGTCACGGTGGCGCGGTGGATCTTGGACTTCATCATGCGGCGGCGCATCAGACGGTCACTCCCATGTTGTCGATGAGTCGGGCCCGCCCGAGGCGGGCGGCGACGAGCAGGCGGATGTCTCCGGACAAGGCACTGGCCGGGGTGAGGGTCGAAGGATCGACCACGGCGACGTAGTCGAGGGTGAACTGCGGGACGGCGACGATCAGGCGCTCGATGACCGCCCGGACGGAGTCCGGAGTGGCGCCACGAGCACGGGCCTCGGCCGCACCGGCGAGCAGGGCCTCGTAGAGGCACGGAGCCACCTTCCGCTCGTCGGGGGTCAGATACACGTTGCGCGAGGAAAGGGCGAGCAGGTCATGCTCCCGGACTGTCGGGCAGCCGACGACATCGACCGGGAGCGAAAGGTCCAGGGTCAGGCGCCGGATGACGGCAAGCTGCTGGAAGTCCTTTTCCCCGAAGTAGGCGCGGCACGGGCCGGCCTGCGCGAACAGCTTGGCCACGACAGTGGCCACTCCCTCGAAATGGCCCGGGCGGCTGGCTCCCTCCCAGCGCGCACCCAGATCGCCCACCGAGACGGCGGTACGGAGGGGCTGGGGGTACATCTCCTCGACCGCTGGCGCGAAGACGAACGACGCTTCACAGCGCGCCGCGAGGGCACAGTCCGCATCGAGGTCGCGCGGATAGGCCGCCAGGTCCTCGGTCGGGCCGAACTGAAGCGGGTTGACGAAGACGGTCACGCCGACGACGTCGCACTCACGGGCGGCCCGCCGGATGAGCGCCGCGTGCCCCTCGTGCAGATAGCCCATGGTGGGAACGAGCCCGACGCTGGCGCCGGCCAGACGTTCTGCGTCGAGCGTCTTGCGCCACCTCTCGACGGTTTCGATCAGCTGCATAGGGCACCTTCGGCCGCTAGGTCGCCCGGCCACGACCTACCCACCAACTCGGCAGCAGCCTGGGCCAGCGCGACATAGCGACCGGCCTCAGGGCTGTCGAGGGCCTGGAGATGACGGCGCACCGTCGCCCAGTCGGCCCTCGAGGCCGGGCCGGTCAGCGCGGCAGCCGGGCCGTGCGCGGCCACGTTGGCCACAGTGGCCCGCACCAGCTCGAGATAGGCAGCGAGAGGGACACCAGCAAGGGCGCCTACCCGCTCGACGTCGGCCAATAGGGCGACGACGTGGTTGGAAGCGATGCATGCCGCCGCGTGGTAGGCGGCCCGGTCCGGGTCGGCGACGTTGAGGGCCCGGCCGCCGAGGGCGGCGACGAGATCCCTGGCTACGGGGTCACCCGAGACCGCGAACCAGGCGCCGACAAGGAGGGCGGCGCCGCGTTCCGGGTCCGCCAAGGGCACGAGGGGATGGACACTGCCCCGGCGGGGGTGGGCCCCGAGCACGTCGAGGCCGAGGCCGCCGCTGGCATGCAACACCACCGATTCGGGGCGGGCCTTGATCGCGGCGGCGACGGTCGGAATCGCTGAGTCGGGCGTGGCGATGAGGCACACGTCCACGCCGTCGGCGGCGAGAGACGGGTCGTCGTCCCGGCCGACGAAGCCGACGACACTCCAGCCGCGATCGCTCAGCGCTCGGGCAAACGATCGTCCGGCCCGACCGGGCCCGACAATGCGCAAGGTCGGCACGCGCCATTTCCCTTTCGACGTTCCGGCCCCCGACGCGGGGTGCCGTTCGTAGGCGTCAGGATACCAGCAGCGGCCCGAGCGCCACCACCCGACCCTCGGCCTGCGCGAGAAGTCGGTCGGGCACAAGTTCCGGCGCCAGCTCGGCGAGAGGGGCAAGCACGAAACGCCGCTCCCACATCCGGGGATGCGGCACCACCAGGTCGGGCTCGGCGACCTGAAGATCACCGACGAGCAACACGTCGACGTCGAGGCTCCGCGGACCCCACCGATCGGCACGGACTCGGCCAGCGGCCGACTCGAGCCGATGGCAGATTCCGAGCAGTTGGCGCGGCGTCAGCGGGGTCACCAGCTCGACAACGCAGTTGAGATAAGGCTGCTGGCCGGACGGTCCCCCGACCGGGTCGGTCTCGTACACGCAGCTCACCGCCGCTCGTCCGGTCAGGGATTGCACGGCCTCCGTCAGGTAGCGCCGCCGGTCGCCCAGGTTGGAACCCAAACCCAGGAACGCCCGCCGCCCGGCCGCATCGACCTCCATCACGGCCGGACAACCCTGACCGCAACCGTCGCCAGGTCTACGGGTACGGGCGGCCGCAGCTTGCGCACCGTCACGGCGACGGACCGCACCCGGCCGTCCTCGAGAACGAGGTCGGCGATGCGCTGCGCCACCCGCTCGAGGAGCTGGTGACGTTCGCCGGCCACCACCGCGCTGACCCGGCCGACGAGCGCGCCGTAGTCGATGGTGTCGCCAAGATCGTCGCTGGCGCCCGCCGCCCGCAGGTCGAGGTCAACGTCGACGTCGACCTCGAACGGCTGAGATCTCACCTGCTCCTCGGCGAGCAGACCGTGGACTCCCATCACCCGCAGCCCGCGCAGCTCGAGCCGGTCTCCGCTGCCGGCCTTCACAGCGTCGCCGAAACCGCCACCAGCTCACGGCCGACCGGACCCATTTGGCGGCTCGTGAGCTGCTCGACGACGGTGATGGCCTTGGGCCCGCTGTCGAGCAGGCCGGCGAAGAGCAGGTAACCGCCGACCACGCCCATCAAACGATCTCCGAGCTCCTCTTGATGAAGCAAAAGCCGTTCGCCCGCCCCCAGCCACTCGCGCAGCTGGCGGTAGAGGTCGGCCAACACCTGCCGGGAGTCGTCGGTAGGAGCCACAGGGAAGTGAGCCCATCGGACGCCGAGCTCGTCGTAGGCATGGAGGTTGTGCGGGGAAGGCAGGAGCGAGACGATCTGGGTGAACCCCTGCTCCCGGAGCCAGATGATCTCCTCCTGACGCCGGACCCGACGGTGGTTGCGGGCGTACCCCCCGGGGCGCTCACTGATAGCCAGGCGGTCCTTGATGACCCACACGAAGTTCCGGGGCGGAATGCCCTGAGCCCACTTGCCCCTCACGGGGAGGCCCCGGCCAGCACGTCGTCGCCCAGCAGCCGTGCGGCCTGCACGGTGGCGGCCACATCGTGCACCCGAACCATGGATGCACCCTGGCTCATGGCCCACACCGAGCTGGCCAGCGAGCCCTCGAGGCGGTCGTGCGCCGGTGCGTCGCCCAGAAGGGCGGCGATGAAGCTCTTGCGGCTCGTGCCCACCACGACAGGAACGCCGTCGGCGACCAACGATCGCAGGCTGCACAGGAGAGCCAGGTTGTGCTCGAGGGTCTTGCCGAACCCGATCCCGGGGTCGACCCAGACCTCCTGCACTCCGGCAGCACGGGCGAGGGCGGCGCGCTCGGCCAGGAACACCCGGACCTCCTGGACGACGTCGTGGTAGCGCGGCGCTGCCTGCATGGTCTTGGGAGTCCCGCGCCGGTGCATCGCCACCCAGCCGACGCCGGCCGATGCCGCCACCGGATACAACGAGGCCGAGACGTCGTTGAGGAGGGTGGCGCCGGCCTCGATCGCGGCTTCGGCCACGGCCGCCTTGGTCGTGTCGATCGACACCCTGACCCGGGACGCCAGCGCCCGCACGACCGGAACGACACGGGCCAGTTCGTCGGTCTCGGCCACGGGCTCGGCCCCCGGCCTGGTGCTCTCGCCGCCCACGTCGACGATGTGGGCCCCTTCATCGATGAGGCGCAGGCCGCGGGCCACGGCGGCATCGCGGTCAAGAAACCGGCCACCGTCCGAGAACGAGTCGGGCGTGACATTGAGCACGCCCATCACCAGAGGGGCCACGGCAGTCAATGTATCGGCGCCGTCCCTCGGGCCCGGCCATCCTGAACGGTCTTTTCCGCTCAGCGGCGACCGTGAACGAAGGCCAAGGCCTCACTCCGAGTGGCCGCTGACTCACGGAAAAGCCCACGGACGGCCGACGTCACCGTGATGGTGCCGGGCTTCTTGACCCCACGCATGCTCATGCAGAGATGCTCGGCCTCCATGACCACGAGCACCCCCCGCGGCTTGAGCACATCGCTGAGGGTATCGGCGACCTGGCTCGTCAGGCGTTCCTGGACTTGGAGCCGATGGCTGTAGGCATCGACCAAACGCGCCAATTTGGACAAACCAGTGATGCGTCCGTCATCGCCGGGGATGTAGGCGACGTGGGCCCGCCCGATGAAGGGCATGAGGTGATGCTCACAGATAGACGAGAACGGGATGTCCCGCTCGAGGATCATCTCGTCGTGGTCGGCCTCGAACGTGGCGGTCAGGTGCCGGGACGGGTCGTCAGAGATGCCCGAGAGGATCTCGGCGTACATCTTGGCGACGCGCTCCGGGGTGCGGAGCAAGCCCTCGCGGGTGGGGTCCTCCCCGACGGCCGCCAGCAACTCCCACACGGCGCGCTGAGCGCGCTCGATGTCGATCGACACAGCTCAAGCAGTCGCCGGCTTGGACGGCGAGCGTCGAAGCAGCCGGCGCAGGCCGGCCACAGCCGGCTCCCGGGCCGGCACCGGCACGGTGCCGGGACTTGGGGGCTCGACCCGGTCCACGGCCGGCGGCGGCGCGGACGGCGGCGGGGGCGCGGCCCAGGCGGGCAGCTCGCCCAACAGTTCTCCGAGGTCGGTCTGGTCGAGGGTCTCTTTTTCGACCAGGCGCTCGGCCAACCGATCCAAGGTGTCGCGGTGGGCGCGAAGAATGGCCTCGGCCT
>Ga0307477_10003388_pt1 | contig 11894 bp, 8 predicted proteins | sample atmos_gasesECM2C_FD_203316 | JGI IMG/M metagenome (GOLD analysis project Ga0307477, IMG submission 203316) | Hardwood forest soil microbial communities from Morgan-Monroe State Forest, Indiana, United States - atmos_gasesECM2C_515 | ecosystem: Environmental > Terrestrial > Soil > Temperate...
ACCTGGATCTGGGAGACCGTGTTGTCAACGATGCTCCTGGCCGTTCTATTTTGGGTGACCTTAGCCATGGACGAATACGACGGGCTGAAGCCGTGGATCTGGTTCGGCGTATTGTGGGGTGTCGCCGCTCTGACCAATCCCTCGCTGATATCATTTCTCCTGGCTTCGGGATTGTGGGCCGCTCGTCAATTCGTAAAGCGAAACAAGCCTTGGCTCCCGGGCGCTGTCGTGGCCTCTCTCGTGTTTTTCGCTTGTCTCACGCCATGGCAAATACGGAATTACCAGATCTTCAGGCATTTCTTTTTCATACGACACGACTTCGGCATGATCTTGCGCATGGGTAATGGGCCAGAAGCCCAAGGCGCCTGGCTGATTTCCTTGATGCCCTCGCGCAACCCCGCGGAATTCGCACGCTACGTGAGCCTCGGGGAAACCGCTTACGCCGCGGCCCAGGGACAACAGGCTTTGCAATTCATCAAGCAGAACCCCGGACACTTTGTCGTCTTATGCGCAAAGAGGTTCCTCTACTACTGGGCGGGAAACCCGCGCCCTTCCCTCTTCCAGGCCGCAATCCTCACTAATCTTTTTGAAATCGCCACTTCGGTGATTTACTTTTGGGGACTCATCAGGGCTCTTCGGAAGCGCGTTCCCGGAGCCTGGCTCTTCTTCTGGCTCATCCTGCTCTATCCTGTGGTCTACTACATCACTTACCCGAACATCCGTTATCGCGAGCCTCTGGAGCCGTACATGATTATCATGGGAATATCCCTCTCATCACAACCGCGAAAGCACGAGCGTCGCTCCAGACCATCCCCGATCGCTGCGCCTGTTCTCGACTCTACTCATTGACCAGATTCTGGAAGTGAAGTCACCGCTAAGCTTTGCCGCATGGGCGAGAAAATCGCGGAAGTACCCATTTCCTATCATCCGCGCTCAGCAATCGAAGGCAAGAAGATCTGCACGCCGATGGCTGGATGGCCATCTGGACTCTGATCCGCTATCGATTTACGCCGAGCGGTCGCTGGTTACAGATGAATCAGTAAGGGCTTTAAGGTGCGCTCCGCTCTCTGTTTACAAGTCAATGGATGATCTCTGGCAATCCCGGCGCGATTCGGTATGCGAGAATACGGTTATGTCGTCTCAGGCGAATCCCACGCAGACCAATGTGCAAGCGGAGTTTAGGCCAGCCGAACTAACGCGCCTCGGCGAGAAGATTCTAATGTCGTTTTGTCGCGATCCGAAGGGCGCCGATTATCGCGGCGGTACGGTAAATACGAGGGTGGAAACTGCCCTGGATTTCCTGAACAAGACTGTACCGAATTTCCGAAGCTATCTGCAACGCAAGATCTTGGACTTTGGTTGCGGACGTGGAAACCAATCGGTCGCGATGGCGAAGGCTGGTGCAGGACAAGTTGTTGGCCTTGACATTCGTTTGCACGATCACGCCAGAAAGCTGGCTGCTGATTATGGCTGCTCGGACCGTGTGCGCTTCGTCGATCATCTAGAGTCGGAAGAACTGCAGAGTTTTGATATGGTGCTCTCCTGCTCGGCCATGGAGCATTACGCCGATCCGGTTGGCATGCTGGAATTAATGAAAAGGGCGGTGAAACCGGGTGGTGTGGTTATCATCAGCTTCGCTGAGCCGTGGTTCGGTCCGAGAGGCAGCCACTTTGACGCCTTTAGCCGTCTGCCATGGGTGAACCTGTTTTTTTCCGAGCAAACTATCCTGCGCGTCCGAACTCATTTTCGTTGCGATGGCGCGCAGCGTTTCGAGGATGTTGAGGGCGGGCTCAACCGGATGTCGGTTGCCAAGTTTGAACGGATCATTCGAGCCTCGGGGCTCAAGCGGGAGTTTTTCCGGGTATATGTCACCAAGAGTGCCCCATTCCTCGGCCACATTCCCGTCGCCAGAGAATTGTTCGCCTCAGCTGTGGCCTGCGTCTTGCGAAAACAAACAGAGTCGTGACCAGCTACTCGCTCCCGAAGACCTCCGTTGATCAGGGATGAGCGGACTTAGATTCTCCTTGCAATCGGGCCCTCGGATTGGTCAGCCTTCACTCGGACTCGCAGTGATACCGAAACCATTGTTCATTTCTACGAGGAATACGGCCGAGAGTGCGTAAAGCACCACCTGCGCGGCATGTTCGCATTTGCGATCTGGGACCGGCGCAGGCGTGTCTTGTTTGCAGCGTGCGATCGCCTTGGCATCAAGCACTGTTAGTACCGCTGGGATGGACGCGCGTTTCTTTTTGGCTCGGAGGTCAAAACAATCCTCGCGTATCTCGGCGTTGCGCCAGAGTTCAACCGCGGTGCGCTTGCTGAATATCTTGCATTTGGCTATCTCACACGACCAGAGACGATGTTCAAGGGGATTTGCAAATTGATGTGCCCGGACATACGCTGGAGCTTTCTGAAGGTGGCGAGCCGAAGATTGAGCGCTACTGGGAACTGGGAGCCGACGGTGATTGCGATTCCCACAGGCGCGAATACTACGTCAATCGATACTGCGAGCTGCTCGTTGGAGCAGTGTCATCGCATCTCATGAGCGATGTTCCGGTCGGAGTATTCCTCAGTGGTGGTCTCGATTCGAGCGCGGTGGCAGCCTTGACCGCCAAGGTGCGCGGTGACCAAATTCAGACGTTCTCTGTCGGTTATGGAGAGGAAGCCTTTAGTGAATTGGCCTATGCTCGAGAAGTCGCTGATCACATACAACGAACCACCATGAAGTCCGGCTGAGCCGTGAAGAATTCTTTGAAAGTCTTCCTTCTGGACCGCATCCTGCGCTATCGGACAACGACTAATGCCACCTCTTCCAAGCCATGAACCAACTGGAGCGATTACAGCGACACCGCGAGGGAGAGAATGTGCCAGCCCCGTTAACCGTCCAGATGACGCACGATACCCCGACAATGTCCGACCAGCAGAACTCAAAACAGTGACTAAGCGTCAAGAGGGATCGACTGAAGTGGCTTCACACATCGGTAATAAACACAATGCATCATATAGCTAAAAGCTATATTTCGCCATGAAAAATTACGAAACGAAGCCAACAACCAATTCATTTTCAAAAGTATAGATTTTCGCGAAATGCACGTCTGGCTATTGTAACGTCTTGAGTTCACAAAGGAGGGCGACGCGGTTCTACTGAATTAAATGATCGATGAGTTGTCGACTGTTTGCTTGTCACTTCCGCACTGCGTTGCGGCAGAAGTGTGTTTCAAAGAATTTCACGACGCTGGGATATGACTGATGTGAACGAGTTGGGGAGAGGCAGGCATATGGCTTTGGTCACAACCCGCTCTGCACAAGTTCATAGCGCTGATGTGGACTAGGATCGCTTCTCTTGTCTACGCGGCAAACCACAAATACAACGGGTCATGCTCGGGCTCTTCACCGGTTATGTGCGGGGACTAGTGGTGTGTTTGAAGGGTTCGGGTCCACACGACCTTGTGTCTTCTTCGGCGGTCAAAAGCCTACTCATGCTTGATAACGGCATTCTTTGTCGGTTCATCAAGCATGCGGCCCGAAAGCTGAACATGTGATGGGTGAACTCGCAGGCGGCGAGGCGGTCTCATACTTCTTGGCTCAGCTAGCAAGTGCCGATGTCAAGGATCCGCAACCGCAAATGCACCACCCCGGGGTGATCACGAATTTTCGCCCAGCGCCTCTGTTACCAAGCGTAAGTCGTTGATTTATTGAAGCCTTGTTCAATTCAGCAGGTGTGAGCCGCCTCGATGGATCAGCCACAAGAGCAGTCGGGACCTGTGACCTCATACAAACTCTCGGACTCTGTGCGGGGAGCCGAATTTGCCGCTACTATGATGAAAGCATGGGCGACAGTCAGTACCCTCAAGTTCGTGTTTCCGAATCGCCAGCCTCAGCAAGCCAAAGCGGGCGCGAGCTTGGCCATTCCCAGACTACGCGTCGGCAGAGAGTTTTCTTCCTGCTCGATTCGCTGGATGTCGGCGGAACGGAAGTGCAAGCGGTTGAGCTCGCGACCAGGCTCAGTCCCGAACGTTACGACGTCACGCTGGGATGCCTCCGTGCGCGCGGACCTTTGCTTGAGAGGCTGCAGGGTACCTCCGTTTCCGTCCGCGAATTCTATCCAAAGGGCGGTTTCGATTCAGTTCACGGCATCTATCAGATGTTCCGGCTGGCGATGTTCCTGCGGCGAGGCCGTTTTCAAATCGTTCATACTCACGATCTTTACGCGAATGTCCTGGGCATTCCCGCTGCCGCAATCGCGCGTGTTCCCGTCATCATTTCCAGCCAGCGCGACTTGGGCCATCTCGACCTATATAAGAGCGGGCGGCGTGTCTGGCTGCGACGCCTTCAGAAGCTTTCTACCGCGGTCCTGACGAACGCCAACTCCGTCAGGGAAGCGGTGTTGGCTGAGGACCACTTTGCTCCGGAAAAAGTCCGGGTCATCCATAACGGTGTCGATCTGGAGCGCTTCAGCCAGAGGTCGAGCGAGAGAGCATGGCTACTTCCCGACGGGGATCAGGAGAAATGGATTGTTCTCGTCGGGAATATGCACGGTGATGTTAAGGGACACACGGTGCTCATCGCGGCCGCCGAGACCGTCGTACGTGAGTTTTCCAACGTCAGGTTTCTGTTTGCCGGCGATGGGGAGCGGAGAAAGGAATTTGAGGATCAGGTCGCAAGGCTTGGTCTCGGGAAGAACTTTTCCTTCTTGGGACGGCGCAATGATGTGTCGCGAATCCTCAGTTGCTGCGACATTGGAGTCCTTCCGTCCCAGGCCGAGGGCCTGCCGAATGCTGTCCTTGAGTATCTCGCGGCTGGTCTGCCCACGATTGCGAGCCGCGTCGGAGGCAACGTCGAAATCATTCAAGAGGGCAAAACCGGGTTGCTTGTCCCCCCGGATGAACCTTCCGCTCTTGCAGCTGCGCTTCTCCGACTCTTGCGCGACCTTCGCTTCGCGGCAGAATTAGGCAGAAATGGGCGGAATTTTGTCTCCGCCGAATTCAGCTTCGAGCGCATGATCGAAAAAACGGATCAGATGTACACCGAATTGCTTCAATCGCGAGGTGAGGAAGCGAGCCTGGAGCCGAACCATAGCTCGGCAGGACGGAAACGCGTTTATCGGCGCGTGCGCTCGATGGGGAGGGCCGAGGTCACGGACCGGCTCCGGCAGCACGCGACCGCGCGTCTGGATTGGGTACGTTACAAAGTCGGTTCCGATTTCTTTCCTGAGATCTCCACCGTCCCGCAAGGGCGGCCGCAATTCTTCTTCTCCCCTGACGAGGTTCCACATCTCTGCTCCAGATTACGGGAGTTGTTTCCCGAAACTGCCGAGCAGATTGTCCGCCGTGCCGAGCGCATCTGCCAGCATCGCTTCGATCTCCTGGGTTACGAAGCTGTCGACTATGGCACTGAGATCGACTGGCAGAGCGACCGTGTTCACGGCAAGCGCGCACCACGGAAACCTTGGTTCAAGCTAAAGTATCTCGATTTCGCCCAGGTCGGTGACAGCAAAGTCACGTGGGAACTGAACCGCCATCAGCACCTGGTCACGCTAGCTAAGGCCTTCCGGCTGACCGGCGACGCAAAATTTGCCTCGGAATTGTTCGCCCAGTGGCATCACTGGCACTCGGAGAATCCGTATCCCGTCGGCATCAATTGGGCTAGCAGCCTGGAAGTAGCCTTTCGCAGCTTGTCGTGGCTTTGGACTTATTCTCTGATGGCCGATTCTCCGGCAATGCCAACAGGGTTTCGTCGCTCGTGGCTGCGTTCGTTGGCGATTTCAGGGCGCCACATCGAGACCTATCTCTCGACTTACTTCTCTCCCAACACACATCTTCTCGGTGAAGCCGTCGCTTTGTTCTTCATCGGCACGCTCTGCCCGGAGATTCCTGCCTTTCGTCAATGGCAACAGCGGGGATGGAAGATCGTGCAACAAGAGGCGACGCGTCAGGTTCGCAGCGATGGTCTGCACTTTGAACAATCGCCGTACTATCACGTCTACGCCCTGGACTTCTTTTTGCATTCTGCGCTTCTGGCTTCCGTCAATCGCATCGAGGTGCCGAAAGAGTTCGATCGCACGCTGGAAAAAATGTTGGATGCCCTGGCGGTACTGTCTCGCGGCGGAATCGTGCCCGCATTTGGCGACGATGATGGTGGACGGCTCTTCGATCCCGCCCGAAATCGAATGATCCACGTGACGGATCCTCTGGCTACCGGAGCCGTGCTGTTTGGACGAGGCGACTTCAAAGACCTTGCCGGCGGGCCGCGCGAGGAAACGCTTTGGCTGCTCGGCGACGCTGGTATTCATGAATTCGAACGAATTCCAGCAAAGACGGTGCCGGATGCCTCCGCTGCATTCCGCGCTAGCGGTCTATACGTCATGTCGGGAAACAATCGGAAATGGCAGCTAGTGATGGATGCCGGTCCCCAGGGAGCCCACACCGCTGGGCACGGACATGCCGACGCGCTAAGCCTGACTCTCACCGCTTCGGGCCGCGAATTGCTTTCCGACGCTGGGACCTTTGAGTACGTTGGCCCGAACTCGGAACGCGACCGTTTCCGCGGAACGGGATCCCACAACACGCTGATGGTCGGTGGCGTGGATCAGGCGCAACCGCGCAGCCCTTTCGGATGGGATCGCTTGCCTGACGTTCAGGCCGAGGGCTGGATCAGCGGCAAGACGTTTGACCTCTTCGTCGGCAGCCATGACGGTTACTCTCGCCTGCCGAATCCGGCCATTCATCGTCGTTTCGTGCTCGCACTGAGGTCAGGCCTGATCCTAGTTCGCGATCTAGTTCTCGGATTTGGAGAGTACCCAGTCGACCTATTCTGGCATCTCGGTCACAGCTTGACCGAACAGTTCCCGGACCTCTTCTTCGGTGGAGGCGCCGGCCTTCGTTTCTTGACTGTGGATGGCCACGGGTGGTCTCGCAATGTCGAAGAGCACTTTCATTCGCCGGTGTATGGAGTGAAACAGACTCACAAAGCTCTCCACTTCGCCACCCGAGCAAAGCTCCCAACTGAGTTCGTGACTTTGCTCATACCGGTATCGACGACGAAAAGATCAGATGACAAGCTCGTGAAAATTCCCGCGCAATCAGCATCCGGCTCTTGCATTGGATATCGTTATAAGACGAGCAGTGATGAGCATTGCTTCTTTTTTGGGCAAGGGGTGTCGTGGAAGATGGACTTCTGGAGTACCGACGCAGAAATTCTGTATTTCGGCCGATCCGCGGATGCATCCGAGGTCAGCCTTTTCTGCTGCAATGCGACGTTCGTGGAATGGGAAGGCAAGAAGATTGTCAGTGCCAGGAAGCCGGTTTTGCGCTGCGAGGTGATCGGAAGTCCCGCGGCTGTTGTCAGCAGCGATCCCGATGCGGTGACCGTCGACAGTGAAGCATGGAAGACGCTATTAAACTCTTCCCAAGTGCCGGTGAAGGCGATCTAGGCGAAAGAGCTCTTATATGTGTGGAATCTGCGGAATCTTCTTCGCGAATCGCGAGTGGCGCGTCCAGGGCGATGTGCTCGCGCGCATGAACCGCCGCATTCTGCATCGCGGGCCCGACGATGAGGGATTCTTCGTCGAGGAGAATGTCGGCCTCGCCATGCGCCGGCTGAGCATCATTGACGTCAAGAGTGGCCATCAGCCTCTTGCGAATGAGAATCGCGATGTCTGGATTATTTTCAACGGCGAGATCTATAACCACGCCGAACTGAGAGAAAATCTGGAAGCGCGTGGCCATCAGTACCGCACACGGAGCGACACTGAGACCATCGTCCACCTCTACGAAGAATATGGATCCGATTGCGTGACGCATTTGCGTGGCATGTTCGCATTCGTGATCTGGGACCGCCGCAGGCGCGTCCTTTTCGCGGCCCGCGATCGCCTGGGCATCAAACCCTTCTACTATCGCTGGGATGGAAAGTCGTTTCTATTCGGCTCCGAAATCAAAACGATCCTGACGTATCCGGGCGTCGATGCTGAATTCGACCGGGGCCGACTCGCGGAGTATCTCACCTTCGGATACATTACCGGGCCGCAGACCATGTACGCGGGCATTCGCAAGCTGGTGCCCGGGCACACACTCGAGCTAAGCGAGCGCGGCGAGCCCAAGATCTCTCGCTACTGGGACCTCGTGGTGCCTGTGGATGAGTTGCCGCGCGAACACAGTTACTACGTAAAGAACTATCGCGAGAAGCTCGAGTCCGCTGTCGGATCGCACCTCATGAGCGACGTGCCGTTAGGCGTCTTTCTCAGCGGCGGTCTGGATTCGAGTGCGGTCGCCGCCCTGACCGCGAAGATTCGCGGCGATAAAATCCAGACTTTTGCCGTTGGCTACGGCGAAGAGGAGTTCAGCGAACTTCCGTACGCCCGACAGGTGGCCGCCCACATCCATTCGGATCACCACGAAGTTCGTCTCAGCCGGGAGGAATTTTTCGACAGCCTGCCGCGACTGATCTGGCACGAAGATGAACCGATCGTCTGGCCGTCAAGCGTCTCCCTCTACTATGTCGCACGTCTTGCGCGAGAGCGGGTGACGGTGGTGCTGACTGGCGAAGGCAGCGATGAGACCTTGGCCGGTTACACCCGCTATGCCTGGACGCTTTTGAATTCGAAGATGGATCGCACTTATCGTGCGATGCTGCCCGCATTCCTCCGCCGCTGGTTTCGGCAAGGAATTGCGTCGGCCCCGCTTTACGCTAGCTTGCATCGCAAGCTCGAGCACACTTTTCTCATGCGAGACGGCGCCTCATGGCCTTCGTTTTACTTCGACAACTTCTACTCCGCGTTTGCGGACGCTGAATTCGCGCAGCTCTTGACGCCGGAAGCCCTGCAATCGGCTGGCCATGCCTATGACGGATCGATGGAGCCGTGGGAGCGGTCCTCCGGCGATCTTCTGCACCGCCTGCTCTATACGGATATCAATAGCTATCTGATCGAATTGTTGATGAAGCAGGACCAGATGAGTATGGCCGCCTCGATCGAGAGTCGCGTGCCCTTCCTCGATAATCCGCTCGTAGAATTCACCGCTCGTATTCCCGCGGCTCATCAGATTAAGGGGATGGCTGGAAAATTCATTCTGAAAGAAGCCGTCGAAGATCTTCTGCCCCACGACATCATTTACCGTAAGAAGATGGGATTCCCCACGCCCTGGGCCTATTGGCTCTCTGGACCTCAACTGCAGCAGATCGAGACTCTTCTGACGGAGCCTCGAAGCTCTGCGCGAGGCCTGTTCCGTGCCGACGCGATTTCCCGAATCTTTGCTGAGCATCGCGCCGGGCACCGCGACCACGGCAATCGCATCTGGCGGTTGCTGAATCTCGAGCTGTGGCAGAGAGTCTGTCTGGAGGGAGATCTCGAAGCCCTTTCCACCGCAGTTCCCGCGAACGCCGCCATCTGATCGTTCCACGCTACCGATTTCCATCGACCCAAAATCACCATGCTGAGGGGCATCGGACTCAATCTCCAATCGGCGAATGTGCCGGACACTACTGTTGTTCGAGCGGAGTGTACACGCAGCGACGATCCTTTCCTGATATCAAGAATTGAAAGCACAACAGGCCGAACACAGTTGGAGTTTGAAAGCTGGCTCAGCGGTCTGGTAGCCCCGCTTGCCTTCCGCAGGGCGGCAACCCAGAGTTACAGCTTACCCGAGGACTAACGCGGCGAAGAGGCTGTTGGAAGGTGCGCCCGCACCGCAGCCAGCAATTCCTCACGCAGGAAAGGTCCGCTGGCCAGAAGTCCGGTTAAGAGCGGATTCTTGCGGTTGCACTGCAGAGGGGTGTTCTCCAGCGTGCTCACAAATCCGCCCGCACTCGCCACCAGCGCTGCCCCGGCAGCTACATCCCACTCATTCTTCGGCGTCAGGGTGAAAGTGACATCTGCCAGTCCTGCCGAAACCAAGCCAAGTTTGTAGGCTACCGATCCCATGGGGCGAATCTGATAATCGCCACACTGAAACTGCTGCCACTCGCCTCGCTTCACTTCGCTACGGCTGGCAAGGATCCGCGAACCTTTCAGTGTGGTCCTCTGACTCGGACGAGCCGGCTTGCCGTTATAGAGCACTCCCGCGTCGATCGCGCCGATGATGATTTCATTTGTGGCCGGATTGCAGATTCCGCCTGCCACTGGTCTCCCGTCTTCGACAAACCCGATCGAAACACAGAACTCGGGGATGCCTTGAACAAATTCGCGCGTGCCGTCAAGCGGATCCACCACCCAGACCCGGCCCTTGGAAAGCCGGGAAACGTCGTCAACACTCTCCTCAGAAAGCCACCCTTCGCCATCCCGCAGCAGGTTCTGGCGCAGCACGGCGTCGACGGCACGATCCGCCTCGGTCACAGGATCGTGTCCGATCTTGTATTCCGTCTCAATAGCACCCGGGGTAAACCGCGCAAACACAGTTCGTGCGGCTTCAATGGCAGCTTCAATGCGGGTGAGAATGTCCGAATAGGCAGAGGTCATGAGGTCCTTGAAAATGGATGGTCTTTAAAATGTGGGCCACAACATGCGGGCTCCGGTGACCAGCAGCAAAGCGCAGAGCAGGCGGCGCAGCCACAGCATGGGAACGCGAGTTGCCAGGTGCGAACCCAATAGCCCACCGGGGATCGAACCAATCAGGAGTGACACCACCAGTCCGGAATCTACGTTTCCCAGGCGAAAGTGCAGTAACCCCGTAACGCCAGTCAGAACGACGGCATGCACGATGTCGGTCCCGACGTTCACCTTGGGCGGGAAACTATAGAACAGCAGCAACAGCATCATGATGATGCTGCCCGATCCCACCGAAGTCATTCCCACCAGGAAGCCGGCAACGACGCCGATCACAACCATGCCGGCGAATCCCTTCATCGTCGGTGGGCGATTCGCAACGTGGTCCTCGATTCGTTTCTGTAACAGCAACAGAATGGGAACGATGATGAGAAGCACGCCAACAGCGGTCTTGATGAAGTTGTTGACTCCGTCGCCGTACACGTGACGGATGTGCATGAGCAGGTTCACTCCGCCGATCGAGCCCGGAATGCTGCCTAGCGAAAGAGCGATGACCACTTTCCTGCGAACCGTGCCTCTGTTCAGATGCATCAGGCTCGCAGGGATTTTTGTGAAGAAGTTGAACAGCGCGTCCGAACCGACCGCAACGATAGGTGGTACCCGCAAGCCAAAGATCAGCACAGGGAGCAGCAAGACGCCGCCCCCCACGCCGGTCATTCCGATCAGAATACCCACAACGAAACCGACCAGGATTTTGCTTGCTAGTAGCGTCATATACGATCCGTCGTTGGGTTAGGCCGCCGCTCCGTTCACTCCAATGAAGCCTTCGCGCTCGAGATGCAGAATGATTTCCTGTGCGGCTTCCTCGGGTGACAACTCGCCCGTGTTGATTGTTACCTCGGCATCTGTTGGAGCCTCGTACGGGTCAGAGATTCCGGTGAACTCCTTGAGAGTGCCGGCTCGAGCCTTGGCGTACAGGCCCTTGCGATCGCGTTGCTCGCACACTTCCACTGAAGTCGCTATGTGCACCAGGATGAAGCATCCAAAGGGTTCGATCATCTGCCGAACGTGCTTGCGTGTCGCGTCATACGGAGCGATAGGCGCGCAAATAGCAATCCCGCCGTTCTTGGTGATCTCCGACGCAACATAGCCAATTCGTCGGATGTTGATGTCACGGTGTTCCTTCGAAAATCCCAGCTCAGACGAAAGATGCTTGCGCACCAGGTCTCCATCCAGCAAGGTCACCGGACGCCCGCCGACTTCCAGGAATTTCGTCAGCAACACATTGGCGATCGTCGACTTGCCGGAGCCGGACAGGCCCGTGAAAAAGATGGTTACGCCCTGCCGGCTGCGGGGCGGAAAGCTGCGCCGTAATTCGTGAACCACCTCGGGATAGGTAAACCACCCCGGAATTTCA
>Ga0307477_10003389_pt1 | contig 11892 bp, 17 predicted proteins | sample atmos_gasesECM2C_FD_203316 | JGI IMG/M metagenome (GOLD analysis project Ga0307477, IMG submission 203316) | Hardwood forest soil microbial communities from Morgan-Monroe State Forest, Indiana, United States - atmos_gasesECM2C_515 | ecosystem: Environmental > Terrestrial > Soil > Temperate...
GTCCAGATCTCGCCGGTCTCGTCCTGGAAGCAGACCCACAACAGATCACATTCGGCGCCGTAGTCGATCAGCACATGCGCAAGCGAGTGCCCCTTGGGCGTATCGAGCGGGAGCGGCGGATCAAGTCGCAGCATGGTTTGGGTCATCGCACGCGAAGCGTTCCAGCTGGGATGAACGCCCAGAGGCACTTAATAAGACCGATGACCAGAATGATGCAGATGATCGTGACGACCATCCATTTGATGATGCGCAGAATCTGAACCACCCACGCGGGAATGTCAGCCACGACTCCGATCAAGACCTCGATGATGGCGAAGGTGCCTACGAGCACAACGATCAGAATAAGAACATGCTGGACAAAATCCCAACTAAGACAGTCCATCGGGTTCTCCTGTCATGCAGCCACAGTTTTGGCGTGTGCCAACGTTTCGGCGCCCTTCTTGGTCAGCATCTCTTTTGGCAAATCGCGCAGCGCATACAGATATTGCGCATAGCAGCGGCAATTGACTTCCTCGCCTACCGCCGTGACATCCTCGTAATAACCCACTGCGCCAGCTCGCATAAGCCCGCCAGCCAGAGCCCAATTATTCCCGCGTATGGCATATACTTTTCCATCACGTTCTTTATGGTCCTCACGGTAGTCGTAGCCAGCCTGGCGCCAATGCGAATGCCAGATCATGGCGATCGCTCCGCCGTTCGTTGCCAGGATGTTGGACAGGTTCGCGGTGAACTTGTGCCCCTGGTCGATCATCACGCGCCGTTCTTCGAACGGCAACCTGGCGAGCGCTTTACGAACCTCTTTTGCTATCTCTCGCTTGTCGGTCGTGTCGGAGCCGCCGCCAGGTATGGATGTCGCCCAGCCTTGGAATCGCTGGAGCGTTTTTGCTACTGCTTGTTCACGGTTGAGTTTTATGAGATCCGCTGCCGCCAGAATTCTTTTATCCAGTTCAGCGCGTAGGTGTGGCTGAACCCTCTGGAGCGTAAAGCGCGGAATCCCTGGATGGTAACGGCCAATGCCACCGCGCTCAATAAGCCGTCGATAGATCGAAGATAGCCCAAATTTGAGCATCTCCTCCATTTGCCGTGGTGATCTCAACGAGAGCAATGCCGCCTGGCGGAGCTGCTCCGTCCAGAAGGCTAGCCGACCGGAGGTGTCGAAGCCGTTTTCGCTGATATCCGCAATTGCCGCCCTGAGAGTGGCGTAGAAGCCCTTGCCGGCCTTAGTGTCCATCATTTCCTAGACGCCAGCGCTACCAGCTTTTTGGCCGAATCCTTTGACGAGAATGGCGCCTGCGGCTTAGGCTCCTGTAGGCCAGCCTCAAGCGCGGTTTGCTGATTGTCTTTCTGCTCCTCGAAGAAGTCGACTAGCGCATCAACGTCAAGTTCCAGCGGCGTGCCGAACAGCAATTTGAATTCGTTGAAGTTATCGCATGCCCACTGCAAAGCGCGCGCCTTATTCTCCGGATCCAGGATTGGAAGAAGGATCTCTTCGAGCGCCACAACAGCTTTGAGCTTAACCTCTTCGGCTTCGGCTTTCTTGCTATCGGGCTCTTCGAGAAGGTTCGGCCAGCCAGCGCGAAACGAATTCTGCCAATCCTTTAATGCGGTCTCATACGGCACGCCGCGATACATGTCAGGGAAGTCCCTTTGCACTGTGGCATAGAAGTCTTCGTTCCATGCGCGGTATTGCACGATCTTGTCGAAAAACTCATAGATGGGGTTCAGCCACACGCGGATGCGGTTGACAAACTGAGCAATGTTCTTGGCGTCTTCAGTGCCTTCGCCAAACCCTTCGGCAAATGTCTCGTCGATCAATATCTTCGCAGGCATGTCGTCGCCAGCCGCAATGTTCTCAAGGATGTCCTTGCGAGCTAACGCAAATGCGCCATCGATATTCTTCATATCGAGAGTTTCGATTGATTCCTCGGGCGTGATCGAAATGACGTTATCGGTTTTTGCTTCCTTCAATAGCTGCCGCTTAAAACTGGCCGCAGAACTCATGACCGAACTGACGACCGCGCCAATCCATTTCAGCTTGGCGATGAACACCCCAGCCTTGCGGGTGATCATGTCATCGGTGATCATCGATTGGATGAAGGACTTCAGCGGGTACAATGACCGCTGATACACCGAGCGGCCAACGAATCCGAATGAGGCCACCGTGTACGAGAGGTAGATCGGATCCTCGTTCATAATGATCTTGGTGCGCGACCGATCGTAGGCTTGCCCTGAAACAACGATTCCTTTCGTTTTCAAGAAATCGAACGCGTTTGGATCCAAATTGAGAACGAGAGAGCCGGCCGTATTCAACGGATCAAACACGCTGAAAGATATATCTGCATTGTACAACTTGTTGAAGTCTAGCGGGGTGTCATCCTTCTGCCCCTTAACCTTGATGGCGATGGTCGAAATGCCGTAAATGCGAGCAATGCGCGCGGTGTTCGCGATGTATTTGTCGGCGCCGATCGCCTTCCATTCCTCTTCGAACTTCTGCTTTACAATGTCCTCTGGACCCTTCTGGACATTGATTTCGCGCTTTTGCGATTGGGCAATCTCAATTGGCTTGTCCACCATCTTCTTGCCGATGGGGTGATATTCATAAATCAGTTTGGCGGTTTCGTAGGACGGCTCGCTACCTGGCTCGATATCGTCGCAAAGCAAGATCTCTTTCAGCTTGCTGCCAATGACAGAGCTGTTGGTTTCGATCGTGCTTACGTTCATGATTTCAAATTGCCATTTTACGAAAAGAACGCTTTGTTCGTCACCGAGCTGAACGACGCAAAGGTCGAGTCAGAGGAGCACACCATAGCGTTCGTTAGCGTTGCATACCCATTATAAGCGCAATAGCTAGGAGACTGGCTATTGTGATTTGTCGCTACGCAAGACGGCGGGTTTGGCGTAAGCGTCAACCCGAACGTATTCTCTATCACCAACGCCTCGTCTGCAAATATGTTATCTGGGAAGTATTTATAATGTATGAATACTTTTCCTGAGCTGCTGATAGTCACCTTATGGTACCATATGCCGTAGTACGGCCGTCCTGGGTTAACCAGAGTTTGTTGGCGCCATAGGCCTCCAACCATATACAACACTACAAGTCTAAAGATGTAGTTATGCCCCGACCATCTAGCTACGATTAACGGATTGTTATTGATATCTATTAGCAGCGATGGGTAGCTGTACTCATCCGCACTAGTCCACGTCGACGATGGACGCTGTCCTAAAATCTTGATGGCCGACCAACTGCTTGTGTCGTTAGCCGACGTTGACTTCAGATAATAGAATGGCCCATCGTGTCCGGCCACAATAACATGCAGTAAGCCATTCCTGTCCATGGCTATAGTCGGCTGATCATGCTCATCAACGACGGCATCATCATTTTGGCTGACACCGACACCCAGCAGGACAGCTGCAGTAACGACCGCGCCAGTCGTCCGGTTCACAGTCACCACGTACTGTGGCGTGCCGTGTCTCCCACTGATGGAATCAAGTGTAAGCGTCGCTACTGGATACACAATATGCGCTAAGTTACCAGACGACACCACTGCGTTCTCATTGCCCGCCGGAGGAATGTCCGTTATCGTGTTTGTCGCCACCGTGAATGGACCGGCGAATGATACAGAGTTATCGACATTCAATATGGGTGTTACCAGCTGCAGCGTACGCGGATTCCCGGCGTAGTCGAAGTACGGCCTGAGTAGGAGCGCAGGTGGCTGATTAAGAAGGGTGCTTCCAGCCGTCGGCTGCTCCATGCTTACAGAGGTGTATTGATTGCTACCGCTACCGGGTATCAGATATGCTGTCCAGGTTTTCGCTCCGTCAGAAGAATGCATGAAGACGCTCGCATTAAGCGATGAGCGCCCAGACGCCAGAATCGCGTATGCGTTCCCAGCTGTGTCGTATATAACTCGACTCTCGTCCCATATTGGGTTTGCATAGTACGCCACCTGCTCTATGCCAATAGCATAAATACCTGGCGGAGCCGGCGACCATGTTATTCCCTGAGCGCTTAACGATGCCTTCGCCGCGTCAAGCAAATTGCTGAGCTGCCACTGCCCATTCGCCTTGCTCAACGTCTGCAGATTGAATTGTTCATCCCGGATCATAGGATACCCAGCTGGCGTGAAGCTAACCACGCCAGGGTTGAAAGGGAGGGTATATGTCTCGCCGATGAACCTCATGGGCTGAAGTCCCAGCTGTACTGGATTGGCGTCCCAAGTGGTGGTGGCGTAACCGGATAGAATAACAAATTAACTGGGCCAAAGATGCCAGTCGTATTACTCAACGTTAATACGCCGCCAGACCTGGAGAATGCTCCGGCATAGACGAAATGGCTATCGATAGTCGGAATTGTATTAACATCGTACCAAAAATCGCCGCTAATTGCCTCTACACTTTGTAGATAGTAAAAAGAGTCGCCCTGAAGGGTGGTGTAGCCCTGGTCAATGTTGATGTAATGATAGCCCGCAGAAAGCCCGGATGTATGTATTGTGGCTGTCGCAATGGTGGCGCCTGTTGCGTCGGCAATAAATAAAAGGTGGCTCCCAGAACTCCCGCTTACTACCCATCGTCCAAGCGCGCTTACGGTAACACTAGCAGAGCCTACCGTAAAACCGCATCCTACAGAGTCACCATAGTTATTTCTCTGGGTGCCAAGTGCTTGGGACGTTACAAGCGGCTGACCTCGGGCTACTAAGTAAATCATGCTTGCAGCAGGTGCCCCGGAGCCGCTGGAATTCATAGCTATTACCTGAAGCGTGATAACGGATCCAACGTCAGATGGCTGGACTGTATAACTCGGACCAACCCCCCAAGGGCCAGCTTGGAATACCGCCCCATTCCGCATGAGCTGATACGCATAGCCTGTTGGCTGGTTAACCCACAGGCCCACATTCCCAAGGAGATCCTGTCCTGGGATAATTTGAGTCGTCGTGGGGCCGCCAATGACAACTTGGTTAACTAATGGATTAGGTTGAAATTCAATTAAAGTTACGAAATCAATAGCATGCGCGAGTAGAATGAAAGATCCAGTTGGAGCGCTCTGACCTTCGGCGCCGACTACCTCATTCTGAAAATATTCGTTGTTGGTCGTGCCGGTCGCCTGGGCGGCATCTGCATGTGTCCCGGACCAATGCGTGGCAATAACCAAGCTTACAGCCGTGCTGAAATTAAAAGTAAACGGCACAAAGTCTGATGTGAATATTGCGCCCGAGCCTAGCCCGGTGTTCGATGGGCTGCCGCCGAAAAGTAACTGAACCTGACTGCCGTCGAAGTCATAGACAGGACTTGCGATGCCAGCGCCAATGAAGGCAGAATCGCAGTTCGCAGCCGAGGCGGTAGAAGCAAGCTCGAAAGTAACTCTTATTTGCCCAGTAGTGAAGCCAGGATTTGTCAAATTTGCCAGAGGAATAACCGCGCGTAGATGGTATCCTTGCCATGTGGCATCATCAACTGGGTTTGTTGAGTTGAATATTATCGCCAATCGTAGTTCACCCTATCAACACGCCTGGGCTACTGGCGACTGGCCCAGCGCCACTTGAATTTGACGCGATCACTTTAAGTGAGATCACCTGGCCAATGTCGGAATTCTGCACGGTGTAGGTTGGCCCAGTGCCGTCCCAATTCCCTGACTGGAACACCACAGCGTTTCGAAGGAGTTGATAGGCGTATCCTGTCGGAAAGTTGACCCAGAGGCCAACCTTGCCCGTGAGCACTTGGCCAACTTGGCTCATCCTGGCATCACCCCAAGCGATGGAAGGATCGTGTTGACCGGGAACGGCGCAGTCGGGAACGGCACGCGCTCGGCGTCGATGTTGACTTGGAATTTCGTTCCTGTCGTCATCAAAACGCTAACGTTATATGTTGGCGTGACCCTGTCTGGCGCAGGCACCCGTGTTATTGAAAGGTTAGCGAAATACCCAGAGTAGGCCTGCTGGGTGAACGCAACGTAAAAGTCTGGTGCTATTTGCTGCAGCACGCTGGTTTTAGCTGGAATGCCGAAGTTCCCATAGAATGGCGACTCGCCCAAATTCAGTTTGAGAACCTGGACGAGCGCCGTTAGGAAGACGTATTCATTGTTTCCGGCGCTGTCAGTTTGAACTTCGAACCATGATTTTTGTCCGAGTTCATCTGTGACGCGGCCGTACACACGCATCAGGCATCCACTGCGACGAAGTCTTCAGCATGGATTTCGGTGCCGACTTCCAGCTCAGCGAGCTTCTTCATCTTCAGCACTTCGAGGTGCGCAATTGCTTCCTTGCGCTCTGGATTGCGGGTGCGGTATGCGCTACCGAGAATCGGATCGCCAGCAACAAAGAGTCTGTTGCTAACCTCAACCGGGATGCCGAAGAACCTCGCACCAGCTTCGCAGCCAATAGTGTCCTCGAATGACGGGATGCTGCCACTCTTGGCATGGAAGCCGAACCCATTTTCGTTGAACCATCTGTCTTTCGCGCAATTGCCAAGAGTGCAGTTCGGCCATGAGTGGATCTGAAACTCTTCATCCTTGATGCTGCGGAGCACGCGCAGCGCGTGGTCGATGCGCTCGATATAGGTATCCATTGGTACCCTCCTACTCGCAAAAACGGCGGAGACTGGACAATCCAGCACCCCGCCGCCTTTGAGTTCTTTGCTTGCTTCGCTTTGCTACGCCGCGCTGTGCCGCGCATCGCCTTGCGTCGCGTTGCTCCGCTTCGCCTTGGCTTCACAAGTGATTACTCGCACATTAGCAGCAATGCAATCAAAAACCTTCCGGATTTCCCAAACCTAGTGCTATTGCATAGGTGAAGGTGTCCAACAGGTCATCCGCGCGCTTGTATGCATTTGGATCTGATAGTCGAAATGATGTAATTTGTGTCAAAAAATGATTGCGGCTGACACCTTTGTAAGTCGTTGCCTTACTGAATGCGTGTTCGGTTATTTTCACCTTGCCCTGTGTGAAAGGCCCAGAAGCGTTGATGGCCCTCGCATCCTTTCCGAGCATTGTCAGCTTGTTATCGATCGGGTGTGCTGCCCAACCCTTTGTCTTGGCCTGCTGGAGCAGGATGATCCCGGATCCCTTGTCTTCGATCCACGCTCCCGTAGAGCCGCACCGTGCGCGGTGCGCCATGGCCAACTCCTCGAGCCTCGCATAGACGCCTGGGAGCCAGCGTTCGAGGGTCGCGCCTTCAATCTGGACGAGGTCCCAATCGAGCAATATCAATGGGGCGTTATCTCCGAGGGTGTTGAGCGCCCAATAGGATGCTGCCGTGCCATCATGCTCCCGCCCATCCTTGATGGCCGTGTCGATTACAGCAAACACGGCGTCGCAGCGCGGTGGCGGCGGTAGAGGCTTACCCTCCTTGAACATCAAGCCGACAGAGAAAAACGCGACGCCCGACCAGTCGATGAACTTGGCTAGATATTCCTGTTGGTAAACGAGCGGATGTTCGGTTTTCTGTAGTACCTCTAAATCTTCCGCTGGCAAATATGGGTTACCGTGACTTGGCGCCCAATACTCCGAAAACCCATGTTCGCGCTCGTTGCATATCTTCCAAAAGAATTGATCTCCGTCGATGCCGTTCGTATTGCTCGCGACGATGCAGCGACCGCTATAATCAAGCAGCGTAGGCTTGATTGCGTTGCGCCAGATAGTCATCATATTGGCGCCAGCGAATGCGGCTTCATCGATGAGTACAGTCTTGTATTTCCTACCACGGCCTGCGGTTTCGTCGTTCAGCGTCCAGAATTCAATCTTGCCCGCGCCGTCAAGGCCGGTCTGTTCGTGCGTCCCATCGCGCACTCTGATAACGCGCGCCATTTGCGACGCTTGGGCGATAACTGGTCGTAGCTTGTCCTCGCACCATTTGTAGAACTCGTTGACGCGCATATAGTCAGGGCCGAAGTACCCGACAGGATAACCAGCCAGGACGTCAAAGCAGCCGATGGTGCCTAGAAACTCAGTCTTGCCCCACCGTCTTCCGCATCGCAGGATTGAGTACCTATGGCCGTTTATGGATTTGTAAGCTTCAATCTGTCCTGGGTGGAACGTCGGAAGCTTGATCGGAATCCTCTCTGTCGGCATAGCCTATATCGACACCGTTACCATTTACAGCGTGTTCCATCTTCGGCAGGCCGCCCTCGACTGTGATGACCAGCTTGCTTGGCTCGTTCGATTGCACCATCTTTGTTCCGAAATACTCGGGCATGCGGCGTTCCATCCACAGCTCAATCGCGCGCTGCTTTATCTTCGGATCTTTGCAGTGCCTGATTGTATCCCAGAGGGTTCCGACAACCTCCATATTGGCTTCCCACATACCTTCGTTTAGTTCCTTGCGGAAATGTTTTTGCAGGGTCATTTTGCAAATGCCCTTGCCGCCGTTGAGATGCTTGGCAATTCTATCTTGCGGCATGCCGATCGCTGCAGCCATCCACACGACCTCACGCTCTGCTTGCGTTGGCTCGTACTCAGGCCTCCCACCGAGATCCACCTCTGGTATTGGCTCTAGCTTGGCTATTTTGTTTTTTGGAAATGGCATTGTCGATTCCTTGCAACCACCACTCGCTGATTTCTTTGAGATTCGCCGCGAGTAGCGCTTTTTGTTCTGGCGTGAGTCTGCGCCATGGATCGCGTGCTTCGCTGCGCGCTTTACGCACTACGTTCTAGCCTCTCGATAATTTTCCGTAGCTCGGCAATCTCGCGCTCGGCGACCTGAAGACGGTTCACAGCTTCGGTGAGCTGGCTATTGACCATGTCGTGGATACCGTCGAGTTTTTGGTCGGTGTGTTTATTCCTAGCAATAAGCGTTTCTCTGACTTCTTTTACTGTGGCGGCTGTATCGGCGATGTTCTTAATCACCGCATCCCTAACGTCGGCCCGCTCATCGGCGGCTTCTTTCGCAACTTTTTCTGTTAAATCGGTATTCTTTTGCACGAGGTGACTATTCCAAAGCGCCGTTAGGGTTGGCGCGATGAGTGCGCCGAGGAACATCGCGTAGGCTATTACGGTCGGTTCATCCATCAATGCCCCACTAGCGCGCGCTTAGCGATTCGCTTAGCAATGTTCTTCACTTCGCTAACTGGAATGCAAATGACCCTCTTCCCGTCAATAGCGATGTCAACTTGAAGGCCTGCGCCGTACAGCTCATCGCGGATCATATCTTTCATGTCCGCCCGCATGATGCGGATCTGCGCAGGGTCTTTCTGGTGCCTTGCCATCAGCCTTTGTTAATGAAATATGCCGCGACCACGCACAAGACGAGCACCCAGAACAGGATCTCGAATAAGCTACCCATCTTTCTTACGCTTCACAAACGCGACGATCTCGACGAACGTTGCCGTAACCAAGGCGCTCTGGGCGAACAGATTGTAAGGATGCTGCGCCCAAAGGCACAGCGCGAACATGAACCCTACCCAGATATGGGCACAGGCTTCATACGTTCCCGCCCACGTAAGGTCGTGTCCTTGGACGGCCCCTCGGCCGATTATGACCAGGACTGTTGATATGAATATGAATGTTGCCATCTTCAGCCGCCTGCAGCAACATGCGTTCAAGCCGTTCAACTCTATCTAGAATATTCTCAATCCGATGATCCAAAATCAGAAAATGAATGTCATCGGCATGCGTCACCGTCAGATCTTGGGCACTCATTCCCATCTACTCCAAAGCTTTGTTCCCAAGCATCATAACACCCAGTGCCCTGGGGGCACGCGACAGACGCCTCGGCCGCAAAGAATAAGCGAAAGCCAGCAACCAGAAACGCGAAGAGTGCGAACCAAAGAAGGTCGCTTGGGCGTGGTGCGCGTATCTTCATAGCTTGATCCAATACGAACCAATGAAGACACCCAGGCCGCCGGCTAGAGACACCAATATTTGCAAGTGAAGTTGGACGAAATCGGTCAAGTCGGCGACAGGACTTAAGGCAGCGTCCATCACGCACCCCGCATCAGATATTCCTGTTTGCAATGCACGCCATTTCTGGCGCAACGTCAGGCCTTTTGACTTCTATCCCCATCGCACCGCGATGGATGCCTTTCTGGACAAAGTCCAAGGCTATTTGGCAGTTCTCTAGGGTGTCGTACTTCATGTCATGGTACGAGCGATAATCGCAATCGGCATTAACCCCATGACCTGAACAAAACAAGATCATCAGAAAGTAGGTCACGGAGCCACCAAGATCCAATGATAACGCCTACGATGATGCCGCATCCTTTCGTGGCGCCAAAATGCTTGCGGCTTGCAATGATGGCACCGCAACCCATGCCAAATATTGCTGGAATATCCGCCGTGCATCTCGCCCCAGCGCTTCATGAATCTGACTTGCGCAGGCACTGTGCTTTCGTTGCGCGCGTCAAGGCCAGTTTGGCGAGTGAAAATATTGCCCATGCCATTAAGGCGATTTCCTCGGGTGTTATGCGTGCCGCCATAATGAAGTTGAAATGGGCCAAACGAGGATCCGCCATTACCAATGTAGCAACTCTGGCCTTCCCTGCTGTAGATCTTCAACAGCGCCTTTGTTCGGCTACCTCCCCATTTCTTGATTACCGCAACGCGCGATACATCTCTCAAGTGACATACTGCCAGTGCCTCATGGGCAGGCAGCCACGCTGCTAAGAGCGCAGCATAGAACACGTATCTTCTAAGCATCTCTTCATCACCCCTCCGAGCCGCTTATCACGCGAAGAAGTTAAAACCAGCAAAGGTATCGATATACCGCATCGGGTTGAATGGAACGTTTGGTATTGGATTAAAGAACGGATCCACGACCGGTGACGGGATCGGCCCAAAAGGGTAGTTGCGCAGCGCCTTCGTAGGCACGTCACAATCCATCATTTGCAGCAAACCACCTTCTAGTGGTATGTCGCCAAGGAACGAATTATAGGTGTACCATCCAATTGGGATATGACGCGTATCAGTTTTGTAAATGTTGACTTCAAAGTACCACTGTCCAGGCACGAATGATATAAATCGCGCCTGTTGGCCAGTCGTATTGCGCTCGAAGACGGCAACATTGTTCAGCGTGACATCAAACCATCCAATGTCGAATGGCGGTTGCAGCCAGTTACCAAACGCATCTTGCAGCGCAATCCTGATGGTTTGGTCTTGCCCGACGCACAGCTGGACAATGTTTACTTCCGCGCGAGGGTTATGCAGTTCCTCTTGGTAGGTGTGCGCGTCGAACGGTACCGTCAGCCATGGATTGAAGAATGGGAACGCTGTTAGCGGCGGATAGAATGTTGTATTCGATGAGCCAGCGAGGAAGCTATCGCGGTAACTTAGCGAGCTAAATGGAGCGCCGAGGGTTGACGCAACAGTCGGCTGCGTTGCGCGCGGCAAAAATGGATTCGGCGGATATTTCGACGTATCGCGGTATGATTGCGGATTAAACGGCGCCCCTAGGTTAGCCTGGACCTCGCCTTGTACTATATTTGGCAGAAATGCCGAACCATCGAAGAAACTATCACGATACGATTGCGAGTTGAATGGCGATCCAAGGTAAGCTTGGACTTTCCCTTGAATAACGTTCGGAAGGAAAGCCGAACCGTCGAAGAATGTGTCGCGGTACGATTGCTGGTTGAATAGTGATACGTTAGTATTGAAGAATGGCGTCGCAGCTACAGGAACGGTAGGCAGAAATGCGCCTCTGACGCCTTCTAGGTCGAGATACGAACCGCTCCTGAACGGCGCACCGAAGTAAGCTTGTACCTGCCCCTGGATCTTATTTGGTAGGAAGGCGTTTTTCGAGCCAACTGTATCGCGATAGTATCCCGCGTTGAACGGCGACCCAAAATAAGCCTGCACCTGCCCTTGTATGATCGAGGGTAGGAAGGCGTTCTTAAGGTCGGCCGATGTGTCGGTGTAGCGCTTAGTGTCAAACGGGACAACCGGATATGGGTTGAAGAACGGCTGTCCCG
>Ga0307477_10003390_pt1 | contig 11892 bp, 8 predicted proteins | sample atmos_gasesECM2C_FD_203316 | JGI IMG/M metagenome (GOLD analysis project Ga0307477, IMG submission 203316) | Hardwood forest soil microbial communities from Morgan-Monroe State Forest, Indiana, United States - atmos_gasesECM2C_515 | ecosystem: Environmental > Terrestrial > Soil > Temperate...
ACGGTGACGGGATTGGACGCGGCGGCGCTGATGTCCGCGGCGGGGATGATCGTGCCGGGACCCGCCGTGGAGGCTACGCCTCCGCACGCGCTCAACCCGACTGCCATCGCGATCCCGGCGGACGCTGCACCCACCAGTCGCCTTCCGTTCATCGCCACCGCTCCTGCTCCTCTCTCTCGCGCATCAACCCTTGTCACGACCCGCAGTGCGAGCGCTGTCTTCTTACATCACTCACCCGACGTGAACAACCGTGAAGCTCCGATGATGCGCCCACCCGCGGCGAGCGCCTGGACCTTGAAGCTCGTATCGCCCTGTGGCACTGCGATCGCGGTCTCGAACCCAGACCTGGCGGCGCGCGCCACAACGCTCAGACGGTTCGAGTCGTGTCCGGCCAGGACCCTCCAGGAGACGGCCCGAGTGGCCCCATTCCAGCTTGCATACACCGTCGTCCTGCCGTCCGTCCGGCGGACGGCGCCCACGGGCGGCGATAGCGGTTCGCCGACCCACTGCCCAATCGTCGCCCGGTAGGTGAGGTTGGGCCCGGGGAGCTCGGCGCCCAGCAGCAGCTTGCCCGAGCGGCTGTACTCGGAGAAGGCGGGTTCTGAGCCCCAGCCGACGAACATCGCGCCGTTCGCAAGCGGCTGTGCGTCGCCCATGTATTCGGATTCGAACTTGCCGTCGCCGGGGTACTGGGCCACGAGCGTCGCCGTGTGTGCGCCTTCATCCAGCTTGAGCACCAGACCGCGGGATGGCCCTGTCGCGGGAACGGAGGTGCCTCCACCTGTCAGCTGGCAGCAGTGATCGTCGAACATGGTGACGGTCGAGCCGTCGAGCCTCGCGTCGTGCTGCCATTGGAAGGCGGCCCCCGGGCCGAATTTGAAGCTGGAGCGCTTGCCGCCGAGGGTCCAGTCGATCTTGCCGGTGGCGATGTCGACGAGGTAGGCAGCCCATGTGTTGCGCATGGAGACGAGGAACGTCCCGTTGCCGGTCAGGTCGATCGCGTTGATGTGATAGGCGTCCCAGGGGAACCCGTTGGTGGGAAGCGAGGCCTGGGCCTCGCTCAGCGGGATGTGGTCGAGCGCGTCCCAGCTGCGCAGAAGCTTGCCGGTTTTGAGGTTGTACTCCTGCACGGCCGAGTCGACCAGGGCGCCGTTGTAAGCGCCGCCGTAGCGGGAGAGGTCGATGGGGATGTTCTTGTTCGCGGTCACCCACGCGTCTTCTCCTGAGATCGCGAGCTCGTGGAGGGTGAGGACCCAGCCGCCCGTCGCTTTCAGCCTGGCGACCGTCTGGTAGTGCTGGTTGACGACCACGTATTCGCCGGTTTCGGTCGCGCCGGTGTTAGTGACGCGGCCCTGCCACCAGGCCAGCGCCGGCTTGCCCTGATAGGTCTGCAGGCTGAGGTTGACGGCGGCTACGCGTTCGGGCACGGGCTGAAACCAGACTGGCTGCAGCGTGGCGTCGAGGATCAGCGGGCCACTCTGGCCGATGATCGGCGGTTCGTTCAGGTCGTAGAAGTTCGTGGTGAAGATATAGCCGCCCGCAAGCTGCGCTGAGGGCGCGCGCTGGGTGCTGCGGATCTCTGGAGGGTGCAGCGTCGGCGCGGTGACGAAGCTGTAGGCGCCGCGGGTCGTGTAGGCCCCGATCGGGGCGGCGTGAGAGCCCGCGAACGCGATCGTGACGGCGACGAAGCCCGCGAGGGCCACACCGACCGCCAGTGCGAGACGTCGAGTGGTGGCCCCCACCGCAGCGGCGGGTTTGGGGAAGGACGTGAAGGTGATGAGCGCCGCGGCGACAGCCAGGCCGGCGCCGATCAGGTAGGCGAGCCGAAAGCCGTCGGTCAAGGCCTGCGAGACCTGCTGGCCTGAGCCGATCAGATGGCTGGTGCGCTGGGTCGCGAGTGTGATCAGGACGGCAAGCCCCAGACCACCGCCGACCTGACGCGAGGTGTTGACGAGGCCCGACGCAAGCCCGGCCTGTCCCTCCTTGGCACCCTGGGTGGCGGCGATCGTCGAGGGCACGATCGACATCGCGATCCCTGCCGCGGCGAGCAACCCGGGGACCATCACGTAGACGATCGCGCTGCCGCTGGAGCCGATCCGAGTGAACAGCAGCAGTCCGCCCGCCAGCATGATCAGCCCGCCGCCGAGCACCGAGCGCACGCCGAAGCGGCTCACGAGCTTGCCGGCGCGTGAGGCGACGAGCATGATCGTCAGGGTCATCGGCAGGAACACGAGACCGGTGCGCAGCGGCGAGAGGCCTAGTACCTGCTGCATGTACAGAGAGCTGACGAACCACATCGGGAACAGCGCCGCGCTGAACAGCAGGACGATCGTGTTGGCGGTGCGCAGCGACTTGGTCAGCTCCTTGAAGGGGATCAGTGGCGCGGACGCCACGCGCGTCTCGATCACGCCGAAGCACCCGAGCAGGACCACGCCGAGGGCAATCGGGCCGAGGGCGGCAAACGTATCCCAGCCCTTCAGGCCCGCTTCCACGACCCCGTACACCAGCACCATCTGGCCGATCGTCAGCGTCAGTGCGCCGGCGAGGTCGAAGGGCGCGGCATCCCTTCCCTTGCGGCGCTCGACCACGACCGCGTGCGCCACCAGCGCGGCCGCGATCGCGATCGGCGGGTTGATCAGCAATACCCAGCGCCAGCTGAGGACTTCGGTGATAATGCCTCCGAGCAGCACGCCGGCCGCGCCGCCGAGCCCGTTCATCGCCGCCCACAGGCCGATCGCGCGATGGAGCTTGGGCCCCGGTGGGAACGACGCGGTGATGATCGCCAGCGAGGTCGCGGCCATCAGGGCGCCGGCGAAGCCCTGCACCGCGCGGGCGCCGATGAGCACACCCTGATCGGGCGCGGTGCCGCCGGCGAGCGAGGCGAGCCCGAACAGGATCAGCCCGGCGACGAGCATGCGACGCTGTCCGAAGCGATCGGCCGCGCGCCCGCCGAGCATCAGGAAGCCGGCGAAGGTGATCGCGTACGCGTCGACGACCCATTGCAGGTCGGGCGAGGAGAAGCCCAGGTCCGCTTGGATCGAGGGCAGCGCGACGTTGACGATGCTCAGGTCGAGGATGACCATGAACTGGGCCACACAGCACACGGCCAGCAGCCATGCCGAGCCCGCGCCTGAGCCCGCGCCCTGCCTGCTCTCGTCCGGAGGTCCCTCCGTCACCTCCGGACTGACCGTCGTCTCGACGCTCATGAGCACTTTCCCAGCCGCAACCGATTGTCCGAGATCGCCCGGATGCGTAGGAACGATTGGTAGGGTGAAGCGCCCGAGCCCGCACACGACGATTGGAGCAGCGCGGCCCATGAAAAGAACACCACTGACCGCCATGCTAACGCTAGTGGTGGCGCTGACGAGCACTGTCGCGGTGGCCGGTTGCGGCGGTAAATCGGGGAGTTCCACCGCCAAACCGGCGACGGGCAGCACCCCCACGACGACCACGACCACGCATAAGCACTCCTCCAAACCGGCCTACTGAGCCGCCGATCCTCGAGCGTAGCGGACCCCGCGCGCGTCGGTCCGAGCATCGCCCTCATAGCACCCGCCCTGGGCTTGGCAGCGAGGCTGCGTAGCTGATCACCTGAGTCGCCCGTGAGACGCCGAGCACCCGGCCGGTCGCGTCGAGTGCCTGCACTGCCACGTAGGCATATCTCTGGGGCAGCGTCGTCGAGCTCTCGAAATCGGTGTCCCCGATCGTGGTCAGCGCCGCCAGCGATCCTTGGCTCTTACCGGCGAGCACGCGCCACGCGAACACTCCGGTCGCGCCGTTCCAGCTCGCGTGCACGATCGTCTCTTCGCCCGTGTTGTTAAGGCTGGCAAGGACCGTTGGGGGGCTCAGCGGGCGGGCGCTCCAGGGGAAGCGAAAGGCCCGGTAAAAGGACATGTCGAGCGGCTGGTGGGCATCGAACAGCAGCGAACCGCCTTGCGAGTACTCGCTGATCGCCGGCACCCCGCCGTAGCCCACGACGGTGTCGCCGTCTGGGAGCGTCTGCGTGTTGCCCTGGCTTGCGGCGAGCAGCGGCGGGTTGGAGTGGGCATAGGCGGAGACGAGACGTGCTTCATGGGTCTTGAAGTCGAGCTCGATCCGCAGGGCGCGCGATTGGCGATGGATCGGGGGGTTTGCCCCGTCATCGAAGAACGTGATCTCGCCGTCGGCGAGGAGACGGCCATCGTGTTGCCAGGCCATGCGCGTGCCCGGCCCCATCTTGAACGAGCTCTTATTGCCGCCCAGACGCCAGAGGATCTTGCCGGTGCGGCCTTCCAGCTGATAGCCGGCCCAGGTGCTGCGGGCCGAGATGAGGATATTGCCGTCCGGCGCGGGATCGATCGAGTTGAGGTGAAAATAATCCCAGGGCGTGGCATCCGCCGGGACTTCGACTTCGGACTCCGAGGCGCCGATGTGGTCGAGGCTGTGCCACTCCCAGCGCACGAGGCCCGTCTGCATGTCGATCTCCTGGATGGCCGTGTCGACGATCGCCCCGTTCGAGGCTCCCTTGACCGAGGAGAGGTTGCAGCGGATCGGGTTGTACGCCGTGATGTAGGCGATGTCATCGGGGACGATCTGGAAGTCGTGTAGATCAGCCTTCAGACCGTTACCGCCGGGAAGTCTGGCGACCGTCTGGTAGTGGGAGTTCATGACGATGTCTTCGCCCTGGCCAAAGCCCAGCGAGAGCACCTTGCCCTTCCACCACGTCAGGCTGCGCTGTCCGGCATATGTCTGCTCGCTCAGGTTCTCGGCCGCCTCGCCCCCGGAGAGCTTGTCGAACCAGACGAGGTGGCCGTCCGGAGCGTAGATCAGCGGCCCGTACTGACCGGGCCCCGGCCCGTTGGTCGTGAGAATGTCGCCGGCCGCGGGATCGCGGTCCGGCACGCTGACGTTCAGGATCGGGGCTTGGACGCCGGGCAGCGTGTAGAAGCTCTCATAGTCAGCGGGCGCCGCCAGGTGGTGGGGGAACCCCGAGACGGCCCCGGTCGGGTAGGGCGTGTCCACGCGAAAGCGGAAGCTGGTGCGATGTCCTTGCCCGCGCGGGCCGATGATGGCGCTGACGGAGACCCGCTCGCCAGCGGTAAACGGGGCGTCGGGCACGAAGCTGCCGCCATCGCCCTGGTGATAGCCATGGATGTGACCGTGATGGTGACCGCTCTCAGAGCCGACGACCGAGACTTCCTGAATGTTCGCGACGTTCGTACCCAGGAAGCTGATCTGGGTGTGGGGATTGGCCGTCCCGGTTTCGGGCGCCGGCGAGACGTCGATATCGGTGCCGGGTAGCGTGGCGGTGTGTTCGAGCGTGGCCGGCAGGCAGGAGGGCGAGACGCCGCTGGACGCCGTCGTGCCCGAGCTCGACAGATCGAGGCTGGGAGAGCCAACCACGATCGCGGCCACGGCCCAGGCGAGCAGGACGACGGACAGGACGATCAAACCCTTGCCTTTCATGAGCGCCGCGCCGCCGCTGTGCCGGTGTCTACCACTGCAGCAGCATCAGGCCAACCGTGATGCCGGGCCCGACGGTCACCACCAGTCCACGCTCGCCGGGACCGGGTTCTCGCTGCTTAATCGCTTGATGCAAGACGTAGAAGATTGAAGGCGTGCCGATGTTGCCGTGGTTGGCGAGCACGTCGCGGCTGACGGCGACGTCCTCGTCGGAGAGTGATAGAGCGGATTGCACGCAGTCGATGATGCGCCGTCCACCCGGGTGCACGATCCAGTGGTCGATCCCCGCGCGGTCCAGACCGGCGGACTCCAGGAAGCTGTCCGCCAACATCCCGAGATCGGCCGCGGCGACGTCGGGGAGGTCGCGGTTGAGGTGCAGGTAGCTGTCCTCGGGGGCAAGTTCGAGGCTGACCGCATCAAGCGTGCCGGCGATCTGGTGGACTTTGGCGCTGACGATTTCAGGGCCCCCCACACCGAGACCTTCGGTGAGCAGCGCGGCGGCGCAGCCATCACCGAAGATGGCCGAGCCGACGACCTTCGCCTTGGCGTCATCCGCGCACGCACCCATCAGTATGCCGGTCATGCTCTCGGCCGCGACGATGAGCCCGGCCTTGCCGGGATGGTCGCGCAGCGACTGACCGAGGAGTCGCATCAGCGGCACCGCGCTCGCGCAGCCGACTCCGACAACGTGGTACTTGTCGGTGTCGGGCGCCATCCCGAAGTGGTCGACGAGGCGGTGGGCCAGCGTCGGTCCGCCCAGTGAGTACAGCGTCGAGGTCACGACCGTGCCGATCTCGTGGGGATCGACGCCCATGCGCTGCACCGCGATGACGGCGTAGTCGAACAGCTCGTCCTCGATCTTGGTCGTGCGGCCCTGCAGCGTCGTGGCCAGCATGGCGCCGCTGAGGTTCAACCGGCGGCGGTGCACCCCGCAGCGGGCGAAGATGCGCTGCGCGAACTCGTCGCCCTGCATGCCCAGCAGCGCGAGAACCTCTTCCTGGGAGAAGGAGGTCTCGGGGTCGACGATCTCCAGGCAGCTAATCCGCGGGCCAAGGGTCGGGACGGGGTCGGCGTATGCAGTCGCGCCGGCGGCGGCCGGCGATAGAGCATGGAACCGCGAGGGCTGCGACGACGATGACAACCACGACGATGACAAAGCGTCTACCTTCAAGCTGGCGACCCCCTGGGTCCGGGATGGAGCGACCTGAGCGGTCCTTGCGTCGGGCTCGGACCTTATCGGTGCAACACAACCGCATTCGACATCGAAGCGCATATACGGCCGATCCTTAGCAACTTCTTCGCAGGCCCAGCGGGGAGAAATGCGGGCTTTCCAGCGGGGAAATGCAGATTGGGTAGACCGATGCCGGGGCACGAGCGGGAACCTGCGTCACGACGCGCCGGCCCTGGCTAGTGCACCATGCGGGCGTTCCACGCACGTTCGATCTCGCGCATCAGAGCGGGGTAGACGACTCGATGTCGGAAGGGCGCGATCGCGGCCATGTAGGCCACCCCGAACCTGCCGCGCGGCTTGACATACACGCCCATCTGCCCTCGATAGCGACCCTCGCCCTGATCGACCCAGGCGAGGTGCATGATGGCATGGACGGTGCGGTTGGAGAGCTCTGTCGCCCACTCGACCTCGGTGCGGTAGAGCGGTTTGAAGTCTACAAGGCCCTCCAAGTCCGTCGAGCGGAGATCGGGGCCCGTGGCGGTGTTGCGCAGGTCCTCGGGGAGGCGTGCGCGCAGGGTGGATCCGATGTCCTTGGGGATGGCCAGGGGGCGCGGCGCGTCATCCCAACCGAACCATCGGCCGAGGCGGTGGCGAGTGCTGAAGAGGGCGCGAGTCGTACGGGACTGCGCGTGAGCCGGATCGAGCGAGGCGACCACCTCGAGCAGCGTCGCGAAGTCCTTGGCGCCGCCTTCAGCGGGCAGCGCCCATACATCCTCCAGCCTGAAGTCAGGTGCGATCTCTCCGATCCGCCAGGCGTGGGATTCGTGCTCGTTGTTCGCAAGCCTCATGCGCGGTCTCGCCTCGTGGGACCCTTGGCCTTCGCGAGGCGCTCAAGCGGGCGCCTCGACACCCAGCCCGCGCTGGAGGACGAGCACCTCGGCCTGCATCGCCTCGGCGAGCGCGAGCATTGCCGAGCGCGGGCGAACCATCACGGTAAACTCATCGATCAGCCCATCCTGACCTGTGTGCAGGAAGTCACACCCGTATAGCTCGCGATCCCCCACGCGCGCTCTGAACAGCAATGCGTGGTCACTGGCCCCTTCGGCACCGATTTCGCGTTCGTAGTGGAAGTCCTCGAACACGCGCATGACTGCGCCAAGGATTAGGCCGAGCGCCTCGCGCCCGTGGTAGGGGCGAAACACGACCGGACTGTTGAACACGACCTTGGGCGAGAACAGCTCGAGCACGCGCTCGGTCCGGCCTGTCTCGAGTGCGCTCTCGATTGCGCTGCGGAAGGGATGCATGAGACGCGACCTTTCTCTGTAGGGCCCGCTGAGCAAGCCGACGCCGGGATTCGAACCCGGGACCCCCACTTTACGAGAGTGGTGCTCTACCAGCTGAGCTACGTCGGCGCGGACACCGATGCTATCGCCGTCGCCGCGCCGGATGGCGTTCCCCACAACTCGCGCAGCTCCACCAGCAGCGAGTCGCCGTGCTTGGTGCAGAAGGCCGGTCCGATGCCGCGTATCGCGAGCAGCTCCTCGGGGTCGGCGGGACGGCGGCGCAGGATCTCCTCGAGCACGGTGTTCGCGGCCACGGTGAACGCGGGCTTGCCTTCGGCGCGCGCGTAGCGCCAGCGGCGCAGCCGCTCGAACTCGTCCTCGTCGACCGGCTCGGCGGGCACGGGCGTGTCGGGATCGACGTGGGACTCCCCGCCGCCGCCACCGCCGCCGCCGCTCGTGCGACGCGCGAGGATCGGCGTACCCACGCCGGCCTCGGCTTCCGCGCGGGTCGAGCGCGAAGAGGGTCGCGAACGCCGCCGCGAGGACGCGGCCGGGCTCGCGCTCAGCGCACGGGCGAGCGCGGGGTCGGGGTGACAGACGTCGCAGCAGCGCCCGCTGGGGGCGGCGGGCGAGTGGTCGCCGAAGTGGTCGAGGATCTGGCGGCGGCGGCAGGTGGAGGCGCCGGACATGTAGCGCTCGATCGAGCGATAGGACTCCCAGCCGCGATCCTTGGCGGCTTTGATCGCCGCCCAGGCCAGGCGCGGGCTGCCCTGTCCGGTGGGCCGCGCGAGCAGACCACTGGAACCGCCGGGGCTGAGCTCGACGGCGCCGGCGCGCTCGGCGATCGACAGGAGCATGCGGTCGCGCTCGTCGAGCTCACCGTGGCCGATTGTGGCGACGCCCTCTTCCTCGCCGCGGCGGCGCAGCGAGGCGACATAACTCTTTACGTCGGCGACGGTCGTGGTGCGCTGGTTGATGAAGCGGATCAGCCGGCCGAGATCCATACGCGCGGCGAGCAGCAGCGCGCGCGCGGGCAGACCATCGCGGCCACCGCGGCCGGCCTCCTGGTAGTAGGCCTCGAGGCTCGTGGGTAGCGCCCAATGGGCGACGGTGCGCACGTCGGCCTTGTCGACACCCATGCCGAAGGCGTTCGTGGCGGCGACGACCTCGGCGGTGTCGTTCATGAAGGCGTCTTGGCTGGAGCGGCGCGCGTCGGGGGACATGCCGGCGTGGTAGGCGACGGCGCGAATGCCCGCGCTGGAGATCAGCTCGGCGACGGAGTCGGTGTCGCGGCGCGTGCCGCAGTAGACGATCGCCGGGCGCGCGGCGGGGTCTGCGAGGACGTGCAGCAGAGCGGCGCGCTTGCGCGCAACGGCGCCGGCGCCTTCCAGGGAGACGACGTCGAAGGCGAGGTTGGGACGGTCGAAGCCGGCGCGCACGGACACCGGCTCGCGCAGACCCAGACGCGCGGCGATCTCTTGGGCCACGCGGGGGGTGGCGGTGGCGGTGGCGGCCATCACGGGCGGGCGCCCGAGCGCGGCGATGGCGCCGTGCAGGCGCAGGTAGTCGGGGCGAAAGTCGTGGCCCCACTCGGTGACACAGTGCGCCTCGTCGACCACGAACAGGGAGATGGATCGCTGCGCGAGGGCATCACGGAAGGCGGCGGAGGCGAAGCGCTCGGGGGCGGCGAGCACGAGCCGCGTCTCGCCGGAGGCGATCGCACGCAGAGCGGCGGCGTTGTGCCCATCGGCCATGCCTGAGGCGAGCATCGCGGCGGGCACGCCGGCGTCGTGCAGGCGGCGCGACTGGTCGGCCATCAGCGCGATCAGCGGGCTGACGACGACGACCAGACCGTCGCCGGCGAGCGCGGGCAGCTGATAGCACAGCGACTTGCCGCCGCCGGTGGGCATCACGACGAGCGAATCACGACCTTCCAGCGCGGCGGTGACGGCCTCGCGCTGCCCGGGCCGGAAGGCGTCGAGCCCGAAGCGGCGCAGCAGCGTCTCGGGGGAGTCCATCCGAGGGAAGTTACTCGCCGCCTCGGAGGGGATCCTCGGGGCTCGTTCGAGGGGGGTCGAGCCCGCGCGTGGCGGCGAGTCGGTCGGCCGATGTCCGCGGTCATGCGCGTGCGCGAAATGCAGCGCTCGCAGCCCCGATCTCATCCCCGGTACAGGCGCAGGCGGGGACTGTCCCGGTTGCGAGAAGCGGTCGGTATGGGAGATAGGCGCGCCTGAAACCCGAGACGCTTCACGAATAAAGGAGGATCTGGCACCATGAATGCCGTGGCAGCGCAACTGCATGTGACGCTCAGCGGGGACCGCGCCGGGAGTACGTGATCGAGGAGAACGCCCCGACGGGCGCCTCGTGCTCGTACGCAACACCGGCATCGCGGCGATCCGCAGACGACAGGGCACCCGCGCGATGACGCCCGAGGAGTCGCCGAGTTCTGGCGCGAGTACGGGCCGCTCATAGACCCCCCCCCCGACGGCGAGGGGTAGCCATGAGCCCATCCGAGCCGCGCTTCCCGGCGCGCTTTGATCCCGATCCGTGGGACGAGGATCTGGCGCGCACCATGACCGCCGCCCGCGGTCGCGCGGGACGCCCGGCGCGACTACGAGCTGGGTGGCGTGCCAGCCTCGCATCTGAAAGCCTGCGAAGCCGAGGGACGCGACGGAGCCAGCCTGCCCGACTGCGTCAAGGCCTACCTGCCCCAACCAGACGGCAGGTTCGGCATGGTATTCACGATCGATCGCAAGGCGGACAAACCGGCGCTCCTGTTCCTCGCGCGGGGTCGCCGCAGGCGCGTTGTCCGCCTACTTCTTCTTGCCTTTGCCTTTCTTGAGAGAGAGATGTGTCAGCGCTGCTGACACATCTACCTACGGGCCTGTTCGGCCACGCAGCAACCCCCGGCACGTATGTTCCAAATGAACCCACGCGAAAGCAACTCCCTCAACGAAGCGATTCAGGTCCCTCTCCCGAAGAAACCCCTGCCGATCAATCCAGAGCCGGCCGCAGCGGCGAGCCCCAACCCGATCTATGTTCAGCGTCCCATCAACAGAACGCACCGACCAGAACAACATAGCCGGTCCGAGAACAAATGTCAAGCCCCCTACGAGTCGAGCCCCAGGGCGAGCACGAGCGCGGCGTTCAGCCGGCGCAGCGTGACGGGATCGAGGGCGCCGCGGCGGCGGACGAGGCGATCCTTGGCGACGTTGATCACCCAGTCGCAGTTCGCGACGCTCGGCTCGTCCAGGCCGTGCGAGGACGACAGCTCGACCTCGGCGACGTGGCCGCGCACCGTGCTCGTCACGACCACGCACGTGAGACGGCTGAGGACCGGGATCGCGGTCTCGCGCGTGGCCACCACGACCGGCCGGACGACGGGTCCGAGGTCGGCGTCCCAGACGTCGCCGCGCGCGATCACGACATGGCGTCGCCGGTCAGCGCGGCCGCGGCGTCGAGGACATGCGTCTCATCCACGGTGAGCGGCGTCGCCGTGTAGGCGGCGCGATAGGAGTCCGCCACCCGGGCCTCCCGCACCTGCGCTTCCAGCAGCCTGATGCCCGCGCGAACGGCCTCCGCGCGCGAGCCGAAGGCGCCCTCTTCAACTGCGCCGTCCAGCAGGCGCAGCTCATCCTCGCTCAATCGCACCGCGATCTGTGACATACAAACAGCATACCACTAGGGGATGCGCAGCATCTAGTATCCGGCCCGAGAGAGCCTACGCGGTCTCAGCCCGCTCGCCGCTGCCACACGACGCGGGCTCCCGCTGCCGGCACGAGCGTGATCGCGCGCCGGCGGTTCCACTCGCCCCGGCGCCAGACGCTGCGTCGCGGCACGCTCGGGTGCAGCTCGGCGAGCATCGTGCGTAGCATCGTCTTCATCTCGAGCATCGCAAAGGACGCGCCGATGCAGCGGCGGATGCCGCCGCCGAAGGGGATCCAGGCGAACGTGTCGGGCTGGGCGCCCACGAACCGCTCGGGTCGGAACTCCTTC
>Ga0307477_10003391_pt1 | contig 11890 bp, 9 predicted proteins | sample atmos_gasesECM2C_FD_203316 | JGI IMG/M metagenome (GOLD analysis project Ga0307477, IMG submission 203316) | Hardwood forest soil microbial communities from Morgan-Monroe State Forest, Indiana, United States - atmos_gasesECM2C_515 | ecosystem: Environmental > Terrestrial > Soil > Temperate...
GGTTCACCACGTTTTCGAGGAAGGGAATGTTGGTCTTCACGCCGCGAATACGGAATTCGCGCAGTGCTCGGTCCATTCGTTGGCACGCTTCCGGAAGATTCTTGCCCCACGCGGTCACCTTTACCAACAGCGAATCGTAGTAGGCCGCCAGCAGCGCGCCCGCATAGGCGGTGCCGCCGTCGAGACGGATGCCGAAACCGGCAGGCGAGCGATAGGTGGAAATTTTCCCGTAATCCGGCGCGAAATGTTTTTCCGGGTCTTCGGTCGTGACGCGGCATTGCAGCGCCGCGCCATAGAGAGGAATTCTGTCCTGCTCGGGCAACGCCAGCTGCTCGTCATGAAGCTTGTGGCCTTGCGCCACCAGAATCTGCGCGCGGACGATGTCCACGCCGGTCACGACTTCGGTGACGGTGTGCTCCACCTGAATTCGCGGGTTGACCTCGATGAAGTACGATTTCTGCGAATCCACGTCATAAAGAAATTCCACTGTGCCGGCGTTGCGGTACTGCGCCTTGCGTGCAAGCTCGACCGCGACATCGCACAACTCCACGCGCACTTTATCCGGCAGATTCATCGCAGGTGCCACCTCAACAACCTTCTGGTGACGCCGCTGCACGGAACAATCGCGCTCGTACAAGTGCAACAGGTTGCCGTGCTCATCCGCCAATATCTGTACTTCAATGTGGCGCGCTCGCGGCAGATATTTCTCGAGAAAAACCGAGGCGTCGCCAAAAGCGGATTTGGCCTCGCCTTGCGCTTCTTCGAGCCGCGCCGCGAGTTGCTCCGGATCGTGCACCACGCGCATTCCGCGGCCGCCTCCGCCCATTGCGGCCTTCACGATAACGGGATATCCGATTTCCGCCGCAGTCTTCTGGGCTTCGGCTGCCGTTGCGACGGGTTTCTCCGTTCCGGGAAGTACGGGCACGCCCGCGGAAGCCGCCAGCCGCCGCGCCGCGGTTTTGTCGCCGAGCAGTTCCAGCAGTTCCGGCGTCGGCCCTACAAACGCCAGCCCGGCCTTTGCACATGCCCGCGCCAGCGCCGGGTTTTCGGAAAGGAATCCATATCCAGGATGAATCGCGTCGACCTCATGCTCCTTGGCAATCGCAATGATCCCGGCAATATCCAGATAGGCTTCGACCGGCCCTTTCCCCGCGCCTACTTGATAGGCTTCGTCGGCTTTGAAGCGGTGCAGCGCCAGCCGGTCTTCCTGCGCATAAATCGCCACGGTGCGCAGACCGAGTTCATTGGCTGCGCGGAATATGCGGATTGCGATTTCGCTGCGGTTTGCCGCAAGCAATTTACGAATCGGCCGGTGTTTTTTCATACGCTCGCGTCAGCGCGCTTCGAAGGGCGACACAAAATTCTACATTCTTTCATAATTGGGACGGCGCAAGAATATGTTCTTTCCATCCAGCAGCGTTAAAATGAATGATGCTGACGGAAAGTCCGCTTAGTGTTTCAGCAGCGGCGTGGCAAACCGTATGGGTACGCCAAAATTGGACCCGCCAAACCCCTTAACGATGGCGAACGTAACCCCAATTACGCCGCCCTGCGGGTTCAGCAGTGGCCCACCCGAGCCTCCCGAAGTCGTCTGAGCATCGTAAACAATCTTGTCTGGCAGCACGTCTCCCACATGTCCCTGTGTCACCAGCGGCCGGATCAGTTTTCGCTTGGCCAGTTCGGCCAGCACCAGATTTGGCTCACCGCCAGTCAACTTCACGATTTCACGAACCGCATCATCCCCGGCACGCGCCAGAATCGCGTCCAGACCCGTAGCATAGCCCACGCTAATCAGCGCTTCGCCACTGACGGCCGCGTCCTTGCTACTGTCCAGCCGCAACACCGGTCGCCGCAATTCCGTCAAATCGCCATGGACGAGCGCAAGGTCTGCCTCCTCGGAAATCTGCGAGATTCCTACTGGGATGCCGCTCACCGCCCCCGGAAAGTAGGCCTCCATTGCGGCGATCACCGGTTCCAGTCCCTGCTCGGCGGCCCCATTCAGCTCATCATTCGCCCACCACGGCTGCACCACGTGATGATTTGTCAGAATCTTCCCTTCGCCCGCGATAAATCCCGTGCCAAAGAAATCACCGCGCACCTCAGGCGCGCGCCCTTCCGTCGTGAAAACGGTATTTCCGTCACTGTCTTTCAGTGGAGAACCATCGCTCGAGATTCCGCCATAGCGCAACCGCCGCCCGGTCGATTTCTCGTTGAACGCCACGGACACATGAAGCAGGCACACGCTTGGCGCGAATTGGTGAATGATGGTCTCAGCGGCCTGCGCGTTCCCTTCAATCTTGCTCAGCCGGGCTGTGGTCTCTTCAAGCTGTTTGCGCAGCTCGGTGACGTCGCCACCATCTGGCGCCGAAAGTTTCTGCTTCAACGCCTGGCTCTTCAGCTGTAATTGCTGTTTCTGCTCGAGCACGTCGGAGTTCGCGGGGTCTTCCCGGAGCCGCCGCGCGGAAGCCAGCAACTGCTGCTCATTCTGGACGCTGTGCTCCAGCTGCGCGATTACGCCATAGGCACGCTTGGTCTCCTTCTCGGCTTTGTGGGAATACAAGAAAAAGATTCCCGCAATCACAAGAGCCAGGGCAAGAAGCGCGCCCACGCCGATTTTCAGAATGCGCTCCAGCGAGAACGCGTCCCGCGTCATCTTTTCCGTGACCGCCAGCGCCTGAAACGCCGTCTGCGCCACCTGGTAGCTCTCTTCGGCGTTGCGCACCTTCACGTCCAGCTGACCGATCGCGCGTTTCTGCCGTAGTTGTGTTCGCACGCGGGCAAGGAGTTCCTCGTTATCGGCAGGCACACCAATTGCGTCGTCAGCGCCCAATTGCAGCGCCCGGGCTCGCTCCGCCGAACCTCCTCTAATCAAGGCGATCACTCGGATCTGCGAGGTGTTGGCAAGTTCCTTGATTTCGGTAAGTGAATTGGCGGCCCGTGCGTCGCCCGGGTCCAGGCTAAGCAAGATCACGTCCGGTGCTGAATTGAGGGATAGTCGCAGGCCTTCAGCGGCGAATTCTGCTGCTCGCGCGTTGTAGCCTGCTTGCTCGAGTACTTCTTGAAGGAGTTCGCGCCGCGAGGCATCTGGCTCGACGATAAGGACGCTTTCTGGTTGGCTGGCCAAATTCCGTGTCCTGTCTTCGGTGCACGACACCGCTTCGTCACAAAGGTCCTTAGTTTACCAGAGTGCCGCTGAATACCCTCATTTGAGGTGCGACGGACTTCCCGGAGATGCCATCAAAGGGACATGCACCCCGCGAAGTTGCTGGAGCTCCGTTTGAACCTGCGCCCAGGCTTTCGCGTCTTTCTTCGTCGCGTACGGGGCTTCCGGGTGATCGAAGAACTGCAACAGCTCGGACTGCAGTTCCGGCGTAGCCCCTTTGAATCCGTTCTGTGCAAGCTTGTTCAGCAGTTCCGCGTGGGTATCATCGTTCAATCGGTACTGCCCCGGAGGCGTATCCGCTCCCACGTCAAAATTCGTGTTGCGCAATTGCAGACGCCCCTCGCCCTCCTCCACCAGCAGGGTCCGGTATCTGTCCAGCGATGCATTGAAACTGGCTTCGAACAGCTTCTCGGTGTCCGGCGTCGGCACGCGCAGCTGTAACACCCGCAGTGGCCCGAATTTCGGCAGCAATTTGTACAGGAACGCCAGAAAGCGCTCGCTGGCGGTCGGCTTGCGGTAGTTTTTTCCCCACTGTTTCTCGAAATCCGCGCGCGACAGATTGTAGAGAAACTTCCGGTGCGTTGCGCTCGGCTCTTCTGCCTGGATTTCTTTGCTCTTCAAACTCCAGGCAACTCGTGTCGCCTTGGGGATCAGTTTGCTCACGTCCCGCCGATAAGAATTCAGCGCCTTCTCCTCATCCAGCAAAACGCTGCTCAAAGGTAAGCCGTAGGTTTCCAAGAACACCCGGTCCAGCAGCCGCTGCGACACTTCAAACCCGATGAAGTCGTGGAACTCGTCCGAAGCATACCGTCCCCGCGCCACTTGCAGCACATCAAATCCAAACTCTGTCTGTACATGCGCCAGCGGATCATCCTCGTAAGTCACCCGGTCGCCGTATTTCTTTTGCAGCTTCGGGTATAGTTTGGGCACAGAGGGGTTGACCGCCACTCGATGCCCGTCGATATCGCTCGCATAGTGCGACAACGCTCCTAGGGCGAACGCGTACTCGTCTACGTCCTCGGAATCTCTCAATAGCGCGGTGACGAAATCCCCGCTCCGCACGTAATGCGCGAGGTTGCTGAAAAACCGGCTCCCGTACGGGTAGTAACCCAAATCCTGGATGATCGCCCCTCCGTACGCGTAAGCTTCCGCTCCATCTAGCACATCCTCGGTTGCCTTGGGAAATTTCCTGTGGAGAAGTGGCTTCAGGTGCGATTCCCAAACGACGTCGATCTCTGCCTGGTGGGCAAGAACCGCGTATGCGTCACTTTGTGACGGTGTGAGCAGGACCAGCAGTATCGCCAAACCTAGGCAGGTCCCGCGAACAAGAGTCGCGCGCCGGAATGTTTCCTGAGCGTAGCTGCGGATCAAGAAATTCGCGCCTTCACCGGGATTTGCGACCAATCCGCAGTTTAGCCTGAACCCCGCTTCCGTGTCTCGCCGAATTCCTGTGGATACAGGAAACTCAGTATTTCCGCAACACGCCGATCACACGGCCCTGAATCTTTACATCGCTGGCCGGAACCATAATCGGCGCCATTTCCGAATTCGCCGGCTGCAGTCGCACTTTTCCAGAGCCTTCCCGGTAGAATCGCTTCAACGTAGCCTCGTCTCCGCCGATGAGCGCCACAACAATGTCTCCCGCGTTGGCCACCTGCGTCTGTTCGCAGACCACATAATCGCCGTCCATGATGTGATCTTCGATCATCGAGTTGCCCTTCACCTGCAGCACAAACGAGCTTCCCCCTCGCGCAAAATCCCCCAGCGAAAGCGTCTCGCGCTCCTCCACCGCCTCCAGCGGACGCCCCGCCGCGATTCGCCCCACGAGCGGCAATTCCTGGATCCGCCGCTCGATCACCTGCTCCTTCACCGGCCTTGGCAACTGCACAATTTCGATCGAGCGGCTCTGATTGTAGCCGCGCCGGATGAATCCCTTCTTCTCGAGCGTGGTAATGTGTTTGTGAACCGTCGCCAGCGACGTAAGTTTCAGACCCTTTCCAATCTCTTCAAAGCTCGGCGCGTATCCGTGGCGGGTTTCAAAGGAAACCAAGTAATCCAGCACTTCCTTCTGACGCTTGGTTAGGGCCATGAGAGCCTCCAGAAATTCCGGCGGCGCTTCACTAGGTGCGCCGTGCCTCCGAACCGTCCGATGGTGGTGAATTTTGCTAACTCAAACATCCACCATCCGTCCACCACTCTAGGCGAAAAGAAAGCGAACGTCAAGTAGCGTTTCCGATACGCCACTCCCCGCTTCGTACTATTCCTCTTTTCCCCTCTGTGTAGTCATCTGGAAGGGATGACGACCGGACACTATCGTTCCGCTGGCGTAACTGCCGCCGCAACTTTCGCCCTGCTCGCAAGCGCTTCCGCTCTTCTCGCCTGGGGGTCCGTTTTACTCCCTCTTCTCAATGCGCCCCCGGACTCAGCCGGCAGGCACGGGTATCAGATTTACCCACTGCAGTTCGCCCTGCTTACTTTTGCGCCCCCACTGCTGATCGCCGTCGTCGTGCGCACCGCCATCGGGATTCTCCAATTGCGTCCTTGGGCGCGGCTCGCGGCGCTGATTTGGGCTGCCGCTACCCTGGCCGCTTGCCTGGCAATCATCGCCTTTCGCCCGTTCGAAACCTTCTTCATCCCCCGGCGTTTCGTCACCCAGGCGCAGTCTTTCAAACAGCTCATGACCATTTCCTGCGTAATCATGCTGCTCCCGGCAAGTTTGTGGTGGCTGTTTTTCTTTCGCTTATCCAGCGTGAAGCACCAGTTTCAGCGGGCCAATGCTGCCTCGTCCTTCGAGGAAACTACCTGATCGATCGCCTTTCGCGCTGCGTTTTTTTGCCCCGATTCAATTGACCGCGCCCTCCCGGAAAAGCGATATAGTTCTCCGCTATGTCGTCCTCGAAACCTTCGGCTTCCGTTATCGTCGCTGGGGTTGTTGCAATCCTCGGTAGCGCTCTTGCAGTTTTCGTCTGTGCCTTAGGTCTCATCGGCACTGCTCTTATTTCGAACACTCCCGGCCGCGAAAACCTGCCAGCCCCGGCTAAGTCGGCTGCCAGGGTGATGCTGCTCTTCTTCGTGGCCGTGGCTGTGTTCGGAATTTTTACTGGCGTCGGCCTGTTTCGCCTGAAAAGTTGGGCGCGGATCTCCGCGCTCGTCTGGGCTGGCATCATCGCCTTCTTCAGTGCCCTTATCCTTTCACTCCTCCCATTCATGCCCCTCCCGGAAACATCGGCCGGGCTATCAGAGCCGGCGGCGCATCTCAAGGTCCTTATGTACCTCGCCTACGGCATCCCCTTGATCGTAGGTATCTGGTGGCTGACCTTGTTCACCCGGCCCGGCATCCGTGCGCAGTTTTCCGCTGAAGCGCCTCCGGATCAACCGCAGGCGCCGCAGCGGCCCCGCTGCCCACTTCCCGTCGCGGTTATCGGCGGGTTTTTCGTCCTTTCCTTTCTCTTTACCTTTGCGTTTCCCCTGCTCCACATGCCGCTTCCCGTCATCCTCCTTGGACACCGCCTGAACGGCACGCTTGGACCCGCCGTTTTTGCATTGACGGCCACTCTCCTTCTTGCGGGCGGCCTGGGTCTCTTGAAACTGAAACGTTGGAGCTACCCTCTCGTTCTGAGCGTGCAATTCCTCTGGCTTTCGAGCAGCACGGTCACTTTCCTCAGCTCCAGTTATGAACGCAACATGCAGCAGGTTCTGGAGGAAATGCATCTCTCTCAACCCGATACGGTCTCTCAGATGCACTTTCATAACCGTCCGCTTGCGTTAGCCGGGCTCGTGCCGAGCATCCTCATCATCTTGATCCTGCTCCACTACCGCGAACGGTTTCTGACAGCGGCGAAGTCAGCCGAAACCATGGGCAGGCAATCCCCTTCCTCGCCTCGTGACGAAGGTCACACAGTATTGTGCCCTCGCTCACACCAGCCCCTCCCTCTCCCTTCTACTCTTTCTCCCTGTGCTATTCTTACTTGGCCGGCTCCTGGCGGTCCGGCGTCCGTTCCACTTTGAACCCGTGCCGCCCATTCTCGAGGGGCCTCGCTCCTCCCCGTAAGGAGAGGACTGGCTGTATGACGGGGGTCACGTACCACGATGTCCACACTCACTGAAGTTCCTTCGAGCAAGTCCAGGCGCGAGGTGATTGAGCAGGCGGTCATCCGCTTCGCCGGCGATTCCGGCGACGGGATGCAAGTCACCGGCAGCCAATTCACGAACACCGTCGCGCTTTACGGAAATGACATTGCCACCTTTCCGGACTATCCCGCGGAAATCCGCGCCCCGGCCGGCACGGTGCCGGGCGTCAGCGGTTTCCAATTGAATTTTTCGTCGGGCGAGGTTCACACCCCTGGCGACGCGGTCGATGCCCTGATCGCCATGAACCCAGCCGCGCTGAAGGTGAACATCGGTGACTTGAAGGCCAACGGCATCCTCATCGTCAACTCCGACAGTTTTAAGGAGACCGATCTTCGCAAAGCGCATCTGGACGCGAACCCTCTTGAAGATCATTCTCTCGACAAATTCCGCGTCTTCCCTGTCGAGCTTCAACGCCTTACGCGCACTTCACTCCAACACCTGGGCCTGGACGCCAAGGCCATGGACCGCTGCAAGAATTTCTTCGCGCTCGGCATGTGCTACTGGCTTTACAACCGTTCCATGGATCCTACCGTCCGCTGGATCGATGACAAGTTCAAGAAAAAGCCGCTGCTGGCTGAGGCCAACCAGCTTGCGCTCAAAGCCGGTTACTCGTACTGCGAAGCCACTGAAGTTTTTCAGACCAGCTACGAAATTCCGCCTGCGCAGCTCAGCCCCGGTGTGTACCGCAATCTCAGCGGCAACCAGGCGCTCGCTCTCGGCTTCGTCACCGCGGCCCAAAAAGCGGGACTCAAGCTGTTCCTTGGCAGCTATCCCATCACCCCGGCGTCCGACATTCTTCACGAACTCTCGCAGTACAAAAATTTCGGCGTTCTCACGTTTCAAGCGGAGGACGAAATCGCCGCGATCACTTCGGCCATCGGGGCTTCTTACGCCGGCAAGCTCTCCATCACCACGACGTCCGGGCCCGGCATGGCCCTGAAGACCGAGGCGCTCGGACTCGCCGTCATGACCGAACTGCCGCTCGTGATTTGCGACATTCAGCGCGGCGGACCTTCGACCGGATTGCCCACCAAGACCGAGCAAGCCGATCTTCTCCAGGCGCTCTTTGGCCGTAACTCCGAAGCTCCCATTCCCGTGCTCGCTGCCGCTACTCCCGCGGACTGCTTCTGGGTCGCGGTCGAAGCCAGCCGCATCGCCTTGAAATACATGGTGCCCGTCATCATTCTCTCTGACGGTTACCTCGCTAACGGCGCCGAGCCCTGGCGCATCCCCGAGATCGAGGAAATTCCAGGGATTCCCGTTCATTTCGCCACGGACTCCAATGGTTTCCATCCCTACAAGCGCAATCCCGAGACTCTGGCGCGGCCCTGGGCCATTCCGGGCACGCCTGGACTCGAACACCGCATCGGCGGCCTGGAAAAGCAGGACGTCACCGGCAATATCAATTACGAGCCTCTGAACCACGAAAACATGGTGCGCATCCGTGCCGCAAAGATCGATGCCATCACACAAGACGTCCCGAACGTGATGCCTAATGGCGATCCGGACGGTGACCTTCTGATCGTTTCCTGGGGTTCCACGTTTGGCTCGATTACCCAGTCGGTCAAGGCTCAGCGCGAAAAAGGCCGCAAAATTGGCCATCTCCATCTCCGCTATCTGAATCCCCTGCCCGCCAATGTCGGCGACATTCTGAAGCGCTACAAGAACGTCCTTGTGCCTGAGCTCAATATGGGCCAGCTTCTCTGGGTCCTGCGCGCCAAGTATCTTGTCCCCGCCATAGGCCTTAACAAGATTCAGGGCCGCCCTTTCAAGCAATCCGAACTCGACCAGAAGATCGAAGAAGTTTTGGGACTTTAGGAGCCGACAATGACCACGAGCGCTCTTCCTCCTCTCACTAGAAAAGACTTTCAGACCGACCAGGAAGTCCGCTGGTGTCCGGGTTGCGGTGACTACGCCATTCTTGCGGCGGTTCAGTCGGTGTTTCCGGAACTCGGCATTCGCCGCGAAAATTTCGTCATCGTCTCCGGCATCGGCTGCTCCAGTCGCTTTCCGTATTACATGAACACCTTCGGATTCCACTCCATTCACGGTCGCGCCCCGGCCGTCGCTTCGGGGATCAAGATTGCCCATCCCGAACTGGAAGTCTGGATCGCTACCGGCGATGGCGACGCGCTCGCTATCGGCGGCAATCACACCATTCACCTGCTGCGCCGCAACGTCGGCATCAAGGTGCTGCTCTTCAACAACCGCATCTACGGCCTCACGAAGGGCCAGTATTCTCCTACGTCCGAATTTCACAAGGTAACCAAATCCACTCCGTTCGGCTCGCCCGACCGTCCCTTCAATCCGGTTTCGCTGGCCATCGGCGCGGAATCCACATTTGTGGCCCGCTCCGTGGACATCTTCCAGGCCCACTTGAAAGAAACGCTGAAAGCGGCGGCTGCTCACAAGGGCTCTGCATTTGTGGAGATTCTTCAGAACTGCAACATCTTTAACGACGGGGCTTGGGTTAATCTCACCGAAAAAGATGCCCGCAGCGAGCAGGTAATCCAACTCGAGCATGGCAAGCCGCTCATTTTCGGCAAAAACCGCGACAAGGGCATCCGCCGCAAGTCCGATGGCGATATCGAAGTGGTTCAACTCGGCAACGGCATCTCCGAATCCGACCTCATTGTCCACGACGCGCACCACCCGCGCCCGTCCTATGCTTTCCTGCTCTCGCACATGGAGCACCGCCCGGGATTCCCTACTCCCATCGGACTTTTCCGCGCGTGGGACGACCTGCCGCGCTATGAAGACGTCATCAACGAACAAGTTCAGGAAATCATCGCCAAGAAGGGGCCGGGCGACCTTGGCAAACTGCTCCGCGCGGGCGACACCTGGGAAGTGAAATAAGGCCGCGCTTCCGTCATCATTCACATTTCAAGCAGCGCCGCGAGCCTCCTCGCGGCGTTTCTTTTGGAACGATGGAGCGCGCAAAATCGGGAGCCAGCTTGACGCCGCGCAAAGATATTCTGCTCGTGATGGCAATAACATTTGACGGATGTTTGGTCCTGGGCTCCCTGCAGTCTTCAAAAACTCGAACCTCTACTCGCTCCTTCTTACGTTCCTCACAGGCTCCGAGTGCTCTGCCCTCTTTCCGAGCGTGGGTGGGGATTTCGCGCAAGACCAGCGAGTCCTGCTTTGGACCTCTAGTTGTCCCCGTCTCTTGAGTAGGAGTGTGGACGGCAAGATTTCCTTGCCCTCCTTGGCATGAACCCCCGGGTTCTCTCAGCGAAACTCATCAAAAACAGCGGCCCAAACTCTTTCATAGCGTGGTCAGTTCCAGTATTGATAGCTCTACTGCTTCTCTGGTTCTGGGCGTTTCTCCGCACTCCCCAAAGTGAAACGCCGCAACCGCCAGTCACGGTGAGTGACTCCTCGTCCCTGCCGTTTCTCTGGAGCAACATCGATTTCCCGTCGCCTGCCGATGCCTCCGCCGCCCGGCCCGTTTATCCTTACTCCGTAATCCCTCACGGCATAGAAAGCGCGCAAGAATTGCAGAGCGCGATTCATCACGATCCGCTAGTCTCTCGGCACTATTGCGATTTCCGCGTTCGCGCGGTCCGCTTTATCCGCCTGACGCGTGAGCGCCAGTTCTTCGTTTCCTATCGCCTGGGAAACCAGGTCTACTGGACAAAAAGAAGGATCGCGCTCCACGCCGGCGAATTGCTTCTCTCGGATGGCACTCACCTGGCTCGCACGCGATGTGGCAATCGGCTTTCGGAAATCCCCGCGACTCCCACGTCTTCTTCGGAGCCGACCGACCGCCTTCTCAATACTCCCGTGGTGCCGCTGCAGCCAGAGTTGACCGAGGGCCCTTTGCCTGGTTCACCACTCTGGCCGGGCAGCACCGCGCCGGTTCTGCTTCTTGCCTCGGGCCCGGCTCCGCAGCCGGCTCCTCCGGGCTCCGGCGGCTTTATTCCCCTGGCTCCCCCAATCCTTTGCTGCGTCACCTCGTCCGGGCCTTCGCCAACGACCAATTCGCCTTCGCATCCTGCCCCGCCGCCTACTTCGTCACCGTCACCTTCTCCAACTCCGCCTTCGGAGCCCCCGCCGTATTCTCCCTCCGGGCCTCCCTCGCCACCGCAACCACCGGGTTCGCCCATCCCCACGCCGGAACCTGGACCATTGTCACTCGCCGGAGCTGGCCTAATCCTTTGGTTCATCGTTCGAAAATTGCGCCGTGGCTGATTCCCTTCTCGTGTCCACTCGCGTCCACGGGGATTGACCCCGCACCCGGCTCGCTCTACGATACCTGCGTTTCTCGGAGACCTTTCTGCAAACGCACTTGCCTGGAGGACGCGCTCTGAGCGCCTTTGGCCTCTTCCTGCTTTACCTCGTCGCAAGTCTGCTTACCTTGTGGGCTGCTGCTGCGTTGGCGATCGACTTGCCAGTGCCCAGCGTCCGGCATCTCACCGGGATTTCCTATGCGATCGTCATTCTGTTTCTCTCGAGCCTCGTCCCCGGTCATTTTTCAAGGTTCCTTATTTGTGCGGCTGGCTTTCTTGCTGTGCTGGCCTGGTGGCTCACCCTGGAACCCTCCAACCAGCGGCCTTGGCAACTTGACGTTTCGGAAACCCCTTGGGCCGAGGT